>WBZQ01000260.1_pt1 | contig 46565 bp, 56 predicted proteins | sample 5204251 | NCBI WGS metagenome assembly WBZQ01 (sample SAMN12412402, study PRJNA552823) | activated sludge metagenome | isolation source: activated sludge from nitrification reactor of wastewater treatment plant... | place: USA: Virginia | collected 2017-09 | reverse complement strand
CGACTTCAGCGCCGCCTTCCCGGCCGGCGTGGTCGTCTCCGACCGGGTCCTCAATATGTTCTGCATCCCGCTCACCTCGGTGCGCCTCCTGGCCGGCGCCGGCGTGGATATCGCCTACACCTACGACGACCTGAAGCAGGCCCTGCTCGACCTCGCCCTGATCCAGAAAGAATCCATGTTCGCCGAGAACGAGACCAGCATCTGGTGGCGCATCATCGAGTTCCTCCTGGAGCGCCGCGAACTCCGCCACGGCCACGACATCATCGTGGAGTACGCCGATCGGGAGACCTACGACGAGGACTGGAGCGGCAAGCGCCAGCGCAGCGAGCACTACGCCGATCACACCGGCTCCGGCGCCATCAAACTCGTGTACCTGTATTTCGGAGTGGCCCACCCGCTCTACATGAAGCAGCACTTCGACGAGCGCAAGGTGAAGGGCCTCGACAAGCAGGCCTTGTTCCTCTACCTCCGCTCCAGCGACGCCTACGCCGGCCTCAAGCGCGCCAAGAAGTTTGCCGGCAAGCCAAAGTCCTGCATGGTGTTTTTCGCCGACAAACTGCCCTTCGAACTGCCCCTCACCATCGAGGTGCTGGCCCGCGAATCCAGGAAGGAAGAAGAACCCACCGCGCCGCCGGCGCCGGCGGCCGCCTCCAGCGCCACCCAGCCGGCCAGCTCGGACGATCCGCCATTTTAAGTTCACCAAACCATACACCAACACCATGATCGTATTCAGGAAAAAAAATTACCAGGCGGGCGTATTCTATTACCGGCTTCGCACACTGAACAACAAAGGGCTCCGGCAAGAAGAGTGGTGGGATATTACTGAAATCAGAATTACTACTCCTTGCCTGTACTTGATAAGGACATGCGAAGAGGCCATGTCCCGGTCAGAAATATTGGAATTTGAAAAGATTACCGAGGCAGAGTGGGATGCTGCCATGAAACAATTTCTTGACCTGATTAATTCAAAAAAGCCCCTTGATCGTACTGAATTGCCATTTTAAGTTCACTAAACCATACACCAGCACCATGCAAATCGATGTGTTCTACGGCCCGCCTGGATCGGGGAAATCACAGCACGCAAGTAAAATAATCGATCAATATGCGCCTGATGAGGCGGTATTCGACACGATGAAAAGCCTGGCTTCTTCAACGATTCCTCCAACCACCAAACTGATCGTCATCGACGAGTGCGCATATTGCACAGACTGGATGGCCCTGAAACGGAGGTATCCTTTCGTTAAGCGGATCATTGCCTTAGTGCAGCCTCCGCATCCGAAGTGGCGGGAGGACTATCCCGCATCAGTGACTAATGGGATTTTGACCTTCACCCGGTTCCCTCTCGAATCATGAAGCCCACCGCCGAACTCACCCCCGCGCAGCGCCGCAAGCGCCGCTACAACCTCTGCCACCGGCTCCGCGCCCGGGGCATCGAGGTGGACGTGGAGAGCCACGCCATCCAGGTCACCGGCCAGAAGCAACTCGACAGCCTGGGCAAGGCAGCCCGCGCCTACATCGACGCCCTGGTCACCGAGTACCGCTACGTCATCCAGACCCACATACCCGGAGGGGAGGGTAGTACGGTAGTACAGCGAAACGGCCGGCCGGCCACGCCGCCGCTCAAGTTTCTCCGGAAGCCGGGAGCAGATCCGCCAGGCCCGGGCAGAGGGAAGAAATAAGGTCTTGTACACGTGCGATTTCGCCTGGTTTTCAGGCAAAATTTTTTGAGTAAAAAATTACTCCCGCGAACCCCGACCTTATTTTACTCAACCATACAACTTTTACAAAGAAAGTAGTAATAAGTCTTTAAAAAAGAAAGAGTTACACAGGGTTTTAGCACTTCAACTTTCATACAACTTTCATACAACCGGACCACAACCCGGTTGTATTTTGCCCCGAACCATACAACCGCCTAACTGATTGATTATCAACGGTTGTATTTTCGGTAGTATTCCCGGTTGAAGTCCACTACAACCCTGCAACGCACAGAACCACAGCGAGTTAAGCCGGTTTTTCCCTGCCGGTTGTATTTTCAGACACCTAAAAATGGGGGGAGGGGGGCAATCGACCCCAATTTTCTCCCGGACACAAAAAAATGGAAGAGATCTCCGCCGACTTCGTCCGCAACCACTTCGACCAGATCACCCTCCCCGAAGGCCTGTTCCAACTGGCGCCTGGCCGGTCCATCCCCGACCTGGCCATCCACATCGAAGCACAGATCCAGCGCCTGGACAGCGCAAGCCCCATCCTGCGCCGGCTCGCCTACCAGGCGCTCCAACTCCTCGCCGAAAAACTTGGACACCCCCTCCCGGAAGGGTAGGGTATTCATTCACCAACCACACACACACCACACCATGCCGTACGAAAATCCTTACCACGACGTAGACAAAGCCTACTCTGCACGCATCGAAGAGTGGGCAGTAGAAGCCCGCGAAGCCATCGCCCTGGAGCGCGACGAAAAGCGAGACGCCCAGGAGCCGTCAGAATTATCCTGGATACTCAACCAACTGCCAGCCTGGAAGCGCTGGTTCCTCAAGCGAAACCAGCAGAAGAACTACTTCCGGGTGACGAAACTGGTACCTCCGGGCATGGAAGACCTCCCGTTTTTCTGGCGTTGCAAGTTCCAGATATGGAAGGCCGGAAAACTGTCGGAAGACTATCCGATCACCCCCGAAGCATTCAATTTTTTCTACGAAAACGAGTCCGGCGGCTGGGAGCAGATACTGGATCCCGGAATTGCCCAGGCCATCCTCCGGCCGCCGTCGCTGTAAACCACAACATCATTCACCACGCCACAACACCACACACCATGCTTACCATCTCTCAGGCGGAAGACATCCAAGCCGCCGCCCAACCCAGATTCAAAGTCACCCAACACCGCAAACCCTGGAATGCCGCCGCCGCCTGGGTGCTCCTGCAGGCAGAGTTCTTAGCCGCGGAAGCCGACACGGCCCGGATCGACACCGTCGCGGAGTTCGCCCGTCGCCTGAAAGCCACACTGGAATTCAAGGCGGAGCGCGATTCCAGCATCCGCCGCGGTGCAAAGAGCGTCGAGATCCGCACCTGGAAAGCCCTCGGCGACGCCATCATCTGCGGCGTGGACAAGCCCAACAGCACCTCCGGCGCAGCCTTCACCATCAGCCTGGCCGACCAACAATAACCGCACACCCACCAACCATACTACACCATGCCTACGATCACACTCGAACTCGAACCCGCCGCATTCCCACCGGAATTTTTCCGCGTCCTCGATTTCTTCATGCCGGATGTAATCTACCAGTCTGTTCCGGCATCCGATCCCGGAAAGGAAGCCTGGCAGTTCTCCTGCCCGGATCCGACGCACTTCTACCCGCTCGGGTGGCTGCACGCGCAGTTCCGGCGCGAAGGACTGGAGCAACTCCGCGCCGGCGCCGAAGCCCAGGGCTTCGATCTTTCACTTGTAGAAACCGCTCTGCAGGCGGAAAAGGAGGCCCAGCCATGACCTACAAAGTCGGCCGAATCTATCGCGTACCCTGCGCGCGCGTGGTCAGTCCCGGCGGCCGTATCGAGTGGCTGCCTGTGCATGGCCCGGAGCACTCCGACCCGGAGATCGGAGCCACCACCCGGCATATCCACATCGACACCCGCTTCATGCGCGGATCCACGGCCGCGGCCACCCTCACCGGAGCCGGCACCACCCACACTGCCGTATTCACCGAGGGCGGGTGGTGGGAATTCACCGGCATCTACCAGCGCCTGCGCCGCTGCCACCGCACCCGCACCGGCATCGACCTGGTCCACACCGGCCGGCTGCCCACGAAGTACTACGAAGAGTGGTTACCCCGCATGGTCGGCAAGCGCTGCCGTGGCCGGCGCTGCCCGCACCGGGGCGTAGAGATGCAGGAATGCCCCGGCGGCCTGCTCCTCTGCCCGCTGCACAACCTGGTGGCCGATGCCGCCACCGAGACGATCATCGGCGCCTACAGCGGCGAGGGGAAAGTTTGCCGCGATCTTCTTATCACACCACCGGAAAAGGAGGAAAAATGACCAAGGAAAAGATACAAGACATCACCACTGACCGCCTGGCCCGATGGGCGAAAAAGAGCATCGCCAACCACGCCACCCCGGTCATCATGGTCCACGTCGGCCACGACCACAACAGCGGCCAGATCGGGATCTGCACTACGGAAGATATGGACAACCGGACCTTGAAGGCCTTCCTGCAGCAAGTGATCCGGCAACTGTAACCCACGCTCCCCTCTACGCCCCTCCCTTCGGGGGAGGGGTAGGGGTGGGGTCTCACCCGCCGGGGCGACTCCCAACCGCCCCGGCACTACAAATCTCATCACACACTAAAAAAAACACCATGTTGAACATCACTAAAAACTTAGTGCTTCAAAACATCGAAGCAAACAATTGGAAGCATGACGACCGTGACCGCGAAATCACAATTTGCTGGGCGTTGTTTTTCAGTTTTCATGGGATTGAAGGCTTTTCGGCGTTCATTACTGATGAAGCAATCGATCGCCCATACCCAAGTTTTCAGATGATAGAAAGCGACGAAGGAGATTTGCACGAATCATTTTCAGACCAAATCGAAGAGCATTGGAAGCCTATCGTTGAGGCCGTGAAAAAATGGGAAGCGGAAAACTTCAAAGAGCAAACGGAATTTGTGACACGAATCGAGAACAACCGCATTGAAGCGGGATTGGTATGATTCTGCTTCCCGCATAGCCCCCTTGCTTTTCTCCCCTCAAAACCCCCACCTTTGCAGCGCGACAACTCACAATCATTTCTCAGCATGATTACCTCACTGCATAAGGTTGAACAATCAAGAACCGGGCGCGGTCCCGAAAGGGTGAACCTTCCTGTATCATGCAGGATTGTGAGTGTCGCAACGCCGCGCCCTTTTTTCTCACTTCTCAACGCTCGTTCAGTATGCGACACTCAGAGCAACCCATCACCCCGGCGCAGCGCGCCCTTCTCGACATCTGCGCCGGCGCCGATGCCTCCGAACTCTACCGCCACCTGAGCACCACGCTCAGCACCAGCATCCAGAATTTCAACCGCCACAGCCTCACCGACGACCTGCGCTCCAGCCCTACCGAAAAAACCATAGAGGCCTGGTACTTCACCCTCGAACTCATGGAGTGCCTCCACGCCATCGCCCTGGAAGGCCCGCCGGCAGGGTAGGTGGGCCGGATGCCCCGAACGCAGCAACAACATTTTACGAACCTGAAATCTAAAAAACATGAACGAAATCACCATCGTCGTCAAAGACGACACAGTCTCCCTCCAGGGCGCCGGCATCCTGGATAACCAGGACGAAGCCCGCGAACTCCTCCAAACCGCCCTCCACGCCCTTTATTATGGCGACAAAAAAGAGGAGCACCAAAACGAAATCGTGATAGAAAAACCTCAATAACTCCTATATATTTGCATCTGGTTTTTTGGGGTTAAATGACCGTTCCGATAACATACCCGGGGCGGTCTTTTTTTTGTCCCCTTCCCGAAGCCTCGGGAGAGGGGCAGAGGGGCGGTTGTCCTTTGCCCCTTGCCCCTTGCCCCTTGTTCTTTGCGGCCATGGCAGCCAACCTTACCACCCAACCGCCCGGCCGCGCCTACGCCGGCGATGCTATCTGGACCAAGGTCGAAACCGACCTCATCACCGGCGCCGCGGGCTACTTCCGCATCGTCATCTCTTCGCCCGGTCCGGGCAGCGGCAACACGCTCACGCTCACCTGGCCCGGCGGCGCCATCACCTACGAAGTCGGCAGTACCGATGGCTCCCTCAACTGGCCCGAGCAGGGCGGCGCTACGCTCACCGACTACACCAACACCGTCGCCGCATTCCTGCGCTACCGGGAGGATGTTGCCGCCCTGTTCCGCGTCCACATCCAGAATGCCGCCGGCGGCGAGATACGCCTGATCCGCCGCGTCGTGGAGGCCTACGACCTCACCGTCAGCGCCAACACGCTGAGCAACGTCGTAGTCACCGCCGTGGACGGCACCGCTGCCAGCGATGAGGAGAACCTCCGGGCCTACGTCGAAGTCTGGACCGACGACGGCGACTTCAATACCGACCGCCGCCTCCTGGCCATCCACAGCCCCTACAGCGTTGACACTTCCGATACCGACATCGACATCTCCGGAGCCTTCGCCCACCTGGCGCCGGCCCTGCCCGATCCGGCCGGCATCAACCCGGCCGCACCACCGTCGTCGCTGCCCTTCGCCCTGGCCATCGGCGCCTACCAGAAGTACATCCTCCGCGTGGCGGACAAATACGGCTCGCCGGCAGTGGCCGAGGCGCTGTATCCCTGGGGACCTTACACCGCCCTCTACGGTAGCCGCAGCACCGAGGCCTTCAGCAGCGGCACCATCCGCCTGTGCCACAACTACCGCCGGCGCGATGGCTTCGACTTCCGCAAGCCCACCGGCGCTTGGCAGCCCGATTGGGTCTACTACACGCCCGCCGGCGGGCAGACGGTCTACGTCACCCTCACCGTGTACTGGAGCGACGGCACCACCTCCGTGTACAATCCCTGGGGCACCGACACCGAGACGATCAGCGACGGCAAACTCTACTGGTTCGTATCCGGCTTCCGCCAACTGCTGCTTCACGACCTGGCGCCCTCCGGATCCACGGCCGCCGACGCTTACATCGTCGGCTATGATTGGAAACTGAAAGGCGCCGCCCTGTCGCCGCTGGCCACGGTGCGTTATGACCTGGTCTACGACTCCGGCTGGGAACACTACCTGTTGTTCGACAACGGCCTCGGCGGCATGGAGACGGTGTTCCTGCGCGGCAAGGCCATCGAGGCATACCAGGTCACCGGCGAGGAGTATCAGCGCCCGCGCCGCCCCGGGCACACCGTGCAGCAGGGCGACTTCGATGTACTCGGCGGCGCCGGCCGGCCTTCCTGGAGCATGAGTACCGGCTGGTACTCCGATCCTTTCTACCTCGAGCACCTGCGCCAGTTACCCCTGGCCAAGGCCTGGCTGGTCGACCGCGTGCAGCGCCGTTTCCTGAAGGCCATCGTCGAGCCCAAGGCCATCGACGAACTGCGCAAGGACGACGAGGTGCTTTTCTCCCTTCAGTTCACCATCAAAGCCGGCTGGACAGATACGGCCGCCAACATCTAAGCGCATGGAAAAACCCACACGTGACCCTGTTGTCATCAATGACCACCTGCTGGCCTTGCATTACCTGAAACACCGGGCCACGCGCCTCCGCAAAGGCTGGCCACCGGTGGTATACCTGGAAGAGGTGGAGATCGTGCTGGAAATGCTCCAGGTCGGGCTGTTCCAGGACTGGTACCGAACCATGGTCAGCACCTTGCCCGGCTTCCCCGAACCCGCTCACCCGAAACCTGCTACCCGCTAACCCATCGAGCATGTACGCCATCCGGATGCCCAACGGCCAATTCCTCGAAGGGCAGTTCTCGCTGAACTTCGAACTGAACAACCAGGTGTTTTCCACCGCGGACGCTTCACTGCTGCCCGGCTCCTTCAGTTTCCCGGCCGAGGTGCCGCTCACCGACCACAACCAGGTGCAACTCGGCCACCCGCACCTGGTCACCAACGCCTCGGGCTGGCAGGTCTTCGATGGTGCCATCGTGCTGCTCTACGGCATCCCGATCTTCCAGGGACGCCTCACCATCCGGAAGAGCGACGACCGCCGCGCCTCCGTTACCATCGTCTCCAATGCCCTCTACAGCATCCGCGACGTGGCCCTCAACGACCTCGACCTGGGCGGCGCCCGGGCCGTGGCCGACTGGCCGGCGCTCATGCTCGACACGGCCACCACGCCGGAGGACTTCGACTTCGCCTTCTTCCCGGTCTGGAACCCCGACCACAACGATTACCCGGAGGACGACCCGAACTACGCTGAGCGTTCCTGGCAAAACTTCTGGAACATCTCCACTGGCGCCTTCACCACCACCGCCGGCGCCATCACCCCGTTCGTGCGGGTGGATTACCTGCTGCAACAGATCTTCGCCGGCGCCGGCTACACTGTGCTGAACGCCTGGCAAACCGAGCGCGAACTCCAGCGTCTGTACCTCTATCACAACCAGGACGTGCGCGAACTGGAGGGTTCGTTTCCCTCCGTCACGCCGGCGCTGCCCGACGCGTTCGACCTGAAGAATCACGTACCACGCCTGAAGTGCCGCGAATTCTTGAAAAGGGGGGTGGCGCAGTTCGGCCTCGGCTTTTTTGCCGATGCCTTCTCCAACCGCGTCACCATACTGCCGCTCCAGATCGCCCTGCAGCGCTCCGCCAAACACGACTGGACGCCCTACGCCCTGGCCGGCACCCCGCGGGAAGAATTCTCCTCGCCCGTGCGCGCCTACGGCTACAAGCAGCCGAACGGCGTGGAACTGCCGCCCGGCATTCCCCGCCCGCACCAGGCTACCCAGGTGCGCACCCTGGCCGATCTCAACGCCGCGATCGCGGCCGCTACGCCTGGTGTCTACTGGTTCTACGCGGAGGATGGCCACATCCTGATCCGGATCAACAAGACCGTGGGCGGCTTCACCTTCGAGTCGTACCTCCAGCACCAGGGCGTGTACCCCTACAGCGATACCGATACGCCGCTGGAGACCGGTATGGAATGCCTGCGCACCCTCTACGACGGCGCCCTGGGCTACGGCTACTACGCTGCCCACAACAAAGTATCCCGCTGGCATCCACAGGGCGCTGCCTTCGAGCGCCGCCAGGAAGACCCCGCTATCGCCCTCATGCTATACCGCGGCATCCAGGACGACGGCGACGGCGACGTACCGTTAGCAGGCAACCACGTGTGGCTGCCCTCCGGCAGCGGCGGCACGCGTTCGCAGATCACCAGCGGCGGCTTGCCGGTGGGCGACTCGGCCTACTCCCTCAACTGGTTCGGAGACTATGGCCTCTACCGGAAGTTCCACTCCCAGTTCGGCAGCATACTGAATGCCGGCAAACCCGTCACCATCCAGTTGGCCCTGCCGGTAGCGGCACTCACCGACTTTTCGTTCGAAGACAAGGTCAGGATTCAGAACATGGACTATTTCGCCCGGCGCCTGCGCATCTCCACGCCGCTCGGCCGTGGTCTGGTCCTCGTTGAGGCTTCACTTATAAGTGTAATTTGAACCATGAAGCACATCCTTTTTGCCCTTTGCCTTTGGGCCCTTGCCTTTTCCGCCTGCCGCGACCAGGCGCCGCCAGAGCCAACCATCGAGGGCCGATGGCGTCAACTGATCCCCGCGCATCCTCCCTGGGAGTGGAACTTCGACAACGGCATCCTTACCCAGTCGGTGCAGGATTTCGGCGCCACGCTGACCACCCTGCAATTCACCTACGCCGTGCGGGCTGATACGATCTACATTGGCGGCGACGGCCAGAACGACCCGCGCCGGCTGGTGATCCGCTTCCTGGGTGACGGAGCCCTGGAGGCCCGGCAATTGCCCACCGGTTCGCCGGGCATCGGCTTCTATTATATCCTGGAAAGGTTATAAGCCAACTTTTAATTCCAAAATACTCTGATTAACAAAGCAAAGGCATGGTTTTCGCAAGGAATGGTATGTTCTACCCACCTTGTTCTATGCTCGTAGTCAATATCCCCTGTCACCCGCTGAGCAAAAAAGTGCTGCTCGCCCAATACGGCACCGAACCGATCACCCTGGACAACCACGATCCGCTCTTCGACATTCTGAACAGCAGCCTCGTGCGGCCGCCGGCGGTGAAGAACCGGGAACACTACACCGCGCAGATATCCTTCGCCCTGGACGACCGTATCGCTGAGCACGTCAACCGCCACGCCCATCAGGTCGGCCACCGGTTGCTGCGCTACCACAAACCGATGCTGTGCTGGTTCGTGATGGGCTGTTTCCGGGCCAAGGGCAAAGGCGCCGTGTGGGCGGCCATCGAGGACTTTCTCCGCATCCACGAAGTGGACGAGGACGAGTACCCGACCGAGACGGCCTACAAACTTTTCCAGCGGCAGGGCTGGAAATTTCAGGAAAAAAGCCCGCGTTTTTCCGTTCGTACGCGGGATAAGGCGGGAGTGTTTGTGAATAGAAAAAAGGCGGTGCGTGCCAAACTCGCCGCGCCCCTGCAACCGCTCACCATAAGCATGAAAGACATCGAGGTGGAACTCGCCGTGGCCCGCTTCCTGGGGGCCTACTCCAGGTGCTTCCGGCGCGCCCCGGCATCGCTTCCCAAGCACGCCCGGGTATACACCTATGTCTCCTTGCAGGCTCTTACCATCCGCGAGGCAGCCGAGAAACTGGGCATGAAGCCCACCGGAGTACAATACTGCCTCCAGTCGATCCGCAACCGGATGAAGAAAAACCCGACCGTAGCCCGCCTGATGGACGAATCCATCGCCCTACCGGCGGAAAAATGACAGGTGCAACTTCGCACCATGTTCGAACTGCACGCCATAACGCGGGCCTGCCAGCGCGTGCCGGGCAGCCTTAAGAAGATCTCTTTGATCGATCCGGCCGACCTGAATACCCAGCCAAACTGGAACGTGTCGCAATCACTCGATGCACTCGACTTCCTGCCGGGCAAGGCGGCCTACGTATTCGAGAAGGATCTGCTCGGCGCGCGCCTGGAAGGCGACACCAACACCGGCAGCCAGGCCGGCGACTTTTTCACCTACCGGCTCACTGCCACCGTGCGCGCCATCCGGCCCACGGTGGAGTCGCTGCGCGCGAAACTCATCAACCGGCGCATCCACGCTGTCGCTACCTACCAGGACGACCTCCAGCGCCTTCTGCCCTGGATCCGGCTTACGGCCAAGGACGACAGCGGCTCGGCCTGGCAGGACAAGCAAGGCTACACATTCACCGGCATCACCAGCCTGCTCATGCCCGGCCCGGGCCTCGGCGGCAACGTGGCCGAAAACCCAACCGGCAACACATCCGGCACTATGGTACACTCTGCCACCACCTCCGACACTTCCTGGAGTTACGAAATTCCAGCAGGCCAATTACTGGTATCAGTAATGGTTAAGTCTGCTTCGGACCAAACTGTAAGCCTTGGCACCAGCGCCGGCGGCGAAGAGTTGGGCGGCCCGGCTTTCATTCCCGGCAATTCGTACGGCCTGCTTGGCGACAACAACCTGCGCACTATTGTGCCTACGACTATCTACTTATCCGGTTTGGCCGGTACAAACACGATCGAAGTATGGACGCTCGTAAAACCGTAATTACTGTAATTGCCGCAATTGCCGCAATTGCCTCTCTCTCCGCGCAGATCACCTCGGACGTCAAAGACATCCAGGTTGCGAAGCAGCAACTCCGGATAGGTACCGACACCTCCAAGTATTTCAACTCTATCTCCACGGCGATAAGCGGATCGAGCACCAAACGCCAGGCGCCGACCGCCAAAGCGGTGTATGACTACGGGCAGACGCTTGTCGCTTCCGGAGTAACGGACGGAGATAAGGGCGACGTAGTGGTAAGCAGTTCCGGCACCACCTGGTTGCTGGACCAGAAAGGCGCCACCACCGGCCAGGTGCTGCGCTGGAGCGGCTCGGCCTGGCTTGCCAACGGGCTTAACCTTTACGACATGAAGACCACCGGGGGCACCATCAGCGCCCAGTACAACGAGGTATGGGCTGAAGATACCGGCACACCGTACACGCTCAACCTGCCCTCCTGCAACTCCACCAACGACAGGGTGAAGATCCTGATCGGGAAAACCTCCAGCGATGGATCCAGCAGCGCCATCACCATCGACCCGGCCGGGTCGGAGCAGTTCAGCGACGGCGCCACACAAAAGAAACTTTACTCCAATGGGACCAGCATATCCTGCACGTGCAGGTGGAACGGTTCGACGGGGTTCTGGCTATTCATTAACATGTAAAACTTGCTTTATGAAAAATCTGATTACCGCCCTGCTCCTGCTCCTGGCGTTCTCGGCAACGGCACAATTACCCACCCTCACCACCGGCACAAAGGTCAAGGTGATCAAAAATGATGAGACCTGGTTAACGACGATTGGCGATATCGCCACGCTGATCACGGCCGGATCCGGAACCGTAACGAGTGTCGACGTGAGCGGCGGCACCACTGGCCTGACCACCAGCGGCGGCCCGATAACCACTTCCGGCACCATCACCCTGGCCGGCACCCTGGCCGCCGCGAACGGTGGAACTGGCCAGAGTTCCTACGCCGTCGGTGACATCCTGTACGCCTCTACTACATCAGCACTCTCAAAATTGGCCGGCGTGGCTACTGGCAACGCCCTTATCTCCGGCGGCGTAAGTACAGCCCCATCCTGGGGTAAGATCGGCCTGACCACCCATGTTTCCGGCACGCTGGGAGTCAGCAACGGCGGCACGGGCCTGACGGCTGTCGGCGGCGACGGCACTATCCTGGGTAGTAACGGATCGGCAAACGTGTACCTGAACCCGACGATCACGACCACCGCCGCAACAATTGCCTTTAGCCGGAACGGATCAAACATCGAATTAAACCTACCTAATGCCGATGCCAGCAACCGCGGCACCGTTTCGACCGGATCACAGACAATGGCCGGCGCTAAAACGTGGAGCAACCTGGGCACCTTTAGCAGCGGGCTAACTGCTACCAGTGCTTCCGGCGCCGCCTCGGTATTCGCCAATGGCGTAGCCGGCGGAAAGTGGACTTCCCTGACCGCCACCACTACCCTGGATGAGACATACAACCGGGTGGAGGTAGGCACGCTCAGCAGTGCCGCGACCTTCAACCTTCCGGCCTGCAATGCCACACGTGACGGATGGGAATTCCACTTCGTGAAAACGGGCAGTGATACCAACGCCGCCACCGTGGATCCGAACGGATCGGAAACCTTCACGGACGGAGCCTCGACAAAATCTTTCTACTCTCAAAACAACACCTTCGGTTGCAAGTGCCGGTGGAACGGCTCGGCCGGTACCTGGTTTGCATTGCCCGAATAATTCCTACCCATGCGCAAGGCACTACTCTTAATCCTGTTGCTGTGCGCCGGTGTGGCGCAGGCACAGATACCTACCGCCACCGGTAACGCCCTGCTGCGCATCGAGGAGGGCAACAATACCTGGAAGGCTACACTTAATCAACTGCTGGCCGGCCGGGTCGGCCCCGACTCTACCTGGGCGAAAACCGCCGCCGGCTACACCGGCAAGCGGATCACCGACCCGGTCTACCGCTTCGCACCGTTCGGTGTAGGCAGTACCGATACGGTCGGCCGAATCAACTTGTTGGGTGTTGGCACCACCAAAGCCGGTATCTACGCCAGGTACCTGGACGCCAGCACCAACGGGTACAACTTTTTCCGGGTGGACCCGGACAACCAGACCAACAACAGTACGGTCGGGTCTTTCACCTTCTGGGCGACAAACTTCGACGGGGTGAACTCGCCATACAGCAGCCGGGCCAACCACGTGTGGAGGTTCGGGTATAACACTGCTGCCGGCGGAGGGCGGGAGATCAACGGCGACGCAGATCTGCACATAGCCTTCGAGAGCAACTTCTACAATGTCTACACGACGGGGCGCAGGAAGCGGTCCTGGGAATGGCATCTGCAATCGCAGGACACCTTGGACGGAGTCCACCGAATGATCTCCGCTATCGCTGCACACGATGGCAAGGATGGGGAAATATCTTTCTCGACCAACCGCTTCACGCTGAACCCGTACTCCATTTCCGGCCCCTGGCTGGACATGGACTACGTGAACAAGAATACCTACATCGACACGATGCGGTGGTATTTCAATACCCCGCAGGTCGGGCACCCATTCTTCTCGTTCCGGAATGTAGCCAACTCGGCCTACGTGAAGATGTTCGAGCAGGGCAGCGCGGATGAACTTATCATAAGCAGCCAGGGCAACATCACCCAACTGGGCGGCAACCTGAAAATGCCTGCATCCGGGGTGATCTACACCGCGGACAACAGCCCGCTGCTGATCGGCAACACCAGCAACAAGAACGGCCTGACCATTTTCAGCGCCACCGATGAGGTACTGCGGCTGAAGAGCGCCAACGAAACTACCGGCTGGAACCTACGGGCTGAAGCCTCGGACTTTGTGCTGCAGAACCCTGCCGGCAACGGGCCGCTCTATATCAGCGAGACGGCGCCACACCTGTCCATGGTAATGGAAGCGAGCACGGGCGACGTCGGTTTCCAGATCAACGCACCGACTGCCCGCCTACATACTTACACCACCAGCGGCGCAACCTACCCCGGATTCAGGCAGGAAAACTCGACCGGTAACAACGCCCTGTACCGAAGCAACGCGTCGCCGGACGGCGCTATTACGGCCAACCCGGGCGACGTAGCCCAGACCGGCATCTCCAGCCTGGGCGGCCTCTGGGTGAAGGAAACCGGCACCGGCAACACCGGGTGGGCGAAGACCCTTACCAGTTGGCAGGTGACCAAGGCGGTACCGACCACTACGAACGCCACCCAGGAGGTGGGCGTGATAACCCACAATGCCGGCGGGCGCAGCACCCTGGTGCAGATCGACGCGGTAGTAGCGGCCTCGGGCTTCGCAATGCAGAAACGGTACGTGGTGCCCCTGGGCTTCAACAGCACCGGCGGCTCCTGGAACATCCTGGTGCCGACAGAGGCTTCGGAAAACAGCGGCTGGGCGGGTAGCAACAACTTCAACCTGGAGATGCGGACGAACACCTCCGGATCTCCGAGCGGCGGCATCGACACGATCCGGATCACCCGGATCGCCGGCAGCACGTCGGCGAACTGCGTGCTGACCATCCAGGTGCTGAGCGGCGACGCTAATACGACCTTCACGGCCTTGTCGGCCACCGGCACATCGAGCACGACTACGCTGTACGCACAGCAGGCCATTGCCCAGATCAATAACAAGGTCGGCATTAACGACATCGCGCCGGACGAAGCCCTGGACGTGAATGGCAAGGTGAGGGTGCAGACGCTGACCAATACACCCACCACACTAATCGGCCGGGACGGCAGCAAGATACTGGGCGACATGGCGGTCTCGTCTGAACTGGCCATCGCCTCCGGCACGCTGAAACTTGCGCAGCAGGGGGCCAGCAGCGGACAGGTACTGGAGTGGAACGGCTCGGCCTGGGCGCCGGCAACGGATGACGGCGGCGCCGGCGCTACCGACCACGGCGCGCTGACCGGACTAAGCGACGACGACCACACGCAATACGCGCTACTGGCCGGCAGATCGGGTGGCCAGACGCTGACCGGCGGCACGGGCAGCGGTGACGACATTACCCTGCGATCGACAACAAACGCGACCAAGGGCGATGTGATCCTGAACGACCAGGGCGGGAACGTGACGGTGGGCGGCGGCGCCACAGCAAGCGAACTTAGGATGCTGGAGCCATCCGGATCCGGAACAAACTATACAGGCTTCAAGGCGGCAGCGATGAGCGGCGACCGGATACTGACGCTGCCGACCGACACGCCAAGCGACGGCGACGTGCTGGGCTGGCACACTGGCGACCTGCTGTCGTGGGACGCGGCCGGCGGATCGTCGTACTACCAGACGCTGAAAGACGAAGGTGTTGCCGCTACCCAACGGGCAGCAGAGAACTACGTACCCGGCGTGAACAGCACGCCTGTACTGACCGACGACTCCGGAAACAACGAGACCGAAGTGAAGGTGGATGTGCTGGCCGGCAGCATATCTCCCTCCCAATTGACAAGCGACCAGGACAACTGGAACCCGACAAACTGGAGCACCAACACCACCGCTCGGGTGAGCGGAGACGCCACCATCCGAGCCATCACCGGCTTCTCGGCACTGGCCGACGGGACGGTACGCCGCCTGGTGAATACCGGCGGAAGCCCGCTCTACATACCCAGCGAGCACCCCGATAGCGATGCCGGGAACCGGGTAGCCGGATACGGGGACAACATACTTGCGGCGAACGGTGGCGTAATCGAAATGTATTACGACGGCACCTCAAGCCGTTGGCGCATCACCCGGAACTCCTACAATGCAGCCGACATGATGTCATCGGGCAGCATTGGGCATTTTTTTCAGGCTTCAGTAGGGGCCACTACCGGCGGAGACTGGGGGCATATCGGATTCGGCCTTTCCGGCGGCGCCAACGGTGTGGCTGTGCCAACACCTACCGCACCCTCCGGATGGTCGCTTACGACGAGCACCAGTGCCACAGGCGCGGCATCGCTCTACTTTTCGAAGAACGTAAGTAATCCGACGGAACTAGGGTCAGCGCACCTGGTTACGTCGTTCGTGGTGTCGTTCACAACCCTGAGCGATGGTACCAATACTTACACGTTTTCGGGCGGGATCACTTCGTCTGCCTCGTCCCTCACCCTCAACCTCAACAACAGCATCACCGTGCAATACACGCACGGTACCAACAGCGGGAAATTCCTGCTGGTAAGCAGGGATAATGCAGGCTCCCAGAGCACTGCCGACCTGGGCCTTACCGTGTCGGCGGGTGCGGTGTATGTGGTAACGGTATGCTACGACAAGGCCCGCAGTGAGGGCCGGGCGTACGTTGCGGAAAAAGGAAGCGGAACCTTGTACTCTGCCCGGGTAACCGGGAATATGCCGAACGCCGGTGACGCCGGCTCCAGGGTCGTGATCGTGAAAAGCGCCGGCACGACCAGCCGGGATGCGATTATCGCGAACTATTCATTCAACACAATATATTGAAAATGGCAAACCTTTCCCCCGGCGTTTCTGCCGACCTGAAAACGGCCCTGCTGGCCCAGACCCTGGAAACTTTCGCGCAGGTGGATGACACCCGCACCTTTTACAACGGCTCCACCCTGTACGCCGCGCACAGCGGTAGCAGCGGGTGGTTTCTGGCGACCAGCAACGCCGCGCCGCCGCAGCACTTTAGGACCGACAACACCTCGCTCGTTCGGGCCTGGGAAGATTTCGAACTGGACATTCTGCTTAACTACCTTACCGGGTCGAATTGGAGCGCGGCTTTCACCAATACCGGCGAATCCAGCGAATATCGCACGTGTACGCTGACGATCGGGGAAGATTCGTTTGAAGGCGAACAACTTCTCGGAAGCCTGCCGGTGGAACAGGCGGACCTGGAGGCCAAGGCGAAGGCAGTTATTGCCTACCTGAATTCGCTGTGACCTTGGATTGGGGTAATGGCTGCCCGGTATGGGTGGCCATTATCTTTTCACCAATTTCGCACAGTATGAAAAGGTTTCTCTCGCTCGCAATCGCCGTCGCACTGATGACCGGCTGTACCCACCACACCATATCGGTACCCGACGCAAACCAAGGCGGGACATATGAGGTGCGTGTTACAAAACGCACCTACATTCCGCCGCCTGATACGCTCGATCGGAAATAATGGTTTTTGGGATGGCCTCTCTTCCGAAGGGAAGGGGGGCTTTTTCATTACGTCCTACCCGGCCGGGAAAGGTGGGCTGAAGTTTGTGGCCGCAATCATTTCAAATTCAAAATCAGCCATGAAGTCCACTCTTTCGACGCTTGCACTGATGCTGCTCCTGGCGTTCACCGCCGACGCGCAGCGCTACTTCGACATCCAGAAGATCGACACCCTTACCAACCGGGACACGATCATCCTCACGACCACCCAGAAGGGCGGGCCGCTGAACCTCGATGTCAACTACGACTACAGCATCCACATCAAAACGGACTCGATCAGCGGGGCGAACGACGGGGTGGCCTACCTCCAGTTCAGCAACGACCGAACCGGCTCGGTATGGTACACGGCGCAGACGCTGACCATGGACGGCACCACGACCGACGAAGCCCTGTGGGAGGGAACGGTGAAGGCCAGGCGGGTACGCATCTACTGCATCACCCCGAACACCACCACGCGAAAGATCAGGGTGCAGTGCTACGCCAGTTTCAAGCGGACCAACTGACGGCCCTGCAACAGTAGCCATCACTTTCACCAAGCCATTTCAACAGTGGAGAAAAAAGAGGTACACCAAAACCGGGACATCGAAGCCTTCATCGTCAGCGGCCAGTTCGAGATCGACGAGCGCTGGGGCTTCGACCAGTTGGCAGAGTACGCCAACGACCTGCTGCTGCTGCGTTCCGGAGCGGAGTACAAAGACCTCGGCATCTCCGCGCGCCGGCACAGCGCCCAGCCGGGCGTGATCACTTTCAAGTCCGGCAAGGCGACCATGGTGAGCAACCCCGAAATGCTGCGCGAGGCGCAGTTGACGCCGGTGGGCAGTTTTGCTCACCTGAAACTCCAGGGCGTGATGCGCTCGACGGACGGCGCCAGCAGCCGCGGCGTAGGATCCCTGACCGAAGACTTCCACGCCGCCTTCCAGAACGACAACATCGAGGGCATCCTCCTGGAAGCGAACACCGGCGGCGGCGAAGGCCTGGCCGGCAGCATGCTCCAGGGGCTGATGGCCGACAGCCCGAAAGCGGTGGTGGTGTGGACGCACTTCCTGGGCAGCGCCGGTGTGCGGGCTACGCTGCCGGCCGACGAGATCATCGCCTCAGGCGAGGGCGCCCAGGTGGGCAGTATCGGCACCTACATTACCCTGAGCCGCGACTTCGCCCGCTACTACAACGCCTGGTACGAGGACATCTACGCCGATAAGTCGGGCAATAAGAACAAGGACTTCCGCGAACTGCTGAAGGGCAACACGGAGCCGCTGCGCGAATATGTGAACCGGTACAACTCCTACTTCCTGGACGAAGTGGCGAAGTACCGGGAACTGAAGCGCGACCCGGAGCATACGCTGAGCGGCGCCATGTTCTTCGCCCGGGAGGCCAAGAGCCGAGGGCTGATCGACGGAATCGGAACTTTCACCTACGCCGTGGAGCGCTTGCAAGCCAACGCCAAGCGGCGCAAAAAAGCAATGTAAAACCATGAAGTGGTTTAATGAAATCCTGACCGGCCTCAAATCCTTTTTCAGCCTGGAGCACGACGCGACGGAGCAGGAGGTACACGCGGCCATCACCAAACACGGCAACCTGGAAAGCATGAAGCAAGCCATCCGCGCCGAACTCCAGGAGGAGGTAACCACCCTGAAATCGGCCATGGCCGAGATCGAGAGCCAAAATGATGCGCTCCAGAATCGGCTGAACGAAGTCGAAGCGGAGAACGCTACGCTACAGGCGACTCTCAGCGACTTGAAAAAGGAGGCGGAAACCCTCCGGGCCGATGCCAAGGCCAAGGCCGACGAGATCGAGCAGATGAAGAAGGAGCCGGCCGCCACCCACACCGAGGGGGAGACGGAACCCTTCGAAAAGAAACCGGCCCGAGCTTACGAAAGTAACCCGCTTTACCTGAAGGCGCAGGCAATGCGCCAGCGCCGGGGAACCACCGCCCAATAACCACGACACTAACCTTTTTTTTCAAAACACGCTAAATAGTTCGACATGGCACAGAGTGCAACCTTAACGGATGTCCAGGCGTACCGCGATTACGTGCAGGATTTTCACGACGAACTGATTACCCGGGCGTTTTTCTCCCCGGAGACGGTTCAACTGGCGACTGCCCACGAAGGCGTGAAGGGTAAGAAAACCCTGACCCGCCTGAAATTCGTACGCGGCAAAGCCGTTGCCTGGAAGGCCGACTTCCAGCCGGCTACGGGCGCCGTCACCTTTCACCCGCGCCACATCGAAGTGGAGCCCATCAAGCGCGACCTGAGTTTCATCCCGCAGGAGTTCGAGGATTCCTACCTGGGCGCTCAGCGCAAACCCGGCCAGAACCCCGGCGCCGACCTGCCTTACGAAGGCCAGATCCTGAACACCGTCCTGAGCGGACACGCCGAGGAACTGGAGGAAGGATTGTGGCAGGCTGTGAAGGCCGGCTCGATCACCCCGGGTGTGACCCCCATGAACCAGTGCTACGACGGCTTCCTGGAAATCATCAAGGACGAGATCACCGGCGGCGGCATTCCCGGCGCACAAGTCGTTCCGGTCTCCGGCGGCGCCTACTCGATGACCAATATCGTCGACACGATCGAGAACATGTGGAAAGCCCTGAACGCGGCTTACAAAAACATGGCGGTGGATGTGTACCTCTCCTGGGAAAACTTCACCCTGTTCAACCAGGCCTACCGGGAACTGTACGGCTTCAACTTCGGCAGCACCGAAGCCGCCCGCCGGAAACTGGACTTCTCGATGAACGCCACGCTGGTCCCGCTGCCGGGCATCGGCGACAGCGACCGCATCGTGCTGACCCCGCGGGGCAACCTGCACGTGGCTTACGACTCGTTCGCGGACACCAACATGTTCGAGTTCGAGAAGAACAAGCGCCAGATGGACTTCTGGATGGATTTCAAAATCGGCGTTCAGATCGGCCAAACCGACGAAGGCGGCCTGATTGTGACGGACCTGGAGTAATCACCCTCAACTGTAATTTGGGCGGGGCGCCTCACCAGGCGCCCCGCCCACAAATACAAACTCACATGAAAAAGAAAGAGCAACCGCTCCAGGAGGCCGAAGAGCCGATCGTAAACGAAGAGCCGATCGTAAACGAAGAGCCCGACTACGCCGTCGAACTTGAAGTGCTCCAGGCACAAAACGAAGCGCTGGCCAGCGAAGTCGCCGCGCTGAAAGAGGAACTCGCCGTCGAGCGCACTGCCCGTCAGGCAATGTCGGAACAACTGTCCAGCCTGGTCCTCGTGCAGAAAAGCGGCTCCTCCGCCGACCTCAAGCCCGAGCCGCCTGCGAAGCCGGTCCGCCCGGAGGTAACGATCGGTGAAGACCGCTACCGGTTCAAGGTCGGCGAGGTTCGCCTCGGCCGGGCCGTGGTGCTGGCAACCGCCATCGCTGCCGACGAGGACCGCCTGGCCGAGGTATTCAACAGTTATCCCGGACTTTTCGAGAAACTCTAACCGTCCCCTGTATCCCCCCTGCCCACCCACCGGTGGGCAAATTCATTCACATCAAAACACGCTTTAGCCATGTGCGATCCTAAAATAGGCCACATCAAAAAGGTTTGCGGCACGACCTACATTAAAGGCATCAAAATGAAAGCCTTTCTGACGACGCTGCCGGAGGTGACGGCCATTCCTGACCCCACCGACGACACGCTGGAGATCGATACGAACGTAACGTTCCGCAGCGCCGTGACCGGCCCGCCGGCCGTAGCCGCCGGCCAGTGGTGGGAGTGGGACATCTCCACCGTGAAGGGCACCTGGAAGGTGGAACCCCAGGGCGACGAGGATAACCCGACCTTCAAGGTTACGGTTGACGTCTTCATCCACGGCATCACGCCCGAACGTTCCTACACCGTGAACCAGACGCTGGGCCACCAGTTCCTGGCTGTGGTGGGCGACAACCACGGCAACAACCGCCTGGTGGGCGAAATGGGCCGCGGCTGCACCGTCAAGATGGGCGAGGAGATCGTGGACTCCAACGGGTACAAAGGCACCATCGAGTGGGAGACCGGCCACCTGCCGTACTTCTACAACGGTACGCTGCCGACGTGATCCTACCCCTGACCCTCATACCGTTCACCTTTAAACGCTTTCAATAGTGGAAGACAACAAGAAAAATCCGGCCCCCGCCCCGGCCCCCGAAGGCCTGGAGAAGACCGCAAAGCCGAAACGCCGCTACAAGTACATCGGACCTCCGTTCAGGACCGGCATCTACCTGCCCGACCTGGTCACCAAGGTGAACCCGGACACGGTGACCGACGAGGAGATCGATGCCTTCGTGAAGCGGTTCCCGAAACTCCTGGTCAACACCTGGGAAAAAGTACAGTAGGGCTCGGTTAAGGAGCATGGTGTAATATTTTTTGGATAAACCAATCCCGCTTGCCTCTCGGTAGGCGGGATTTTTTATAGCCCAAACATGGATCAGGAGCAAATACGCCTTACTTACGAACAGATCGACAACCAGATACTGCGCCTGCTGTTGTATTTCGGCGGAGCGGTAATCGTTGCATTATCGTCCGGCCTTACTTACCTTTGGCACGCCTGGCGCGCCGAGCAGCGCGAGCGTATCGACCTGGACCGGGTCAACGCCGCAGCCTTAAACAGCGTTGCCAACGAACTCGACCGGCTGAGCGACGAGGTGCGGGAAATCCGCCAAGCGCTGGCCGAAAAAACTACCAGCCATGAGAAACGAATTCGCTGAAGCCCGTCAGGCGCGCCTGGCCGCCGCCGAACGCCTGATCGAGAAGTACCCGGCAGCGGAGCAGATCGCTCCGAAAAAGCCCAAGGCCGTGCGACGCACGGTGACGCCGCCGATGGAATTGAGAGTGGAGGTGGCGAAGGTAAGTTGACCCCACCCCCGACCCCTCCCCCGGAGGGAGGGGAGCGCAGAGTACACCGTAGAGCGGTGGCACGACTCGAAGTCGTGCCACCGCTTTTTCATTGCGTCCTACCCGGCCGCCGGCGATGGGGTGAATTTTGGGTTCACATTCATTTTTCACCAAATCTGCATTCAACATGACGGAGAAGAAACCTTGGTATAAATCCAAGATCGTGCTGCTCGGAGCGGGCATGATACTGGTGTTCGGCAGCACGCTAATCACCAACTGGCTGACTGGCCAGGGCGTAACGCCCGAACAGATCACCGTGCTCGAGGAGGTAAAGCCGGAGATCGTGGAGTCCGTGAAGGACATCCAGAGCGGCGGCAAACTGCTGGCCGAGATCGGGACGATCTTCGGCGCCGTGATCATAGTGGTAAGGAAGTGGTTTACGACTAAACTGCTCACGTAGGTGCCGGTAACCATTGCCATATCCACGACCCGCCGCGCCTGGGGGTGGACACGCAAGGTTACGTTTCGACGCGTGCTGCCGGAGTCCTGGAAGGACGTGCCGGCAGCACGCCGGCTTACTTACCTGACGTGGTGGACAACCCAGCCGGCCGACGCACCCGAGCGCATCGCGCGGGATGCGCTGCGTCTGCCGCGCTGGTGTTGGCACAGCATGGCCGGGCAGGACAAGGCGGCCATACTGGAGTGCCTGGCCTGGACGGAGCCGAAGGTGGACTGCGAGGATCCGCCGCTCCAGTGTTTCCGCCACCGGCGCCGCACCTACTGGCTGCCGCGGGCGAACTTCGAGAACGGCTCCTGCCTGGAATTCGCCCTGGCCGACATGTACTACCAGGACTTCATCGAGACGGGCGACACGGGCTGGCTGCTGCGGGTGGTGGCGACGCTGTGCCGGGAAAGGAAAAGGGACCGGAAGGCGGCCCTGGCCACCGGCGACGAACGCCTGCCGCTGCGGCAGAAGGAGGAGGTGGAAGCCCGTGCCGCCCGCCTCGATGGCCTGGACCCCATGGTACTGGGCGCCGTGCTGCTATACTTCGTGGGGGTAAAGAAGTTCGTGAGCGAGGTGTACGAGGTGCTGTTTTCCAGCCCTCCGGAAGGTGACCAGGCCGCCGATCGGGAGCCTGGCCACGACAGCGACGCCCCGAAGTTCGGCTGGTGGAGCATTTTCCTGCAGGCCGCCGGCGAGGGGATATTCGGGCAGTACGAGGAGGTGCTACAGCGACGGCTGCACCTGGTGTGCATGCACCTGGTGGACCAGCATGACAAAAACGAAAAACTGCGGGAACGCTACGAGCGGGAACGCGCCAAACTAAAGAGTCATCCAGGGTAATTACGGTAATTACTGTAATTGCCGTAATTATTTCAACCATGACGCTCTCCGAATTTGAAACCTACTTCCTGGCCTTCAAAGACGACATCACCGAGATAAAGGATGTGGTCTTTGGCGATGAGGAGGAGATACTGAACCGGCAATCGTCGAAGATTTCCTACCCCTGCATGTGGGTGGAGACGCCGCAGCCGACCTTCCTGTACGACCCGGCCGGCATCCGGCTGGAGTGGCCAATCTCGTTCATCGTGAACGTGCCGCGCGGCGCCGGCGCCGAGGAGCGGGCCGCCCGCAGCGCCATGCTGCTGGTGGCCCAGAAAGCCTGGGCGAAACTGGAGGCCGGCGAGGCCGAAGGGCGGTTCCAGTTCGTACGCAACCAGGACGAAGGCGACCCGATCCTGAAGTACAGCGGCGACAATGATACGGGGTGGCGGTTTGTGGCCCGGGTAGTGGTAGGACGGGATGACTGCTGAGGTTGTGTTTAATTATTCTCCATAAGACAAGCCCGGCCGCTGAATAAGCGCCGGGCCTCTGTTTTAAAAATTAAACAACACCACCTTTATTTCCGGATGGCCCAGAGTACCTGGAGGAACAGACTGCGGCTGTAGGCTCCATCGGCAACGTTTATGAGGCCATTCTTGTAGGTTGCCTTGACGGCCCACCGACCGGCGGAATAGCCGAGGGAAAGAAGAGCGCCGATGTCGTCGGACATGGTGATCTTTTCCCGGACCCTTTCACCGTTCAGATCGGCTACGGTGCGGCTGCCGAGATTGACGCCGTGGAAGTAGCCCAGGTTGAAGGTGAGCCCAGCGGGCGATCGGTATTCAAACGGCAGTTCGATGTTGAGGGTGTGCATACGCGTGGTAAAATGATAGTCGGTGGCCAGTTCGGACCTCTGGGCGCGCTGCTGGTAGAGGCAGGCGGGGGTGAAGGATAGACCGCCGGGGGTCTGTCGGGTTTTGCAGGAGATGCCGACGGATGGGACGGGAGCGAGGTCTTTCAGGTCACGGTTGAAGGTGGAGATGCCGCCGCCGACGTTGATATAGGTGGTGACTTGTGCGGCGGAGCCGGTACCGATGAGGGCAAAAAGGATGATAACAAAGACGTGCTGTTTCATTTGAGATGCATTTAGTGTGTTAGATAGTGGCGGCAAATTTATTTGCTCCGGATCATTTAATGCACTTAACTTTGTTCCGTCACACACTCACTAAATTTCATGGTAATGTTTAGCACTGAACCAAGGCAGGTATTAAGAAAATGGGCGCGGTTCCCGAGAGGGATACCATCCTCTGCATTGCCAGAAGGTGGGTGTGTGACAGCCCGCGCCCAGTTTTTTTTCATTTTTAATGTCTTTTCCTATGTCACACACGGAAAGCAAACCAACCGGGCAAGCCGCAGTACTTGCTCAATACCGGGCCGAATCGGCCCAAAGAAACCGGCAGGAACTTGCCGAAATACAGGAGCGCCTGGCGCGTCGGTACGACGATATCGGCTCCTGTTACGAAACGTCGCTCCGCCTGGTGCGCTGCGCCCGCGCCGCAGCCCTTACCGAACAGGTGACGGATGACGATGCCGCCGGGATCGTCGAAGTGCTGTCGGAAGCCGAAGACATTATGATGATCGGATACCTCAGGCATCTGCTTCGAGACGAATAAAGGAAGCAAAAAAGCCTCGCCCGCCGGCGGGGCTTTTTTGTTGGTCCTACCTGGGCGGTCGGCATGGCCGGAACTTGGGGGCATGGAAGACATCAAGAAGAAAATAGATGCCGACATTGCCCGGATTGGCGACGATTGGGCGGCGACATTCCTGGAACAGCGCAGCCGGGCACTCGACCAGCGGAAGATAAGCGCCTCCGGATCGCTGAAGGAGTCGCTGGGCTACGATGTGCAGGCTGGCGCAGAAGGGGCGGCCGTGCGCATATTGATTGCTTTCAACGACGCCGGCCGTATCGTAGAGATGCGCCGGATCAACCATGACAAATGGGGGCGCAATGCCGTGACCCGGGTGGAGGACTGGATACGCACCCGGGGCGTGGAGCGGTTCGTTCCGGGATTCATGAAGAAATACCAACTGAAGAATGCTCCCAAGGATTTTATCAACCGGGCCGCGTGGGGCATCCTGGTTGCCCGCTCGGGCGGCCGCTTCCGCCGGCGCACCTGGTGGAACAAACCCAAGTCGGCCAGCATCACCAACCTGTACAACCAGGTGGCCTTGGCGGCTATAGATGAAACCGCCAAGGGAGTAAAAGAGGCATTCAACTTTAAAAAATACGCCCAGGCTAAGGGCAGAGAATAATTATGGCTACGGTAAGACAGGATAAAATTCAGATCGTGCTCGACTTCATTACCGACGAGAGCAAGGCCCTGGCCAAAGCGATCACATCGGTGGACGATCTGCGCAAGTCGATTGCCAAAAACCAGTCGGCTATTGCCGACTACGATAAAGAGTTGAAGAAGACCAACCTGACTGAAGATGAACGGAACCGGATACTGAAGGAGCGCGCCGTGGCAGAGCAGGCCGTAAAACAGGCCATGAAGGATATTTTAGCCAGTGGCAAGGAAATAGAGAAGTTGGACCTGACCAAGGTGACTCCGGCCCAATTGACCCAACGGGCAAATCAACTGGCTCAGGCAATGCGGAATATCCCGGCCAGCGCTCCGGAGTTCGGCCTCCTGCAGACGGAACTGGCCAGGGTAAACGGGCAACTGGGTACACTTCGTGCGAATGCAAAGGGCATCCAGGATGATGGCGCTACGGCCAGCCCGCAAGTGGGCGGATTCTTCGGCAGCGTGGTCGGGCGGGTAGCGGTGGGCGTGGCGGCCGTGCAGGCGTTTTTCGCGACGGTACAGAGTTTTTTTAGTTTTCTCTCCACGTCGTTCAAAGGAGCCGAGGAGGCAGCGCAACAGGATGCCGCCCTTAAGTCGCGTATTATAAGCACGAACGGTGCAGCAAAGAAGTCTTTTGAAGAACTGATCGGACAAGCCGAAGAACTGGCCGATGTGACGCTGTTCGACGATGACCAGGTGAAGCGCTCGCAGGAGGTACTGCTGACCTTCACGAACATAAAGGACGAAGTGTTTGACGAGACCATACCGACCCTGCTGGATCTGAGTACCACCATGAAGCAGGACGTGAGCACATCGGCCGTGCAGGTAGGCAAAGCGCTGAACGACCCTGTGGCCGGATTGAAAGCGCTGACCCGGATCGGGGTGACATTCAGCGAAGACCAGAAGAACGTGATAAAGGCCCTCGTGGCCACGGGAGATACGGCCGGGGCGCAGCGGGTGATATTGGCGGAACTTCGGCGGGAATTCGGCGGGGCCGCACAGGCGGCCGCGGAGGCCGCCGGCGGAAGAAACGGTCTGGCCCAGTTGCAGAAACGGTTCGGGGAGATGAAGGAGACACTGGGGGCTGGCCTTATCGGGCTGCTGGACAGGTTGTCGCCGGTGATCGGGTTCGTGGTGGGAAAATTCGAGGAACTGGCCGGCGCGATCTCGCGGACGTTTGCTGTGCCTGTTTCTGAAAAACTGCGGGAGCAGCAGACGGAATTCAATGCCCTTATTGGTGTGCTGAAAAACGTGAACGTGAGCGAGGAAACCCGAAAGCGGGCTATCGAGACGCTGCAATCGAAATACGGGGACTACATCGGCAATATCGACCTGCACAAGGCCACGGAAGGACAACTGAACGAGGTATTGCAGGCGGGTAATAACATATTTGCGCAGCGGATATTCCTCCAGACACGGGAGGAGACGCTGACCGACCTGGAGCGCCGGCGGAACGAATTGCAGGGCAAACTTTTCGAGGCTGAAAAGCGCCTTCAACAGGCCAACCAACGCACGGATACGGGTTTCTCCTTCGGTCTGAATAAGGAGCAGGAAGTACTGAAGTTCTCGAACGTGGTGCAGGCCTATACCGGGCAACTGAACTTCCTACAGAAGGAACAGGATGCGTTCCTGCAAGAGCAGGATGAGTTTGCGAAGCGGTTTAGCCTGTTTCCGGGCGGCACGCCAACGACCACCACCACGACGACGACTACCGAAACCGAAGAGCCTGCGACGCCGGCCGAGAAATTGAAAAAAGAGGCTGAGGCGGCACGGGGTAGCCTGTTGTTCCTGCGAAAGCAGGTATCGGACTTGCAGGCCGAGATCGAAAACACGCCGGGAGACAGCAAGGCCCTGGAACCGCTAATAAAGGAACTCCTGGCGGCCGAATCGGCGCTGAAAGCCTTGGAGGACCGACTGGAAAAACTTAAAAAACCGCAGGTGGATGTTGTGCCCACCGATGAGCAAATAACCAAGGAACTCGGTGTGCCTACTGCGACGCCGGACTTGTTGGGCGACAAGGAACGGGAGCGGATCGTGGCGTTTAATGATTTCCTATTGCAGGAGGAGGAATTGACTACGGAGGAGTTGAACCGTTTCCGACAAGGGTTGTCGGATGAGGACGAGCGACGGCGCCAAGAGCGGCTGGCCAAAGAGGATGAATTGCAGAAGAACATCAGGGAACTGGAGTTTTCAGCGGCTCAATCAGCCGCCGACGCTATTTTTAGTATTTCTGGCAACCGCATCCAGCGCGAGGAGGAGGAAGCCACGGCGGCACTGGATGCCGAGTATAAACAAAAGATCGCAGCGGCAGAAGGCAACTCGGCTGCTCAATCCAGGTTGCAAAAAGAACTGGAGAAAAAGAAAGAGGTGATCGAGCGCGACGCAGCCAAGAAGCGGAAGGAACTTGCCATCAAGGAAGCGATCGTAGCCGGGGCATTAGCGGTGATCAAGGCCCTGCCCAACGTGTTCGCCGCGACAGCGGCCGGCATAGCGGCGGCGGCGCAGATTGCAATTATCAGCACTCAAAAATTTGAAACGGGCGGCTTCTTAATTTCTCCAAAATCAAAACTGGGCTTTTTCGGAGGCCAGCCGCACAGCGCCGGCGGCACGAAGGGCTACTTCGACGACGGCACCGTAATCGAAGTAGAGAAGGACGAAGGCTTCGCCATCGTGAATAAGCACAATGCCCCCCTGTTGCGTTTTCTTAGCAACATCAACAGCCTGGGCGGCAAGGGGGTGCCGTTTTTCCAGCGGGGCGGCCTGGTGCCGCGGTTCGATACCGGAGGCCTGCCCAACCTGAACACGACGCCGGTGATCGCGCCGCTGGCCAGCGGCGTGCAGGTCCAGGACGCCGGCGCCGTGCAGCAGATGCAGCAGGCAGCCGCCATCATGCTCGAGGCCGCGCGGCAGTTCCCGCGGACGGTCCGGTCCAAGGTAGTGTACCAGGATGTGGAGGATGCCGCGGCGGAATTGAATACCGTGCGGGACGATGCGGCGATTTAAAACCGGGAATTTGCGGTTTTTTGGGGAAAGCCCTGCCGGCGCCGGCGGGGCTTTTTCTGTTGCGTCCTACCAGGTGTTAATTAACGCCCGCTCCTTTGCCCCCATGCAAATTCGGGGTGAAATATCCATTCAGAAGGTGTTAGACGAGATCCGGAGCAACGATCGGCAGGGACCGTTCGTGCTACAGTTCGTGCGTTCATCCGGCAAGAAGAAAGGCAGCCTGAAAACCATGCGGGGGCTGTATGGCCGCTCCAAACAGGAGGTGGTGGATGCGGCGCCGCGGGCGAAGTCCAGGACTCGCCACAAGACCAAGGGCACGCTACCGGTGACCAACGCCGACACTAATGAATACGAAACCCCGCTCATTTCACATTTCCGAACCTTCAACGGGTACAAAATCAAGCATTAACCAATGAGTGAGATCACGGAACTCAGCGCCGACGTATGGGTGGTAGAGGACAAGAAAATGGCCATCGTTTTTTCCAACACTGCGGTGCAAAGCGACGCCGGCAAAGTCACCCGGGTAACGTTGCCCAATGTGAAAGAGGCGGTGGAGATCATGTATTGGGGCGAGAAGAACACCCTGCCGCAGGAGCGAGAGGACCTGGTGCGCAACAACGGCGTGCTGGGAGAACTCATGAAGACCAAACGCGACTTCATCATCGGCGGAGGCCTGGTGGCCTACCGAAGCAAGTGGGTGGACGGGAAAGAGGTAAAGGAGTACATCGACACGCCGGCCGAGATCCAGACGTTTTTTAAGAAGGTTCAGATCCGGCGCTACCTGCGCAAAGCCTGCAAGAACCTGCTGATGCACGGGAACGTGTTCACGGAGTTTGTCCGGCTGAAGTATAAACAGGATGGGAAATACCCGATCGACAGCATACAGGCGATGGAGTGCCGGCACATCCGCGCTGAGCGCCAAAACGCCACCGGCATGGTGCCGGGATACTGGTGGAGCGGCTCCTGGGATAAAAACAAAAAGCGGGGAGAAAAGGACCTGCCGGCATTCCGGATACCCGCGCATACCCCTGGGAAGCCTCAAGGCAAGTTCCTGCTTCACTCGGGCGACGACCTGATCTATGACGACTACTATTACGGCCCGACCTGGTGGGGAGACCAGGTCGTAAAAATGATCCAGGTCGCCAATACGATACCGGCCTTTCACCTGGCCAACATCAACAACGGATACTCGATCCGCTTCTGGATCGAAATCCCGAAGGACTATTTCCGAGATTCGTCATCGAAGGCCCAGACACCGGAGGGGAAAGCCGAGGCGCTCAAAAACGAGACCGCGGCGAAGAAGGCGTTCAAGGACAAAATGAACGAGTTCCTCGCCGGCGCCGAAAATGCCGGTAGGGCTGTTTTTTCTGAATACGAGGTCAACCGGCAACTGGGCAAGGAATTCCCGGGCGTGAAGATCCACACGCTGGACTACGACCTAAAGGGCGATGAGATGCTGAAGCTGTACACGGCCGCCCTGCAAACGCTGATCGCCTCGCAAGGCATCCACCCAACGCTGGCCAACGTGGATATGCAGGGCAAACTTTCCAGCGGGTCCGAAATGCGCAACGCGCACCTGGTGTACCTGAAGACCAAGACCCCGGAGGCCCGGGAGATACTCCTGGAAGCCATCTACCTGCTGCACCAGGAAAACGGCTGGGATGAAACGATCCGCTGGGAGTTTCGCGACGTGGAGATCACCAAACTGGACGAAGAGAAAAGCGGATTCAAAGATGATACGCAAGGCGAACCAGAAGCACAACCTACAGCATGACCGAGCGTGAATACATCGAGCACCTGGAGAGCCTCGAGGCCAGCAGATGCAAGCACCCACTTATGCGGACGCTCCGTAAAGGCTTCAGCAAGGCAAATGCAGTGTATTTGCATCACTTGCTCAAAAGTCAGCCGGCGGCAGCGCCGGCGCCGGCGGCGCCTTTCAACCTGAAAGTGCTGTATGTGCGGAAAAGTAAACTTTTCGGACAGCGGGCATCGCTCAGCAACAAAATGTGTGACCTGCCCGAGGACCCAGGCTATGATAAGCAGCGCGCGAAGTACAGCGACCAGATCCAGGCCGTCCAGGAAGAGATCGAGGAGGTCATGGAGCAGATCGAGGCCGCGGAGCGCGGAGATCTTCCTCCGGCCGAAAAGCCGGAACTGCCGGCTACCGAGGCTGAACTGATCCGCCGGCTGGCTTCGCTGCGGGCATCCAGGAGCCGGCAACGTAACATAGAGAAAATCGCCAGGGGCGAAAAATTGGAAAAATGCCGTACCGAGATCGGCCGGCTTGAAAAACTGATCACTGATGTCGAAACTGCCCTCTCTGAGTATAATTGAGGAGCCGGACTTCAAGAAGGCCAGCCGGCTGGAGAAATTGAGCCTGGTGCTGCGCGAGCCGGACCTGGAGCCCTTGTTGACCAACCAGGAGTGGGAGCACTGGCAGAAGGTGCAGCAGGTGTTTGCCCTTTGTTTCAAACAATTTGACCAACCCAAGGCTATCCGGGTGATCCGCGCGCAGATCCCAGGCGCCGAGCGGTACGAAGTGGCCAAGCGCCTGTACGATGATATGTGCGAAGTGTACGGCCCAATCCAGCGCCGCAACAAGGACATGGCCCGGGCTATCCTGGTGCAGCGCCTGTGGTCGCTCGGTGTGCGCCTCGAGCAAGCGGGAAAACTGGTCGAAGCAGCAGAGGTCTATGAAAAAGCCGGGAAATTCGAGGCATTGGACAAAAACGATCCGCTGGAGTTCGACCCGGCCGACGTTGAACTCCCGGTGCCGTTAATTACCAACGACCCTCGGTATGCGAATGCCGAAACGATAGAATCCGAAGAAGTTGAACCTGATGGCGAAGACGCAGAAACCGATATATTTTCACAGTAAGCAGATCGAGTTCGCCACGGCGCCGCAGCAGGTGAAGTGTGCGGTATCGCCGCGCGGATGGGGTAAGTCGACGCTGATCGCCCTGATCACTTACGATTGGTTTCGGCTGATGCCCCGGGGGAAGGTGTTCTATTCCTCGACGACCTTCGACCAGATCGAAAACCAGAGCCTGCCGGTCATTCGAGACAAATGGCAGGAGTTCGGCCTGATCGAAGGCCTGCACTATGTGGTGGGAAAAACCCCACCGGATCGGTGGCACAAGCCCTACAAGCCGCCGAAATCCTATAGCCGCACCATTACTTTTTTCAACGGGTTCACAATCGTGCTGCTGAGCGCCGAGCGCATGAATGCCCGCCGCGGTGGATCGTACGACGCCGGCATTGTGGACGAGGCGGCTTTTGTGAAGTTCGCAGCGTTCAAGTCGGTTTTTTCCGCCTCGATCCGCGGCAACCTGGGGCGTTTCCCCAAACACGTACACCGCAGCCTGATCGTGCTCTCCTCGAGGCCTCGGAATTTCGACCAGCAGTGGATCTACATGTTCCGGGAACTGGCCAAGAAAAAGCCTGAGAAGGTGCTCTACATCGAGGGTGGCGGATACGACAACGCTGCCGTGCTGGGTAAGGAGTGGTACGAGGAGCAGCGTGACAACATGGGGGAGTTGGAATTCCTGATCGAGGTGATGAACCAGGACGTGCAGGAACTGCCCAACGGCTTCTACAATAAGTACCGCGCCCACCAGCACGAATACACCCCCGCCTACGATGTACGGGGGGGCATGACCGATATTGATACCAATGCGCTGCTGGAGGTAAGCGTGGACTATGGCGGGTGGTTCTCCTGCTTCGTGGTCTTTCAGGAAGACTACGAGCAGAACATTGAGCGCCTCAAACGGCGCTATTGGATCAAGACCGAGAACATTGAGGAACTGGTGGACCAGTTCTGCGAGGCTCACAAAGCGCATGAATTCAAGTACGTACGCCTATGGGGTGAGCCGCGCATGTGGGACCGTACGGCCAAGGGCAAGATCGCAACGACCATAGTCAACCGGTTTGAGCATAACGGTTGGTCCTGCGACGTAATGACCGAACCTGGTTACAAGACGGAACTGCAAAAGGAGCAGTACCAGCTTATGCTCAAGGTCCTCGAGCATCGGGATGAAACCATGCCCAGGCTTCTCATCAATAGAGACGCTTGCCCTGATACCATCGTGGCCATCAAGACGGCTGACGTGTTGCCAGACATGAGCCTGGATAAGTCCAACGAAAAGAAGCGAGAGTTCCCACAAGAGAACGCAACCCACCAGCCGCAGTCCATCAATTACTACTTCGAACAGAAGCACGGACACAAGATCCTGGACGACGCCAACAGCCGGGCGGCTGAGGTGGACATCCGGTAAGCCCGGCATATTTCCCCGGAATTGCCGGGGCTGTTAATTAAAGAAAAGCGAATCCGCGCCAGCAGCACGTAGCGACACTTTTCGCGCAAAATCGGCGGCCGGTTGAACTGAATTATTTTGCTTTCAGCGCAATACACATATTTTCTCTGTAATGCAGTCAGTCCTACCAAGCAGCCTCATTTTCACGGTTTTTTGATCAAAAATTAACAATGAACGTTCCTTTCAAACTCGACACCGGCATAACAGCCGCCGACGCCAACGTCGGGCAAACCAACTTTAAACTGCACTATCCGGAGGTGAACCACCAAATGGCCTGGCTGGACCTGCTCCCATACGTCGAGCAGGCTACAGACTTGTTCGTAATGCCTTATGTCGGGCAAGCCATGTACGATGCCGTTGTAAATGTCTACCTGGCCGGTACGCCTTCGCTGAACAGCAAACAGTTGAGGTTCCTGGAACTCCTGCAGCGGGCAGTAGCCTACTACACCATGCTCCACGCCATGCCCAAGAAACTCGGTGTGGTGGCCAGTATGGGGACGGTTACGAATTCACCCCAGGGCGGCGCCGTTCCGCAGAGCCTCGGGGCTTTCAAAAACCAACTGTGGTCGATTACCAAAGATGCCGATCGCTTCCTGGATGAACTGATGGATTTCCTGCAGAAGGAAGTGAACGCCAACAACTCCGACTTCAGCGCCTGGAAAAGCAGCGATGCCTACACAGAAGGAAAGTCAGACTATTTCCGTTCAACCAAGGAATTTCAGGGCTACCACAACATCTGTCGCAGCCACCGGACATTCCTGGCCCTGCTCCCCTACATTAAAAAGGCGCAGGATAAGTACATCCTGCCCATCATCGGCGAAGACCAGCACGCGGCCCTGACCACAGCGATAAAGGACAACACGGCATCGACCGTACAAAAAGACCTGATTGAGGCAATCCGAAAGAGCCTGGCTGAGTGGACGATCTACATGGCCGTGCCGGCACTTACGGTGCTGATCGAAGAGGACGGTATAAAGGTGGTAAGCCGGACGGACGGCATGGATACCCGGAGCGCCGTAGCGTCGGCCTTCTACAAGGAGGCAGCCGTTGCCCACCAGGCTGCCGCGGAAGAAAATGGCCGTACCTTTAGGGGCGACCTGATTGACTTCCTGTACAAAAACGAAGCAAGTTTCCCGCTCTGGGTGGCCAGCGATTTTTATGTGAACAACAGCACGTCCAGTGATTCGAAAGTTATCGGAAGCGATTACGGGGGCATCTGGATGTGACCAAAGAAGTTGTTTAATTATTCCCCCATCGGGGCCAAAAGTGGCCACGGTGGGGTTTTGTTATTCGTCCTGTCGCTCAAAGGGCAAATCCCGAAACATTTGCCCATCGAATCATTAAACAACTTCATTATGAAAGTTAATCTAAAAACACCCATTTCGTACTGGGGAGGAAAGCAGACAATGCTACATGAAATCCTCCCCCTGATCCCCGAGCATACCACCTATTGCGAACCGTTTTTTGGCGGCGGCGCCGTGTTTTTCGGCAAGGAACCCAGCAAAGTGGAGATCATCAATGACCTCAACCGGGTAGTGATCAACTTTTTCGAGCAGGCAGAGAGTAATTTCGACGCGCTTCGAACCCGGATCCGCGCCACACCGCACAGCCGGGGGCATTATATGGATGCCTTGGTGATGTACAACAACCCCCACCTTTTCAAGAAACTGGATCTCGCCTGGGCATTCTACACCTTGTGCAACCAGGGTTATACCGCACAAATTGGCACATGGGGTTTCGGCACCACCACCAACTGCTGCGAGAAACGCCTGCACAACCGCCGGGAAGACTTCTCTTCTGACATCAAATCGCGCCTGGAGCGGGTGCAGATGGAATGCCACGACGCCTTGTACCTTATCCGTCTGCGCGATCGGGAGAGCACGTTTTTCTACATCGACCCGCCGTACTTCAACTCTGACATGGGGCATTACGGCGGCTACACCAGGAAAAACTTCGAGGACTTGCTTCAGCACTGCGCGGCCTTGAAGGGTAAGTTCCTGTTGTCCTCTTACCCTTCAGATGTGCTGGACCAGTACGTTCAGAAGCACGGATGGTATCAGCGCCGCTTCAACCGCGTCACCAATGCCAGTTCAAAGCGCAAGGGTAAGATAGAAGTGCTCACGGCCAACTACGACATTACGCAGCAAGCGACTGCATTTCGTCAGGCAGCCTAAAAATCAACCCACTAAAGTCGCGGACGTCCCGGTTGATTACCCCGAGCGACTGCAGGTAACGCTGCGTTGTTTCCAGCGATTTGTGCCGAAGGTGCTTTTGGATCGCCAGGATATCCATACCCGACTTCACCATCGCGATGGCGCCGGTGTCCTTCCAGGAATAAGTGGTATACCCCTCTGCGCTTTCTATTATGCCCTGCTGAACCATCGCGCGTAGTATCTCGCGGAAGCGGTTGCTGATCGTATTTCGGCCAACCGCTTTCCGCGGATGCGGCTTCATTTCCTCCCCAAAGACCAAATGTGAGGCCGGTACCTTCTCCAATTCAAAACGCCGCAGCGTAGAAAGAGCGATCGTTGGGATCGTGATAAAAGCCCGTTCGCGGTTTTTGGTCTGATCCCCGCCCAAAACGACCAGGCCATTTTCCAGATCTATATCCCGGGCGCGCAACCGCCTTAGTTCGCTCAGCCGAAGGCCGCAGTGGCTTATAAGGAGTATTGCCAGGTACACCGGTCGGTCATGCCGGTACACATAATCCGCAATCAGGTCGCTATCGCCTTGGGTGAAAGCATGCCTTAACTTTTGCTCCTCCTTCCTTTTTTTCATATTGGCAAAGGGGTTTACGGATATGTAGTGCCGCTCCACCAGTTCGTAGAACAACGATCGCATGTTCAGAATGTAGTTGTTGTAAGTGCGACCACCCACCGGCGCGCCCGCCTTGTTTTTGCGCTCCAGCAGAACCCAGTCCAGGAACACCCGGGCCCTGTTCCGATCAAAGGCAGATACCGGCAGATTCTCCCAGCCCTTCTCCTTCAGCCAGGCGCAAAAAATGTTCGTGAACGAGGTGTATGTTATCCGGGTATGCTCCCGATCGGTAGCGCACTTCACCTGCAGCGCCACCTGCATCGCCTCCAGGATGACAGTCGCCCCCAGCACGGAGCGGATCTGCTCATCCTGTTTTTCCGCGTTCGAAAACTCCAGGCGCTTCTGCTCCAGGATCTCTTGCGCCCGTTTTTCCCGCAGTTCCGGATTGGTGATGAAATACGACCGGTTAAGATCGAACGTCTTTCGTACCCGGATTTTCGTCATCGTACCAGGCACAAGCTCCTCCCACTCGATGAGCCATTTCCAGCCCTTCAGCAGCTTAGGAGGTTTCAGGTAGGGAAACTGGATACTGGACATTTTTTTTTTGGCCGTGCTTGAGCAGTCACGGTGCCAAAAAGTTGCCAGGCTAAAAAAGGTAATCCGAAACAAAAACACCGTACAATCGACTGTAGAACAATCAATTAGTACGGTGCTGTTTAATTATTCAGTGCGGGAGGCGGGAACGCGCCCACCCCATCCCCCACCGATTTTCCTTCAAATAACGCGGATTACGATTACTTTTTTTTCGCAAAAAGGCCCCGAAAGCACAGCCTTAGCCGCCCTCCGGCACCCTTTTGGCAATCTTTTGGCAACGCGAATTGCCTGTTTATCAATCACTTCATTGTTATTTCTACCCTTCTTATCCAGGTAGAAAAGTGAAGCAGCATACTCAGAAACTCCACCACATACGCCCCCCTTATCGGCTTCGTCAGCCTCGCCGCCTTCCACTGCACCACCGATACCCGGATCATCCCTTCGCCCAGCGCCGGCCGCAGCACCGCCGCATTCAGCAGCCGCGGATCCGCACCACAGTAGCAGAAGTCCCCGTCCAGGTCCAGCAGCCACTCCGTTTCGTGGCCGCGGGTTATCCTGTTCCGGATAGCCGACATCAATGCCGTTGGATCCGTGCAGTCTATGACGATCGTCATGTTAAGTCATCCAATTTTCTTCGATTTCGCTTCCCTCGCCGCTCATCGCGCTCTGCTTCCGCCTCATAAATCAACTGATTTAGGTCAAGGATTCGCCTATTGATCTCCTTGTCATACCGGACAGTCACCACCTTCTGATAACTCTTCAAAGCCTTTTCATAGGCGCCTGTCTTTTCATAAAACCGGCCCAGCAACTGAAAAACATCGGCAAGATCGTGGTCGAGTATCCGCGCACTGGTCGGCGCCTGCTTCAGGAATGTAATGCCCTCCTCGATGCGGCCGAGATTTTCAAAACACTCGGCCCCCACCCTCATTGCGCGGTAAAACATACCCCAATCTTTGTTGGCCCTCATCGCACTGGGATCTGCCTTCAGAAGCCACTCCAGTGCTTTCTCGTGCTGACCCTTTTCACGGTTGAGAATGGCCATGTTGACGTAGGCCTGACCTGGTATAGCGTTGTGCGCTTTCACGGCCTTTTCAATATACTGTTCTGCCTTACCCTCGTCACCTTCATGCCACCAGGCCATTGCCATAGCCTGATAGTCGCTGAATGTCTCATAATGCTGTTCGAAGTTGTAGCCATCAAAATCCCTGATCATTCCCGCCCAGTCTTTGTTCTGATACAATCGCACAAATCGGTTTCGCACTTCGTTTTTCTGTTGCCAATCTGACTTCTCAGTGGTTACAGGCATCGGCGTGCTACCTGCGGGTTTGGGCAATGCTTTATTTTTTGGTGTGCCCAACCACATCCAACGCAGAAACCACACCGCCAGAGAACCCCAAATTGCAAGTAAGAAGAACTCTTTCATTGGTAAAAATCATATGATTTAATAGTCTACGTCCTCCCCCTGTTCACCTCCCCACCATCTCCTTAAACTCATACTCCGTCATGATCTGGATCGTCCCGCCGGCGGATTGCAACTCCAGCGCCTTCTTCATCTTGCCGCTGGGCCCGCCGAACTTTGCCACCTGGTGATCCTGGTCTCCCACCACCAGGTAATGCGTCGCTTTTGTGATGCTGTCCTGGTACAACCCACCCGAATCCACCAGCAGCGTCACCGCCCGCTCCCGGGAAAAGGAATGCAGCACCCCGGTGATCACCACGTTTTTCCCAAACAGGGGATGGCTCGGGTCCAACTCCTCCGACGAAGGCTTGATGCCCTTCAGTTTTTGCCACTCCTTTTTGTATCTGACCGGTATATCATACAACACTGAGATCAGCGCCCGCGGATCCTGCTCCCGGAACATCCCGATGTGATGCACCCCCAATTCAGCACAAGCCACCGCATCCTCCAGCGCATGATGGTGATTCACCTCCCGGCCCAGCAGATCCTTGCACAGGTCGTCCAGTTTGTACCCCATCCGCCGCGGGTAGTTTACCCGCGACATATACAGCGTGCACAGATAATCCAGGTCGGGGATCTCGCGGCCATGATGTTGGAATAATTGATTAATCACACTCTGCTCGAAAGTCACGTTGTGGGCCACCAACACATCGCCACCGATAAAGGCATCGATCTTATCCCACAACTCCAGCATCGTAGGTACCCCGGCTACCATCTCGGGCGTGATGCCATGAATCGACGTATTGATGTAATTAAACTCATTCGGCACCGGCGTTATTAGTTCATAAAAAGTATCCACCACCTTCCCATCCCTCACCTTAGCCATTCCGATCGAGCAAGCGCTCGTCCGTTTGTTGTTCGCTGTTTCAAAGTCGATTGCGGTAAAATTCATATCATATGGATTTTAATTAAAGTGTCTATTCCAACTTCTTCTTCTCCTCCTCCAGTCGCTCCACCACTTTCGTCAGGTACATAATCTGTTCTTTCAACCTATCCTGGTGCTCCAACGCATTCTTTAACTGCCGCTCCAGCCACTCAAGCCGCCCCTCCCCAGGTGAGCGCTCATACCCCCCCACCGGCTCCTCCACTCCGCTCCCGCCTTCGCTTTTTAATTTGATTTTAATCGGACCAGATTCCAAAAACATCTCTCCCTCCCCTGTTAACAGCCAGTGAATGTTTAACCCAGCAAAACTTTTGATTAAACCCTCAATAACTTTTGCGGAAATAGGCTCTTTATCGCTCATCATTAGTGATAAGTAGCCCTTAGTGAAGCCAATACGTTGACCAAGAGTTGCTTGCGTAAGCCGAAAATGCTTCATTACGGCCCGTAGTCGCTGTCCAGGTGTCTCCAACTTTGTTGTTTTTCGTACAAAAGTTTAACATCATTAAATTTTTTCCGGGGAAATGCTTGCGTGATGTTTAACTGGATTATACTTTTGTCCTAAAATTACTAATTGTCCTATGACAACCGAAAATATTTACGATCAACTCAGTGTCGCTGGCCTCACCAGCGAACTGCACGATGTAATGACCGCACTACGCCCGGGCATCAGCCGGAACACTATCCGGCTGGCATTTCTTGCGGGGGCCACTACCCCGCTCAGGAAGCGCATTATTGAAGAAGGGAAAAAACTCCTGGAGACGCCAAGAGAAGGACAAAATGAAGCAGCCGTAATAACGGCCGCACAAAGATAATACCGCGCCCGGCAAAAGAGCCGGCCGCATACCGGGAGGCCAAGGCGGACCTCCCACTTTCCGATTTCATTTGGTTTATTGGGGTTACAGCCGCCGGACGCAAGTTTGGCGGCCAACCCCAACCAGAGCATACGAGGCTTTTCGTGAGATTATTTATACGGGAAACGCCCCGGGCAAAGGCTCGGGGCACCTCCCCGGAAAACCCACCAGATTAAGGAAGCGTGTTAATGCGATAGAAGATTGCCCACTACATAGTCAGAGGAGCAATCAATCGGGACGGAAGAACCCCGACGAAAGTCGGGGCCCGTTTCCCGGACAAGCCCCAAACCGGCAACTATGAGAAAGTTTGATTTGAGGCGCGAAGGATAAGGCAACCAGTTTAGTGAAGCCGCCCCGGCAAAAGAGCCGGGGCCAACTTGAAACCAACCGCCCCACCGGGCACAAAAAAACCGGCACGCTGCGAACGTGCCGGCATATTCCTAAACCGAGGCGCCGCGGCCGATCATTTCCCAGAAAAGCCGCGGACGCCTCTTAAAACACCACAAAGATATGAGTTTCAGCGCTCAAACACAAAATTCGGGCCATCAGCCGCCCAACACCAGCAACTCTACCACCGTGTGGACTCAACCATCTACGCCGGAGCAGCGCCGGTACTACTCCAAACATGCCGGCGAACGCCGCGTCTTCGGCTGGATCACCACCATTTTCCAGACGGCCCACGGCTTCATCGCATTCGCCGCCTGGAGCGCACTCTACATCTGGGTGTTTTCCCGGGTGCCCGCCCTACTCTTCCTCGCGCCCATACTTGCCTGCGCCAGCCTGTTCGCCCTTCACGTGCTCTTTCGCACTACCTGGCAAACGTATTGGTATGACCGGCTCGACGACGACCCCAACACCGACAGCCCGGTCTGGGTACCCGCCGTCATCCTCCTGCTCCTCTGGGCAGCCGAGTACCAGGGTGCCCGCATGTATCTCGCCGGCCAGGTGCGCCCACCGGAAAAACAGACCACCGGCCTGATCGATTCCATGCACGCTACCACGGTAGCCAGTTTCGAGCAGTCGTATACCAACGACCAGGCCCGTATCGAGGCCGTCTACAAGGCCAAGGAATCCGCCGCCACCGCTCCCTTCGACGGCCGCATCCGCCGGCTGCGCGCCAAGTCCGCCGATACCGACGCCGAGCGCCGCAGCATCCGAGGCCAGATCGCCAGCCTCCAGGCCCAGCGCGACGCCGCCATTGCCCCCGTACAGCAGGCCAAAGCCGCCGAACTGGAAAAAGCCTACCAGCACTATAGCGCCGCCAAGACCAGCGAGACCGATCGCCGCAGCGCCGCTGTCGCCGCCGTCGATGCCCACAACAACAAGGAAGTAACCCGGCACGACACCGAACTCTCCAGCGTCGGCTCCTACGCCTGGGCCATCTCTATCGGCCTGCTGATCCTCATTGCCGGCCTCTCCTACCGCTGCGTCCGCATCAACGTGAAAAGCGGGATCATTCCGCTCCGAAACTACACAGTGTTGGACGCCCACGGCTCCCTACCCGAGCGCATCTGGACCGCCATCTCCGACGCCATCAACCGCCGCGGCCTCCAGTTCGCAGTCTGGATGCACCGCCTGCTCAGTCCGAAACAGGCGATCACCTCCTTCGACGGTACGGTCGTCGCCCAGCCCGGCACCTACAACACCCCCGAAGGCTTCCACCAGCGCCCCGCCACCCTGCCCGCCGGCAGCCCCGACAGCGACCTGGCCCTGCGCAACAAGGTGGCGGAAAAGATCATGCGCGAAGCCGCCGCCAAAAAAGTAGTCATTACCCCCGAAATGCTCCAGCAGGAATTCGAGAAAGCAAAAACCATGAACGGCACCTACAAAGACACCCCCCTGGGGGAGCCTAAGCCTTCTGCCACCCCCACCCCGACCGCGCCCGCGGCTGAAGGCGACGACGAACCGCGCTGGATTAATTTCTTTCGCAACGTATTTCTTTCCCGCCTCAGCGCCTACGACGAGGCCGTCGCGGCCGGCAAGCCATCCCAGGCAGAAGTCTACCAGAATGCCATCAACGACCCGACCGACATGAACTACCGCCTCGGCAAGCGCCTCGGCCTCGCCTGGGGTATCGATGGCGGCAACATCGTCGTCTGGCGCGAGCGCAACCCCGCCCGCAAGGTGAAACTCGAAAACCTCACCAAAGAAGCCCTCGACGGAGATCCCGCTTCCGGCAGCCGCCCAGCCGCGGACGAGCCCGAAGATTTGTTTAAACAAAACCTAACCTTGTTTAAACAAACAATTCAACCCCAGACGGACCCCGAAACCGGCAAGGTCATCGGCATACGCTACAAAAAGGCCAAAAGCGACGACTGGGTTACCTATCCGTACAGCCAGGTAAAAGCCTACTGGACCAACTACGTCGCCCGTTGCGAGAAGTCCCAAAGCCCCGCCAACATCGAAGGCCTGGAGAAATGGGAATACGCACTCTCCCTCTTCGACGAGGGTAGGGCAGAACTGAAAACCCGGTTTGATCAGCAGGTAAAGGAGGTGATCCTCTAAAAGAATTGAGATAGTAACCGCCGCCGCGCATCCGCCCGGGTAACCCGCAAGAGGGTAGGCCAGACGGGCGGACGCCGGCGGAAAATCAACACCACCGCCATGAGCACCGCATTCATACTCCTGTTCTCCTGGTGCGTGAAGGAATTAATAGCCTCCATGCGCCAGCGCGGCCACCGCGCCGACCTTTAATCCGCCCTCTCACCACCTCCCTTAATCCGTCCCTTTCACCCACACACGACAATACTTACACGCACCCCGGCTTCGGCCGGGGCAGGGTATCTCTACACTATTCAAAAGCAGCAGCAATGAGACTCTATATCGAAATCTTCAACCTCTTAGGCGACTATGCCCACGGCGCCATCACCATCGTCGACACCGACCCCGACCTCACCCCACTGACCACCATCCCCATCTCCATGCCCATCCAATCCTACTACGACGCCCAGGAGGTCGGCCTCCTCCAGCACGACCAAGGCGACTGGACCGACCTGGACCGCGGCTTCATCCAATCCACCCTCTTCCTTTCACCCAACGAACTGGCTGGCTACCAGCAGCCCCAGCCCTTCCAGCCCACCCCCGAGCAGGACCAGGCCGCCATGCAGGAACTGGCCGCCTTCCTCTCCGAAGACAAGGTCATCATCTCACACCAGACACCCGGCCTGGAAGTCCGGGGAAAAATCAAAAATGAGCAATAACATGTCACAACAAATCGCAGTACCACTCCAAAATGGCGAAATAGTCGCCCTCGTAACCTACTCCTTTGTGCGGCCGTATATCATTCGTTACGACCATTACTGCGAGGAGGAGAAATACAGTTTCTTCCTGAATGGCGAGAGCATGAAGTTTGCCAATGGCGATGACCTGCTCGCCTGGCTTGAGGTGCAGCGCCCTCAGATAGCCGTGCCGGCTACAATTTCCAATGTCATTTTTCTGAAGTCGGAGTACCAGGCAGAAGCCCTCAAGATATACGGCAGTGATCTGCGGGAGATCGAGCGCGAACTGGCCAAGATTCCCCGCCTGGAGTACGAAACCGCCCAGGCCCTTATGGATCACTGTTGCCCTCCCGACTACTATTAACCCACCCCCTTACTTCCTGTCCTGTGCCACCCCCCGCACAGGCAGGACTTTTACCACCCGTACAGATCTGCACAACAACTTTCAGCACATGACCACTACCACCACCGCTCCCGATCCACGCACCATCCCCGACCTCGATCACCACATCCGGTTCCTGCTCGACCAGATCGAAGCCAAGTGCCACGAACTCACCGAAGCCCACCGGCGCCGAGCCTTCCGCCAGCGCGCCGACCCGGGCCGGATCCGCGCCGAACTCACCAAACTCGAAGAAGAGTACAGCCAGGCCCTGATCATCCGCGACGAACGCAACATGTAATTTCTAACCGCTCCACACGCATCGCATGTCCGTAATCCTCAACATCGACGAGATCCGTTCCCTCCCCATTGCCGACGTAGTAGGGGAGTACGTCACCCTCCGCAAGGCCGGCACCCGCCAGGTCGCCTGCTGTCCCTTCCACGCCGAGAAGTCCCCGTCATTCGGGGTACATCCCGCCAAGAACATCTTCAAGTGTTTCGGCTGCGGCGCCGCCGGCGACGGCATCGAGTTCGTCATGCGCCACGAAAACCTCTCCTTCCTGGATGCCGTCGAGCGCATCGCCAAGGACCAGGGCGTGAACCTGCAGTACGATAAGAACGCCGACTTCGACGCCGAGAAGGCGAAAATGGAAGAAGCCCGCAAGGAGCGGGAAGCCTTGCACCTCGTCCAGGAGTGGGCCGCCCGCACCTACTTCTCCAGAAACTTCGGATCCCCGGCTGCTGCGTCCCCCCTCCCTTCGGGGGAGGGGAAGGGTGTGGGGTTGCCCGCTGGGGACTCCTTCAACTGGGGCACCATCTCCCTCGACGGCCGCCACCTCTCCTGGTCCACCATCCGCGACTTCGAACTCTCCTTCGCCGGCGACGACTGGGGCTTCATCCGCAAGGAAAGCACCAAGGAAGGGTGGGGCTTGGATGCACTGCTACGCACCGGTCTCCTCAAGGAAGGCCGGGAAAACACCGGCACCTACGACGCCTTCGCCACCCGCTACCTCTTTCCCATCCGCGACCACCGCGGCAAAGTCGCCGGCTTCGGCGCCCGCCTCCCCAGGGACATCGAAAAAGCCCCCGGCAACGAGCGCCCTAAGTACATCAACTCCCCTGAAACCCCCGCCTACAACAAGTCCGAACTGCTCTACGGCCTCTGGCAGAACCGCCGCGCCATCGGCAAGGAGAAAGTCGACTACGCCCGCAACGAAGGCTTCGCCTACATCGTCGAAGGCTATATGGACGTCGTCACCATGTACGACCAAGGCATCCGCAACGCCGTCGCGCCCTGCGGCACCAGCCTTACCGACCAACAGATCGACCTGCTGGCCAGGCATACCGACGAGGTAGTACTCTGCTTCGATGCCGACAAAGCCGGCGAAGCCGCCACCGAGCGCAGCGTGGAGCGCCTCCTGCAGAAAGGCTTCAAGGTGCAGATCCTGTTCCTGGATATCCCCAACGAAAAGCACGACCCCGACTCCTTCCTGCGCAAGTTCGGCCTCACCAGCCCGGTCCACCGCCAGACCACCGTCAAGGATCCCGAAACCAAACAGGAGCGCATCATCGTCGCCCAGGTCGACGACCTGGGCTGGGCCGGCCGGATGCGCAAGAGCCTCCAGGATGCCATCTACTGGATGGTCACCAAGGGCTTCAATCCCGCCGATCCGCACTCCAAGGCCGAAGCCATCGAGACGGCCGCCCGCCTGCTCGGCTACCTCGACAGCGATATGCTGCGCAGCCGGTACATAGAATCGTTCTGCCAGAAAGGCATCCTGGGCAACGTGAAGCGCGACCTGAAGGATGCCATCGCCGAGCGCCGCGACGAAGTGCTGCGCAAGAACCGATACAAATTCACCCGGGAGCAGGAGCAGGACCGCCTGCGCTACGGGATCTACGTCGAGGCCAAGAAGTTCTGGATGGCCCAGGGCGATGGGGAAGGGTGGGAACTCACCAACTTCGTGGTGGAGCCGCTCATGGTCGTCATCGGCAACAACAAGTCCCTCCGCCTGGTGCGCATCGTCAACGAGGACGGCATGTCCGCCACCATCGAAATGGACAGCGACGATATCGTCGAACTCAGCACCTTCAAAAAGGTGGTGGCCCGCAAGGGCAACTTCGTATTCAAGGCCTCCTGCAAGGCCGAGCACTTCGCCCGCATCCAGGCCAAGATCATGGCCGAAACCCCCAACGTCTATCCCATCTACACCATGGGCATGCACGAGCGCGAGGACGGCAGCACCTTCTACGCCTACGCCAACGGCATCTTCACCCCCGATGGCTTCCAGGAAGTGAACGAGTTCGGCGCCGTCAAGATCGGCGACATCACCTACTACCTGCCCGCCTTCTCCAGGGTCCGCGTCGGCAGCCTGGGCGAACAGACCACCGAGAGTTTTGAGGATATCAAGCCCTACTTCTACCCGCCCAAAGTGAAAGAGATCTCCGTCCGGGAGTGGTCGCAGCGGATCCGCCAGGTTTTTGGGAAAAACGGCATCGTCGGCGCCTCCTGGGCGCTCGCCGCCATCCACCGCGACATCATCTTCCGGCGCTTCAAAATGTTCCCCCACCTCAATTTGTTCGGTGTACCCCAGTCCGGCAAAAACCAACTGGCCGGCTCCCTCCAGGCCCTCTTCGGCCTGCCGCAGCCGCCGATCGGGCTCGAGAACGCCACCAAGGCCGCCATGACCCGACTGATCAGCGTGATTAGAAACGGGGTGGTCTGGTTCGACGAATACAAAAACGACGTCGACCGCTGGGTGGTGGAGCTGCTGAAAGGCTTCGCCGACGGCACCAGCCGGCGCAAAGGCGACGCCAACATGGAGATGCGCACCGTCTCCACCCCGGTCAACTCCGCGGCCATCATCAGTGGCCAGCACCAACTTACCCTGGACATCGCCATGTTCAGCCGCACCATCTCGCTGAACTTCTCCCAGGTCACCTTCTCCGAGGCCGAGCGACAGGCCCTGCGCGAACTGAAGGACATCGAGGAGACCGGCGCCCTTACCCGCATCGCCGCCCAGGTCCACGGCCACCGGCAGTTGTTCCTGGACAAGTTCTCCAATGAGTTCGAGTTCGTCCGCACCGACTTCAGCGCCGCCTTCCCGGCCGGCGTGGTCGTCTCCGACCGGGTCCTCAATATGTTCTGCATCCCGCTCACCTCTGTGCGCCTCCTGGCCGGCGCCGGCGTGGATATCGCCTACACCTACGACGACCTGAAGCAGGCCCTGCTCGACCTTGCCCTGATCCAGAAGGAGTCCATGTTCGCCGAGAACGAGACCAGCATCTGGTGGCGCATTATCGAGTTCCTCCTGGAGC
>WBZQ01000258.1_pt1:45000-46773 | contig 46773 bp, 45 predicted proteins | sample 5204251 | NCBI WGS metagenome assembly WBZQ01 (sample SAMN12412402, study PRJNA552823) | activated sludge metagenome | isolation source: activated sludge from nitrification reactor of wastewater treatment plant... | place: USA: Virginia | collected 2017-09 | reverse complement strand
CATCATTCGAGACTGGATGCGGTGGTACAACGAAGAGCGCCCGCATCAAGCGTTAGGCTATCGGAGCCCGGTCCAATATCGGGCGCAACAACTAACACAGGTGGCTTGATTTCAGGGGAGCACTACACGCGACTGCAGTTTACTTCCGATGCGTACCAACAACAATTCTTGGCGGCACACCACATCACCTGCAGCATGAGTGCAATGGGGAGCTGTGCCGACAATGCGACCGCTGAATGTTTCTTTGGGATGCTCAAACGCGAGCGGGTGAATCGGCGGCAGTATCGAACCCAAGCGGAGGCGAGAGCGGATATTTTTGATTACATCAAGTGCCGCCACAATCCCCGGCAGCTCCGTGGAAATGGGGCAGCACCCATCAATAGCCAGATATCGTGCGAATCTAACGCCCGTAGCGGATAAGAATCTTTGACTTTTTTCCAACCTCTACACCGAAACACAAAATAAGAAAGCCAGCAGGCTTCTTTTCACCTTATACAAGCGCATACCTAGCTTGATCCTTCGGATGCGTTCGAGCAAATCGCAGCGGACAGGTACTATTCATCCAGGAGGTTAACAAAGTACGTTTCGCTGCCGTGACAAAAGAAAAGGCCCGCTAATCTTTCGATTAGCGGGCCTTCGTTGTAACCCGGCAGCGTCCTACTTTCCCACAGCCTCGCGGCGGCAGTAACATCGGCCTTGGAGGGCTTAACTTCCGTGTTCGGTATGGGAACGGGTGGGGCCCCTCCGGTATGGCCACCGGGAACATTCATACTGAATATGTCTTGCGCGAAAGTTAGAAGTGAGAGACGAAAAGCATTTAACGCTTTCACATATCACTTGGTACGTTTCACGACGCGCACTGTGCTATGCGCGAGACCATGTCTATCAGGAGCAAAGGATGTTAAACCGCACGACCGATTAGTACTGGTTAGCTACAGCGCTCACACGCCTTCCACACCCAGCCTATCAAACTCGTAGTCTACGAGTGGTCTTTAGGTAGCATACGCTACGGGAGAGCTTATCTTGAGGCACGCTTCTCGCTTAGATGCTTTCAGCGATTATCGCTACCGGACATAGCTACCCGGCACTGCCGTTGGCACGACAACCGGCACACTAGCGGTCCGTCCTTCACAGTCCTCTCGTACTAGTGAAAGCCCCTCTCAACTCTCCTGCGCCCACAACAGATAGGGACCGAACTGTCTCACGACGTTCTGAACCCAACTCTCGTACCGCTTTAATAGGCGAACAGCCTAACCCTTGGGACCAGCTTCAGCCCCAGGATGCGATGAGTCGACATCGAGGTGCCAAACCTCCCCGTCGATGTGAACTCTTGGGGGAGATCAGCCTGTTATCCCCGGCGTACCTTTTATCCGTTGAGCGATGGCCCTTCCACGCAGAACCACCGGATCACTAAGCCCGACTTTCGTCTCTGCTCGAACTGTCGCTCTCGCAGTCAAGCTCCCTTCTGCCTTTACACTCGACGGCTGATTACCGACCAGCCTGAGGGAACCTTTGGGCGCCTCCGTTACCTTTTGGGAGGCGACCGCCCCAGTCAAACTACCCGCCAGACACTGTCTCTGCCCTGGATCACAGGGCCAGGTTAGAATATCAGAACAATCAGGGTGGTATTTCAACGTCGGCTCCACCTGACCTAGCGGCCAAGTCTCACAGCCTCCCACCTATCCTACACAGATTCTTCCAACACCCAATGTCAAGGTGTAGTAAAGGTGCACAGGGTCTTTCCGTCTAGTTGCGGGCACCCGGCTTCTTCAC
>WBZQ01000258.1_pt1:0-40000 | contig 46773 bp, 45 predicted proteins | sample 5204251 | NCBI WGS metagenome assembly WBZQ01 (sample SAMN12412402, study PRJNA552823) | activated sludge metagenome | isolation source: activated sludge from nitrification reactor of wastewater treatment plant... | place: USA: Virginia | collected 2017-09 | reverse complement strand
TGGCATTTCTGATGAACGGCGAGAAGCTCCCCCAAGAGCATGGCTTTCCGCTCCGCCTCCTGGTGCCAGGTCTGTATGGCATCAAGAATGTGAAGTGGATCGTCGAAATCGAAGTCTATCCGGGCGACTATAAGGGCTACTGGCAGCGGAAGGGCTGGACCGACGACGGTACGATCAAAGTCTTTTCCCGCATTGATTCACCGGGACATTATCAAACACTCCGAGGGCCTGAACATACCTTTCGCGGCATCGCGTTCGGCGGGCCGAACAGCATCAGTAAGGTGGAGCTGAGCTTCGACGCCGGCCGCACATGGAACGACTGCAAGATCGAACCGCCGATGTCGCCCTATTCCTGGGTAATCTGGACCTACACCTGGCGCGCGCCAAAACCAGGGAAGTTTCAAACCGTCGTGCGCGCCACCGATACAAAGGGGCAACTTCAGATTGCAGAAATCGTACGCCCCCAACCAGCCGGCGCCAGCGGGTACCACACGATCATTGCTGAAGTGGAACAGACATAGAAACATGCGGCACAACCCGAGGGGGATATGTATCATCTCGCAACACAATCGACGTCGCACCCTACCGAAAATCCCATCAAGCGTCCCATGAGGGGCAGAGCACTTCCACTTCTGAAAAAATGAACCGCAAGTGAGCTGGTCGTTGCGGATCGCGTATTCCTTTTGATCAATTTCCCCGGCCTTGAAGTCCCCCTCAACCCGATCCTTTTCGCGGTTCAGGTGATACTCGTAACTCCCGCCTACTGTTCCCGCTCTGAAAACCCCACCGAGCAGGCCGGTCCCTACCGGCGAGCAACCTAATCATACCCGCCACTACATCAAGTCCCCGATTGACAAAGCAAGATTTCTTATAATCAATCCCTTTCTTGATACAAATGCTCCTCCCATATTCATCATTGAGCTCCAGGTTACTTTTCGAGTCAACACCCAAGCGTCAAACTCAAATTTTCGACCGACGTGAGTTGGAGTGTAATGTGACAGGGAAACAGAGGGGAACTTGCCGCTATCCCAACATTGATCTGCGCGGTCGCTGTAGCGCCTGAAACACGAGCACTACGACACCGACAGTAATGCAGACATCGGCCACATTGAAGATCCCGGTACGAAGACTACCGATGCCGATGTTCATGAAATCGATCACACGCCCGTCGTTTATGATACGGTCGACAAGATTACCCAACCCGCCGCTCAGCACCAGACTCCTGGCAACAACCGTATCGAGGGACATCGGTTGAACAAAGAGCACAACCACCAAGACTAGGAGCCCTAAGCTAGGGAATACTTGAAAGAGAAAGCCCCGGTGTTCTCAGCACATTGGAGGCGGATGGTATCGTGAAACCACGAGTATGGTGATTGACGCGTCAGGTGCTGATGGGCAGCATCTTTGGTGAGTTGATCACATCCTAATCGAAAGGATGAGCAGCAGTAGAACCAACACACTTTGATTGAAGCGGTGCATCATTCCTCATTCTACACCACTCCGGTGCGCCCGTAAGAGGTCTGACCTCTTTCACATCCCCAACCTTCACATATCCAGACACGCTCAACACCAAGACCGGGAGACCGCCGTCAGGACGATTAATTTTTGCGTGGACGTCCAACCGGGAGCTTCCCCTTTCGCTTCTTGAAGCGCTTTCCCTTTTCGAGTTTGGTGAGCGTGGATTGGATCGCAGATTCAACGACACCCGTGAGTGTCAGCTTAGGACTCCAATACACGACGGTTCGCAACCGTTCAACCATATCGGCGGAGAGAGAAAGTGTGACCCTCTCCTTGCGCTTTGTTACCCGCTGTTCCTGCTTCATTGGATCATCTCCCTCCCGATGTACTCATGCACACCATTGTTGCATATGCTTTGGATATCATGCGCCGTTCCATGCACGCAAGGGGCATCGGCGTCCTCCCAACAGTATTGCTTCCTCAATAAGAGCCTCGATTGTCTCATTACGGAACACTCTCAGTCCTCGAACCTGATCGTTCAGCGTAACGAGTCCCTCGTGCACAACATGAAGAGGCACCGGCTTGTTCCTCGCCATGCCACGATCAGCATTGTATGCCTAATACCTACACCCTAATAATACACAAGAGATGATTCGGCATGATACCGTTTTTCTACTTGGTCTTGTTTCTTATGGTTCATTCCAATTAAAAGAAATCCCCTGGCGTTTACAAAGCCGACCCAGCGTTCTCTTGCGGTACAACTTCCATTAGCGGCTGTTGACAAAGACCGCCAACGGCGTTCTCGACTCGCTCAGAGGCTCAACGTACGGCAGAGCGTACGATTCGCCTCTCCGCTCAGCACGGCCTTGCTGGATGGCCTTTCTGAATAGCCTGTGGGGCATGCAAATCGGGGCGATCCCTATACGCACCAATCCGCTTAGGAAACGGCGCAGGGTTTGTCAACACACGGTTAGCTGAGAAGGGGTGAAATGTGAATCGCGATCCGGAAGTCCATCATCAAGCTACCGGCTGGGAGTTGGGTAATAAGCCAGTCCATACTCTCAACGCCCCGCTCAAAATCCAACGCTGAATCCGCCACCTCCACCAAGGCCGACTCCTGTCCCGCCTCCAAGCCCAATTGAGAATCTGGGCCGTGGTTGAGTATCGGTATACGACGGAGCCAGCCAGGGATGGAGGTGTTTTATGATCACAACCGGGTACCGATATTCCACGTCATCGAGATAGTCGGTCTTGGCCCCGGACACTTCCCCGACAATGGTCATGGCTGTTCCCTCAACAATCGTGGCAGGATCGAGAAATTCCTGTTGAACCGCCAAGAATCGCCCCTGTGATTGTTGGCGGTCTAGAATTGGGCTTTCGCCTGTATCGAGGGGCAACTGCAGAAGCTCGATCTGTGTCCCCGCCTTCAGACGCTTCGCCTTGAGGGCCACCCCACCGAGAACCACAACCTTCCCCTGGCACGATTCTGGAGTACTCAGTAGTTCATGAAAGCTGACAGTTCGGTCGACGAGAGGCTCGAGCGACTCTGGGACCACCCGTTGCGAAGTGCACGCTGTGACAAGAATAAACGCCGCCACCCACAAAGACTTGAAAGAGGCAAGACGCATAGGCACACTATAGCGCGAAGATGATGCCGTTTCCACGTACCAGGTTTCGTGAGAGCGGCAACTTAGGGGTTTTCTCGCCATACATCTTCAGTTATGATGCAGTGTCGAGCCGCCACCCAGCATGCAGGCTCGCTTGTTGACGCCATCCCAAGGGAGAGAGGTGAAGATGTTCAGGTTCCTCCTGGCCGCCATATTATCACTCCTACCATTGAGTCTCGCCTCCTGCGATAAGGCCTATATGGCCACGATGGAGAAAATGGGCTATGCCAAGCGCGATATCCTAAGCACCCGCGTCAAGTCCGCGCGAGATGCACAAGAAGATGCCAAGCAAGAAATACAAACTACGCTCGAACAATTCGGCAAAGTCGTCGCCTACGAAGGCGGCGACCTGGAAGCCACCTATAAGAAGCTGAACGGCGAGCTCGAGAACAGCGAGGACAGTGCCGAAGCCGTCCGGAAAAAAATCTCCGACGTCGAGAGCGTGGCCGACGCGCTCTTTTCCGAATGGGAAACAGAACTCGGGCAATACTCCAGCGCCGACCTCCGCCGGAAGAGTCAGGCCAAGCTCACTCAGACCAAGGGCCGCTACCGAGAGATGCTGGGCGCCATGAAGCGGGCAGAGCAGCGAATTGAACCGGTCCTCAAACCGCTGCGCGACCAGGTCCTGTATCTGAAACACAATCTGAATGCGCGGGCACTCTCCGCCATCAAGGGCGAACTCGTGAAAGTGGATGCGCAGGTTGATCAGCTGGTGAAGGATATGAACCGTTCCATTGCCGAGGCCGACAAGTTCATCCAAACGATGGAGAAGGAATCGGACTGATCGTGCGAGGCACGAGGGAATTGTTATGCGGATCGACGACCAACGCGAGAGCGACAATATTGAAGATCGCCGTGGAATGGGCCCGGCCCGAATCGGAGGTAGAGGCGGCTTTGGTATCGGGACGATTGTGCTGGCCCTGGCGGTCAGCTATTTTACCGGCGTCAATCCACTGACTGTTCTGAACCTCCTCACGGGTGTGCAAAGAGTGACCGAAACAATCGCGCCCTCAGCCCCATCTGAATCAGGAGCGGTCGGGGCTCCCAAAGATGAACTGGGGCGCTTTGCGTCCGTCGTCCTCGCTGACACGGAAACGACCTGGCGGGAGCTCCTTGGTTCACGATATCAAGACCCTCGCATGGTGCTCTTTAGCGGCGCGGTACAATCAGCCTGCGGGACCACGTCATCGGCAGTTGGACCGTTCTACTGTCCCAACGACCGACGGGTCTATCTCGACCTATCGTTCTTCAATCAGCTAGCAGAGCAGTTGGGCGCCACGGGTGACTTCGCCCAGGCCTATGTGATCGCCCACGAAGTCGGTCACCATGTGCAAAATGTCCTGGGCGTCGCCGAAAAAGTACACCGCCTCCAGCAACGGGCTTCTGAAGTGGAAGGCAATGCCCTGTCGGTTCGCATGGAACTGCAGGCCGATTGCTATGCCGGTGTATGGGGCTATCACGCCAAACGTAACCGGAACTTAATCGAGCCTGGAGATTTCGAGGAGGGCCTCCGCGCAGCCGCAGCCATCGGCGATGACCGACTGCAAAAGAAGTCGCGTGGGCACGTTCAACCGGAAAGCTGGACCCACGGTTCGTCAGAGCAGCGGATGACCTGGCTCAAGCGCGGGCTGGAATCCGGCGACCCAGCGGTCTGCAACACGTTTGAGAATACTCGGCTATGAGCAATCCAGCGCCTGGGGCAAAAAGCAGCCTGCTTGCGAAAACGCTAGGGCCCTTGCTGTCCGACCCGCCATGGGCCGCGAAGCCGTTCCTTGCCGCCAGCGCCACAACCGTGGCGGGGCTCGGAGCGTGGCTCACCGATATGATGTCTCCGGCGCTCGCCCGCGGGGGCGCCAGCTTTCTCGGTGGATTCTTAGTCGGGTGGGCCTTTCGGAAGACTCTCAAAATTGCCTTGATCATTACGCTCTCATTGGCGGCACTCGTCGCGATCCTGAAAACCACCGGTTGGATTCACCTCGAGTGGAACTTGATTCAGAGCGATGTGAATCGCACGCTCAATTGGGCACAAGGCCAAGCCCAGAGTTTGAAAGAAGTGGCGGTCGGCTACCTCCCCTCAGCCGGTGCCGGCATCGCCGGAGCGTTTTTTGGATTGCGGAAGAAGTAATGACACGCTCATACTCTGCCGATACACCCTGACAGCATGCAGAATTTCTTCAGTTCTTCTTCACCGCTTTCACGTCCAACGTCCCCAAGTAATGCCCCTCGATCGTGACTTGGTCGCCGTCTTTGAGAAGGACCGGCCCCATCTGACAGAGCGCCGCATAGCTAGCCTCGATCATTCCGCTCCCGTCATCAACGAGAAAGTTTTGAATGCACTTCTCCAGCTTCGAGTTGCTCCCGATGAAGTGGTGCATCTGATACTCACTGACCACCCCCGTCACTTGGACAACTTTCATCTTGTACGCTTCGGGATAGGCCTGCAGAGAGCTGATCGAAACTGGATCGGCTGCTCCTGCGACGGAAACCAGACCGGCTAGACCCACCAGCGCCACTGCTATTACGCGTATGGTGCTGTTCATCACGTTGCCTCCTCTTTGTGAAATATGCTGCTCATGCAGCATGCCGGCTCCTGACAGTTCTACGGGACGTGACGCAGAGCTTGCCCGGTGGCGGCACTATAAGCCTCCCCGAGTGTATGCACCTCGATCACCTGAATGGACCGCTCCGCCCCGGTGAAACTCAGGTGACTGTTATCCAACGCATCGGGCACAATCATGGTGGTCTTTCTCAGTTCCCGACAAGCATTCATCTTATCCACGAGTCGCCCCACGGCTTGAATCTGCTCGTCCGATTCGATTGTCCCCGACATACAGATGTCCGGGCGGATCGAATCACCAAGTAGGGCTGCCGCAATGCCCACAGCGAAAATCACGCCGGCACTGGGCCCATCCATTCGCGTCGGAACCAAGATACGGACCGTGAGATAGCGAGGATCGTACCCCACCGCCTTCGTAGCAACGGCGACCGCTGTCTGAAAGGAAAGGGCAGAGACGAGCATCAAGTTTGAGTCTCCAAGAATCTCCGGCCCCTTCCCATCAGCCTTGTACCCGACGGCAAGTTGCGCCACATATCCCCTCCATGAACCAGTAATCGCACCAACCCGGTCTTGCCCAACACTCAAGAGGGGCAAGGACAATGTGACGTCTGAGAAGGGCAAGGGCTTTCTCCCCGATGGTTGCTGTGAAAATTCTGACGAGACGGGATTCGCAACCGATGGGGAAAGATTGCGGCTTGGCAGCGCCTTTGACGCTGGGGATACAGTCAGCGGGGAATACGTCTTTCCGTCCCCGAGCTGCCGACAGCCCGGGTGTTCACGGTCTGTATACAGATCCGCTTGCCCTGGCCTGGGACAGACCCAGGTCTCAGCCCAGGCGAGGCTAAGAAGGGTAGAGGCCATTGTACAAAAGTGACAAATGACAAGGAGAACGGTCAGGTTCCGCCGCAACGTGAATTTCGAGAAGCCTTGATGCATACCTGGTTTACAAGAAAGAGCAGCATCAGAAGCCTAGCTCTCGAACAAAATTTCGTCAAAAAACGGTGTTTTGAGGCATCGGCGGAGAAGCGAGTACGCCATTACCCAGGCAGAGCCTGATACCATCCATTGGCTTGCAAAAGAGTGGTTTTACTATCGAAGAGTCGGCTGACCTGCTCACTGGTCAGTAATTTTGACTTAGGACCGTCCGCAACAATGTTCCCCTCTTTGAGGAAGATGACTCGGTCGATCTCCGGTGGGATTTCATGAAGATGGTGGGTCACAAGGAGAACTGTCTTTCCTTTGGCCATCTGGGCGCGCAACAGATCGAGATATTGAAAGCAGGCCTTGAGATCAAGACCGCTGGTTGGCTCATCAAATACCAACACCGGCGGATCATGCACGAGGGCTCGGCCTAATAGAAACCGCCGCTGCTCACCGGTGGACATATGGCCGAAGCGGCGACCAGACAAGTCCATCACTCCCAATTCCTGCATCACCTCATACGCCCTGGTCATCTGTGTCTTGCTGAACTCTTGATAGGCATAGGTATCGTTGCTCGCATAGAATCCTGACAAGATCACATTCAGCCCTTCAGCACAGATCAAATAGTCTCGTTGCAGGTCATGCGACACAATGCCGATCTGTTTACGCACATCCCAGACATTCCACCGTTCGTCGCCGAACAGGGCCCACCGCGTGTCGCCCTTCGGCATGGCATGGACTTCCCCCGACAACAACTTGAGCAGCGTGGATTTGCCTGCCCCATTCGGGCCGAGGATGGCCGCATGCTCACCTTCACGGAGCGTAAAGGAAAAATCCGAGAAGACACAGGTCTCGCCTCGATAGACCGTGGCATGCTGAATCTCGACGATCGCCTTCGTCTTGCCTGAAGGACAAGGTGGCTCGACAGGAACCGCCGCTGACCGATTGGCTGGTTTCCTACCTCGGCGTGCCTGCTCAAGCCCGGCTCGGGCCAGCGCATCGACCCGTTCATTCTCCGGGTGCCCGTTATGCCCCCTGACCCAATGCCATTCGAGCGTATGGCTGGCAGCCAACGTATCAAGCCTCCGCCACAGATCCTCATTCTTGACAGGCTCCTTGCCGGCAGTTCTCCAGCCCCGCTCTTTCCAGCTATGGATCCACTCGCTGATGCCTTTTTGGACATATTGCGAATCGGTATAGACCCTTGCCTGCACCGATTGAGGGAAGGACTGCAAGGCTTCAATCACGGCGAGCAACTCCATCCGGTTGTTCGTTGTCGCCGGCTCGCCACCTGAGAATTCCGTTTCCGTCTTCCCGTCACGCACCAAGACACCCCAACCCCCAGGCCCAGGGTTCCCACTGCACGCTCCATCGGTATAGATTTCGATCATTCGCCTGTTCCTCTCCTCGCGTGAGACCGGATTGTACTACGCTGCCTTTCATTCAAACCATAGCTATCGTAGCCAATCTCTGCTTGTTCACGTGACTCACTTGAAGCACTTCAGTACAATGAGGCGTCAATCGAGTGGACCTTTACAGAGAGTCATATTCTGCGAACGCTTTTCCTCATCGGCACCGGAGGCTTCATTGGCTCGATCCTTCGCTACCTGGTGAGCGGCTATGCTCAACAATTGAGCAAGAGCATTCAATTCCCGTTCGGCACCCTGGCAGTCAATATTCTCGGCTGCGCACTGGTCGGCTTCCTTGCGGAACTGGCTGATCAGCGAGGTGTCATCACTGGGGAAACTCGAGCCTTTCTGATAGTCGGGATTCTTGGTGGGTTCACCACGTTTTCAGCGTTTGGGAACGAAACGATGAATCTCTTACGTGATGGAGAACTGTGGCTCGCCTGCGGCAACATCATTGGCCATACGGTCCTGGGCCTTGGCGCCGTCTGGCTCGGCTACTCCACGGCCTATCTGTTATGGAAATGACCGATGCCTATTGAAAACGGTTGTGTTCTGAGAATCTACGCAGGGGAAGCGGACAAACACAACGGGCGGCCGCTTTATGAATGGATTGTCGCTCAAGCCCATGCCCGGCAACTGGCAGGCGCCACCGTCTACAGAGGGCTCATGGGATTCGGGCCCCACACCCGTGTGATCCACACCTTTAAGATCGAACGGTTGGCTGAAAATCTCCCGATCACCATTGAGATCATCGATTCACGCGAAAAACTCGATGAGTTCCTCATCTTCCTCGAACAACAGGTCTCGACAGACCTCTTCACCACGGTGCAGATGATCGAAATACGCTCTATTCAAGGACAGACCAAGTAATGGATGTCCATGAAATATAAGGAGAGGCCAATGGAACAGGCGAATGACGGAAAGAGCTTACAAATTGCAATACTCTTGTACGACGGCATGACAGCTCTGGACGCGATCGGCCCCTACGAAGTGCTTCAGGCACCAGGGCTCAAGACCGATGTCCGCTTCGTCGCAACTGAACGCGGCGTCAAACGAACTGACTTCGGTAAACTCCGCCTCACCGCAGACTACTCACTGGACGAGACACCCAGCCCAGACATTCTCCTGATCCCTGGCACGCCCTATCCCCAAGCGGTGATGGGTGATCCCAAAGTAATCGAGTGGATCACACAGGCACACCAGACCACCAAGTGGACCACCTCGGTCTGTACAGGCGCGTTGGGCCTTGCCGCTGCTGGTGTGCTCCGTGGGTTGAAAGCGACCACCCATTGGCTGGCGCATGATGTCTTGAAGCAATTTGGAGCAACCCCGGTGAAGGAACGAGTAGTCCGAGATGGCAAGGTCTTCACCGCCGCCGGTGTCTCTGCAGGAATCGATATGGCCCTCACCCTCGTAGCTGAAGAATTCGGCGCCGACGCCGCGCAACTCACTCAACTCTTGATCGAGTACGATCCGCAGCCCCCCTTCAACGCCGGCAGCCCAGACAAAGCTCCCTCGTTGATCGTAAATGCAGCACGGGAAGCTTTCACCAAACTCCAGGCGACGGCACAGTGACCAGCAAATCGGTTGTTTCCTTCCCCCTCACATTCGGCCTTGACAGGAATAGAGTGGAATTTCCAGGTTGGCCTCTTTGCGTCTTGTGCAGGTTACACGATGTGTCACAATTGAGGTTGTACCTTCCGAGTAAAACCTGCCTCGAAATCGATTTCCGATGGAGATGCCACTTTGAACCATAGGCATCAACATTGGATAGCACACTGAATCAGTACGGATAACATGGTTCATTGTCGGAGCAAGTTCCAAGTGAAACCCACAGCATCTTACATTTCAATTTGAGATAGGCTCTAATGGGACCTGAGCCTAGCGAACATCCTTGGCACACCGGAACCCCAGTGTGTATCGTCTACCATACGTCCGCGTGATTTCACCCGATGCGCCATCCAACTCATCAAGCCTAGGGTCAGGAAGCAACCAATTCCCTCCACGCAGCCTCTTGCCATCCACCCACTCCCATGCATTTCCTGCCATGTTGTAGATTCCGTATGGACTTCGTCCGCCTTCATAATAATTCACGGGTTTGAGCTTCTCGGCATACACATTACAAAAAAGAAAACACATGTCGGGCCCATAGTTCGCTAGTGCTTTTGTGGGCACTGTGTTACCCCAAGGATATGTCCGTCCATCCGTTCCCCGTGCTGCCTTTTCCCACTCCTGTTCAGTCGGAAGGCGCTTTCCATAATAACGACAATAGGCATCCGCATCTGACCACTCTACGCCTATGACAGGCTTGTCCCCATCACGCTCTGGCCTTACATCCCCCCAATGCTCTGGTTTGCCATGGTTAGTCGCCTGCATGAATGCAGCATAAAGCTGAGTTGTCACCTCATATTTATCCATGTAGAAATCCAGTAACGAGATTGCTGCATTGTTTTTTCCAAAGAGAAATTCTCCTTCTGGGATCAAAACCATGGGCACATCCTTTTCAGTATACCCAGATATATACACATAACTTTTCGGACTTCCTTGAGGCTGTTGAACTTTGCCCTGATCAACACGCCGCTTCTCAGCCAATCTTTCCTTCTGTATCGCGTCCTCACGCAACTGTATTTCACGTTCCCTCTGCTGCATCCGCTCAAGAAATGCACGCTCCTCAGCACGCGCGATTTGCTGACGCTGTTTCCGTTCGTCTTCACTCTGGACGGTGTACCCTTTAGCTCGAAAACAGGCCAAATAAATATCCTTGTTTGTAGTCATACCTCCAGCTGGCATGCCAGGAGTTGGAGTGATGAGCATGGGCTGCTGAGCTGCTTGTAGGCATTCAAAGTTGTCTCGATCGTATTGCTGCTGAGAAAAATCTGGTTTAGTAAAATAGTACTGATTACCTCCGCAGCCAACTAGCGTCAGCAACAGAGCAACCAACAGACACCCAAAACGATTGGTCTTTATCATGTCCATCGTCAATATTCCCATCAGACCATTACTCATGTCTCTGCACTCTGGAGTGCGGCAGATTTCCGTCAGCCTATTAACCGTTCCCATGAGATCATAAACCACACGCCTCAATAAATCGGCGTTCCATCAAGCTCTGACTGTATTGGTTCTACGCTAATGCCATATCTTTCCACCATCTTTGTAACAAGGTCCAAATACCACTTGGGGGCCATAGGAGCAACGCGAATTTCATAGACTAATCTCCCAAGATCAACTGGGAGTTGTTGACCAGCATCTTTGGGCCGTTGATCGTGATCAAACCACCCATCCGTTTTGATAGGCCATTGCATAAAAAATGCACGCAACTCGTGCTCATATTCGAATGATCGACGTTTTCGAAAAAACTGAGCGGCAGCGTTCTCGGTAGAGATACGGGCAGAACTGAAATCAATATAGTCGACCATGCCGATGTAATATCTATCCCCGCCAAAAAATCCTTTGGACGGAGGTGAAGGAGTCCCAAGAGCCCGGCGCAACCGTCCTACAGTAGAACGAATAGCAACACCGGCGCTGGCTGGCGCATACAGTTTCCACATAGCTGCTGACTCATGCGCTACGGCATGCCAACAACTAACCATTGCCCAATTTCTCATGACCTTCCAATGATCCTCTAAGCCAGGCGACGGCGAGATTGTTACCCTTGTTCCCTCAGGAAAGACGTTTTGAGGAAGCATCTCAAGAATTCGGTCTAAGGGTGGTTGTGAAACCGGGAAAGAGCCCTCGAAAGGATCATCAAGACATGTAATCCGCGCAAAGAAAAGCGACCGAGTCTCAAGGAGAGCAACAAATTTGGTAAAGTCCATGTAACGCCAGATAACGAGGTCTTCGCTCAAAGGCTGAGAGATGGATCCAACAATACTGTCAGAAAATGTGGTGGTCATCTACGATACCGCAGCCGATTAGCCTACTTACCCACTACATTTTGTGAGATCTGGTAACATCCCTTCTCTCAACCCAAATCACTCACAAGACTTTTTCTGGCCAAACATTTCCATGATCGTCCGGATGATGATCGGCCCGGCAAAGGGACTTCCTCGCGGTCTTTCTCAACACCTCTGGCAGACCAATACATTCGGACTTGCTTCGAATGCGCAGTGTCTACTCAAGTGCTCGACTCCCTTTGAACTTCATCCCTACTTGTGGATTCGAACTGGCTCATAGGTGGATGGTTTCTGGGTCATAGTCACAAGAAAGGCTACCGTACCCACGTATCAAGGAGCGTCTGCTTCCTAGAGGTGCCATGCCTTCAATTTATCCCTTTGAATCATGTCTGAGCGAGACGTCAAACAGAAAGGACTCACCCATGGCGAACCACCTGTGGAATGGAGGCTAAGGCTGCAGTTAGGGTTTAGCTTAGGAGGGAAGAGGGTATTCCCATCTCTTTGATCTCAGCCTTACCCTCGACATCAGCCTATTTTGTGACCGAACCAGGAACCTTAGGCGTGGGTGTGTTCACATCGGCATTCTGCGCTCGATGCAGCAACGCATGGTCCATGAGGACGAGGGCCAGCATGGCTTCGGCGATTGGCGTGGCACGGATGCCGACGCAGGGATCGTGACGGCCATTGGTCTCGACCATGACCGGATGACCTTGCTTGTCAATCGACTTGCGTGGGATGCGAATGCTCGATGTCGGCTTAATGCCGATGGTGACGACGACATCCTGGCCCGTTGAAATCCCACCGAGAATGCCGCCGGCGTTGTTAGAGAGAAAGCCTTCCGGCGTGAGTTCGTCGCCATGTTCGGAACCGCGCTGAGTGACCGAGGCAAAGCCCGCCCCTATTTCAACCGCTTTCACGGCATTGATGCTCATCATGGCTGCGGCTAAGTCTGAGTCCAACTTGGCATAAACCGGAGCACCCCAGCCAACGGGTACGTGCTCGGCCACCGTCGTGATTCTAGCCCCGACGGAATCACCGGCCTTTCGTAGTTCATCCATGAAGGATTCCAGTTTGGCAACTGCATCGGGATCGGCAGAGAAAAATGGATTCTGCCCCACAGCATCCCAACTTTTGAATGGTAACTCATAAGGCCCGAGTTGGCTGAGATAGCCACGGATCATGACCCCATACTTTTCATTCAGCCACTTCCTGGCGATCGCCGCCGCCGCAACGCGTACTGCGGTCTCACGAGCCGATGCGCGTCCACCACCTCGATAATCTCGAATCCCATACTTCTGCCAATAGGTATAGTCAGCATGACCTGGTCGAAAGGTATCGACAAGATTGCCGTAGTCACGGCTTCGTTGATCTTCGTTTCGAATCAATAGCCCGATAGGCGTGCCGGTGGTCTTTCCCTCGAACACCCCAGAGAGGATCTCAACGGTGTCAGACTCCTGCCGCTGGGTCACATGGCGGGATGTGCCGGGCTTACGCCGGTCGAGATCTTGCTGAATATCTTCCGCTGAGAGGGCGAGACCAGGAGGACAGCCATCGACGACACAGCCGATCGCCGGCCCATGGCTCTCGCCGAATGAGGTAACGGTAAAGATGTGACCAAATGTATTACCGGCCATAGAGACGCAGTCTTCAGCCGTGAAACGATGCACCGCTAGTTAAGGCAACGGTCGATCAAGTATGGGGTTCCCAAACTTCTTGGATAATCCGTTCGCCCTGAGCCTGTCGAAGGGCGCAAGACTTTAGTCCATTCCGTTCATGGTTCGACAAGCTCACCACGAACATATTTCTGGACGGCTCCAACAACTCATGAAGCTCCATGCGACAGTCTCCGCAGAACTTCCTGGTTGATGCGCGTAGGTGCCCAATCAGGATGTTCAGCGGACAATTGAGCCGTTAACATGCGCTTGGTCGAATCCCACAATACAAATCCGATTTGCAAACGCTGTGCAGGGGTCTTTGTGACGCAGCACGTCTGCCATCGCCTGATCCAACACCTCGATTTGACCATTATCTAGTCTCATAGCGCGGCTCACTCGACCAGATCTAGCTTAATGCGCAGCTCCTTGAGTTGATCGGAACCAACTGTAGACGGTGCGTCGGTCAGTGGACATTGCGCCTTCTGTGTCTTGGGGAACGCGATGACGTCGCGGATGGAGTCGGCGTTGCCCAGCAGCATGACCAGGCGATCAAGCCCAAAGGCGATCCCGCCGTGCGGTGGCGCGCCATACTCCAGCGCCTCAAGGAGAAATCCAAATTTGAGGACCGCGTCATCCTTCCCGATCCCAAGTAGATCAAACACTTTGCTTTGTACATCACGACGGTGGATACGGATGCTGCCACCGCCGATTTCGCTCCCATTCAGCACCATATCGTATGCCTTAGCCCGCGCTTTCAGCGGGTCGGACTCCAATAACGGGAGATCCTCATCGAGCGGCGCCGTGAAGGGATGGTGGATGGCCATGTACCGCTTCTGCTCCGCATCATAATCCAGCATGGGAAAATCGATGACCCATAGAGGCTTCCAGGCGGTCTTGTCGATGAGATTGAGTTCTTCTCCCAACAGAAGGCGGATGCGCCCCATCACGTCATGGACGACAGCCGGCTTGTCGGCACCGAAGAGGACCAGGTCTCCCGGCTTCGCCTCCGGTAGGGCCGCTGCAAAAGCCTTCGCGTCCAAGAACTTCGCAATAACAGACTCCAACTGCCCTTCTGCCGTCAACTTCAACCAAGCGAGACCTTTCGCTCCAAAACTCTTGGCCGTTTCTCCTAAGGCATCGATTCGAGTCCGGGACAGTGTCGCGCCACCCTTCACGACCAATGCTTTGACGATCCCTCCCTTGGTCGCCGCATCTTTAAATACCTTAAATTGACTCGCCGCGCCGAAGGCCGTCATGTCGTGGAGCGGCATGTCGAACCGGAGGTCCGGCTTATCCGATCCATAGCGACCCATCGCTTCTGCATAGCTCATCCTGGGAAAAGGCGTCGGCAACTGCACACTTCCGACTTTATTGAATATCGTGACGATCATGCGCTCCATCAGGCTCATGACCTGCTCGCGATCGACGAATGACATTTCCAGGTCGATCTGCGTAAACTCCGGCTGCCGGTCATTGCGGAGGTCTTCATCTCGGAAACAGCGCGCGATTTGATAGTAGCGATCGACACCGCTCACCATCAGAACCTGTTTGAACAGTTGTGGTGACTGCGGCAACGCAAAGAACTGCCCCGCATTCACCCGGCTTGGTACGAGATAATCACGAGCCCCCTCGGGCGTGCTTTTGGTGAGAATCGGCGTCTCAACCTCCAAGAAACCCTCAGCATTCACAAATTCTCTGGTGGCCTGTGTAATGCCGTGCCGAAGACTCAACAGCTGCTGCATCCTGGGGCGACGAAGATCCAAGAACCGATACTTCAGCCGGATGGACTCCGTGACATCCGCATCGTCTTCGATTAAGAAGGGCGGCGTCTTGGCTTCGTTGAGAATCTCCACCTCGTCGACAAAGACTTCGATGTCACCGGTCGAGAGATCAGGGTTTTTCGACTCATCCGGTCGCGCCATGACCTGCCCGGTCACGGAGACAACACATTCGCTGCGGAGCGAGTGAGCCGCTTGATGACACTGAAGATTGCGTTCAGCATTGAAGACCACCTGCGTAATCCCCGTTCGATCCCGCAGATCAATAAAGATGACCATGCCATGGTCGCGCCGACGCTGCACCCAGCCATTCAAGACGACGGTCTGCCCAATCTGTTTCGACTTCAACTCGCCGCAACGATGTGTGCGGATCTTCATACCCTTCTCGCTTTCTTTCCAACATACTTCTTGGCCTTCACCGGTTTGGCCCAACCCTCTCGCCTGACCAGCCGCTTGGGACCTGGCATTGCCTCTTCTCCCCGCTCGACCGAGGCCACGCGTTGTTCCACCAGTTCGCGCAAGGCATTCGCTTCATAGTCGCTGAGGAAACGAAACTCGCCTGGCTCCAGATTGCCGAGCGCCAGCGGTCCCATCCTTATGCGTATGAGCTTGATCACCATATGCCCCACGGACTCCAACATCCGTTTCACTTGATGCTTACGACCTTCCCGAATCGTGATCTCCAGCCAGGAATTCGCCTCGGCTCGCTTCACCTTCTTCACGACCGCCGGGCCTGTCATCCCGTCCTCTAGTTTGACTCCGCGCTGAAGCTGAGCGATCTCGCTGTCTGTCAGCACACCCTTCACCTTGATCAGATAGGTTTTCGGCACATGATACCGGGGATGCAGCAGAGCTTGAGCCAAGTCGCCATGATTCGTCATCAACATCAAGCCTTCGCTATCGAAATCCAATCGCCCAACTGGAAACACCCGTACGGACACGCCATGAAGAAAGTCCTTCACGGTATCCCTTCCACCGGGATCGTCCAACGTCGACATCACGTTTTTGGGCTTATGCAATACCAAATACACAAACGGCTGCGCCGAGGTGAGGTGTTTGCCATCAACCTTCACATGATCGCGACCTGGCTCGACTTTCGTTCCGAGTTCGGTCGCGACCTTGCCGTTGACCGTCACACGGCCGCTGGCGATCAGCATCTCCGCCTTTCGGCGTGACGCGAGCCCTGTACTGGCAATGAGTTTCTGCAATCTTATTTCCATAACTCCTAGCGATGGGTGGCCAGTGTGGGTTCTATTGCGCCCATGCACCGAGCACCGCCATCAATTTCTCAGTTAGATCTGTCTTGCGTACACGGTGCGCGATCACAGAAGCCACCTGGCCGCACGTCGGCTCTCCCCCTACTCCCATTCAATCGTACTCGGGGGTTTCGAGCTGATGTCGTAGACCACCCGATTTACGCCCTTCACTTCGTTGATGATCCGGTTCGACATGCGACCGAGTACCTCGTTTGGAATCTTCGCCCAATCGGCCGTCATCCCATCGACGCTGGTCACCGCGCGAATCGCAACGACGTGCTCATACGTCCGCTGATCACCCATTACTCCCACCGTGCGAATCGGCAACAGCACGGCAAAGGCTTGCCAGATTTCTCGGTAGAGTCCCGCGCTCCGAATTTCCTCATCAACGATGGCTTCCGCCCCGCGAAGAATTGCCAACCGTTCCGGCGTCACCGCACCCAACACGCGAATGGCCAATCCCGGTCCTGGAAACGGCTGCCTCCAGACGATGTCGTCGGGCAATCCCAGTTCTGTTCCCAACACCCGCACCTCATCTTTGAAGAGCTCTCGTAGCGGTTCAATCAGCTTGAGCTTCATACGCGCTGGCAATCCACCGACGTTATGGTGAGTTTTGATCGTAGCGGAAGGCCCCTTAAAGCTCACGCTCTCGATGACATCCGGGTAGAGCGTCCCCTGGACGAGGTACTTGCTGCCCTTCAATTTCTTGGATTCCACCTCAAACGTCTTGATGAACTGCCGGCCGATGATCTTTCGCTTTCGTTCAGGATCCGTCACATTCTTCAGTGCAGCCAGGAATGGTTTCGTCCCATCGAGCACGCGGAGATTCAAATGCAGCTGTGAGGCAAAGGTCTTCTGCACTTGCTCCCGTTCGCCAGCCCGCAGGACACCGTTATCAACAAAAATACAGGTAAGCTGATCCCCGATCGCCCGATGCGTCAGCGCTGCGGCGACAGAAGAATCCACCCCACCACTCAACGCACAGATGACTCGCTCTTTGCCAACCTGTTCACGAATCTGCCTCACTGCCGTCTCAACATAGGACTGCATGGTCCAGGTTGGTTTGCAACCACAGATCTTGTACACGAAGTTGCGGAGAATCTTCGTCCCCTCCGGCGTGTGCGCCACTTCAGGATGGAACTGTAAACAATAGATCCGCCGCTTGGCATCGTCCCGCTTCATCGCCGCAACGGGTGAGTTACTCGTATGTGCGATCGATCGAAACCCAGGCGGCATCCGTTCGATCCGATCCCCATGCGACATCCAGACCGTCGTCAGCTTCTTGCTCCCCACGCCTTGAAAGAGATCACTCGCGTCGTCGATCGTCAGCTCGGCACGACCGTATTCGCGATGGGCCGACTTGGCGACTTCTCCTCCAGACAGATGCGTCACCAGCTGCATTCCGTAGCAGATCCCCAAGATCGGGATGTTTTGATCAAATAGCTCCTTGGCAATGATCGGAGCCTTCTTTTCGTAGACGCTGGACGGTCCGCCGGACAGCACAATGCCCTTCGGCCGATAGGCCAGGATAGTCGCTAATGAGGCCGTACAGGGAAAAATCTGCGAGTAGACCTGCGCCTCGCGAATGCGGCGGGCAATCAACTGCGTGTACTGCGACCCGAAGTCCAAAACCAGAATTCTATCGTGCCAGAGTTCCATGATTGAGAAAAGTGTATAGCTTATAGCTGATGGCCGGAGATAAGAAATGCGGAAGGCGAAGGAGCATCAGCCTCCGGCGTTTCTGCTATTGGCTAAACGCCACACGCCATTGGCTCCCATCTTATTCCCAATCCATTCGATAGTTCGGCGCTTCTTTGGTAATGATCACATCGTGGACATGACTCTCTCGGAGACCGGCAACGGACTGCCTGATGAATGTGGCGTGCTTCTGGAGATCGGAAATCGACTTACACCCGCAGTATCCCATGCCGGATCGGACACCACCGACCAATTGATACACCACAGCCGCCAAAGGCCCCTTGTACGGCACACGCCCTTCGATCCCTTCAGGCACCAACTTCTGCGCCGGGCGTCCCCCCTGTCCATAGCGATCGCCACCTCCGCGCTCCATCGCGCCAATGGACCCCATGCCGCGGTAGACCTTATACGTTCTGGCCTGATACAGCACTGTCTCTCCGGGAGACTCTTCCGTTCCGGCAAACAGCCCACCGAGCATCACCGACGACGCCCCCGCCGCGAGCGCTTTGGCAATGTCACCGGAAAACTTGATCCCGCCATCCGCAATGACCGGGACTCCGGTCCCCCGCAAGACCTTGGCACAATCAGCAATGGCCGTCAGCTGCGGCATACCGGCCCCAGACACGATCCTGGTCGTACAGATCGACCCCGGCCCAACTCCAACCTTCACCGCATCGACCCCGACTTTCAGCAGATCCTTTGCCGCCTCTGCCGTACCAATGTTGCCCGCAACCAGCTCAAGGTCCGGATACAGCTTTTTGATCATCTTCGCCGTATTCAACACGGCTTGTGAGTGGCCGTGGGCGGTATCGATCACCACAAGATCCACGCCTGCCTTCTTCAACAGAGTCACGCGTTCTTGAGTATCCTGCCCAACACCGACCGCCGCTCCGACCCGCAAGCGTCCATGGCCGTCCTTGCACGCATTGGGATATTTAATCCGCTTTTCGATATCCTTGATGGTGATGAGACCTTTCAATTCATACTGCTTGTTGACGACCGGCAACTTTTCAATCCGGTGTTCGTGAAGAATCTCCCTCGCCTTTTCAAGACTGGTACCTTCCGGCGCCGTCACGAGACGATCCCGCTTCATCACTTGCGACACTTTCAGGTCCATTCTGCTTTCAAACCGCAGATCTCGATTCGTTAATATCCCCACCAGCTTCCGGCCCTTAGTGACGGGAATCCCGGAGATGCGATATTTCGCCATGAGCTGATGGGCGTCTCGGATAGTTTCATCAGGAGAAATCGTGACGGGATCCATGATCATCCCGCTTTCGGACTTCTTGACCCGATCCACCTCCATAGCTTGATCCGCCGGAGAGAGGACCCGATGCATAATACCGATTCCCCCCTCACGGGCCATCGCAATCGCCAATCGCGACTCTGTCACCGTATCCATGGCCGCACTGACCAGCGGAATATTGATCCTGATGTTCCGGGAAACGAAGGTGCTCGTATCGACTTCGGTGGGCAGAATCTGTGACTTAGCCGGTACCAGAATCACGTCATCGTAGGTCAGTCCCAATCGCGGCTCTTTATCAAGCATCGTTCCCTCGTCAGACCTTCTGAGTTCGTTGCGTTTTTTCCAACTCGGCCAGATCCTCTGCCTCGTCTTGCAGCCGCTCGCTCCCCTCTTCCGCCGGCATGAACTGCTGCACTCTGGTGTTACCGCTATCAATGACAAACACGCTGCCTCTTGCATCGACGGTGACCCCGTATGGGAAATTAAACTGCCCGTCACCGTTGCCGAACCCGCCCCACTGGGTGATGAAATTGCCCTCGCGGTCGAACTTTTCGATCCGATGATTCCCCGTATCCGTTACATAGACATCGCCAGTTCCATCAACGGTGATGCCCCATGGCGAGCGCAGCTGCCCAGCCTCCTGCGCCAAGGAACTGCTGGCATGTCCGGCTGCCGGACTGCCTCCCCATTTCGTCAAGAGCTGCGGCAAGACGTTGGTACTGGTGTCGAATTTCTGAATGCGGTGATTACCCATGTCGACGACGTAGACGGTTCCGTCTTCCTGGTCGACAGCCACTCCGCGTGGGAAATAGAACTGCCCATCGCCGTTACCGAAGCTGCCCCAGGCCATGATGAACTCGCCCGTCATGTCGAACTTTTGCACGCGGAAATTGGCACTGTCGACGACATAGACATAGCCCCGCACACGGTCGACGGCAATGCCCCAGGGGGCATTGAACTGCCCCTCGCCATTCCCACGTGAGCCGAATTTCATCAAATAGCCACCGAGCTTTCCATCGAACTTCTGCACGCGATGGTTGTTGGTATCGACCACCCAAACATCGCCCTTTCCGTCGCAGGCAATGCCGGTGGGGTTATGGAAGTTGGAATTCGCTGAGCCGAAACTCCCCCACAAGATAATAAAGTTGCCCGCGCTGTCGAATTTCTGTACGCGATTGTTGCCGTTATCCACGACAAACAGCGATCCCTGCTGATCCACGCAGAGTCCGTACATCGGCGCCATGAATTCTCCGCCGTGCAACAACGATGCACCGCGGCCAGGCTTCCCCCATTTTGCGACACAGAGATAGCCCGAGGTATTGACAAGGATGGTGGTACTCGCCGGGGTCGAGACGTTGCCTCCAATGTCCTTAAACCATACATAAATCGTTTTCTGGCCGTCGGCTGGAGACAGAATAAACGGGATCGTCGCTCCAAACTTGATCGCCGGCGTCACTTCCACCCATCCCGGCGTGCCGGCCATGGGTGTCAATGGGCTCTCGGAAATGAAATACGCCCCGACGCCTGTGTCCAAGTCCGTCGCCGAGATGGTCACCACCACATCCGGCGAATTCGTCATGAAGGCCCCGTGGTTAATCACGGCATAGGGGTTCTGCGGAGCGGTGATATCGATCAACACAGGCATCGCCGTCACTTCTTCGGACAACCCGCTTTCCGTCCCATCTTCAAACGATGCCGTTACGGCATAAAAATAGGGGGTATCGTTGGTAAGCCCTTCGTGCGTGTAGGGATTCGTCACGCCTTCAATCTTGGTAGCCCCCTCAACCGTAATGTGGGGAGAGGTACTAAAATAGAGGTTGTATGCCTGCGCGCCTGACACCTCCATCCAGCTCAGAAAGACCTCCGTATCACCTGCCTTGACGGCAAGACTACGAGGTGGCTGTACCACTCCGGGATCTGCAGCCTGTGCAGGCTGCTCTTTGCCGCGGTTTAATTCCTCTTCAGTCGGCACATACTTGAGAATGCGGTTATTTCCGCTATCGACGACGAAGACACAGCCTTCCTTGTCCACGGCGATCCCGTAGGGAAAGTTGAGCTGCCCCTCCGTCTTCCCGCGATTGCCAAATGAGCAGAGAAAAGTCCCGTTCCCATCGAACTTCTGGATCCGGTGATTGCCACTATCGACCACATACACATTCCCCAGGGCATCACAGGCGATCCCCCAGGGAGACCGAAATTGACCAGGCCCACTCCCCTCACGCCCCCACTTTGTTAAAAAACTTCCACGCGTATCGAATTTCTGAATACGGTTGTTGCTTTCGTCGGCCACATAGATATTTCCGACAAAATCCACCGCGACCCCGCGTGGGAAAAAGAAGGCACCATCGAAGCTGCCGTCTCGCCCCCACTTCAACAGCGGCTGCCCGTCGGCTTGAAACTTCTGAATCCGCGCGTTGCTCGTATCGGACACATAGACATTGCCGTCTTGATCCGTTGTGATACCCCATGGCACATCGAACCTGCCCATCTCGGCGCCGCGCCAGGCAAACCCGAACTTTCCCCAGGCCTTCTGGGCGTTGCCTTCGAGATCGAACTTCTGCACGCGATTATTCCCGCTGTCTGCCACATAGACAACATCGTCCGGTCCGACAGCCAACCCACGAGGGTAGTAGAACTGCCCTTCTTGCGAACTGGGTTCACCTCCCCATCGAGCCAGAAACTTCCCCGTCTTGTCGAACTTCTGAATAGAATGGTTGTCGGTATCCGCCACATAGAGATTGCCTTCCTTATCGATCGCGATACCGGTCGGAGAACTGAGCTCCCCATCATCGACTCCCTCGCATCCAATCACCATGGCGAGGAGATACGGCGATGGAATCGCCATGACTTCTTGAGATTCGAGGCTTTCACCTTTCGACGTCACCACCGTGACGACATAGTGGTAGCAGGTGCCATTGGCAAGGTCGTCATGGACGTAGGGACTAGAGGCCCCTTCCAAGCAGGTCGCCTTGTCCTTCTTGACCCCGATGGCGCTCTTAAAATCTTCGGGACCAGCGATGGGTCTGGTCAGCTCGGAAAACTTGATTTGCACACCCTTTGTTGTCTGAAAGTAGAGGTTGTAGTACATGGCATCCGGAACCGGATCCCAGGTGATGGTAATGCGCCCATTCCCAGGCTTGGCATGGACATTTTGTGGAGGCACCGGCAGCTCTTCTTCTTCAGCTACCGAATCTCCAGCACCCCATTCTCCTTGGAGCCCATCGATACATAGGCGACGATTGAAGCGATGCAAGTCATCACACAACCAGGCGTTCATCACAATATTGCCTCAGTGTTACTCGTGGAAATGGTTCAGAAACGGTGGAACTTTCAAATGTTTAGATTGGTTCAGCACTGTAACAAAGCGATGGAAATAGAGTCAAGGCAACGACTGTGTGACCATACACATCTTCTAGCTTAGACAATACATGTCACTATGGTATCTGAGGCCGGATCGATTAAAATACCCTTGCTACTCGATAGGAAACTCCCGTGAAAGGGGACCATCCCCTCACGCCCCCACCCACGGACGTGGGATAGATCTAAAGAAAGGAGCCTGACAGCAAAACGATGTGGAATTTCATACTCGGTGTTATAGTGGGCACCATTCTCACGACCATGCTGGTCCAAGCCGCCGGGAAAGATGGAGTCGGTGGGACTATACGGCCTCTAGGCCTGAACGACGAGAGAGCGCGGCACTTTCAGCTTCAACTCGAACAGATGCGGCAACAGACGGAGCTGGAGCAGGCACGAATGCAGGGGAAAAAGAGACCCTGCTAACGGATCATCGGTCCACCGAGCTGATGACGTCTAGAGTCATTCTGAAGTGGCCGGAGAGCTACCAGCTCATGGAGCACTGACCAAAGGATACGCACAAAGGTGAATCAATATGAGAATGTTTCAAGTCAAACAGACAGTGAGCTATGAACTCACCCTGGCTGCAGGAACGGAGCAGGAAGCCATACTCAAAGCGAAAAGCATTCCACTAGCCCAATGGACTGCGGAGCCAGAGGAAGTCATGGTGGAGATGCTCGATGAAACTGACGAAATCGATGATTACTAACCACTACCCTTCCCACACTCCAGCATGAACAATCGATGATTGTACTCAGCCGTACACGATCCATAAAGAAGCGCATAGGAGGGGACGACACCATGCACATGACACAAGTCATCCGCGCAATACCGTTATATCTCGGGCTTGTTATCACGCTCGTCACAGGAGCGATAGCTGGTGAACAGACCAGGGCAAGTGGTCAGCCGCAGGCTTTGGATAGGAAGACTGCCGATCATGCACGGTATATCATCAAAATCGCTGGGTGTAACGATTGTCATACGACCGGCTACGCGGAGGCTGCAGGGAAAATCCCAGAGAAAGACTGGCTCAAAGGAGATGCGATGGGATGGCGGGGCCCCTGGGGTACCACCTATGCAAGCAACTTACGGCTATACATGTACAAGCTTTCAGAGGAGCAGTGGGTTCGGATTGCTCGCTCGGTCGAGTTTCGTCCCCCTATGCCCTGGTTTGTCCTGCGCGAAATGAAGGAGCAGGACTTGCGTGTTATTTACCGCTTTATCAGACATCTAGGACCAGCTGGTGACCCAGCACCTGCCTACGTCCCACCAGATCAGGAACCTAGGCAACCGTTCATTCTGTTTCCTGCAGCCTCCCAATAGAGAAGCTGCGCCCTCCCTCCTGCCAGACCACTTTGCCTGAGGGGGGGGGGGGAGCCGCTGATCACAAGAACGACGGGAGAGTTCTATCCATTTCACAGTTCTTGGGGAACCAATTACCTATACCGCCACGGACCGTTCCTTTGGCGAATAATCCAGCATGTAGCTTGGAAGTGAGTTGGACGCCACGCCATTTAGGATCACATGGATGGGCTTTTGCGCCCGTAGCGAACCAAGTGCCTGCTTGACCGCCTGCTTTGACGTCACATTTGCCCGCACGACAAGCACATGGAGATCGCAATGGCTTTCCAGCACATTCATGGTTGCCACGGGGAGAATGGGAGGCGCATTCAGAAGGATGTAATCAAACTCCTCTCGCAACTGTGACAGCACTCGGCTTAGTTGCCCAGCTCGTAACAATTCATTAGAACCAGCAACCGATTGGCCTGCAGGCATAATCCAACAGGACACATCGGAAAAGGCGCCCATCGCCTGCTGTGGGGGAATATTGGTTCGTAAGCAATCAACAAGTCCATACTCGACGGGTGCTTCAAGAAACGCCGCCATTTCAGGAAATACAAAATCACAATCCATGAGGAGTACTCGTCTTCCAAAATCTCGAGCCAGTGTATACCCAAGATTGATCACGGTCGTGGTTTTGCCCTCACCCTTAATTGCACTTGTCACAGATACAACGATTGGCCCACCCGCTCCATTGGCGAGCTGTAACCGCGCTGCGGCCACTCGATATTGCTCGGCTGCCATGGAACGCGGGAATAGTTTCGTGACAAATCTTCGATCAAGCTCCTGGAAGCTTGATTGCGCTACGGCAGATCGATTGTTGAGTGCAACCTCAGGTCGGGAGTTCATGGTCATGCCGAGGGAAAGCCTCGGCAATGCGGATCGCTGCGGTGAATCCGAACCATTACCTGTCTGCCACAAGGATGAAAAATCAGGAATGGCAGCCAACAACCGAGGCCCCGCAAGTAGAAATTCCACATCCTCTGGACTTCGGAATTGTTCCGTTAGTCGTTCGCGTAGGATCGCCAGCCCTCCCCCCAATACACAGCCAAACAAGAGTCCTAGCGCCAACACTTTCACTTTGCCTGGAACAACTGGTGCCAGCGGAAGCATGGCATGCTCGATGATGCGAAACTTCCCGCCTTGCTGTCGTTTCTCAATATTTTCCTGGACGCGTGTGTGCAAGCGTTTATCGAGGATTTTGGCATAGTTGTCCTTCAGATTGCTGTAGTCGCGTTCAAGGACCAGGAGTTCTTGTTCAACGATGGGCGACCGCTCCAGTCGTTTTTCAAGATCTTGCCTGGAAACTTGTAATTGCCCAAGGCGCCGCTGGAGCAGCGAAATCTCTGCCCTCTCTTCACTCTGCAACTTCGCAAGGTCCTGAAGATACGGATCGAGCGGTGCCTTATCCGACCGGATTGCGTCTCGGCCATACACATTTACTAACTCATCCTCGACTTGTCGAATTTCTTCCTTTACTAAAACCACCTCGGGATACCCATCCCAGAACTCAGCCCTCAATTTCACAAGTTGTTCTCGTAGTTCTCGAAGCCTCTTAAACAACGGATCTGGTTCCATGGATCGTGAGGTTACAAGGCTAGGACTTTGCTGCCCAGACGCTCGGTACTGCTGCACCGCTTGATTCAGCATGGCAAGCTTCTCAGAATGGCGCTGGAGATCCTCGTTCGTCTTCACGAGATCCACTTCCACACGATCCAGTGAACGCATATTGGCTTCTCCCTGGCTGGGAAGCCCTCCTACGTGTGTCTTCTTAAACTGACTGATGCGCTCTTCTTTTTTCTCCAATTCACGCTTCATCTGCTGCAACTCTTGATCCAAAAACTCTCCGGCACCCTCAACTTCCTTTTCACGTTCCTTGTTCGTATCTTCAATGAATTTGTCGGCCATGCGCGTCGTCACCCGCATGGCCGTTTTCGGATCCTGATCCATATAAGCGATCACAAATCCTTCCAAAAAAGTCGAGCTACTAAAGCCAGCCGATGCATCCATTTTGACACGTTCAACTCGTGTCCTGCGGGCTACCTCATAGAGAATATCTGCCTGCCCTTCTTCATCCAGCCCATCGGCATATAAACCCGTTTCCTTGGCAACTTCCCCCAAAAAATCAGGGCTGATGATTTGTCGCTGAATAAGAAACAGGATTTGATCAAATTTATCTTCGAGGTCGCCCTTTCTCCCTCCACTATCGAACCTATCGATGACACTATTGATGCCCTTTGGGCCTTCGGCAACGATTAACGTGTTCGATTGATAATACTTGGTGGCAATGAGGTAATACGCCAACGCCAAGACCAGAGAAAGTGCAAGTGATCCGAGAATGACCCATTTATTACGTGAAGCGATGACCAGATACTCACGAGCGGCACGAAAGCCATCTTGCTCTACGTGTACAGGGGCCTCAAAATGTTGCATGGTTACCTATGCTCCAAGTTTTGTGGGAAGACACGACCACGATGTGGACCTGTAATGCTTCTCCCTGTCGCCATCACTGTTTCACAAAAGAATCGACCCCGCTTGGGATTGCTTCCAGTTCAGACTCAGAACCTGCCGTCGCAAACATCGGAACAATTTCCTTCAGGTGCTCAAGCACGACAATGGGCTCATCATGAGAGCTGGCAACTTCCAGCGCCGATAGTTTCTCTCGAAACATGTCGAAGTCGAGAGGATTGACCGTCCGGATTTGTAAAATCTTGTCCAGCGGGGAGTTCACCGCGATCTCTCCCTCACCGACTAACTCCTCATACAGCTTCTCTCCCGGACGAAGCCCTACAAATCGAATAGGAACATCTCTACCGGGGACAAGTCCGGACAAACGAATAAGACTTCGAGCAATATCCAGCACTTTGATTTGCTCACCCATATCGAGAATGTAGGTATGACCTTGCTCCCCAATAGTGGCCGCCTGGAGAACCAGCTGCACCGCCTCCGGAATCAGCATGAAGTAGCGTCGGATCTCCGGGTGCGTCACCGTCACCGGGCCACCAGATCTGATCTGTTCCTGGAAACGAAGCAAGACGCTCCCACTACTGCCGAGAACATTTCCAAACCGAACGAGAAGAAATCGCGTCCGACTGGTTCTGGCAATGTCCTGAATAACGAGCTCAGCCACTCGTTTGGTCGCACCCATCACACTCGATGGGTTGACTGCTTTGTCAGTCGAAATATGGACGAATTGCTCTACTCCATAAAGACTGGCCGCTTCAGCCACGATACGCGTGCCCATGCAATTATTCTTCACGGCCTCAACAGGATTCGCCTCAACAAGAGGGACATGCTTGTGCGCCGCTGCATGAAACAAAATCTGCGGACGGTATCGCTCAAGTACAGCCGAAAGTCTTTGTGCATCTGTAATATCCCCAATCAATGGAATAATTGAGAAGGGATACTTCCTATCATCAAGTTCCTTATGGATATTATAGAGACTGTTCTCGTGACGCTCATACAACAACAGCACTTTGGGCTCGAACGACGCAATTTGGCGAGCCAATTCTGACCCAATCGACCCACCTGCACCAGTAATCATGACCGCTTTATCTCGCACTAGCTGTCTCGTGGCACGATTGTCGAGACTCACAGGGGCACGAGACAAAAGATCAGGGATAGACACATTTCGAATCTGACTAACAGCACTTTGATCCGTAAGAAGCTCCTCCTTGCCAGGCAAGGTCTTAATCGACACATCATATGGCTCTAGCTTGATGACCAGATCACGAAGGAACTCCGGTGTCGGATTGGGCACCGCAACCACAACAACCTCTGGCTTGAGCGTTTCCATCAGCTTGGGGATATCTTGCATGGCCCCCAGCACGCGAACTCCGTGAATGCGCTGATTGAGGAGTAGACCATTGTCGTCAACAAGCCCAATAGGTTGGCAATTAAATACGCTGCGCGTCTTCATCTCTCGCACAACCCGCTCGCCTGAATCTCCAGCGCCAATCACTAACACCCTTCGCCGTTTCTGAAATACGACTTTATCCCGCAAAACCCTTGAGGATAATCTCACGCCAGCAAGGAACCCCACTACGAGTATGGCATCGATAGCAAATATGGAACGAGGGTAGCTGTAAATCCCCATCACCCAATAAACCCAGCCGACAAACGCAACTGTACTCACCAGGACACCCTTCAGAATATTCTGAAGATCCCACAAGCTGGTGTATCTCCACAAACCTTCGTTCAGGCCATACAAAGCAAATGCAACTCCCCTGACGGCAACCAACCCCAGTACAGTCTGCTCAAAGACGTAGCGCTCGCCCTGAGGAATATTCCCATCGTATCGCAGGAAAAAGGCTAGGTAGTTAGCCAGAATGATAAGCCCTACGTCGATTACAACAATAATGGGCCGCCTCCATTTGATAATGAAAGAAGACAGGCCTGACCATGGAGAATCGACTGAAATCTCAACTGCAGCCTTGAGCTCCGGAAGCGTAAGAACCACAAGGGGCAATTTTGCAATACGAAGCACAGTCTGCAAGATAATGGCGAAATCAAGTCGCAAAGACATATGGCGGATATAGAGCTTTGCCAGCCGTAGCTTTTCCGGAAGAACTTTATGCTGATACTCTTCCTCAGGATTCGCCGAAGCGGCAAGAATTGCGGCCTCATCAATGTACTTCAACGACGCCAAGTCCGTAATACCAGGTCGCACCGTAAGCACTTCGGCAAATTCCGCACGTGCACACTCCACAAAACGAGGAACCTCCGGCCTTGGCCCCACAAGGCTCATATCCCCTAGAAGGACATTCCATAACTGTGGCAATTCATCAAGTTTAAGTCCCCGCAAAATATGCCCAACTCTCGTGATACGACAATCTCGACCAACAGTAACAAGTGGGCCACCCACTGAATCATTCGCAACCATTGTGCGAAACTTTCGAATCGCGAATGGGCGGAATCCTTGCCCGACACGAATCTGCCGGAAGATCACAGGCCCTGACGAGTCAAGCTTGATCAACAGAGCAATCAGAGCCAGGAGCGGCGAAGTGATGATCAATCCAAGAGTTGCCAAACAAATATCACACGTACGTTTCATTAGCGTCGGCTCCTCGTCACAAGATCACGAACGATCCCGATGACTCGATCAATCTCATCTTCCGTCATTTTTGAATACAGCGGCAACGAAACGATCCGCTGGAACATCTTGCTCGAGACTGGAAAATCTTCAGGTCGGTAGCTTCCCTTATCTCGGTGATAGGGATGCAAATGAAGAGGGATGAAATGCACACTACACCCAACACCAGCTTCCTGAAGTTGACGAATGAACTCATCACGGCTAATCCGCAAGCGGTCCAACTCCAACTGGATCACGTACAAATGCCACGCATGTTGCACGTGTGCTGCAGCTTCAGGGCAGACAATCTCGGGCAGATCTTTAAACCCTTCCCGATACCTAGCCGCATATTGCTCGCGCCCCTTCCAAAACCGATCGCACTTCTTCAGCTGAGCCAACCCGAGAGCAGCAGCAATATCCGTCAAGTTATACTTAAATCCGGGTGACAAAATTTCGTAATACCATGACCCCTTCGAGGAATAGCGATTCCACGCATCACGACTGAGTCCGTGTAAACTCATCATCCGCATACGGGCAGCCCACTCAGCGTTATCCGTAGTAATCATTCCGCCTTCGCCGGTAGTAATATTCTTTGTCGCGTAGAACGAAAAGCATGTGATATCAGAAATACTCCCAATCATTTTCCCGTGATATCGTGCCGGCAGCGCGTGTGCCGCATCTTCGATCACATGCAAGTTATTCATTTTCGCAATCGCATGAATCGGCTTGAGATCGCACGGATGTCCTGCGAAATGGACAGGAATGATCGCCTTTGTCTTCTTCGAGATGGCTTTCTCAATCAAATCGGTGTTCAGGTTCAAGGTACCTTCAGTACAGTCCAGTAACACAGGCTTGGCCCTAAAGTACGTCACTACCTCGGCTGTCGCCGCAAACGTCATGGTTGGAACCAGAACCTCATCACCTTCACCTATGCCAATGGCCTCAAGGGCAAGATGGAGAGCAGCCGTGCAAGAATTAACAGCAATGGCATGCTGAGCCCCAACCATCGCAGCAAATTCCCTTTCGAATTCTCGCACCTTAGGACCCGTTGTCAGCCAGCCTGATCGAAGAACTTCAACGACTTCAGCGACTTCCTCTTCACCCACATCAGACCTATGAAACGGCAGAAAGTCTTTCATTCACTGAACTCCTCTCTGGCTAAAGGCCGCTCACCAAACAAGACACACTTTCCCATAACTTCAAAAATTCACAATCCTTCTTTGGGGGGGCAGAAGAAACACGGCTATCCTGAGAAGGAGACTTTCCTAGAGTGGAACACTGTCCGCCCTCATCATACAACACTATAAAACTTAAGGCTATTAGAGAATACTGAGATTAAAACGTTATAATCCAGAATTCTGTGGTGGGCGGTAGACAGCCGATCGAGAAGAGGTGCCATGAGCATACAGTGTGGCCACCTAGCAGGTTGCTTATGTATGATGGACTCCCCCTCTGATGTAAGGGCAGGCGTGATGGTGATGTGGTCTGACTGCACGCCTATATACGGTCTCATGGTGAACTCGGTTTTGAGTTCGGGCCCTGATGGACATCCGCGCACCGGATCCTCATGAGACAAACGGCCTGTGATGGCCAGTCCTGCTAGCAGGGGCTCCCGGCGCCGGTCCGACCGGTCACGCCATCAACTCTTTAACCTTGCACTCAGTCATGACATCTCCAACTTCCCAGATGTGGTCCCTTCACGAACAGACGACATAGGGACGCCCGGTTGCCAACCATGCCCACAGAACCTGGGCCTGCTTGGCGTGACCCCGGTCGTCAATACTGGACACCATGAATGACAGCCTCACGCCGCCAGCTGTTGACGGGCCCACTGCTGGACAAATGCCACGGGCGAACGATTTCCGAGCCGGGAGTGCCGTCGCTGTCGGTTAGAGCAGCGCTCGATGTCCTCCGAGATCTCGAGTCGAGCCTGCTCGCGGGTCTCAACGCGCCGGTGGTGCACCAGGTCGTTCTTCAGTATGCCCCAAAAACGTTCCATCGGTGCATTGTCGTAGCAGTTGCCTCGCCGACTCATGGACGCGGTCATGCCACACTGGCGGAGCTGATCTTGATAGGCCTGGGCACAATCCTGGGCGGATTCAACCGGTCGACGCAACACCTTTGATTGAGGAGGTGTTTATGGGGCAACCTGCGGGATGGATGCAAAAGTTGACGGGGCGAGACGCGATGCGCTCACCGGGTGCCCCGTCGCATCGAAATGAGATTGAACGGCGATTTTGGATGAAGGTCGCGACTGGGGTTACGAGCGAGAAACTGCCGAGACGATTGGTGTGTCTCCGGCGGTGGGAACGCGCTGGTTCCGCCATCGTGGCGGCATGCCATTGTTCATGGCGAAACCGGTGTCCGGACGGTATTTGTCGTTCGCGGAGCGCGAAGAGATCGGGCTGCTGCGGGCTCAAGATGTCAGCGTGCGGGAGATCGCTCGCCGTACGGGGCGCTCTCCCTCAACGGTCTCACGCGAGCTGACACGCAACGCGGCCACTCATGGTGGCCCATTCGAATATCGGGCTTCGGTCGCGCAGTGGAAGGCAGAGATGGTGGCCAAAAGGCCGAAGCCGGCAAAGCTTGTGATTCACCCGCAGCTGCGCCACTATGTGCAAGACCGCCTGGAAGGCAGGATCCGTGACGCTGCTGGACGTGAGATGGCTGGCCCTCGACCGGCACCGTTCAAGGGGCGGAACACGCCTCATCGCGGCGACCGCAAATGGGTCACGGGCTGGTCGCCAGAGCAGATTGCCCTCCGGCTGCAGATCGACTTCCCGAACGATGAATCGATGCGAATCTCTCACGAAGCCATTTACCAGGCGTTGTACATTCAAGGCAGAGGCGCTCTCAAACGCGAGTTGGTGAGCTGCCTTCGTACCGGGCGGGCGTTGCGCGTGCCACGGGCCAGAGCACAGGCCAAGGCGTGGGCGCACGTCAGCGAGGCGGTCATGATCTCCAGCCGTCCTGCAGAGGCGCAAGACCGCGCCGTGCCTGGGCATTGGGAGGGGGACCTGAGCATCGGCCTGAACCGGTCTGCGATCGGGACGCTGGTGGAGCGATCAAGCCGCTTCACCATGCTGGTTCACCTGCCTCGCGAGAAGGGCTATGGGCTGATCCCCCGCACGAAGAACGGCCCCACGCTGGCTGGCTACGGAGCCATCACCATGGCCAATGCGCTCAGGAGAACGGTGACAACCCTACCTGCCCAGCTGTGGCAATCATTGACTTGGGATCGTGGCAAAGAACTATCCGATCACGCCCGGTTCACCGCCGAGGCAGGGGTGAAGGTCTTCTTTGCTGACCCTCATAGTCCATGGCAGCGCGGCACGAACGAGAACACGAACGGACTTCTGCGCCAATACTTCCCCAAGGGCACCGCTCTGTCTCGTTGGAGTGACCAAGAAATCCAGGCCGTAGCCCACACGCTCAATACCAGACCGCGGAAGACGCTTGGTTGGAAGACACCAGCCGAAGCCCTAAACAAGTACCTACAATTCGCCGGACAACCCAGTGTTGCGTCGACCGGTTGAATCCGCCCTGCGAGGCACGATCGGAGTGGTGGATCAGATCTGGACGGGGGGTCGTTGCCCTCACCGCGGCCCCCAGCGCCTGGCTCACCAACGCCGTCGTCATTCGACCCCCTCCTCGCATATCCGACGACTTCGCAGGTGAACAGATCCTTGATGCCCGCCAGATACAACCAGCCTTCCGTGGTCGGCATATACGTGCTGTCAGTGACCCAGGTCTCGTTTGGTCACCGATGCATTGCTCATGGCCATCTGGCGGCGGGGCAAGCCCGCCGCCGTGTTGCATCACTCGGATCCAGGCAGTCAGTACAACAGCGAGCCGTTCCAACGACTCCTGGCCGACCAGGGCCTTGCTTGTAGCATGAGCCGCTCCGGCAACTGCGGGGACAATGCCACAATGGAAAGCTTCTTCTCCTCGCTGAAGACCGAGCGCACGGCGCGGACCACGTACCGCACACGAGATCAGGCGAAAGCCGATGTGTTTGATTACATCGAGCGCTTTTATAATCTCCGACGGCGGCACTCCACATTGGGGTATCTCAGTCCGATGGAGTTCGAACGGCAGGCTCAATTAGCGTAGGGTGGTGTCAACCAAACCGGCAGCAGGCCAAAGTGATAGGCTTAGCTATAGCCAAACGAAGCTGGTTCACTCCGTGGCCGCACGGCGGCGAATGTGCATGACAGCCAAGTTTTACCGAAACTGTTGCATGGAGGAGAAACCCGCGTGTGGGGTAACGCCGCGTAGAGTGGGCACCGTGACGTGATTCGGCAACACGCACCCAAGGCCAAGAATTTCATCCAGGCGAAAACGCATCGGCATCGGCCCCTGGGTGAGTAGGAACGGACCCGGAATCGTACGAAGTCGAAGGTCCTGGCGAAGAATGAAGCTCCCGGCAGCAAGCTACGGGGTATCCCAGAATTAAAACATTCGGAGTTGCCGGAGATCTTCGCGGAAGTACCCTTGCCGTTGCACATACCGCTCCACTGTCTGCCAGTTTGCTCGCTCCTCTACCGTTGCTACATCGTACCCATCTGTCCAAAATTCCCCACCCCACAGCACCCGTTTGACGGTGGGCTTCCGTCGAAAGATTTCTCGGGCCGTGATGCGCTTGAACACCTGGACGATCCGCCCAGGTGTCATTTTCGGATGAGCACTGCAGAGCAGATGAATGTGATTCTTGTCCGTCCCAATTGCCTCCATCTCAATTGGAAACCGTTCCGCAATCTCGGTCGTCGTCTCCCAGATAATTGCGGTCACTTCGTCATCCAGCAAGGCCTTGCGATATTTCACCGGAAACACAATGTGGTAGTGGATTTGCCACGCGCAGTGCCCCCCTTTCCTTACCGCCTCTTCGCTTTGATCATCTCTACACCCGAGGGTACCAGAGATGCGGATCCCCGCAACAAGCTACGGGGAATCACAAGTTGAACATGCGTTCTTTGTGATCAAACGGATCTTTGGATGGATCAAAATTCAGTACCGCGGGCTCGCGAAGAATACTCACTGGCTCCAGATCAGCTGCGGGTTGGCGAATCTGTATGTGGCGCGTCGGCGGCTCTAGGCAGGGACGTAGGGGATGTGTGTCCGGGGACTAGCAGCAGGCCATCATGATGGTGGGCGGACCCCACGAACAGGTCCTTGGCCCAGCCAATACCACTAGAATTTGTTCTGAGGACGAGCCCAGGAATAGATTTCCGAGTGGAAACGTCAATTAATCAGACCTTCCTTAAGAACTCAAGGGGCCTTAAGTCAGGTGTCCGTAAAATCAGGGCAGAACCCTTGTTTGTCCGTAACTATAGCGCATAGCCACAGAGCAGGGTAACGAACTGCGATTCTCCAGAATTTGGATCGGCCCCTTATTCATAACACCCACCCATCCAATTGTGAAGGGTATACCCTTCACCCCCATTACGTCCATACATCATACAGCGCACAAATCTAAATAATTTCATATGGTTGAATCTACTTCTATATGGGCACATTTTTTGCTTTACTTTATTTGTGAGCTAGTACTTCAGTCGAGGGGCTGATCTGCCATATCACAATGAGTTGGCAAATCAACCCCTTGTTCTAGTAACCCACTGGTTTAGGAGAACCTCTCAATGTTAAAGAATCAACCGTGGCTCAACCTAGACGATCGTCAACTCATAGCAATGACGGTTCCTTTCGCATTATTGACTATTTTAGGATGCGGAAGTGGTACAGAGAGTAACCCAATTACCTCCAGCCTCTCCACACCAAAGAGCCTTACGGAAAACTCGACTTCGACCGTACCGTCCGATACCATAGAGCTTAGCCAAGCTGAGCAACCAGAGCCCACGACCTCAGAATCAGCTGATTCACTCTCCGCTGTAGGTCCCAACTCGACGGAGCAGGATTCTCCATCTCTTCCAATCGAGTTTTCAGAAGAAGAACCGGTGCTGACTGAAACCCCAACGGCGCCAGGAGTGAGCGTGAAACTAGATTGGGATCATTCTCCTGACTCTGATATAAGTAACTATTACGTCTACTATGGGATGCAACCAACAGGAGCCCCCGGCTCATGCAATTATGAGCAAAGTCAGGCAGTCAAGTCTCCACCAGCTACAATTACTGGGCTTGAGCCGAACACGCCATACTTTTTCGCTATCAGTGCATTCAAAGAATCTGAAAGTCCTTGTTCTTTTGAGTTTATGCTTGTAACGCCTTCAACAAACCTAGAAGAAACCTAAGGAGAGCCGTAAGAGCTAGAAAACCATCACAGCTATAATGTTCCGGAGCCTCAGAAAGACGCTTTGCTTGAACGTGAGCCACTCTGAAGATGCCTGAGCAGGGCAGGTTCTGCCCCACTTTCAATGGACATCTGGCTAAGGTGACCTTCCTCCATCATTACACCACTGTACCGCTCACGATTTCTTTGACACGGCTGTTGCCGTATTCGCCGCGACCCGTGGGGCGCATTATTCGGCGATCGCCGCTCCTCGGTCAACGGTGTCCGTCGGTTTTTGAGGGCCACTTCACAAGAAGCCCCCACGCCTCGACGATCGACCTCGTCATGCAGCCTCCAACGTGACCTGCAGGTCACGACGTACCTGGATCGGTGAGCGAAATCCATGCTGTTCGATGAACCACTGTTCATTATAGAGACGCAACCAGTCGCGGAGCGCCTGGCGGAGCTCCTCCACCGTCTGGAACGTGCGCACCCATAAGAGTTGCTCTTTCAGCGTCCGAATGAACCGCTCCGCCACACCATTGCCTTCTGGGGCGCGGACAAACGCCGGACTCGACGTGATGCCCAGGAATCGGAGTTCGGCCTGGAAATCGTCGCTCATATATTGACTGCCGTGATCATGCCGCACCTGCAGACCCGTCACGACGCCTGCGGAAACGGCACCGAACTGCTGGCGCACCCCTTGGCGAATCGGTTCCAAGGCCTCGAAGCGGGTGGCCTGCTTCGCCGCATGGATGCCGATCCCTTCGAGCATACAATGATCGGCGCCGATGAAGACCGTGACGGATCCGTCCTGTACCGTCACCGTGCTGGTCGCATCGGTGCCCCACACCTAATTTGGGCGCTCGGTCGTGATCGTGCCATCATGGACCCGTGGTCCCACGACGCGCGGCGCCCGGCTGAGGGCCAAGAGGTCGGCCTGCCGCATCAACCGCAGGACGCGGGACTTCGAGGTGTGAATCCTCTGTGCCCGCAGCCGTGCCCAGACTTTGCGGTGCCCCTCTCCGAGAAACGGCGAGGTGGCGAGCACCTGCTGGATGTGAGCCGTGAGCACCTCATCCGTGTACGCGGTCTTCGGCCCTCGTTTGGTCGGCGTAAAAGGTGGTCGTGCGACACGGCTCTGCTGGTGATAGAACGTTGCCCGACTCAGTCCCCATTCCTGACAGACCCGGACCACGCCATACGGGCGATGTGTGGAAGGCGACGTAGCGTGGCTCATCGCGTCGACCTCCGGACGGCCAAAGGGGCGCCACCTCGTAACCGCTGCACCGCTTCCCGCGACAGTCCCAAGCGCATCGTCAAATCCTCGACCAAGGCCTTCAGCCGCGCGAGTTCGTCGTTGCGGCCATCGTCGGCCCAGCTCTTTACCCCGGCCTGTCCACTCGCCACGAACTGATCTCGCCACTCTGACACCGTCGCGGCGGTGATCCCCGCTTCACGGGAGACCAGATCGAGATCGTCGCCTCGTAACACGCGCAGCACCACGTCCATCTTCTTGCGCGAGGAAAACCGGCCTCGCTCTGCTTGTGCTTTCGCCATGAACACACCTCCATCTCTGAGAGGCAGTATGCCTCAAATGTAGGTCCAAGAAAATCGTGGGACGGAGGACAGCGTTCTTCGCGAGAGTGTCAATGTGAAGTATCGAATGATCTAATGATGCCGCGACGTGTTTTCCATCCGGTTGATGTATTGGTGTTTTTGAGTCTTACCGAACGCCCGTGCTCAGGAGAACGCCCGGTTTATAGCACGCATGCGCAACCTACATAAGCTGCATGATGGGGTGGCCCTCGGGAGTCCGCGGATGTGGGAGGAATTCCGCTATGTCGGAGAGCAATGTGGCCGCTGAAGGTTTCTTTGGGATATTCAAACGCGAGCGGGTGAATTGGCGACAGTATCGAACCCAAGCGGAAGCGAGCGCAGATATTTTTGAGTACATTGAGCACCGCTACAATATCCGGAAGCGCCGACAGCTTAGGATGCGGTATCAGGGAGAGGAATTCTTAACTCACTTGTCCGTAGAAACGGGGTAGAACCCCTGAGGTGCGTGTAGCATTTCTTTGGCATTGCAATACGGTAGCCCTTTAGGGCTGATAGTGTTGCACTGAGGGAAGGTCTGATTAATTCACGGTTCCACTCGCAAATCTGTTCCTGAGCTGGTCATCGGAGCCAATTCGGTAGGTAACTGCTGCTCCAAACCCCTTGTTATGGGGTCCACCGACCGTCCGATTGCCTGCCCCCAGACACACGTTCCCTACGTCCCTGCCAAGAGCCGCCGTCGCACCACATACAGATTCGCCAATCCGCAGCTGATCTGCAGCCAGTGGGTCTTCTTCGCCAGTCCCCGGTATCGGACTTTGGCTCACCCAAAGATCCGCTTGATCACCAAGAACGCATGTTCGACTCTCTCCCGCACCTTCGACTTCGTACGATTCCGAGTCCACTCCGCCGCACTCCTGCGTGGGGAAATACTCCCCAATCCTGGCAAAGAGCTGTTTCCCCACTTCGTGCGCCTATAACAGATGCCGAAACGTACAGATCGTCGTCTCATCAGGCACGGGCTCACGGCCCAGATCAATCCCCACAAACTGCCGCATGGCGCGCGAGTCATACAACGCCTCCCCTACGGCCGGATCTGATAAGTTGAACCACTGTTGCAGACAATGGAGCCGCGACATCCATTCAATCCCAATCGGCGGCCGCCCTGGCCCGTCGGCCTTGGGATAGACCGTCTCGATCACGGCCACCAAGTCCGCCCACGGCACCACGCGATTCATCTCATCAAGGAACCGCTCGCGGCGGGTGGACTTGCGATACACGGTTCAAAGCTCGCTTCGACAAAGGTCTGCTGCAGGAGGGGTGATCTATAGTGGACCCCAAATTTGAGACACCGATTTAAGCTGTTTGAGGTAAGCTCGAAAAAGTGGACGCCTTCAACCTACACTGAGAGGGCTGGAGGTGTGAAATGGAACAGGTCCCGCGACAGCAGTCTACGAAGGAGTTCTGGGAGCAGGCGGTGCGGCTGGTCTTGGAACAACAGGTGACGATTCCGGAGGCCGCCCGACGCCTCACCATGTCGGGCAGAACCCTCGAGCGCTGGGTGGGGCGAGCGCGGCAGGGTCAGCTTGCGACGCTAGGGGAAAGCCGACGGCCTGTGACGGAGCTGGAAGCGGAGCTGTCCCGACTCAAACGGGAACTCGCTGAGGCACGGATGGAGCGTGACATCTTAAAAAAAGCCACCGCGTACGTTGCGAAGGCGCCGCGGCCCGGTACGCGCTGATGCGAACGCTGCGTACTCACTATCCGCTGAGTCTGTTGTGCCGGGTGCTGGAGGTATCTCGAAGCGGCTACGATGCGTGGCAACATCGGCGTCCGTCGGCACGCGCCCAGGACAATGCGCGGCTGGAAGTGGCGAGCCAGGCTGCTCATGTGCGCACCCGGCAGACCTATGGGCCGGAACGACTGCAAGCTGAACTGCGCGCGGACGGATTTCCAGCTAGGGGCGGGCGTATCAAACGACTGCGCAAGAAATTGGGCCTACGTTGTCAACAAGTCCGCCGGTTTACAACCACCACGGATTCGACGCACACACTGCCGGTCGCGGAGAACGTATTGGCGCAGACCTTTGCCGCCACACGACTGAACGAGACCTGGGTGACCGACCTCACGTACGTGCCGACTGCGGAAGGCTGGCTGTATCTCACTGGGATTAAGGATTTGTTCACCTGCGAGGTCGTCGGACATGCGATGGGGGCTCGGATGACGACGGACTTGGTGAGCGACGCCTTAAGGAGAGCGGTGGGGGCGAAGCGCTCACGCCCGGGACTGATCCACCACTCCGATCGGGGCTCGCAGTATTGTGCCCAGGTCTACCAAGAGCACCTCCGCCAGTATGGCTTGACGGCGTCCATGAGTCGGAAGGGGAACTGCTATGACAACGCCCCGATGGAGAGTTTCTGGGGAACGCTGAAGAATGAACTGGTGCATCATCGGCGCTACGAAACCCGTGAGCAGGCTCGGCGCGAGATCACGGAGGACATCGAGCTGTTTTATAACCGGCAGCGGCGACACTCCCGACTGGGGAATTGCTCGCCCGCGGCATTTGCCCAGCAGTGGGCCCGTCAACACCCGGCGGCGTGAGGCTGCACTTCATGGCGTCCACTCTTGACGACCGAGGTCAAACACATCCTTGCCCAGATCAATACCCATTTGCGTGATGTGTGGCATGGAGATTCCCTCCTTCTAGGAGTGGTGGGTTCGCACCATCCGTTATGGAGCAACTGGACTATAACCTATTGTTCCGATGGTTTGTGGGGCTCGCGCCCGACGCTGTAGTGCTCCCCTGAAATCAAGCCACCTGTGTTAGTTGTTGCGCCCGATATTGGACCGGGCTCCGATAGCCTAACGCTTGATGCGGGCGCTCTTCGTTGTACCACCGCATCCAGTCTCGAATGA
>WBZQ01000254.1_pt1 | contig 47031 bp, 52 predicted proteins | sample 5204251 | NCBI WGS metagenome assembly WBZQ01 (sample SAMN12412402, study PRJNA552823) | activated sludge metagenome | isolation source: activated sludge from nitrification reactor of wastewater treatment plant... | place: USA: Virginia | collected 2017-09 | reverse complement strand
ATTCCCCCGACCTCAATCCCATCGAGCGGGACTTCGCCGTGCTGAAGAAACGCCGGGAATATCAGGAGCAAGCCACGCTCGACGACATCGTCAAGGCCTATCAATGATTGTGAACTTAGCTATAGGAAGCACTGGTGGCGTGTCCCCCGTCGCCCGGAGCCATCGTAAGGGCTCCGGGCCGAGCGAGCTGAGAAGGAATTCCGGTGGGTTGAAGACTCTTTCCGGCGGCGTCAGTCAGAGAGTAAACCGCCGGTACGCACGAAGTGCGGTTTGGTGGAGGCGAGGGGAGTTGAACCCCTGTCCGAAGATCGTCAGTGCACTGTGTCTACATGTGTAGCCGACAATTTAAGTTTCGCAGCCATCCACGCCCGTCGGCAGGCTTAGAACAGCCACTAGCCCAGAAAGTTCTCATCCTCAGCCGCTGAGCACCGGCCTGGGACCAGCCCGCTGCATCGCGCCATTCCACCCCCGCGGGCCTCAGATGGAACGACGTCTCAGCCTAAATTAGGCTGCGAGTGCCAGTTCTTGATTGGCAGTTGCGTTTTCTCGGACTTTTACGAGTTCCCGAGAGCTCGACATGCGACAGTGACCTCAGTATCCCCGTCGAAACCGGTCGCCCCCTTTCTTCAAAATCTCGAAAAGTAAATTGTCATGAGTTGAGAGGCATCACCCTCAACAAAGATTCATCCTGCCTGAACAAACGTTCACCTTTCACACCTCACATTTTACGTCTTTACCATACCGCACCGGTCAAGGGAATACCAGGACCTCTTCAAATAGGCACTCCACAGATGCAAATCGCGAAATACATAGCCCCCTACTCGAGAAGGGACTATGCTGGATCCTACGTGGATGTGACTATACAAGGGTACGAGGTCGAGACAACCCGCTATCAGATCGGGACGGTGTCCTATCAGATTCGGACCCTGCGCGATCGACGTCAGTTTTCAGACCCTGACGGTTGCGCGGAACGAATCGGAATCTCCTCCGCCTCCTGGCCTCTCTTTGGCGTCGTGTGGCCGGCCGGACTCGCGCTCGCTGAGGAGATGAGTCGGTTTCCCATCGCAGGCAAACATATTCTCGAAGTCGGGTGTGGGATCGGCCTCCCCAGCCTCGTCTTGCAACGGCGTGGTGCCAATATCACCGCCTGCGACTACCACCCGCTGGCAGAGGAATTTCTCCGCCGAAACACAGATCTCAACGGGCTCGCACCCATTCCCTTCTTCAACGCCCCATGGCTAAATCCGGTTGTTGAACTGGGCCGCTTCGATCTCATCATCGGCAGCGACCTATTGTACGAGCGAAATCATCCTACCCTACTGGCAAGCTTTCTGGCCGGACATGCCAGACCCACCTGCCAAATACTCCTCGCCGATCCTGGCCGACACCGATGCGGCGAGATGAGTGCCCACCTCACCGCACAAGGCTATGACTGTACGGAGACGCATCTTGAATCCGGAAAACCGCTCAAGCCATCCCACGGAGGACACCTGTTGAATTTCGTACGCTACCACGTGACATCGTAAGTTGGTGCTCAGTCAAATACATGGGGTCAGATCTTGTATTGTGCATTCTGAATTGCCTGCGCGCTCACAATGCGGCTGATCGTCGAGTAGTGCAAGTGGACGACGCGACTGATGTCCGACAGGCTGTAGCCATGCTCGACGTGGGCTCTGCGGATCGTCGTATTGCGATGGGTGCGGTCGGTCCGGGACCGGACGGGAAAGAGCTGGCGGAGCGTCGGTCGGTCAGCAAACCGTTGCTGCCGGGGAATCTCTTTGAGGGGACGCTTCTCCCGGAGCCCGGCCAGCAGACGTTCCACGAACCGGTCGCTCCCGAGCAACACCTGGCCCTGCACCTGTGCCCAGGGGGAGTCCTGCCCGATGCCCTCGGCGACAAAATGCCGATACTTCATTTGGGCCGCGGACCGCTGGCGGCCAAACTGGGATAAGAGCCAGTCTACGGTGAGACACGCCGGTGGAGGAGCCAGGCCCGCCGTCGCTCGGTAACTTGACCAGGGATAGGTGTCCGGTTTGCGGGTGATCCGGGCGCGTACCGGATTGAGCACAACATAGCGGCAGAGTTCGAGCAGATAGCTCTCTCGATCGACGACAATGGCCTTGAAGCGCCCTTGGAGGACGTGGCCCACCCGCTTGTGCCGACGGTTGAAGGCTTGCGTGTAGACGCCGTTGAGCTGCCGCATGGCCTTCGACAGATTGGCGTCGGGGGTTTCCACCACCAGATGAAAGTGGTTGTCCATCAGACAATAGACGTGCAGCAGGAGATGGAACCGGGCGACGACATGGTCGAGCACCCCCAAGAATCGCTGCCGGTCGTCGTCATCCAGAAAGATATCCTGTCGCGCGTTGCCGCGAGCGGTAACGTGGTACAGTGCACCGGGATATTCGAGCCGGAGGGGACGTGCCATGCCGGGGCGTCTACGCCATCCATGATGCACAACACAAGATCTGCCCCCCTGACTTTGCTGACCTATTCATGTTTGTCCCATTTTTCTTGCTTCTTCTTTAGGACCAACCCTTTGGTAAAGATGAAATCAGATCTCTAATTGATAACGATGAATCAATATTGATACCCCGCCTTGATAGAAAGGAAACAATTCTTGTTCGTAATGAGGGGTCCTCTTGGTGCCCGATGATAGTCATCTCTGCCCAGTGACCATGATTTACCTCATCCTGAACTGAGAGCCTGGTCTGCCTTCCAAGAGAATCCCAGGCTTCATACTCACTGTTCTCAATATCGATCTTCTCGAGAGTGCTCTCCATCTCATCGAGCGAGCCTACCACCATAATGTACCCTTCATCTTTCGCTGATACGATGAGCGGATATTGTGGCGATTGATTATTCATATTTCCCTTATTCATGTGGACGATGGCGACCAATTCCGGGACGGCTATGCCAGTGTGGACGATTTACCTGATTGCCTCTGAGGTTAAACCTGTGCCATCCAACGCGGAAGTTTTTACTAAAGACTATTTCAATGCCCTTGGCGTTGGGCAGGATTCTCGTGATTGAAATTAGATGCCCGACGCCGGCTCCGGCTAAGCACCCGATTCCAGCGTTTAATACACTTGGTTTTCTTTCTCCCAATACATCGCTCCCAAGGCTTAGACCAGCCCCTATCAGGCACCCTGCCAATTGTGGAACGAATTCCCCTGTCGGATCGTTATAAATAGTGGGGGCATTATAAGCGTAGGCGTACAGTTGTGGATCTAATCGCAAAGGAGCGGAGTTAGCGTAAGTATCAGAATAGACTACTCCGAGGCGATCATCTTGATCTCTTACAAAGGCCTCAAAATCTTCCGCGTCTACAGTTCGCAGGGCTTGGTGTGCCAGTATTGCCCAAGTTATTGCAGCAGGATCCTCCGAAAACAATCGCTCTGTGTTTGAGCTGTAGTACCGTTTGTACGAGCGAAATCATCCTACCCTACTGGCAAGCTTTCTGGCCGGACATGCCAGACCCACCTGCCAAATACTCCTCGCCGATCCCGGCCGACACCGATGCGGCGAGATGAGTGCCCACCTCACCGCACAAGGCTATGACTGTACGGAGACGCATCTTGAATCCGGAAAACCGCTCAAGCCATCCCACGGAGGACACCTGTTGAATTTCGTACGCTACCACGTGACATCGTAAGTTGGTGCTCGAACCTTCGCCTGCCCCCCTTCAAGAAGCCGAGGCACGGCAGAGGTCCGGATTCTGATCGCGACTCTCTCCCAAGAATTACCAGTCACTTGCCCTTGCAGACGTTACTCATCAAGACTGGGACGGACCAGGTATGGCCCATAGTGAAAGACAAAGAGAAGATAGGCCCCGCTCCAGCCAAGCACAGACATCCCGAGCATGGCATGAGTCAGAGCAGTGGGTGCCTCGGGGTGCGGAGCAAAGATTCGCAACAACGCCGCAGCGTTGACCAACAGATAGATCGCCACGGTGAGCCGATCCGCGTATCGCGGTCGTCCCGTGTGGCCAAGGCTTGCACGGGTCATGACCGCCAACGTCATGGCTCCCATCGCACCAGTCGTCAGCAGATGAACTGCGTTGGCAGGCTCAAACCCAACCCCCAGAATCGCAGCACCAAGGGCTATCAAATACAGTCCAATCCATCCATACCCGACATTCAAGATAAACACCAACGGTTCACGCCAAGTTTTCCACCCTCGCCATCGGAGGAGACGCACCAGGGTTGCCAGTCCTGCCACGATCAACGCGATCCCTGTCCAGTTACTTTCCGGCTGAAGCACCCAGACAATAACAGCTAGAAGAACCACCAGCATCACGACGGCATCGAAACGGGTAAACACAGCAGGCAGCTGTGCTTCATTCCGTCCTTCCAAGTACTCAATCGTAAACGTTGGCGTCAGCCGACCTCCGATCACCGTGAGCATCATCGTCATAATCGACAAGGCTAGCCGTTCAGGAAGGTCTGTGGGGCTATGCTGGACTGCCGACAGATGAAACAACACATTCGTAGCCGCATAGAGACTTACAAGGACGCCTATCGGGGTCCGGTCCCAGGCGTTTGCGGCACTGATCTCCCGCCAGACATAGGCAGCCAGGAACACCAAAAACGCTCCATCGATGACCGCAGCAGCCGAACCTCTCGTAAACGGTATGGCCATGAGCAGCCGCCCTGCAAGCCAGAGTAGAAACATTGCCAGCAACGGCACGCCTCTCAACGGCATGCGGTCCGTCCAGTTGGGCATGGCTGTCAGCAGAAATCCCGCGATCAAGGCAGGAATATACCCAAACAACATTTCATGGACGTGCCATTCGCGTGGAGGATAGAGAAAGTCCGCCTGTCCATACCCTGCATAGATCGTCACCCAAGCCAAGACTGATGCCGCGCTAAACACGGCAGCGCCGAGGAAGAATGGTCTGAAGCCATAAGAGAGGAATGCCGGCCCGGCGTAGCGAGGAAATGTGGGTTCGTCTTCTTGCGGCACGGCTGCAACTGGCTGACCAACCACTGGTATCTCTTTCGAAGGCATAGGCACCTGATTCTCGTGTGCGGATCAGATTCCTGTCAACCGAGAGCGTGCATCACGTAGATACGGCTGTGTCGGAAAGGTGGGAAACCAGCAGAGAGCATGACGAGGTGATGTGCTGAAAGCAGGTCGGTCAACTGACTGCACAACCTTCACCTGCGATCCAGAAACCGTTTGGAGGCAGGGTAGACGCTCCAGAGCAGTTCGAGCGTCATGGACGTCAGCAGCGCGGTGAGTGGTGTCGGATTCTTATCCGTTCGGGGTTTGGGGTCTTGCGCCCGCAGACCAGTCCATTGTTCGTGCAAGGCCGTCTGTTGCCTCGCTACCAAGGTTTTCACCTTCTCGACCCAGAACCTGGGATTTTCCGGATCCGACACATACTGCCCCTGGCCTCGTCCGAAGTGCGCGATGGCGAGGTACCGTACAATGACGTCTTGGACCAACAGATCCAAATACTCATCCGACCACGTGACTGGGGTCGGTGTATTGCCGACACGCCGTTCCGCCCAGGCTTCTCCTCCAAAAAATCCGAGGACACCCCCAACCACTGCCCCGGCGACCGTAAACAGCCCCATGCTGACTCCGCCAGCCGCCGCGTCCAGATGGAGCCCGGCATAGGCCCCGCTGGTCAAGGCTCCACCGATCCCGCCAATCGCAGTACCGCCGAGGGTCGTCTCATCAAGGCCACGCGAGCCCCGTTGAACTTCCACATGCTCCATTCTGGCCTGGATGATCCCAACTGCATCTCCCTCCAGGCCATGCAGAGCAATGACGGCTTTCGTCGTCGCCCCCACCTCGTTCACCAATCCCCTCAACAGACCATCGACGGCCTGCTGTTTTTGCCGCTCCATCGGCGAGCCGTCACCTTTGGTCATCACCCGAGCTCTCGCGGCAGTCGACACCAGCATGGCCCACTGTTGCATCGCCGCGTGGAACACCGTGAGATTCGTGTGCTTCCAGGCAACAAACAGGCGTGTCATCAGCTGACGGTCGTCCGGAGGAAGCAACGATTGAATGGTCTCCAAGAGGATGCCTTCCTGGACCCAACAGCGGCTGAACGCATCAAGACTGTGCACCGCCCTGACGAAGCCATACCGAGCGAAGTAGTCCTTCCAAGGTTGTTCAAGACGCTGCTGTTCCTCGCGGCCTTTGGGTGGGCCGATTTGATTCAAGAGGATGATGACCGGCTTCCCGATCCATTCGAGCAGTTGCAGTTCTGATGCAATGTAGCCGGCCATGTTCGGTTCTTCGGTCGCATTCACAAGATAGAGCACGACATCTGCCTCGTGCTGAACGTTCAAGACCGCCTGCTGGGCACACCAGGATGGCCGATCGCGAAATCGGTCCCATACTTCCGTCAGAATCCGAAGGATCGGGTTCTTAGCCCCTTGTAGTCGCGACAGGATCTTCTGACAGTTGGGAAAGCCTGGCGTATCCCACAGTTGCAGCGACTCTCCTGCTTCCGTTTCGAGCACCGTATACTTTTGATTCTCAAGTGTGACATGGGCTCGATCGGCGACGAGTCCGATCTCCTTCCGGAGCAACGTTCTTGCTAAGGTGGTCTTCCCAATGTTGGTATGGGAAATCAAAGAGAGCGCGATCTGGGACTTCTGCACGCTCATTGTGTGCCTCGAAAATCACCGGGCCACAAACAATCGGGTAAAGCCTGCAGTTCTCCATCCGGCGATCCAGAAGGGTCTCGGTACCGCACGGCCCGAAGCCCGCACTCGGTTACCAGCGTCACCCAGGCTTGGCACCGTTCATTGAGCCGTTTCTCGTGGTCAAGTTGCGCGTACGCCTCGCAATCCAACACAATCAACAGCATGTTCGGTCGGCCTCTGCTGTGGATTGTCGTTTTCAACTCCTCCAAAAATTCACTGTGGGTCTCCTCGGGCGCCTGGGCCACATTGAACAAGACCACCGCGCACAGACCGCGATCGGAGTCGGCCCGAAACTGGGGATGCCGGTCGCCGTATTGGACTGAGTTCCCGACATGGATGTGCGCCAGAAGACCAAAGGCCTCGCTGAGGAATGTGAGGAGACGATCCTCAGCCTCCTTTACCCGATGGCTGTACGCCAGCACCTCCACAAGTAGCCCTTTCCCTCGATATGGATTCAGCAGGCGTCGAAAGTAGGGCTCGTTGACTGGGAGCTGCATGTCAGCCGCCAGACGAGTCTTTTTCCTCCAGACAGCCACCGCCAGTAAGGTTCGTGGGAGGATAATGAATAGCACCGTCGTCATCGCCCAGAAGTGAATCCACATCGCCGCATTAACCTTCGCCGTGCCGCGCAAGCTGGCGATGGCATCCACGCCGGGCATCGGAATGCTCAAGAGCCAACTGGCGGGAGCAAAGAGGATCGAGAGAAATCGATGGACCCCCTCAGCCTCCACAAAGGTGCTGTCCCAACCTGCCTGATACAACAAACTGATGCCGCGTATATAGAGCCCCGCGATCACACCGATCGCCAGCGCTGCCGCAGCCATGTGTAACAGACTGCGGGCATGGGTCACCACCAAGCCTCGACTACTATGGAGCAGATGCACGGCGTAAGACGCAAGGGATGCGGTGATCCACTGGACTTCACCAGGACTCTGGGCCCGATCAGACCGCAGGCGACTCAGCCGTCCCTTCACCGTCAGTCCCACAAGCCATTCCACCAGCCCCGGCAGGCCGGGCTGTTCCAAATCTGATTCTGATCGAGACACGACGAAGTTGTAGAGCAACCCAATATACGCAACGGCATTCCAGAGGAGGAGTGTCAGAAGGGGAAAATTTAGAAGGTTAATGTGCCCGGTAGGCCCGATCGGGTCGGCGAGAAAGCCCCCTATCAATGCACAACCAATGAGGGGTGTGATCGGAGTCTTGATTTGGGCGACGGCTACCGCTGAACCGAACAGAGAATGTTTTTGCGACAATCGATCGGAGATCTGCTCAGCTCGTTCAATGACCCTGGCCTCTGCGGCTCGTTGGTCTCGAGAATCGCTTCCTTGACCGGATGCCTCCCGTTCATACCGTAAGATAAACTTGTGCTCGGGATCATGCTCTTCACAGGCCTGAACCAGGAGCACCTTAGCAAGTTGGACAAGCGTCATCGATGGTCAGGCTAGGTTCTCGTTTGCGCACTCGGTGCCGGGGAATTACCTACTCTGCTCACAGCTACACCGCTACCCTCGCCCCCCTTTGCCATGAATCGTTGCATTATCGGAGCCCGAAACTATTCCGTCAATGACATGTTCTTGATTTTTCTCCCCCTATCATGCCGATACCACAACATCCCGGCAGGGAAGTCTCAGAGACACAGCACGCTTCACAGCACATTTACCAGCCATAACCAATAGCGGCTACCCGCCAGACGGTTTCAGCAAGACATGGAATCGCCAGGCAACCGTTTCCTTCGTCAGCCCCCCATCCCAACCTTCTACGTAGGTAGGATGTATCGTTTTGTCACACCAGCTGTATCGAGAAAGATACGAGGCGGAGCCACAAGGCCGGAGGGCATCTCGAACTGCACACAAGGATTGTGGCGCTGATTCAGGACTAGCGAGCCGTTGAGTCTACACAGCCACACACAATTCATTCTGGCATCATCATTGCGTAGAGGACTCACTACATACTGAGCAAGATCATCCGCGCTCATTCATTCACGAAGGAGGGATTCCCATGAGGTGCACGAAATGTAGTGGTCTGATGGTGGTGGATCATTTACTGGACATGAAGGAAAGTTATCTGCCGATGTGGATGCAGGCCCTTCGTTGCCTGACCTGCGGCAACATCGTGGACTCGCTGATCCATTTTCATCGTGCAACCCAGCAGGCGCAGAGAGCCAGTCGGCCCGCAACTGGGTTTGCAAGAAAGATGAGTCGACCAGCCGTGGCGGCGTAATCGTTTGGCAGTGCTTCAGGACTCATGAACGATAGGCCATGGCTTGTGCTGCGCTTCTTCTTGGGCCTGTGCCATCTCATTCACGTCTTGCAGCACTGCCCACCTTACGAATTCGCGACGGGTAGGTTTTATTCGCAGGGCATAAACTTCGCCTGCGCAACATTTTTACTCCAAACTCCCTTGCCCCTCTCAAAGGCTGAATGAGGACTGCGGGACTCCCCTCCAGGTACTCACGTTACACCGCATGGTCCTCAGACATGTCCGCCTTAGAAGTGTGGCGAAATACTCTCACCAAACCTCAACACGATTTTTCCCCAGGACATGAGAACAATCTTGGCATTGGCCAGGGTTACTGAGGGCCATTCACCACAGCCAACACCCGTCGCCCGTATCGTTCGGCCTTAAGCTCGCCGATGCCAGGAATTTCCAACAGCGCCGCTCGCGTGTCTGGCTTTGAACCGGCGATGGCCTTCAACGTCTTATCATGAAAAATGAGGAACGGCGCCACGCCCTCTTCCGCGGCCAGTTCGGAGCGGAGCTGCTTGAGCCGTTCAACCAGCAGTCGATCCGGCGGCAATGTCATCGGAACACCCGTGAGCGCAGCATCCGAGCGACGCGGTTTTTGTATTGGCCCGCGGGCTGAAGCGTCTTCCCCCTGTTCCAGCTCAACCGTACGAAGCCCTTGCAGAACTTCTCGCCCTGAGGGAGTCACCTCGAGCGTGGGGTACTCCGTCCCCTCAACACGCAGGTAATCGGAACTGACAAGAGCTTTCACCTGGCTTGTGACGGACAGCTTCGTCTCCGTTCGACAGACGCCGTAGGTTGGGCAATCTGCGACACCGTAAGCCGCCAGCACCTTCGACCGACTTCCGCGCAGAATATCGACGATCCGCCCCATCCCGAACCGTCCTCCGCACCAGGCCACCGTGTCCAGAATCGCCTGTGCGATCGCATGGTCCTGAGGAACCTTTCGGCTTAACTGCCGCACCGGCGTCATACAGCGGTCACACAGACCACAAGGGCCCAAGGCAACCTCAGTCTGATCACTAAAGTAGTCCAAAATCGCCAGCTGTCGGCAGGTCGAGGTCGACACATACCCCAGCAGCTCTTGCAAGAGCGTCGTCATGCGTCCCGCACGTTCAGCGCCGTCAGAATCCTTGGATGCCTGCGAAATGAAATAGTCCTGCGTGGCCACATCCCGTTCATGAAACAGCAACACACAGCGCGCAGGCTGGCCATCACGTCCGGCTCGACCAGCTTCCTGGTAGTAGGCCTCGATGCTTCCAGGAATATCGAAATGGACGACCAGTCGGACATCTGGCTTATCAATGCCCATACCGAAGGCATTCGTCGCCACCAAGATTCGCAAGGTCCCTCGACGGAAATCACCATGCACAAGTCGCCGTTCTTCATCGGACAAACCGGCATGGTAGAAGCCAACCGACCGATGGGATTGTCCCAACCAGCTCGCGACCTCCTCCACCGTTCGGCGCGTCGCGCCATACACCAGAATCGTGCCTCTCTCCGTTCCCTGAACCAGCTGCTCCACGAGCTCGAGTTTCTCACGGAGAGACTGACAATGTTGGACGGAGAGAGCCAGATTCTTCCGTCGAAATCCGGCGACCAATCGGAACGGATCCTGAAGCGACAGCCGTCGACACACATCCGTCTGCACACGAGCCGTGGCCGTCGCCGTCAAGGCCAAGCAGGGAGGATTCGTGAGCTCCTGGCGCAGCCGACCAATCTTCATATAGTCGGGCCTGAAGTCATGGCCCCACTGGGAAATGCAGTGCGCTTCATCGACCACCAGCAATGATACCCAAAGCGAACGCAACAGTCGGAGAAACCCTTCATGCTGCATCCGTTCCGGTGCGAGATAGAGCAGCTGCACTCGCTTCTGTTGGAGATCCTCCAGCACAATATTCTTTTCCAGCCCAGTGAGTCCGGAGTGAAACGCCGCAACCGCAATCTTGCGCTGCTTCATGGCCGTCACCTGATCCTGCATGAGCGCAATGAGCGGCGAAATGACCAGCGTCAGTCCCGGCAGCATGGTCGCCGGCAACTGATAACAGAGCGACTTGCCTTGGCCCGTCGGCATCACCGCCATGACATCGCGCCCAGCCAACACGGCACGTATGACGTCTTCCTGGCCGGGTCGGAATGCCGAAAACCCGAATCGGTCCTTGAGCTGTTGAGTCAGATCAGTCACGGAATAAGTCGACGCAGCATGAGGGGAGCAGAGATAAACACTGCCAGGGAGTATAGATGACCCAGCACGGGCAAGTCGAGGTGGTTAGGACAGACCAAGCCGTACCTGCCTCCCTATCGGCGGTCATACCACGCCTGCAGAGAACGCCGTCTGTGGGAATAGAGCAAGGAACCGCTTGAGTGGATAGAGGTCCTCGCAGAAATGGTCACGCTGCGAGGGAATCGTCTTCCGTGGCCCGGTCTCCGTCCAGATTCATTCCATCAAGTCGCTGGATCCTCGGCTGATACGCAATCACCTTCCTGAGAATCATGGTTCTCAAGTCTTCATCCTCGATGTGGGATAGCGCATCGTGGGCCCCATCCATATCCCCGTCTTGTGCCATATGCGCGGCGATGCCGATGAGCGGGAGGACCCCCGCGTTGCCCATCGCCTTCGCAATTTCGACGGCCCCTGCCCGATCACCGGCCTTAATGAAGAGTTGCGGAAGCTCAAGATAAAAGTGGCTCGCCAAGAGCGCTGGATCGGGACAGGAAAGAATCGTGTGTTTCAGAGCCTGCACATTCCCCCGTTCCGACTCGACAAAGAGCATCATCTGCCAAGCATCTCGCAAGTGCCGTGTATCCGCAATCTCGTTCGCGGTCTGTTGTGCTCCCGCCGTATCCCCCGCCAGCACTTGCCTGATTACCTGATTCTTCAGTTCCTCATCGGTAGGTGTGTGAGTTGGTATCATTGTTTAGCTCCTCTTTTGGCGTGACCAGCGTACTCAATCTGAAATTCTAAACACCTGTTTCGAAATGTAACCATGAACGCCGTGCTTGTCGATTGTTTCTGAAAAATCGACAGGGCCATTGACCACACTCTCGGCTGCCCCAACTCTCTTGGGGACAATTCGCCTTGACATCGAGCATGTTACTGAAGATCCGAAGCAGAATACTCTCGGATATCACATTACCTATGTCACATCGATTCGGAGAGACCACGCATGATTCAAGCCTCTCGACCATCATACTCGAAGCCACCATGGTCCAAACACACTGACTCCGGATACCCAACCTTCTCTTTGTCAGACAACGTCGCTATCAGTTGGTCCTCGGCAGATTAAGGAAGACGATGTCGATACATGGATCGACCGGTACGGCGAAAGCTTGTGTCTTGATGATGCACGCGCCAATGGGATTCCACTGACGGAGGAGGGAGATGAATGCACCTTGAGACTACCGGCGGATTGCGGGGTCCTGCAACTGTGAACTCGAATGCATACACGCTTGCACCACTCAGAAATGGCACCAGGAGGTAGCTACTCAACTAATGTATCGGTGCACTCTTCTCCCGACTCGTCGATATATGTAGCTGATGTGTTGCCGTACAAGTTCTAGTTCACTGGAACAATTCAGCTTTTCCATTACCGGAGACACACACACGCGCTGCCTACCACGAAGAGATTGAGAGGAAGCTCACACACAAGCACAGATGTATGTACTCGTGAAGGAGCGCAGGATTATTCATTCATGTAAAAGAATCTGACAGATAAAGTTTCATGCAACCTAATGATTCATAAGAGACTTATCCGGTTCGCACAAAGCGGGCTATAAACGACCTGTTAGAAAAATTTACACTCTGGCTCCTCCAGCAAAGGATCTGAAAGTGTAACGAACTGATATGTAATGATTCTTATGCTTGGTATTTATTATGCATTCCTTAATAACCCAGCAACCGCCACTTCCGGCATTGTCCCATTGTTGAACACATCGTGAAATGAATTCAGAGTCCGGAAATAGGTGGTTTTGATGACGGAAGATGTGGGCCTGATTATGAATCCCGGCCGTGCCGCAGATCGTTGCCACTGTGAAGCACTACACCATTCTTCAACCCAGAGAGGAGCCTCCCTTGTGATGAAACGTTCAAACCAATTGACATATGCAACTCTTGCAATCGTCGCTCTTACCACTGGACTCACAGACACCGCGGTTGCCACGCCGATCACGTTCTCCGTCGGAGGGAACAACACCGCCGCGTCAATCCAATCAACCGTCGATGCCTTTCGCAATGCGGCTGGTAATCCGGTGAATCCAAACGTAGCAGGGAGCTTTCCGAGCGGGCGTCGTGAGATCAATTGGGACGGTGTCCAGACTGGGTTCGCCGCTCCCAATAACCTTCCGAACAATTTCTTCAATGCCAACTCCCCGCGTGGTGCCGAATTTTCCACCCCAGGGACGGCAGTTCAGGTGAGCGCAAATGCAGGGATCGACGCAGTCGAGTTCGGCACGATCAACCCGACCTACCCCGACCTCTTCGCCACCTTCAGCCCGCAACGGCTCTTCACCGCGATCGGCAGCAATGTTGTCGACATCAACTTTTTTGTTTCTGGTAGCAGTACACCGGCAGCCGTGAGTGCCTTTGGTTCTGTATTTACCGATGTCGATCTCGCCAACACAACCAAGATTGAGTACTTTGATCCAAGCGGCAGCCTCCTTACGAGCATATTCGCACCGGTTGGAACAACAGGTAATGAGAGCCTCTCGTTTGCCGGAGTCGCATTCGACGCAGGAGAACAGATCGCACGCGTTCGCATTACCAATGGGAATACGGCTCTCGGCGCCGGCGTGAATGAAATAGGGTCGCTTGATCTCGTCGTCATGGATGATTTTATCTATGCTGAGCCACAGGCACGGGTTTCGGCCGTCCCCGAACCCACAACCCTTATCTTGATGATGACCGGACTAGCCGCATTGGCACTATCGAGACAGTTTCGTCGGCAATAGCCGCTATCGGTTCCTGACGGAAGCCCCAGCATGACAGGGCTTGGGCTTCCGGTGTTTCCAGTACAGATCGCCGCACGCAAGGCGAAGCCTGTCATCGTTCCTATTACCCACCTTAAGCCACCGGTCTTCAGTTTGATTCGTTCTCATGCTTGAAGATACGCCCCCCCTTCCAAAACAGAGTACGGAGGTCTACTGACTTCGTGCATCCATGGAGACGGGTTCCTGGTAAGGGGTGGATACTTTTCCACATCAATGCGGCTCAAACTGAGTGCTGCACTGTTCGTAAAACGATCCGACTCCAGAACAAAGCGAGAATCATCAACGTGTTTTCAGTGCCGCAGGACATTCCCCGATTCACTCAGCCATTTCGTCCAATTCCTGAGGGCGTTGAAGGAACACCGCATGATACAAGGACGCAGTTCCACAGCATTGGGATCGCAAGAAGGTTCCAGATCTTAAGTCATTGGTCGTCCAGCGAAAAGTATCGCTGCGGCCCGTCCCATCAGTTGTTTCCCCCTCTTCACTTGCGCATATAAAATGTCAGGCTATACTTTCCAAATGCGTTCTTCAAAATACATCCTCTGGCAAGACACCAACGGCTGGCGCGGCTACCTGGAAGGCTACCCCGAGTACGAGGTACAAGGGGAGTCGTTCGAAGAGCTACAAGTGAAACTCTGGCAACTGCACCAAGAGCTCACCGGCCAGCATCAAGAACCAGAACTCGTCAAGGATCAAGAGCACTATCAGCCGTCTGATCCGAAAGAGCACGCTCGGGTTCATAGTCAGACACCGACCCTACCTCGCCCCATGTCGCGCGCACAGAGCAAGCGCCGCGCACGAGTTGAAGAGCTCATGTTTGCGATGATCAGCAACCGCTGAGGACCAGAAACTTCGATTTCCTACAATCTTGTCACCATGCCTCCTGCTGAACGTGACACAAGCCTGCGCCACCTAGAACGCGGCCATGGAGATGCTCTCAGAAAAACTCGTTGACCGATCCTGGATCGCATATTGGAAGGTGCCTGTAGCCTTTTGATCCGTTCATTCTTCGACTCATGTCTGTCGTCACGAATGGGGCAAGTCATGCAAACCATCAAATGCTACTATTTGGATGAGGAGAAGCAATGGCTAGGCTATCTCCCGAACTTTCCGGAACACTGGGCCCACGGAGAAACACTTGAAGCGCTCCAAGCCAACCTGTATCGTTTGAACTTCGATCTCACGCTCATGGAAGCGTTGCAAAAGGTGTCCGAACTCAGCCTTCCACTATAAGAGCTATAGAGCAGCCTTCTGCCAATGTGAGAGCAGCAGTATCCGAATCCGCGAATTCCCCATTTGCTCAGCTCCTCCTTGCTCAATCCTGATCTCTTGATCCCATTCCTGTAACCCAGCTTACAGATTCTATTAGACGGACCAGCCTATGCTGTGCCCATGCGACGAGTGGACTTCTATTTCCATGACAGGTGCCTGTCACAGCCCTCGATTCTATTGCTCGCAAAGGACATCGGGGTAGCATATCCGGCGTGGATCGTGACGGTTCATCCGCTCTTGGAGGATGAAATCAAAACGATGGGTTTTCAGACTCTGCCGGCGATCGTTATCAACGGTGTGCCGGCCGCGTTCGGTACACCGAACAGAGAATGGTTACTGGAGATCATTCGGATGTGCGACCAATGAACCATTTGGCAGAAACCACCGAGGTAAGCCGGACAGGGCTTCACGATGCGACTCCTGTGGAGGACCATTAAGCTACGATTGTCAGCGATTTCCTGCTCTGCCCACCCCGCCTCCGACAGCCATTGATTCGGCAAACCTTTCTGCCATCCGTCTCAACTCGCGCACTGAACTTTTCCGCCGAGGCGAGTTTGTGGTGGTTGTGAGGTGATTGACAGCCGCACCTTGAAAAATCCGGTAAAAGTACGAGCAGGTGGGAACAACCTGCCATCTCACATAAAAAGGGAGGGGTTATGGGCAAAGAAAAAAAAGATGGCACGCTGGAGGAAGCGGAATAACGCTGCGGGACTGTCTGGCGAGACAAGCATCATGTGGCCATCTGCTTGGGTTAAGGTCTTCGCGTCCTTCATTCGATACGCCAGGCCTGTAAAGGCGGCCCCAACAGCGGTGTTTTTCACTAAATCACCTGCTAAGATGCAGTAGATCTACAGGTATCGGAGCAGCGCCATACGTTCGGGTCGTGGAGGAGTGAGCGATTACTGCGGGCACACCTGGATGCCGACGTAGCGGCGAGACCGACAATACGACAACAGGCGATGGCCGGAGGATTTAAACCTAGAAAAACGTTGTCCTTGTCACATATGAATCTGATCGATTCAGTCGGGAGGAAGCCATGACCGATTCACAAGTCGATGCACTGGTGTTGTTCGGAGCCACCGGTGATTTGGCCTTCAAGAAGATTTTTCCCGCCCTGCACGCCATGATCAAGCGAGGCCAATTGACCGTACCGGTGCTCGGTGTGGCTAAAGCCAATCGAACCCTTGAGCAAATACGAGATCGCGCTCGCGAGAGTATCGCCCAATTCGGCGGCGGAGTCGATGAGACGGCTTTTGCAAAGCTCCTTCAGTTGCTGCGGTATGTCGATGGCGACTATCGAGAAGAAGAGACGTTCGTCCGCCTCCGGCGGGAACTCGGCGACGTGCGATGCCCCCTCTACTATCTGGCGATCCCGCCCAGCATGTTTCCTACGGTGATCGTCGGTCTGGGTAAATCCGGCTGCTCGCATGGCGCGCGGGTAATGGTCGAAAAACCGTTCGGACGTGATCTGTCGTCGGCCCAGGGACTCAACCGGACGTTGCATACCGTCTTCGACGAATCGTCGATCTTCCGGATCGACCATTACCTGGGCAAGGAGTCGATCCAGAACCTCCTCTACTTTCGGTTTGCCAATTCATTCCTCGAGCCGATTTGGAACCGTACCTATGTGGACAGTGTGCAGATCACGATGGCGGAACAGTTCGGCGTATCCGGCCGCGGCAGTTTCTACGAAGAGACCGGCGCGATCCGTGACGTGGTCCAGAACCACCTCTTGCAGGTCGTGGCCAATCTGGCGATGGAACCACCTGTCAGCGGAGCAGGGGAAACGTTGCGAGACGAGCGGGTCAAGGTGTTTAAGCGCATGCGCCAGCTGACCGGGCAGACCTTGGTCCGCGGCCAATTCCGTGGCTATCGAGCCGAACCGGGAGTGGCGCCTGATTCGCTGGTTGAAACGTTCGCTTCCCTGCAAGTCCATCTCGATTCGTGGCGCTGGGAGGGGGTGCCGTTCTTTATCCGAGCCGGCAAACAGCTGCCGGTCACCGCCACCGAAGTGTTCGTGACCTTGAAGCGTCCGCCTCAGAACGTGTTCGGCGAAACGTTCAAGGAACCTCGGAATTATATTCGTTTCCGACTCGGGCCCGATCGAGTGGCGGTGGCGATCGGCGCGCGAGCCAAGATTCCAGGAGATAAAATGATCGGTGATGAAACCGAACTCTTCGTCTGCCGCCAGCAAGGGGACGAGATGCAGGCTTATGAACGGCTGATCGGTGATGCGATGGTCGGTGATCCGTCGCTCTTCGCGCGCCAGGATGGTGTGGAGGCGAGCTGGCGCGTGGTTGAACCGGTCCTGAGGATGCCGACGCCGATTCATGAATACGAACCGGGAACCTGGGGGCCGAGCGAATCGCATACACAGATCGCGCCCTTCGGTGGATGGCAGAGCCCAAAAGAGCACGCATGATCGGAGAAATTGCACCTATGCGTTGAATCCGCGGGAGGATGACCAATGAGGATTTTGGTTGTGGATGTCGGCGGGACAAGCGTGAAGATCCTGGCGTCCGGTCAGCAGACCGTGCGGAAGTTTCGCTCAGGGTTGGAGTTAACGGCGGAACAGATGGTCACGGCGGTGGTGAACGCGGCCAAAGGCTGGAAGTATGACGCAGTTTCAATCGGGTACCCCGGTCCTATCAGTCGCGGCATGGTGCTGGCAGAACCGAAACATTTGGGAGCTGGTTGGCTAGGATTCGATTTCGAGAAGGCCTTCCGCTGTCCCGTTAAGTTGATCAACGATGCCGCCATGCAGGCCTTGGGCAGTTATGAGGGAGGCAGGATGCTCTTTCTCGGCTTAGGCACCGGACTGGGATCGGCGTTGATCGCCGACTATGTGATCATGCCGATGGAGCTCGCGCACCTGCCGTATAAGAAAGGGAAAACCTTTGAGGACTTTGTCGGGCGGCGCGGGATTGAGCGACTCGGCAAAAAGAAGTGGCGGCGCGCCGTCGATGATGTCGTGACACGTCTGAAGGCCGCGCTGGTCGCCGATTATGTCGTACTGGGCGGAGGCAATGCGAAGAAGCTGCGGCAGCTTCCGGGCGATGCTCGCCTCGGCGACAATGCCCATGCGTTCATCGGTGGGCAGCGCCTCTGGAAAGAGAGGAGCACGTGAAGATACGATCACACCGACCACGAAGGCCGAGGCAGACGAAGGCACGACGGATCGTCTTTTTGCTCGATGTCGATAATACACTACTCGACAATGATCGAGTGGCCGCCGATCTTCGCCGGTATCTCGAACATGAAATCGGGCGCGACAGCGAGCGACACTATTGGGCGATCTTCGAGCGGCTGCGTGCTGAGCTCGGTTACGCCGACTACCTCGGCGCCCTGCAACGGTATCGAATCGAACACCCTCACGATCATAATCTGTTCTCTATTTCCTCGTACTTGGTGAATTACCCCTTTGCGAACCGGCTGTACCCCAATTCACTGGATGTCGTGGAACGGTGCAATGAATGGGGAACCGCCGTGATCCTGTCCGACGGCGATGTGGTGTTCCAGCCGCGCAAGGTCGAGCGGTCGGGACTGTTCGACGCGGTCGGGGGCAGGATCCTGATTTATATCCACAAGGAGCATGAGCTGGACGAAGTCGAGCAGCGTTTTCCCGCGGACCATTATGTGCTGGTGGACGACAAGCTGCGCATCTTGACGGCCGTGAAACACGTCTGGGGACCACGAGTGACGACCGTATTTCCTCGTCAGGGTCATTATGCGACCGATCCCAGCATCCTGGAAGCATTCCCGGCGGCCGATATTACGTTGGATCGCATCGGCGATCTGCTCGCATACGATCTACGCGAGCTGATTTGCGCCGGACGGAATCATACGGACAAGGCAGGGAAGAACATGGCGCGCAAGAGAAGCAGGCTGCCCCCCAGAGCCAAGCTCGTGGAGACTCGATGAAGAAGGCTCGACACCGGAACACGTTTCGATGAAGTAGGCGAGCGATTCAGTGAGGACACCAGCACATCGGTGCGACCTAAAATCTGCCTGGCATTGCCGAAGTCTGGCGACGTAAGATCGTGGTTGCTTGACTTGACTGCTGCGGTACTGGTGGAGAACCTAGCAGTCTGCTAAAAAACCCTCTGCTCATCCTTCGAGAGCCTCAGGATGAGCGAAGAGAGCATTGAACCTATGAGGGTTTCCCGTTCGTGCTGAGCTTGTCGAAGCACACCCGTTGAGTTTTTCAGCAGACTGCCAGGTCTCTCGAATTTTACCGGCGCAGTGCAAGATTCCGGCGAAGGACGTTGGACTGTCATGGTGGCCATTGAAGAGGGAGTACGAGCGGATGTCCTCTCCGCTGTCGCTCTACACGAGATTCCGCTCGCGCCAAGACCATTCGTTTGCCGAGAAGGCGCTCGCCGCTATGCACGACCAAGTTGGCGGCCACGTCAAACGACCATCCAGTGGTTAGCCTGCATGATTTATGATTGGTAAATGATAGCGCTTGTGCCGAACACCGAACCATCGAGAGGATTGGCGGATTATTCAAGCAATCGAGACAGCCCCTTCTCGTTCAGAATGGTAATGGCACGACCATCGAGCCGAACCAGACCGTCGTCACGGAATTGTCCCAGGGTACTACTCACCGTTTCGCGACTGCAGCCGATCAAGTTCGCCATCTCCTGGTGGGTCAACTTGGCCTTCAGGCGTATACCGGTGGCCTCTTTCACGCCGTCGCTCTTGCTGAGTTCGACAAGGAGATGAGCCAAACGCGCCGGCACGTCACGAAAAACGAGATCTTCGACGCGGCTCTGGATTTTCCTCAGCCGCAGCCCGATAAGCTTAGTGAGCTTCACAGTCACGTTCGGATGCATCGCTAAATACTGATCGAAGTCTTTTCGAGGGATCACACAGATCAGTGTGTCATCGAGCGTCTCCGCGGATGTCGAGCGAGGAGCGTCTTCCAACACCTCCAGCTCACCGAACACTTCGCCCGGCTCCAGGATTTCAAACGTGACCTCTTTCCCGCTGGGCGCACTATTGGCGATTTTGACACGCCCTTTTTTCAGAAGATATACGTTGCTGCTTGGATCACCAGGAAGGTAGAGAGGCTGGCGCTTTTTGACTTCTTCCATACGTGTAATCTTCTCCATCTCCTGCATCTCAGACGGAGAGATCCCGTCGAACAAGCGAATATGCTTGAGATACCACAGCTTATTCATGGAGGAAGAAAGCTGTTCCATCACATCTCCTGTCGGTTCAGAACGACAATCTAGAGATTTCTCCCTTATAAGACAATAGATCGTCTGATGGGAGATTCTTGCGGTCGGACGGTCTTTCCCAAGCCGGTGCTGTCATCCGACTGACATATCCGTGAAATAACTCCAGAATCACGGTGTGTTATGGGTTTTTTCTCCTAGCTGTCTTCTATCTATCACACTGTGAACTAGCTCACAGAACTTCAACGGTGAGTGGGTTATCGTGACATCATGTTGAGAGAAGATGATTCCGAAACACCTGCGCCGCGACCGAAGCTCTACCTAGTTTCACCCAGCCACACGAAGGGAACCCAACTGATGGAAACACAGTGCGCGGACGGGCCTCAGCCTCAGATTGAGACACACGATCCGATCCCTCCTTTGCGTCAGGATACGCCATCCTCCACGTCCGCGAAGATGCATCGTTTGGGCAAGGTGATCCTCGCGCTGGTAATCGGGCTGGCGATCGGTGCCTTCTTTTATTTCGATCTTGGGCGGTTCTTATCGCTGGACGCCCTCAAGGACAATCGTGATCATCTCCTGGCATTTACGGACGCCAACTATGTCGCGGCGGTTGGTGTCTTCATTGCCGCTTATGCGATCGTCACCGGCTTGTCCTTGCCGGGTGCGATCATTCTCACGCTCGCCGGAGGTTTCACGTTCGGTGCCGTCCAGGGAACAGTATTTGTGAATCTCGGGGCAACGACCGGCGCAACCTTCGCGTTTTTCACCGCACGGTATGTGTTGCGGGATACCGTGGAGCAAAAGTTTGGGACATCGCTGAGACCGTTCCAAGAAGGCTTCGCCAAGAACGCCTTCAGTTACCTGCTGACGTTGCGACTCATTCCGCTCTTTCCGTTCTTCGCGGTCAATTTGGTCTCCGGCCTGACCCGCGTGCGCGCGGGAACATACATTGGAGCTACGGCGCTCGGCATCATTCCTGGGTCGTTCGTGTATGCCTATGCGGGACGCCAACTCGGCACCATCAACTCCCTCAAAGAAATCGCATCGCCGAATGTGATCGGGGCCTTTGTCCTTTTAGGACTGCTCGCGCTCATCCCGGTTGTCTACAAACGGTTTGCGGCCAAACCAGCATCATGAATGCGTCTTCGAGTAGCGATTGACAAGAAAGGAGGCTACGCAATAATGAAGCCTTTACCAGGGGTCGTCGAGATGAGTGCGCACGAGCAGTCGTTGGTTCTTCCCAATGACGAGTACAACCAGCAACTCATCGCCAATGTGCATCCTCCCGATTGGGTCAACCCGGAGCCGAGCGGTCGCTACAACATCGTGGTCATCGGAGCCGGCACGGCGGGACTGATCACGGCGGTTGTGGCCGCAAGCCTGGGTGCCAAAGTGGCCCTGATTGAAAAGCATTTGATGGGTGGGGACTGTCTCAATGTCGGCTGTGTTCCCTCGAAAGGCGTGATCCGAGCGGCCAGGGCTTGGGCCGATCTCCGACGCGCCAAGGAGTTCGGGCTCGAGATTCCCGCCGGCGTGACGTACGATTTCGGCGCCGTCATGGCGCGCATGAGGAAGTTACGTGCACGGATCAGTCAGAACGATTCCGCGCATCGATATGCCAAATTGGGCGTGGACATCTACATCGGCAACGGCCATTTCGTCGGAAACGATCGTATCCAGGTCGCGGGACCATCTGGTGATCGAACCTTGACCTTTGCGAAAGCGGCGATCTGCACCGGCGCACGAGCCTCGGCTCCTCCAATGTCCGGGTTGCAGGAAGCCGGATACCTCACAAACGAAACGGTCTTTTCGTTGACGGATTTGCCACAGCGCATCGGAGTGATCGGAGCCGGTCCCATCGGATGCGAGTTGGCTCAATCATTTGCCCGCTTTGGAAGTCAGGTCTATTTAGTCGAGGCTGCACATGGCATCATGCCGAACGAGGACCGCGATGCGGCGGAGATCATCGAGCAACAGATAGCGCGCGATGGGGTGAAGCTGTTGTGCTGTGGGAAACACCTGCAAGTCGAGAAGACCGAAGGTGGCAAGCGCCTGACGGTCGGGTCGCACGGCAGTCAGTACGATGTGACGGTGGATGAACTCCTCGTCGCAGTCGGGCGAACCCCGAATGTGGAGGGAATCGGATTGGAGACGGCGGGAATCGCCTATGACAAGAACGGAATCACGGTGAACGGCAGACTGCAAACAACCAATCCAAGAATCTTTGCGGCGGGCGATGTGTGTTCGCGGTACAAATTTACGCACGCCGCCGATGCCATGGCACAGATCGTCATTCAGAATGCGTTATTCCCACATCCCTTCGGTTTGGGCTATGCGAATGTCGATTCATTGATCATGCCCTGGTGCACATTCACTGAGCCGGAAGTGGCCCATGTCGGGATGTACGAGCAAGAGGCACAAGGGAAGGGCTTTGAGGTGGAAACCTATACGTACAAGCTGGACGAGGTGGATAGGGCGATCCTGGACGGAGAAGATGAAGGCTTTGCCCGAGTTCACATCGAAAAGGGGACCGATACGATCCTCGGTGCCACGATCGTGGCACATCATGCTGGCGAGATGATCGGCGAATTTGCCGTCGCCATGAAGGCGGGAGCCGGGGCGAAGACAATCGCCGCCACCATCCATCCCTATCCCACTCAAGCTGAAGTGAACAAAAAGGTGGTAAATCTCTGGCGCAAGGCGCATTTCACGCAGAGCACCAAAAATCTCTTACTCAAATTGTTTGCCTGGATGCGGCGATAGCGCGGCGCATCATGAACAACAATGTTTCACGTGTTCACTTGAAAAGGATCCAACCTATGACGCCGTCTCATTCTTCCATGATCGTTGGTCTCGCATCGTGCCTGTTGATCGGAGTTGTCCTTGGTGATCCGGCCCGGCTCCAAGCCGGATCTCCTCCCACCATCGATGTCGGCGCCTTTTCGACCGCTGCGCCGGGTGGACCCTGGCCGGACGGCTGGAAACCGCTGACGTTCCCCAAAATTCCTCAACATACGACGTACCAGCTCGTGAAAGACGGTGATCGCGTGGTCGTCAAGGCCGCCAGTCAGGCCTCCTCGTCTGGATATACAAAAGAAATCCTGATCGATCCGAAGGAGTATCCCGTCATCCAATGGCAGTGGAAAGTCTCGAACATCTTAAAGGCCGGTAATGTGGCAAAGAAAGACGGAGATGATTACCCTGCCCGCATCTACGTCACCTTCCAATACGACAGTGCGAAAGTCGGCCTCTTCGGCAAGGCGAAGTACGAAGCGGCCAAACTCATCTACGGACGCTATCCGCCGCTCGGCGCTCTCAATTACATCTGGGAGAGTCGGGCCCCGGTGGGAACGGCGGTGCCCAACCCCTACACTGAACAGGTCCACATGATTGTCGTGGAAAGCGGACCAGCCAAGCTGAACACCTGGATGACAGAAGAGCGCAACGTCTATGAAGACTATACGCGCGCATTTGGGGAGGAGCCGCCCATGATGTCCGGGATCGCCATCATGACGGATACCGACAACACCGGTGAATCGGCAGAGGCCTACTACGGAGATATCGTGCTCAAGAAGAGATCGGAGTGATCTTAGGAGATCACGGCCTGCAACACTCGTCCATCAGCGACCCAGCACGTCCGGTCGTGGGTCGGAAATGAACCCATCCTGGTTGGGCATCCGGACGGCTGGAAGTGTCCGGGCGTCCATCATCGCATCATTGGAGATGATGCCGTTTTGATGCAGCAACCAGGCGACGAGGCTATAGACTTCGTCCGACGTGAGCGATTGCGGCGCGGTAAAAGGCATCGCGCGAAAGATGTAGTCGTACAACGTCGTGGCATAGGGCCAGTAGCTGCCGATGGTTTTGACCGGCTGCGATGTTGCCAGCGACCCATGACCGCCGACAAGCCGGTCTTTCGGCCCTTCGGTGCCGCTTGGTCCATGACAGAACGCGCACTTGTTCGCAAAGATGACCGCCCCCTGCTGGACGGTACCTCGGCCAGACGGGAGCCCCGCCCCGTTCGGGGTAACATCGATATTCCAGGCGTTGATCTCGGTCTCAGTAGCCAAACGACCAAGCCCATATAAACCATTCTCCTCCGCTCCCACAGGCCCTGCGAGCAGGAGTACACCGCAACCAAAGAGGACACGAGCGACGGCGCTATACCTGAACATTGCGCACCTGCCCTGCTTGATCCACTTTCCACGTCTGAATCGCATTATAGTGGTACGACGAATTGACGCCTCGCGCGGCCACAAGCGCGGCCCTCGTTGGTTGAACGTAGTCGGTCTCATCGGTGCAGCGGCTCTGGAGCAACACCTCCTCCCCGTTCCAACGCCAGCCAAATCGAAAACGCGTGTGACAGTGCGGAAGCACAGGTTCTTGCAGTTGCGCCGGATGCCAGATCCGTCCTCCGTCCGTGCTGATATCCACTGCTCGTACTGCCCCTCGTCCGCTCCAGGCCAGTCCACGAATCTCGACAAAGCCCGGCTCGATCCGTTGGCCGCCTGACGGGCTGGTGATCACCGATTTGGCCTCCATGACGAACGTAAACTGTCGGGCGGTGCCATCCGGCATCAGGTCGGTATAGCGGGAGGTTTCTTCATGCGTCATAAAAGGTGCGGTGCCGAGCTTCAGCCGCCTGAGCCACTTGATGCAGGTGTTCCCTTCCCAGCCGGGAATCACGAGCCGGAGGGGATAACCCTGCTCCGGCCTGAGCGCCTCGCCGTTCTGGGCATAACAGAGCAGCGCGTTCTTCAACACCTCTGCCAGCGGCAGGCTCCGTGTCATCGCGGCGGCATCGCTCCCTTCGGCCAACACCCAGAGCGCCTCCGGCTTGATGCCGGATTCGGACAACACTGTTGCAAGCGGCACGCCGGTCCATTCACTCGTGCTCATCAATCCGTGCGTGTCTTGCACTGTCTTGCCGGCCGGACCTTTCCACTCGTGTCCCGAGTTCCCCGAACATTCGATGAACAGCATTCGCGTGACGGAGGGAAATCGCACAAGATCGCTCATGGAGAATGTCAGCGGCCGGTCGACCAGTCCATGAATCAACAGCCGGTGACGGTCGGGATTGATGGATGGCACCCCGTTATGATGACGCTCGAAATGCAGTGCGGACGGCGTGATGATGCCGTGTAAGGATTGATGCGGCGTCAGTGAATGGGTGGCCAGGGTGAGACGCTCAATCGTTTCTCCTGGAGCGCGGACTCCGTATGGACTGGGACTGCGGCCCGGCACATGGGTAGGGCGAGCACTCTCCCCTTCTTCGGCTGGAATCCAGGCAGGAGTGAGCAAACCAACGGCGGTAGCCCCCACCAAAGAAGCGGCACCCGTGAGCCAGGTCCGCCGATCGATCCGTGGCTCCTGCCCCATATTCCCATTCTCCGTTGGTGATCTGGGCATGTCTTCGTCAAAAAGATTCATGTCCTTCCTACCTCACATTCATTCGTAGGTCCGACCAGTATGGCGGATTTGGCTCCGTTGACGCAATCACGCGGACGGTCAATTCAAACAGCTGGAGTAAGTCCTCCACCCTAAAACTAATCACCTGTATATCGAAGCAACACGAGCAAACAGGAACGTCGACAAATCGGTGTTCTGTGTCACAAGTGCGTCTCCATGGACACTCCGACGAGCGCATTCATCTCCATGAGTGAAGCGATGAATCGTCCGAAATCGAATTGCTGGTCCACCTCCATGGCCATTCGTTCGACTTCATCGACCTGTTTTCCGTCGGCCATGGCGGTGAGTAGTCGGTAGTCGAGAGCCGCGAGCTCCGCCATGCATATCCGCCCTTCCACTCTAGTGAGCAGGAGATACGCTTCCTCCTCCGGCAACGGCCTGCCGATCTCGGCGACTGCGATGCCATCGGCCTGCAATGCCTGCCACACAACATGGACGGAGGAGGAGAACCGCAACAGTCGGGCTGTCGGTTGGAGATGGACCCTCACACATGCCGGATCGACTCCGGCCAGGCCCTCGAACCAACCGAGATTCAAGGCCGGTCTCTCGGCAACCTGGGAAACTTCATGACAGGCCCATTCCAATCGTGCCAACTCCACCAGCACACGAGGTACCTCCAGAGTAAACAGAAAGAATGAGAAGTGCCGGCCGTAGAGAAAGAGGTCGCCGCTCTTTGAGGGATACCGCTTCATATATCCCCGTGCAAAAGTGCTGAAATAGCGCCCACCGATCAACCGCCGAAGCATCGGATAGGTCACCGTCAAGGCCTGCACATAGTTGTTTCGAATCAATCGGCGATAGAGGGCCAAGCCTCTTGATGAGATCCCTGTGGCGATCGACGGGACGACTCTCTCACCCGGTCCTCCAACCATGGCCGCTGCAAATGACCGCTGCAGCTCATGCAACGGTGTCATGACACGCTCCGAGAAGGGCATTGGCCTGTGTGGCTTGCTCGACCAGCTCGGCCAACGGTGGCAGATTCGTATCCCATTCAATCAACGTCGGACGCGGTCCGAGATGGTACAGGGCCCATTGATATAGGCTCCAGACTTCCGGATACACAGCCTGGCCGTGCGTATCGACCAGCCATCTTCCGACACGATCAAAGCCCGCCAGATGGATCTCCTGAACCGCATCGGGTGGAATAGCCTCGAGAAACTTCACGGGGTCCAGGTGGCAATTCACGGCATTGACGTAGAGATTATTGAGATCCAGCAGAATCCCGCAGCCGGTTCGCCGGACGACTGCGGCCATGAACTCCCCTTCCGGGATTGTCGAATCCGGCCATGTCAGGTACCGAGTCACATTTTCGATGAGCAGAGGCCTCTCCAGATCCGTTTGGATCACATCGATCTTGTCGCACACAAGGTCCAAGCTTTCTTCCGTATAGGGGAGGGGCAACAGATCGTTGAGAAAACGGCCATCAACAGAACTCCAGGACAGATGTTCCGATATGAAAGTCGGTTGGAATCGATCGCATAACACCTTCAGCTTACGGAGATGTGTGGGATCGATCGGATCAGTAGAACCGAGGGAGAGTCCGACTCCATGGAAACTCAATGGATAGCCGGTCCTGATCCGCTCTAGGATGCGAAGCGCCGTGCCCCCTTCGCCGAAATAGTTTTCCGGATGGGTTTCCATCCAGGCCACCGGAGGCGGCGCTTCCACGATCTCGCGAAAATGATGTGATCGAAGCCCGATCCCGGCTCGCGCCGGGATCGGAGTGGGACAGTGAAGAGCCATACTTCACCTACATCTTTTTCTGCATCTCCATCATTTTCTTCACGTCTTCCTTAGACAGTACAGTGCCATGGGCGATCTTCTCGCACAATCCTTTCGGCATGTACACATAGGAATCGGCCTCATTATCGACTTTGGACAGGCCGCCGCACGAATGGAGTTTACTGGCGCAATCATTCATTCCGGCCTTGGCCACACCAGCACAGGGCTCCCACCCGGCTGGAATTTCCGGCGCCTTTGAACTCGCCGCGTGCACGGTCTGCGCTCCTGCCAAGCTCAATGCGACAAGCAACGCGGAATGGACCATGGCGTTCTTTTTCATTTTCGTGTTCATAGGATTCTCCTCTTCATGGTGATTTGTTGAAACAGCTCTCTTGTTGACCTCCTGAACTTGCCGTCCGTCCAATCCGGACGCCACCACATCCTCAACGAGGATCCTCCTTTCTACCATGCGAGAACATCATATTCCCGACCGAATGTGTTTGTGGGCACAGTGGTGGACTCACATCCTACTGATCGAGTCGACACCCCGCTGTGAGGCAGCTTACAGTTCGGAAAAAGAGTCGAGCAAGTGGTCCTCTTGATTCGAGCTGTTCCGCCTACCCGAAGCCATTCAGCGTTTCATGCCTCTGACTCTCCAAAAGAAGAGTATGATCGCATTGTGAGCGGAGTGTGATCGAGAGGAGGGAACGCCGATGGAGTCCGTCGAGCTCCTTCGGATTGGATCGTACGTGTCCGTCCTTGAGGCAATGGCGACGTGGGAACTGGTGGCACCCCGGCGGAAGCTGACGGCATCAACGCTCTGTCGTTGGGGCGACAATCTGACGATCGTGGCGTTGAACACAGTTCTCGCTCGGCTGCTTTTTATGGGCGGCGGCGTGACAACGGCGGCCACGGCACGGGACCGTGGCTGAGGACTCTTGAATTGGATCGAAGGGCCGGTCTGGATCGAGCTCGTCCTGGCGATTCTCACACTTGATTTCATCATCTATTGGCAGCATCAAGTCTTCCATCACGTGCCCATTCTCTGGCGATTCCACATGATGCATCATTCCGATCTGGACCTGGATGTGTCCAGCGAGGTGCGCTTTCACCCGGTCGAGATCATCCTCTCGACAGGAATGAAGGCTCTATCAGTACTCATCCTGGGCGTGGCTCCGCTGGCGGTCGTGATTTTCGAGATTGTCCTCAACAGTACGATCCTCTTCAACCACGGCAATGTTCGGATACCTTCCGCCATCGATCGGGTGCTCCGGCAGGTCATCGTCACACCGGACATGCATCGGATTCACCATTCGACGGATGTGCGGGAAACTAACAGCACCTACGGATTCAACGTGCCCTGGTGGGATCGCCTATTCGGCACCTATTGCCCCGAACCGGCCTTGGGGCAGACCGGCATGAAGATCGGCCTTGAGCACCTCGGTCCGCCGGTCTGCCTGAACCTCTTCATGATGCTCCGCTTCCCCTTCATAACGCAGCTGGGACGGTGCACAAGCCGCACACAATCGTGAACGCGGTTCAGACCCCCTTCAAGGCGTGTGTGCCGTGTGTAATGGCGGCACCCGCACGCAATGCTGCAGCGACCATCACGACTTCGGAGATTTCTTGCTCAGAAGCACCCACTTCTCGTGCTTTGTTCGAGTGAATATCAATGCAGTACGGACATTGAGTCGTCAGCGCGACGGCAATGGCCATCAGTTCCTTATACTTGTGTGGAATCACGCCGCCGGACAACGCGGCCTTGTCGAAAGCTGCAAAGGCTTTCATGGCTTCGGGGGTATTGGTTTCTAGTTCCTTGAGCTTGCTCAAATTCTTCCTCTCATACATACGAACCTCCTTATCTTGGTCTATTGTTGAATCAGCGTTGCTATGCCTATAGATAAGTAACAGGTTTGCACCCTAAAAAGGAGCTTCTTTCCCGGCAGCTGATTAGTTCCGGCCCGCCATCACACCCCCATCGACATCCCAAATCGCACCGGTTACCCAACTGGCCTCGTCGCTGAGCAGAAATGTAATGGCTCGCGCCACGTCTTCAGGCGTCCCGATCCGGCCAATTGGATGAAACCCGTTGAAGGAAGACAATGTCTCCTCAACTTGACTGGGCTCGATGAACGCCTGGTAAATCGGAGTCTTCACCACGGCCGGTGACACGGCATTGACGCGAATATTCTGGTCGGCCAGCTCCATCGCCATGTGCTGCGTGAGCGCATGCAGGCCTGCCTTCGCCATCGAATAGGCAGCGGACGGCGTCGCTTTAATGGCTTGTCGCGCCCACATGGATCCGATGTTCACAATCGAGCCCCCGCCGTTTGATGCCATGTTCTTGGCGACGGCTTGCGAAATGAAGAAGAGGGCTCGGTTGAGATTCAGATACCTGTCATAGTCCTCGAGGGTGTGATCGAGAAACGGCGTCGGCTTGAAATACCCGGCGGCATTCACCAAATATTTGATATGGCGGTCGTGATGGCCAATGAATGCGATCAGGCGCCGCACATCCTGTGGCTCATACAAGTTGGCTTGAAAGGATTCTACTGGACCGGACGAGGCGAGGTCGCTCTTCGCTTGGTTGAGCTTGTCCAACCGATGGCCCACAATCACTGTTGAAATCGCTCGCTCAAGCAAGAGCTTCGCGGTGGCAAGCCCGATTCCACTGGACCCTCCCACGATAAGGGCGATGGGGTGATTCGACTGTTCCATTGATAACCTCCCATGGATAAGACCTCTGTCATGAGATGACGCGAGTCTCCGACAACATATTGAGCACCATCAAGATGAGAATCCACGCTGACGTGGTCCGCAACCCGCTGAAGAATGGGGATATCAGGACAACCGACATCTGGGTTGACCTAGAGTGCGTGCCACGACATCGCTCAGAATCACGTCACGCTCTTTTCTCATCACACCTAGACCCTTCGCATACAGGCTCCTAGGTTGCAAATGTATGCACTCTATCCTCCTCAGGCTATTGCGTCTGTCCAGCGGCGCCGATACCCCGCCGCTGCAATCGGTTGACCGGTTAGGTTCGGGAAGACACTTCTATTGCCGTTCGTAAATCCGGATTTCCGGATCCGCCGCAAGGCAGGGCTGCAACTCTCTCACGACGTCGTTGCCAAATAGGACACTCTTGAGGTAGCCCTCTGCCGAAGCTAATGAATGAAACCCGTGAAGCACTTGCACATCCTCTTCACGGACAAGGAGTTCCTTGGATTCCGCGCCGCAAATCGTTGTGAGAAACGGGGCTTTGTATTTCGAGTAGACTGCGGCCGCCTTCACGCGATCCTTCGTGGGTACCTTCACCGTGATCTCCAGATAGACTTTGCTCATCGTGACCTCCTGTCGGTTTGCGCGAAATCGCCGCGCCGCCGCCCTCGCAATGGGAGCGTACGGTCACGCTACCAGGTGGGACAGGACGGCGCTGTTCTCTAGATAACAGTGCCGCATCGATTTAAGAATCGATCAGTTTCGCGATCTCTTCGAACCCGCGCACGCACACATACTCACGGGTGTATGCCAGCACTCCCTTGTCACGGAGCCGGTTGAGAATCGTGCTGACCACCGGCCTGGTTGCGCCAACAAGGTCGGCCAACTCCTGTTGGGTGAGGCGGAGGTGTTCTCCGAAGCCATGAGTGCAGCGAGCGGCGAACCCGCCTGACAACTCGCGGAAGGTTTCGGCGAGCCGTGCCTCGGTTCGTTTGAACGCGAAGCTTTCGAGCCGGCGTTCCATCCGGCGCTGGCGCTGGGCAAGCAGCGATACACATTCCAAGGCAACGGCGGGATAGTGCAGCAACAGGCGCCGAAACTCATCGTTCGGGGTTTGCCATATCGAAACAGCTCCGATCGCGCTCGCCGTGTCTTCGGCTTCAGCGGCACCACTCAGCGCTGGGCCGAAGAATTCCCCCGCTCTCAACACCGCCGTGGTGAGCGCCGTTCCGTCCGAACTGACCCTCGCGAGAGCAACCTGACCGTTGAGCACGCAAAAGATCGCGCGCGTGGGATCGCCCAGCCGATAGATTGTGCCACGATGCCGGATTGCCACAATCCGAGCCGTCGGGCAGTCACGGTGGAGATCCTCAGGTGGAAGCCCTGCTAGAAGCGGGCACCCCTTCAATTCATTTGGTTTGCTCATCGGTCTTGTCACCTGTCCTTCATGCTTTCCGTTGCCATTCGCGAGTCTCGTCGATGAGTGAACAGCTTAATCCCTACCTCAAAATTGCTTCAAGAGCATACTGCTGCAAGCGAGTTGATCGCTGTCATGGAGTGATTTCAGGACAACCGGCACACCGGCTGATCAGGCGCGCTCACAACCGAGTCGCCTGGAACCCTGTCCAGCAATTGGTAGTGCCCCAACCCCAGTTCCTTGCCGTAGGCCTTCCCCACCAACACATCCTGCACGTGCTGGTGATCCGAACGGCGGAAGTAGGAGCGTCCCTCTTTCAAACCGTCGAATTCATGTCCCGCAAGTGCGTCGATGACCGCCTGCGTGTCGGTTGTCCCGGCCCGTTGGACTGCCTCCAGCATCTGCGTCATGGCCGCGTATCCGTGGTAGCAGCGTGAGGTGGGAGTGTGGTGATACTTGTCGATCACACCTTGAATGAATCGTCGAGAGCTTTCGCTCCGGACTTTTGGATCCCAGATCAGCCCCCAGATGCCGGCATGGTCGGCGTAGCCAAGCGGGCGGCCAATCTGTTCGCCGCCGATCATTCCGCCCACCCCGATCTGTCCCTGCGTCAACCCAGCAGCCGTGTAGGCCTTCAGCGCATGAACGAGATCCCAACCGTAGAGATTCAGGATGATGGCGCCGGGTTTCGCGCTCCTGGCTTGAGCAAAAGCTGTCGTGAAGTCGGTGGTCCCGAAGGGTGTGCGAACCGAACCGAGCACGTCGCCACCCTCGGCCAAGAGCGCGTCGGCCATCGCCTGTTCCGCTACCCGGCCGTCCATCGTCTCGGCCGTGATCATAAACCACTGCTTGCCATAAGCCTTCACGAGATGGGGCGTGACAGCCTTGGACAACATCCTGGCACTCGGCATGAAGACGAAGGTGTGTGAGTTGCAGCCGACTCCCGTTAACTCCGGGACATGCGTCCCAGTCACCATGAAGAGTGTGTGTTCCGCCTTTGCGAGATCGGCGACTGCAAGGGCGACCTCCCCGTTCAAGGTCCCCATCAAGAAATCCACTCGATCTTCTTTGATAAGCTTGGCGGCAGCCTTGAGTCCGGTCCGGACATTCGAGGCATCGTCGGCCTCCACAAGTCTCACCGGCCGGCCCAACACCCCGCCGCTCTTGTTGAAACGATCCACTGCTACAGTCGCGCCGTGCACGTCGTGGATGGAAGACGTGCTGTATGGACCGGAGAGCGGATCGATGATCCCGACCTTGATCGGGTCCGAGGCGTAGGCGAGAGATCCTGCCCGCGGACGCCGGAGTAAATCTGGCCAATCTCCGAACACGATCGCGCCACCCGCTGCGGCTGTGAGCGTCAAAAACCTTCGACGCGAGATATTATGCATGGGTCCTGCCTCCTCGACGTTGGCAACGGCGAAATCCCGATCGCACCACCGCGCCTCTACGCCCGAACTGACCCGAGCCGTGCTTCCAACTCGGCGATGCGAGATTTCAACGGCGCAACGGCCTCCTCCACCTCGTCGAGGGAATAGCGGGGGGTGATGTACTTCGGGCAGTTCCAGTCGTAGGACACCACCTCAATGGTGACGACCCGCTCCACCTTGTTCCGCATGTCTCCCTGCGTGAGGCGCTCAACGAGTGCCGCATTCCCCTGAACATCTTCCACTCGCGCATAACCGAGAATTTTCAACCGTTCCCGGTTCTTATAGTCCATGAGAAACAGCGCCACCCGGTCATTCGCGTGGAGATTCCCTGTGCTCAATAATTGCCGGTTCCCCCGGTAATCAGCAAACGCGATCGTGGCGGGATCAAGGACCTTCAGAAAGCCTTTCGGTCCGCCTCGGTGCTGGACATAGGGCCAGCCATGTTCGCTGACTGAGCCCATATAGAAACTGTCACGATCTGCAATGTATCGAGCCTCGGCTTCGCCGAGGGGATCGCGCTCAGGAACATCGGTAATCCTCAATGCATGCCCGTAGTACTGTTGCTGAGCTCGATGCACCGACTCGGTCATCGTCATCTGCAAATATTTTCCCGCCATCGTCTTGCCCTCCGTTAGGCGGGAGGGAAGGCAGCCGGAAGCCGTCTTCCCTCCACCCCTGCTCGACCGATCAAAACACCACCACGCTCCATCCTTCTGCCAGGTAGCGCCTGAGGCTCAGAAGCCCCGAAGTTCCCGGCAACGCGTTGTCGTTCACGGTCGTCACGCCACAAGACCGGACACTGTCCGTGGCCCCGAATACTTCGGCACAGGCGCATGATGCGCCCTGGACAACATCGCGTACTAAGTTATAGAGGGCGTTGGCCGGATGCCCCAGCTTGGTCAGCTCCGCCGGCCACCTGGTGCCTGGCCCATTGAAAACCACGGCGACCTCGTCACCTTGCTGTTTGGATTCAGCGGCCAGGGCGAGCGCGTTGAACACCCGTCCCAACGCCTCCTCCGTGCCGCCTCTAGGATCAGACAGGATCACAATAGCTGTTTTCATCGTTCTTCCTTTCCTCTCACCGCATGAATAACCACAAGCTGATCGTTAAAATTTCCCGGGCATGCCACCTCTAGCCGCAGGCGCAGGACGAAGCGGCACACCCGCTTGTGAGGGAGACCTCTGGAAAGTCAATGACGGTCCCGGCAATATGGTTGATGTAGTTGCTGAAGGTGTTCAGCGCGACATGGGCCACCGTCTCGACGATCTCGCCGTCGGTTAATCCGGCCTGGCGCGCTTGTTTGAGCTCGGTCGATTCCAACACCCCTCGCCGGACAACGATACCTTGCGCCAATTTGAGGATGGCCTCGGTCCGCTGATCGGCCGCAGTGGCCTTCCGTGCATCGGCCAGCTCCTGCTGGGTCAGCCCGAGCTTGCCCCCAAGAAACGAATGCGCACTGAGGCAGTAGGCACATCGATTGGTTTCAGCAACCGTCAGGGCGAGCTGTTCACGGACTTTAGGACTGAAGCCTCCGTCTGCGAGGGCTGCACTGAAGCTGAGATATCCCTTCAGTGCGGCAGGCGCGTTACCCAGCACTCGAATGAGATTGGGCACGACGCCAAGTTTTCCCTGCACGCCGTCGAAGAGATGTTTGGCCTGACCAATTGTGGTCTGAGGATCCAGCGGTGCGATGCGAGTCATGAGAACCTCCTTGAACAGTGAGAGTTGCCCGCGCTTCAATTCGCGCGATTGATTCTCCTGTTCAGCAGAAGCTGTGCCATGGAGCATGAATGCCTAAGCCGTTGATAACTAATTACCTACTGAACAAGTCACGCAAACCAAGTACTACGATTATTCGTAATATACGATTCTTCGTTGCGCCTTATAACGTAATATCGTAGCTTGAATGCCATGAATCCCCACCAGCTGCCTCAGGTCATGGTCGCCACCGCTCGTCAGGGAGCGCTCCAAGAAGTATTGCGCACCATCACTGACGGCATTGCTCAATGCCCCAACACCGTGTTGACACGCATCTGGCTTGCGATCCCCGACCGATCCTGTCCCTTGTGCCGGGAAATCGAAGACCAGACCGACATCAAGGCCCTCCACCTTGCCGCGAGCGCCGGCGTGCCGCATGACAAACAGGCCGACTACAGCCGTGTCGAGGGAGGCTTTCACCGGTTTCCGATCGGCGAACGCAAGATCGGCCGTGTCGCCATAAGCGGTGAGCCACTCTGGCTTGCCGGAGTTCGAGGCGATGAAGACTGGATCGCCGACCCGGCTTGGTTTGCGCGTGAGGGAGTCAGAACTTTCGCGGTGCAGCCTCTGATCTTCCGGGGAGAGGTGCTGGGAGTGCTGGCACTCTTTGATCGCAGCCTGCTGGATACGGAGGCGTTCGAGTGGCTGCGCATGTTCGCCGACTATGCGGCAGTGAGTATTGCCAACGCCAGGGCTCGTGAAGAGATCAACCTTCTGCGTGCCCGTTTAGAGGAAGAGAATCACTATCTACGGGAGGAAGTCACCGCGGCTCTCGGTATGGGTGAATTCGTCGGAGACAGCGAGGCACTCCAACACGTGCTGCGCCAAGTCCAGCTCGTGTCGCCAACCGATGCCGCCGTTCTGATTACCGGAGAGAGCGGCACGGGTAAGGAACTGGTGGCCCGAGCCATCCATGACCGAAGTTCGCGCAAAGGACGAGCCTTGATCAAGGTCAACTGCAGCGCCGTGCCGGACGCGTTGTTCGAAAGCGAATTCTTCGGCCATATCAAAGGAGCCTTCACCGGCGCCCTCGGCGACCGCCCTGGGCGCTTCGAACTTGCGGACGGCGGCACGCTCTTCCTCGACGAGATCGGAGAAGTGCCGCTGCCGATGCAGGCGAAGCTGCTGCGCGTGCTCCAGGAAGGAGAGTTCGAGCGCGTGGGCGATACCCGCACACGCCAGGTGGATGTGCGAATCGTCGCCGCGACGAATCGGGATCTGAAACGAGAAGTCGAGGCCGGCCGGTTCCGCCAAGATCTCTACTATCGATTAAGCGTCTTCCCCCTCCATATTCCTCCGCTCCGTGAGCGCCGTGACGACATCCCAAAACTCGTCCTGCATTTCGTCGCTCAAAGCGCCCAGCGAATGAATCGGCAGGCGCCACGAATCACGCAGGCCGTGCTTAATCAGCTGGCCGCCCACGACTGGCCCGGTAATGTACGTGAATTGCAAAATGTCATTGAGCGCGCCGTCATCCTTTCTCAAGGCAGCGCTCTGCGGGTGCAGCTGCCATCATCACTTTCCCCTGTACGCGACTCCTCCCTTTCCACTGTCTCGCTAGCGAAGGTGACCACACGCGACGATCTGAAAAGTCAGGAACGGGAAAGTATCGTGCAGGCACTCCGGCTGGCCAAGGGCAGGATCTTCGGTGCAGACGGCGCGGCGGCCTTGCTGGGCATGAAACCGACAACGCTTGCGTCACGTATCAAGGCACTGGGGATCAAGAAGGCAAAGCCGGAACCCTGAATGCGGCAGTCCTCCGCCAGTCTGGATGGATATGAGCCAATGGTCTTGGTCTGAGTCTTTCACAATAGCTCGCGGTGTTCGATGTACGTCTCTGATATGCCGGGCAGGCGAACCCATAGCTGTATAGGATCGTCTAAATTTTGACCTCATCCTATTTCCCTGACGGACTCCGATTCAATCCTCTGATCATCGGATCACCCTCCACACGCCGTCCCCACCATGGGTCGGGGCGATGGGAGGGGCGATGCACGCTGTCGAATGGATGATCGTGATCGTTGCTGAGCGACAGAGGCGTGTTGTTGGAGCGGGCTGACTCATGAGACCTCTCACAGTCGGTTTGGGCTGTCGTCCTGCTCTCCTTGGACTCTCTAACGCTTCGGTTACGCTCATCCATGCCAAATTGGTCACGGCGATCCATCCGAGAGTCAGCCACGGTCCTCATCCAGACGCCCTGCTTGAGCCAACCCTGGGTAACGGTGTCCCGATCAATCCCCCTCACTCCGAACCCAGGCCACGTGTTGGCTGAGGCCAGCACAGGGACCATGAACCACACAACCGACAGCAGACACGCATAGATGTTTCGCACCACCCACCTCCTTTGGAACCTGCCATGCTCAGGTGATCGATCGCTTAGCCTCCCGTGGCGGTATGCGCCTTCCACGCCTGCGCTGCAAACTGTGGATCAAGCGGCGTGTGCGCGATATGATTCGTGTAATTGCTCAAGGTCTTGAGCGCCACGATCGTCAGCACATCCAACAGGTGCCGCTGTTCGTATCCTGCCGCCGCGAAGAACTCCAGATCATCCTCCGGTACCCAGCCGCGATGATGCAGAATGGACAACACCACGGTACGAAGCGCGTTGAGTTTCCGGTCGGAAAGCGGGCGCTCTGTACGCAGCGCGTCAAGTACGTCCTCGGGCATGCGGACCATCTTGGCCACCGTGGAATGGGCTCCCACGCAGTAGGTACAGTTATTCGCGGCGCTGATCACAAGTGTCACCACCTGCTGCTCGACCGGTGAGAGGGCGCTCTGCTCAAGAGCCTTGTTGATCCCCGCGTACGCTTGCACCGCAGCCGGAGACTCTGCGAGCACGCCGTATAAATTGGGAAGAAATCCGTACTTCTTCTCCGTGGTCGCGAGCGTGGCGCGAGACGCGTCGGGGGCCGTCTCCTTCGTATGAATGGGAAACTGCATGTTCATCCTCCTTCTTGTGATGTGCGATGAATGTCCGTTACTTCCCCTGCTCAGCCATCTTCTTCAAAGCCTCGGTCGTGACGGGTGTCCCGCCAACGCCCCAGTCCCCTGAGGGGACTCCTTCGATAATGACCCAGGTCACGGGCCGCAACCCTTCTCCTTCAACCGACACGATCGCGTCCGTGACCTTCCGAATCAGCTCGGCTTTCTGTTCCACGCTGAGAAACCCACTGAGCCCTTTCAGTTGTGCGAGTGGCATACGTTCACCCCCTCTCTCGATGTGTGAGGTTCTTATTCTTCAGCCTATACACCCCTATTATCCGTATATCGGCACACTTCGATGGTCGAGATGATACTGCGTCCGACACGCATGGCATCGCACGATCCAGAGACATCCGTCCGGGTAGTAATCGCACTGGAGTATCGGAACCAGCTCGTGACCGCCGCAGGCCGGACAGGGCAATTCGTGAAGTTGAATGCGCAATGCCATGACCGGATCGTTTTGGACCCTCATGCGCCACCTCCTCAATGTGTCCGTTGCATCTCATGCCGCCACGAGCCGTGGCATGTAAGAACTGAAAACCATAAGGGGCTCGATCGCGTCCGTCGAACGCCGTCTATTTTCGAGAATCACCGCGTCGACAATGTTGCCGCAGACCAGGCAGCGATATCCGTCCGCTTGGAGATCGCTGCTCATCCCCTGAAGGTCGCAAATCCGTTCGCTGACCATCAGGCCATCGCATCGCTCGCAGGTCATGCGGCACCTCCATATCCATAACAGACCGGTGTGTTCATGGCGCGATTCTACCTACTCGCGTGCTCCCTATCTGTAAGGCAGCTCACCAGTTGCCAGAGAATAAATAGTTGGGCGGGTCTGTAAGCCAGATCACGGAGGGACTCACCGGAAGTGCGCTAGTATGACGATTCATCCGTCCTCTCACATGAAGCGGAAGCGGTTTCTGCATTCACCTTACTGTCATTTTGAAAGGAGTCCATCATGAGCAAAGTCGCGATCGTCGTGCTGGCCGGCACGGAAACGCATGAAGGGCTCGGGCGTGTCGTGAACGCGCTGGAAGCGGTCAAGGAGTTCAAGGACGGCCACGAGGACGTGCAACTGATTTTTGACGGCGCCGGGGCACAATGGATTCCCGAACTGGAGAAACCTGATCATAAACTCCACGGGCTTTACGCAGCCGTGAAAGATCGAATCGGTGGAGTTTGCGAGTTTTGCGCCGGAGCCTTCGGCGTCAAGGACGCTGTCGCGGCCTGCGGGGTCAAACTGGCGGGAGAGTTCGAAGGCCATCCAAGCTTCAAGAAGCTCGTGGCCCAGGGCTACCAGGTCATCACGTTCTGAGACGAACAACGCATGCTCCCGCGCAGGTGATGCCCTTCCTGCACAGGCCGCGTATCTTTCACAGATATCGTGACAACATGAGGAGGTCTCGCACGTGCCAGAAACGCTCTGTCCGTTCTCTACTACTTGGGGGTACAAGACGACGATCGCGGCTGCCAATCCCAAGTAGAATGAACGATGGAACCAACAGGCGGAATGCTTGGATCAGATCCGCTATCCCTCATGGTGACGGCCTACCTCGTCATGGCGATTGTCATGGCCGCCCTTTGGGCAGTGCAGTGCCGAATGAAAAATGCCGTCATCGGGGACGTTGGATGGTGCGCGGGGCTGATTGTCGTCGTGTGGTGGTATGCCACACAAGCTCCCAGCAGTATCGAGCGGATATTCCTGACCGTGATGTTGGTGACGCTCTATGCGGGACGACTCGGGCTCTACATTCTGTTCAATCGCATCAATCGGAAACCGGAAGACGCTCGATATCGCCGACTACGGGAGGAATGGGGTGATACAGAACCATCCAAAATGTTTGCATACTTCCAGCTACAAGCACTTGCCGTGGCAGCTTTTTCGCTCCCGTTTTTGGTAGTGCTTTTGAACCCACGACCCCTGACCTCAGTGGTCGAGGCGGCAGGGTTGCTGATCTGGGGGGTAGCTGTGGGCGGTGAAGCGAAGGCGGACCGGCAACTCGCTGGGTTTCGCGCCGATCCGAGCAATCAAGGGCGCGTCTGTCGCGAGGGCCTCTGGAATTACTCACGTCATCCCAACTATTTTTTCGAATGGCTGCACTGGGGCTCCTATGTCGTGATGACGTTTGGAGCACCCGGCTGGGTGTTGAGCTGGATCGGGCCGATTGTAATGGGAGGTCGCGCTGCTTAAAGTAACAGGCATTCCGCGAGCAGAAGAGCAGGCCCTTGTAAGTCGAGGAGAAGAATACACAGCCTATCAGGCTACGACTCACGCGTTTTTCACATGGTTTCCTCGCGCAAGACCGGACACGTCTCCTCGTTCCTCACATAGTCGCCTCAAAATTCGAATGAAACCCGCCTCTAATTTATCCAATCGAACTCTTCCTGTAAGAATTCACCTTCAGGAGCGACTTCCTCCTAATGCCATAGTTCAACCGGTACAATGGGCAGCCTTGTAAGCCAGCTTACAGAAGCCTGCTGCCTATCCGAATTATAACGTCGGCGAATCACTGTCCTCTGCCTCACGAGAAACCGGATTGACGTCCATGGGGAGGATTGATACATAGATCTATCTCGATATGTCACAAAAAGGATAAGGTCGGCCATGCCCATCGAGGATATTACGCAAAAAGTCAGTGAGCGTTATGCGAATGCAGCCAGTACCGGCGAGCAGATGTGTTGCCCCACCAGCTACGACATGGGATACCTCAAGACCTTCATTCCCGAAGAAGTCCTGAAGATCTCCTATGGCTGTGGCACACCGGCTGGACTCAAGACTGTGCGTGCCGGCGAGACGGTCTTAGATATTGGATCGGGTGGCGGCATTGACTGTTTTGAAGCCTCTCGGCTGGTCGGCCCCACCGGGCGCGTGATCGGCATCGACATGACCGATACGATGCTGGAGATCGCCAGAAAGAATGCGGTAGTTGTCGCGACGAATCTCGGCTATCCCTCGTCAAACGTGGAGTTCCGAAAGGGTCTTGCGGATGCGATGCCGGTCGATGACGGGACGATTGATCTCATCATCTCGAATTGCGTGATCAATCTGGCACCGGACAAACGGAAGGTCTTTCGGGAAATGTATCGGGTCGCCAAGCCAGGTGGCCGGTTTACGATCTCTGATATCGTCGCGGATCAGACCGTTCCACAATATCTCGTCCATGATACCCAGAAGTGGGGCGATTGTCTTTCCGGTGCCTTGACACTGACCGACTACATGAACGGCATGACGGCCGCCGGCTTTTTTGGAATTCATCTGGTGAAATTCTCACCCTGGCGCGTGATCGACGGCATCCACTTTTTCTCTGTCACCTTGACCGGCTACAAGATCCCTCCGGCAACAACGGCCTCTTCAGTCCGATATGCCACCCTTCGCGGCCCCTTCAGCCGACTTGTGGACGAACGAGGGATGACCTATTACCGTGGAACTCCACAATCCATCACACCGGATGAATCGCGCTTATTGAGCCTTCCTTCCTTCTCTGAACACTTCCTTCTAACAACCGAACCGATCCCACTAGACAATCACGATCCTCGCTGGCGTGCCGTCCTCCCCGCCGATGCTCCTTGCACCTGGCAAGGCCATTATGCGCTGCTGGCCGGTCCCTTCGTTGAAGCCGCCGATGACGATCACCATGTGTATCGCCGAGGTGAGCCGTTGGAGGTTTGCTCCAAGACGGTGGCCGTTCTAGGGACCGATGGATATCAGCCCCATTTCGTCCTTCTGAATCGTGCCGGTGAAGGCGCGGGTGGTGAAGCCGTAACTTGCTCCCCTGATGGAGGCTGTTGTTGATGAAATCCGCCCTGGAAACAGATGTCCTAAGCCCACGGGAATGTGCGTCGGTGCTCAAAGCTCTGGCAGATGAAACCAGACTTCGGATTCTGGAGTCGCTACTGGCCGAAGAGAAGTGCGTCTCGGACCTGGTGCGGGAATTGGGTTGCACGCAACCACACGTGTCTCACCACCTGCGCATTCTGCGAGATTCCGGTGTCGTAGAAGGCCTACGAGAAGGCAAGCAGGTATGCTACCGCATTGCACCAATCATCAAGCGGGCATTGGCTAAGCAGGAAGGGAAAGCCCTCAACTTTGGATGCTGTGAACTGCGATTCCCTGAATCCGTCTTGGCCACAGCCAAGTCTCGTGCACTGCATATGGTCCACTCCTGAAAGATGATGCAAACGTAGCCATGCCACTGACTCTGTTAGGACAACACAATCCCCTCGCCTCCCCTTCCGAGCAACTCAAACTATTGGAGCAAGCCGGGTCCCACCTTTCCTTTGAAGTGCAACTGGACCGAGCCGGCTTGTCCCCTCTACACGCCACGGGGATTTCGGTTTTCCAGATCAATATCGGCAAATTCTGCAACCAGACGTGCGGACACTGCCATGTGGATGCAGGCCCTGATCGTACAGAGATCATGTCACGGGAAACGGCCGAGCTGTGCGTTGCCGCGCTTGCCCAAACCGATATTCCCACGGTGGATCTTACCGGTGGTGCGCCGGAACTTAATCCGAATTTTCGGTGGCTGGTGGAACAAGCCCAGCGACTCGACCGGCATGTGGTGGACCGCTGCAACCTGTCCGTGTTACTGCTCCCCTCCCAAGCTGACTTGGCAGAGTTTCTAGCCCATCATCAGATTGAAATCATCGCCTCGCTACCGTCATACCGAGCCAGCCAAACCGATGCCCAACGAGGCGAGGGGATCTTTGAGAAATCCTTGGAAGCACTCCGCCTCTTGAATCGACTCGGCTACGGACGACCAGACAGCGGTCTTGCCTTGAATCTTGTCTACAACCCCGTCGGCGCATTCTTGCCGCCCAAGCAGGAAGCGATTGAAGCACAGTTCAAGAAGGAATTGCTGACCAAGCATGGGATTGAGTTCAATCGGCTCTTCACCATCACCAACATGCCCATCAGCCGGTTCCTAGAGTTTCTTATCGAAAGCGGAAACTATGAGCAGTATATGACCCGCCTCGCGAACGCGTTTAATCCCACGGCTGCTGCCGGTGTGATGTGTCGCTCTACCCTCTCGGTTGGATGGGATGGTCGACTGTACGATTGCGACTTCAACCAAATGCTCGACCTTCCGGTTGACCATGGTGCGCCGTCGCACATCCGGGACTTCGATCCGGCACAGCTCCATCATCGACAAATCGTCACGCGCAACCATTGCTTTGGCTGCACGGCCGGCTCCGGTTCATCTTGTGGTGGGTCCGTCACTTGAAGAATGACCACCGACTAAGATATGTAGATATCTCCATGTATCGACTGACTCAGATATTTCCGCAGAAAGCATTGGGGTCGTTCGTCGTATTCTTGTGTGCTTCCTATTTAGGGATCGGGGGATCGGCGACTGCTCAGACAAGCACGGATCAACTATCCGGTAAACTTGTGATTACCGGTGCCAGCACTCTTGCCCCACTGATCAGCGAGATCGGCAAGCGCTTTGAAAGTCTCCACCCCAAAGTGCGGGTCGATGTTCAGACCGGGGGCTCATCCCGTGGGGTGGCCGACGCCCGCCAGGGGCTCGCCGACATTGGGATGGTCTCCCGCGCAATGAAGGATGAGGAGAAGGATCTGTACGCGTATCCGGTGGCCCGCGATGGGGTTGGAATCATCCTCCACAAAGACAATCCCGTTCAGGCGCTCACCGACGACCAGGTGGTCGCAATCTACATGGGCAAGATCTCGAATTGGAAAGATGTCGGCGGAAACGATGTGCCCATCACCGTCGTGAATAAGGCAGAAGGTCGGTCTACGCTGGAAGTCTTCCTGCACTACTTTAAGCTGAAGAATACGGACGTCAAGGCGCATGTAGTAATCGGTGACAATGAGCAGGGCGTCAAGACAGTCGCAGGCAATCGGAATGCCATTGGATATGTTTCCATCGGGACGGCGGAATACGACGAATCACAAGGCGTGCCGATTAAACTGCTCCCAACAGGGGGGGTGGCCGCCTCTACCGAAACCGTACGGAACAGCACCTTTCCCATGTCCCGTCCGTTACACATCGTGACTCGGACTTCACCAGTCGAATTAGCCAAGACCTTTATCGACTACGCCCAGTCAAGAGCCGTGCATGACATCATCAAGCAGCAATACTTTGTCCCGCTGGTCGACTGACGATCTCCTATGCTGGCTCTTGCGCGGCATGGCTATGATCGCCAGCACCATTGTCATGCTCATCGTGACCTTCCTGATCGTGGAAGCGCTGCCGGTTCTCCGTCACGTCGGTGTACTCCGATTCTTTACCGACCCGTCTTGGCACCCAGCTGAGGGCTTCTACAACCTCACTCCGATGTTGTGGGGAACGCTGTTCGCCATGGCCGGTTCTGTACTGATCGCCACACCCTTGGGCATTCTCTCCGCCGTCTTCTGCCAGTACTATGCACCAACGAGGCTAGCACGGCCGTACCGACGCCTGATCGAGCTGCTCGCAGGTATTCCTTCCGTGGTCTATGGATTCTGGGGATTGGTGGTGCTGGTCCCGCTGATCGGAGAGATCCACCCGCCCGGTCCCAGTCTCTTAGCGGGTATCCTGGTCCTCACGATCATGATCCTCCCCACCATCGCCTTGATGGCCGATGCCAGTCTTGCCAACGTGCCACAACAATACGTACGTGGGGCTGCCGCCTTGGGGCTGCCACGATGGGCGATGATCCGAGGCGTGGTGTTTCCAGCAGCAAAGTCGGGGTTGTTCACCGGGGTGATTCTGGAAACCGGCCGAGCTATCGGCGAAACGATGGCCATTCTGATGGTGTGTGGGAACGTGGTCCAGACCCCTTCTAACCTCTTCGACCCGATCCGAACACTGACCGCCAATATCGCCCTGGAAATGGCTTACGCGCTCGGAGACCATCGCGCCGCGCTGTTCATGAGTGGGCTTGTCCTGATGGCCTTGATCATAGCGCTTACCATTTCTGCAGAATGGATCAGTCGTGGAAGGATTTATGGTTGAGGTTGCGACACAACAGCCAAATACGCGCGAATGGCTGGCGTTCGTCCTGGTCTGGGGATCAGCAGTCCTCATCACCGCAACGTTTTGTTGGCTGTTGGGTGATATCATCTGGCACGGACTGAGCCATCTCTCCTGGATATTTCTGACGGCACCGCCTGAGAACGCTGGACGCCGAGGCGGGATCGGCCCGATCTTAGTTTCGACCTTCTTAATTTTGGGTGTCTGTCTTGCCGTCTCACTCCCCATCGGCATCGGTACCGCCGTCCTCCTCGTCGAATTTACATCGGACCACAGTCTGTTTGGAAGGCTGACTCGTCGGAGCCTTGACGTCCTGGCCGGTGTGCCCTCGATCGTCTTCGGTCTCTTCGGCAACGCATTTTTTTGCAAGACGCTGGGCCTCGGTTTCTCAATCCTCTCCGGTGGGCTGACCCTGGCCTGCATGGTGCTGCCGATTTTAATCCGCTCTACCGAGGAGGGGTTTCGTGCTGTGCCATCTAACTATCGCTTATCCGCCGCCGCGCTTGGACTGTCACGTACCACGACGCTTTTTCATCTCTTGCTACCGGCAGCAGTGCCTGGACTCCTGGTGGGCTTGGTGCTTGGCGTCGGTCGAGCGATTGCGGAAACCGCAGCGCTCATCTTCACCAGCGGCTATGTGGATCGAATGCCGGAGTCGCTGCTCGACTCCGGTCGCACACTGTCCATCCATATCTTCGACCTGTCCATGAATGTCTCCGGCGGAGACGCCAATGCCTATGCCTCCGCACTGGTCTTGATCATCTTGCTGCTCATCATCAATGGCACCGTCTCTTGGCTGGCAACGTACGGGCTTCACCGAAAGATTGTGACCGTATGACGCCGATCGCAGAACCGCGTCCGCAGCATTGGCCTGAGGCCAAACCTGCTTGCTACAAACCTCACCCTTTCGTTGATGTGGATCGCCTCAGTTTGCACTATGGAGAAAAGTCGGCGTTTCAGGACGTAACGTTGTCAATCAGTAGGGGATGCATTACAGCTCTCGTGGGACCATCGGGATGTGGGAAAACCAGCTTTCTTACCTGCCTGAACCGTCTCACCGATCTGATCCCTACATGTGTGGTCGCCGGACGGATCACGATCGACAAGCTTGATGTGTTAGCGCCTCAGACCGATGTCATCCAGCTTCGCCGCCGGATCGGCATGATCTTCCAGAAGCCGAATCCATTCCCCCTGTCGATCCGAAGAAACCTTGAGTTCCCACTGCGTGAGCATGGCATGCGCGATCGGACACAGCTCAGCTCTGCCATCGAAACCTCCTTGCGTGAGGTCGGTCTTTGGGATGAGGTCAAGGATCGACTGGACTTTCCGGCCTTGGCACTTTCCGGCGGCCAACAGCAGCGCCTTTGTATAGCCAGATCCTTGGCCCTTGCGCCAGAAATGCTGCTCATGGATGAGCCCTGCAGCGCGCTCGATCCAATTTCCAGCGGCGTCGTTGAGGATCTCATTGTCAGCCTGCGAGGGCGTTATACAATCTTAATCGTCACCCACAACCTGGCCCAGGCTCGACGCATTGCGGACTACGCAGCCTTGTTCTGGGTACAAAACGGAATCGGCCGACTCATTGAAACAGGACGAGCCAAACAACTATTCGAGGAGCCCCGTAATCCACTCACTGCAGCCTACATCAGCGGGATACGGGGATAATTCATTTTATGGATCACGGTACATTCATTTTTCGGCGTATGTCGAACTGCACCTTGTCTCCATGACCACACTCTGTTAAGGTGCACCTCTATTTACTACACCTATCGATAGGACACATCACCGAATGGTCTGGGACCCAAAAGATCCGTGGGGCAAGAAGCCTGATCCGCTTGAGGACGCGCTCAAACAGGCGCAGTCTCAGCTCAAAGATCTCTTCCCCTCTGGTGGGCTCAAAAATCTTTTGCCTTCCGGCGGAGTCTGGAATCTCGTCATTGCTGCGGTGTTCATCTTGTTTGTCTGGCAGGCGGTCTTCATCGTCGCGCCGGATGAAGAAGGTGTCGTCAAACGGTTCGGTGTGCCGGTTCGGACGGTCGAGCCGGGGCCCCACTTCAAAATCCCCTTCGCTGAGACCGTCCTCCAACCCAAGGTCGCAAAACTCTACCGGGTCGAGGTCGGCTTCCGCACCAGCCAGCAGGGCCGCCAGCAAATGGTGCCCCAAGAAGCCTTGATGTTGACCGGCGATATGAACATCCTGG
>WBZQ01000253.1_pt1 | contig 47045 bp, 42 predicted proteins | sample 5204251 | NCBI WGS metagenome assembly WBZQ01 (sample SAMN12412402, study PRJNA552823) | activated sludge metagenome | isolation source: activated sludge from nitrification reactor of wastewater treatment plant... | place: USA: Virginia | collected 2017-09 | reverse complement strand
GGAGCGTCATCGCCGCAAGGAGCTCGCGGATGAGAAACGCGAGCGAGATGCCGAGCGCCGTGGGGTACACGTCGTTCGTGCTCTGGCTCATGTTCACGTGATCGAGTGGATGCAGGTGCTCGTACCCGCCGTGCGGGAAGCCCATGAGCTCCAGGCCGCGGTTGGCGATCACCTCGTTCGCGTTCATGTTGGTGGAGGTGCCCGCCCCGCCCTGGATGAGATCGACGACGAAGTGGTCGTGCCAGCGCCCGTCGCGGATCTCCGCGCACACGCGCCTGATGAGCTCGGCGCGCACGGAGTCGAGATGCCCGAGCTCCTGGTTCGCCGTGGCGGCCGCCGCCTTGACGCACGCCAGCGCCTCGATGAGCTCGGGCACCTGCCCGATCCGCACCGCGCTGATCGGGAAGTTCTCGAGCGATCGGAGCGTGTGGATCCCGTAGAGCGCGTCCGCCGGGACGTCCCGCTCACCAAGGAGGTCATGCTCGCGTCGTGTGGCATGTGGTGCTGCCATTGCTGCCGATCGCTCCGATCCAGATGGAGCCTACAGCCGCCCGGAACGAACTCCGGGGCAGCAGGCCCCGGCTACGTGCTGTCGGCCAGCCCGGCCAGCGGCTCACGTGCGAGGTTCCACACCTCAACGGTCTCCGACCCGGCGGCCAGGCACAGCCGTGCGCCGTCGTCGAAGCGACCGACCGCCGCGGCCGTCAGACCCGCCCTCCCGACGTGTGCACAGATCGCCGCGGCATCGCCGGCCACCAGGAAGCCGAAGGACGGAAAGGCCGCGAGCCATTCTTCCAGCGTCACGCCGTCGGGCACCGGAACGCGATCCACCGCGAGCGTGCAGCCCAGCCCGCCGCCGCCCGACTCCAAGAACTGCAGCAGCGACCCGGCGAGCCCCGGCATGGAGATGTCGCGTGCCGCCCAGGCGATGCCCGCCTCGGCGAGCTGCGGCATCACGTCCACGTCGAGCGCGGCGCGCTGACCGCGCGTACCGCGCAGGTGGCTGAAGATCACCGCACCGTCGGGACCATGCACCAGCTGCCCGTCCAGGCAGGTGACGAGTACCAGCTCGTCGCCAGGGCGCGCGTTGGCGGCCCGCAGTGGCCGCGATGCCAGGCCGATGGCGAACGTCGACAAGCCCACCGCGTCGTCGGTCACCGTGGTGTGGCCACCCACGATCGGCACCCCGTAACGATCGGCCGCGGCGCGCACACCGTGCAGCGTTTCGCGCACGATCTCCTGTGGGCCGACGACGGTGTCGAGGATCGCGCTGGCGCGTCCGCCGGTGGCCGCGACGTCGTTCACCACGGCCACCACGCCGGCGATGCCGGCCACGCGGGGTTGCGACCGCACGAGCGACGGCAGGATGGCCTCGGCTGCAACCACACCCACGCCGTCCGCGGCTGGGGCAAGCAGCGCCGCGTCGTCGCCGTCCCCGCCGATGATCTCGGCGACGTGGCGCAGATCCCGCTTGGCACGCACGCCGGCATGGGCACGCACCTCGGCGGACAGACGTCTAAGGTTGGCCACATGAGCACTTTACGGGTCGCGGTCGCCGGGCTGGATCTGATGGCGGACGCCCTCGACGCCCAGGGAGTGGCGGTCGAACGGCTGGACTGGCGACCCCCTGCGGGGGGCGATCCCGACGACGTCGCACTGCTCACGGCGCTGGCCGGCGACGAGGTGGAGGCCGCCAACGCCCTGGCGCTCGAACGCCTGCAGGCGGCCCGGCCGATGCTCGTCGGGGTGGGCCGCGCGGGTGACCTCATTCCCGACTTCCCCGATCGCACCATCCTGCACGCGGGGCCTTCGATCGCCTGGGAGCGCATGTGCGCCGCCCAGCAGCTCGCGGCGATCGGCGCCTGCCGGCTCGAGGGCTGGGCCGCCGACTCCGCAGGTGCACGCACCCTGTTCGAGCGCGGTGAGGTGGCCGTGGCGCCAGCGCACAGCCTGGGAGCCGCCGGGGCGATGACGGGCATCATCTCGCCGTCGCTGGCGGTGTGGCACGTGACCGACGCGACCACCGACATCAGTGCCTGGTCGCCGCTGTGCGACGGCCCGGGCGATGCGTTCTGGCTCGGGGTCGGCAACGATGCGGCGATCGCCCGCCAGCGACTGATGGCCGAGCAGGTGGCCCCTGGTCTGGATGCGGCGCTCAAGGCCCGCGGGCCGCTCGACGTGTTCGCGCTGTGCGCGCAGGCCATCGCGATGGGCGACGACTGCCACATGCGCCATCAGGCTGCCACGATGCTGCTGATGCGCGATCTGCTGCCCGCCATGGCGTCGGTGGCCCATGACGCGCTGAAGCCCACGCTCGAGCTCACCTCCGCCAACGGGCACTTCGCACTGACGCTTACGATCGCCGCCGGACGCGCTGCACTGGCCGGCATCGTCGGCATACCGAACGCCACCATCGTCGCCTTCATCAGCCGCAACGGCGTCGACGCCGCCGTCATGCTGGCCGGCACGCCCGGCAGGTGGTTCACCGCCCCGGCCCTGCCGGTGGGCGATGCGCTCTACCGTCCGGGCTTCGACGACGGCGACGCCACGCCCGATATCGGCGACTCGGCGCTGGTCGAGTGTGTGGGTCTCGGCGGAGCCGCCAGCGCCGCAAGCCCCGGCGTTGCGGCGTTCCTCGGCGGGGGACTGGCCGACGCGCTGGCACGTACGCGAATGATGGGCGACATCTGCGTGGGCCGCAGCGATCGGTTCGGCATCCCGGTGCTCGACGGCGAGGGCACCCCAATCGGCGTCGATGCGCGTGCATGCCTGGCACTTCGCCAAACACCGCTCATCAACACCGGCATCCTGCACCGGACCGACGGCGGCCAGATCGGCGCGGGCATCGCGAGCATCCCACTCGACCCGTTCCGCGACGGGCTGCGCCACCTTGCCGACCCGAACACCTGACGGGGCCGCGACGACCATCGTCGCCGCGCTCGCAGCCGACCCGCTGGTGACGGGAGTCACGGAGGGCGAGGTGGCGGTCAGCGGCAATGGATGGGCGTGGCTGCGCACGGTCCACGGCCCCGTACACCTCATCGATCCGCGGGGCGCCAAGGGCCCCCGCGCGATCGTCGCGGCGTGCGTGCCGCCCCTCACGCCCGGTGCCACGGTCACGATCGACACCACGTCCGCGGCGCCGCTGCGCAGCGGTCCCTTGCCGACGCCCGCCGCAACCGCCGCCGTCGCCGCGGCGTGCGCGACCGTGTACCCGTTCGCATGGAGCGACGCGGACGCGCAACGGCTTGGTCGCGAACCGCTGGCCGAACTGCTGCCACGGCTGATCGGCCGCGGCCCCGGCCTGACGCCCGCCGGGGACGATGCCGTGTGTGGCTATCTCGCCGCACGGCTCGTCGTGGCCCCGTCCGCCGCCGCCGAGGAGGTCGGGGCGGTGCGACGCTCCGTCGAACGCACCACCGAGATCTCCGCCGCGCTGCTCGACGCGGCGGCCACCACCGGGCGCATCTTCGACGCCGGCATGGCGATGCTCGCCGCGCTGCTGAGCGCCGACGGCCAGGCGCTGGCCCCGGCCGTGCGCCGCCTGCAGGTGCTGGGACAGACAACCGGTCGCGCGCTGCTGACCGGGCTCGTCGGCGGCCTCACCGCCACCACCCTCGCGTCATGACCACCGCCCGCACGCACTTCAGCTGCCCCCGCTGTGACCAGCCGCCGTCGCCCGCCGCGATCGCTGCGTCGCAGTGCGAGGGGTGCGGGGCAGCGCTCGCGATGACGCCGGACCCTGCCGGCAGGATCAGCCCGGAGCGTGGCGGCGCCTGGCGCTACAGCGCGTTCCTGCCGTGCGACTACCACGCTGCCCTCGACCCTCACGAAGCCATCCGCGCGGTTCGCGCGCCGACGCTCGCACGGACCCTGGGCATCGCCGACGCGTGGCTGATCGACTGCACCGGGCTCGGCACGGGCACCTTCAAGGACCTGGAGGCGCAGGTCGGCCTGGCCGCGGCGGCAGACCTCGGCATCGAACCGCTGTGGATCTTTTCGACCGGCAATACGGCGCGCGCCTACCACGAGTGGGCCACCCGCATCGACCTGCGGTGCACCGTGGCGATCCCGGCCGGCCACGAGCGGAAGCTGCACGGCTGCGCCGGCACCGAACGCCAGCCGATCGTGCTGATCGACCAGCCGCCGGCCGCCGCGGCAGCAACCTCGCAGAGGCTCGCCGCACAGGCGGGGGCCCGGTATCTCGCCGCCTTCGGTTGGAAGCTCGAGGGCTCGGCGGCCGTCGCCTACGCGATGGCCGAGCACTGCCCTGACATCGACGTGATCGTCCAGACCGTCGGGTCCGGGTACGGCCCGCTGGGATACGAGCTCGGGTTCACACGAGCAGCGGCCATCGACCTCTTCGCGTCGGCGGCAGTCGTCCACCGGCACCGGTACCTCTTGTTCCAGCCCGCGGATGCGGCGATCCTGGCAGCGGCGTGGAACGACCCGCAGCGACGCCCTCCCGATGTCGCCGGCCTTCCGGCCCAGCCGTTCGAGCCGACCCTGCAGTCCACCAACGGGCCGGCCACGATCGAGCGCCTGCGCGCCCTGCCTGTCGAACGACTCGACGCCGTGGCGCCTGATCGCGTGCTCGCCCTACGGCCGGCGATCGACGCGATCCTCAGCGAGGCAGGCGTCGTCGTCGACTACGACCGTGAGAGGTCGACTCACATCGCGCTTGCGGGCCTGCTCGATGCCGCCCTTCCGCCGAGCGCCCGGGCCGCGGTCATCGTGACCGGGGCGAGCCCGTTCCCGGACTGATCAGCCGACGCGCTGCCAGCCCGACACGTAGTCGAACGGCGGGATCGCGTCGCCGCCCACCGGATGGATCTCCAGGTGCAGGTGCGGGGGCGTGGACTTCGCGTCGCCGGTGTTGCCGACGAAGCCGAGCACCGTGCCCGCGGTCACCCGTGCGCCCTCCTTGGCCGCGGGAGCGAACGCGGAGAGATGGGCGTGGTAGTACTCGTTGCCCCACTGGTCGCGGATCCAGTAGCGCCACCCTCCGGCGTCGTTCCAGCCGACGTTGAAGACGGTTCCGTCCACTTCGGCCAGAACCGGCGTCGCGGCCTTGGCGAACAGGTCGATGCCGCGGTGCACACGTCCGCCCGGACGCGCTCCGCCCCAGTCATTGGTGAAGGAGGCCGCACCGGCCAGCGGGAATACGAACGTTGCGCCAGGTGGGGCGGGGTAGTTGGTGATGGCCGGTTGGGCGACCGGCACAGGGCCAGGCGCCTTGCTCGGCGATGGGGTCGATGCCTTGGTGGGACCGTTGGCCGGCGCATTCGGCGACGCCGTGTCCGAGCCGACCTCGCCGGCGTCGCTTGCCGCCTGCGCCGCGTCGAGCGTCTCCTGACGGGTCTGGTCGCCGGTGACGACCTTGATGCCGTCGACCGTCCGGTTGGTCAGCGCGGCCACGACATCCTTGGGATCGGTGATGGCTTTGATCGGGTTCGGCTGATCCGTCGCCGTCCAGTTGGGTCCGCCGGTCTTGGACGAGGCGTCGGTCGCCGTGAGCCGCCCACCCGTCGGCACGAGCGCGGCGACGGGGACGACGAGCATGAGGCCGAGCAGCAGGCGCCCGCGGTCCATGATCTTGGCGGCGGTGATCACAGATGCAGGATCGGCCTGCGGCGGCCGGGACTTAAGGTCTGTCGTCGCCGTGCGACACTGCAGCACCCGCGCGACGCGGGTGCCGGGCTGCCAGGATTGTGGCGCCCCGCGGGCGAACTGACTTCTGACACGCTCCGACACGGGGCGAAGGAGGCTCGTATGTCGACAGATGCTCCCCCACCCACCGGCACCGGTCGCTCGGGTCGCGACACCACCCAGATCGTGGTCGCGGCCGTCGCACTCATCGCCATCGCTTGGTTCGCCATCGGCAACCGCCATCGAGTGAACATCAACTGGTGGCTGTTCGACCGCCAGTCCCGCCTGATCTACGTGATCATCGTATCGGCGGTGCTGGGTGCGCTCGCGGACCGCTTCCTGCTTTCGCGCCTGACACGCAAGAAGTAGGGGCGTGAACGATCGGGGGGTCGCACCGGCTGCTCACCCGCCGAAGTGCCGTCAGGCAGGACCTGCCGCCGGTCGGTAGGTGAGCACCTGCACACCTGTCCCGGCGGTCGCCGCCGACACCAGCTCCATCGCCACCGCGCGCCCGTCGTCGGCGAACAGGCGCTTCCCGCCGCCCAATATCACCGGGGAGATCATGAGGTTCAGCTCGTCGACGAGGTCGGCGGCGATGAGCTGACCGACCAGCGTCGGGCTGCCGTAGACAAGCAGGTCACCACCGTCGCGCGCCCGGAGCTCGCGGATCGCCCGCATCGCGTCATCCGCGGGCAGCAGCGTCGTGTTCCAGGTCATGTCGCCGTCGCTCAGGGTCCGCGAGGCGACGTACTTCGGCATGGCGTTGATGCGATCGGAGAACGGGTCGCCGGCCCGTTGCGGCCACGCGTCGGCCGACACCTGCCACGTGCGCCGACCGAACAGCAGCGTGTCGGCCGCGGCAAACGTGCGGTCGATCGTCGCGGCCATGACGTCCGGGTCGAAGTACGGCATCGACCAGCCACCATGGGCGAAGCCGCCGTCGCGGTCCTCGTCGGGACCACCGGGTGCCTGCACCACGCCGTCGAGGCTCATGAACTCGTTCACGACGATCTTCATCGCTGCTCCCGCTCGGGTGAAAACCAACGCTCAGCAGACAGTAGTGGCGCCGGGGCTGCCGTGAAACTCGCCAGACCCGGCTCAGACGGTCACAGACCCCGACGAAGGACCACGCCCAGCCCATCCGCGCGCCCGAAATGACGGCGGGCGCCCCTGGGCGCCCGCCGGGATCAACCATTCCTCGCGACCAACCGCTACGAGCAGCCGCTGGTGGAGCCGCAGTTCTCGCACTTGTAGCAACTGCCCGAGCGAATCATCGTCCAGCCGCAACTGGAGCAGATCGCACCGTCCACCTGCATCTTGAACGTGTAGGCCCCGCCCTGGGCCGGTGAGAGCGCCATGGCCGTCTGACCGGGGGTCTGCGTGCCGCCCGCCGGCGTCGCCGTCGGCAGCGTCACGACGTTCGCGCTGGGCGCCGCACCGGCATCGTCGTCATCGTCGCCGGAGGTCGCCTCCGCGCGGTACTGGTCGGTGATGATGCCGACCATGCGCTTTTCGTCCTCGGACAGGAACTTCGACCCGAGCCAGCGCACCAGGTAGTCCACGATGGACTTGGCCATCGGGATCTCCGGGTTGCCGGTGAAGCCCGACGGCTCGAAGCGCATGTGGCTGAGCTTGTCAGTCAGCACCTGCAGCGGCACGCCGTGCTGCAGCGCCAGCGACATGCAGATTGCGAGCGAGTCCATCAGGCCCGACACCGTCGACCCCTGCTTGGCCATCTTCATGAAGACCTCGCCCGGGCTGCCGTCCTCGTACTTGCCCACGGTGATGTAGCCGTCGTGGTCGGCGATCGAGAAGTGGTGGGTGATCGCCTCGCGCTCGTCGGGCATGCGGCGACGCACCGGGCGGGCGGCCGCCACCGGCTCGGGCAGCTTGTTGCCCGTGGACAGCGGCTGGGTGCGCTTGGATCCGTCGCGGTAGATGGCGAGGGCCTTCACGCCCTCTTTCCAGGCCAGCATGTAGGCGCCCGCGATCTCCTCGGGGGTCGCCTCGTTCGGCATGTTCACCGTCTTCGAGATGGCGCCGGAGATGAACGGCTGTACCGCGCCCATCATTTTGATGTGCCCCGCGGCGGTGATGGAACGGGAACCCTTGAGCGGCGTGAAGGCACAGTCGAACACCTCGAGGTGCTGGTCCTTCAGCTCCGGTGCGCCCTCGATCGTCTCGTGCTCGTCGATGTAGGCGACGATCGCCTCCACCTGCGCCTCGGTGTAGCCGAGGGTGCGCAGCGCGCGTGGCACGGTGTTGTTGACGAGCTTGATGACGCCGCCGCCGACCAGCCGCTTGTACTTCACCAGGGCGATGTCCGGCTCCACGCCGGTGGTGTCGCAGTCCATCATGAAGCCGATGGTGCCGGTGGGCGCCAGCACGCTGGCCTGGGCGTTGCGGATGCCGTGCACCTGGATGCGCTCCACCACGTGCTGCCACGCGGTGCGCGCCGCCTGCATCAGGCTGGCGTCGGGCACCAGGTGCTGCCTGATGTCCTCCACCGCCTTCTGGTGCATGCGCATGACGCCCTGCATCGGCTGGGCGTTGGCGACGTACCCTTCGAACGGCCCCATCCGCTCGGCCAGACGGGTGGACATCTCGTAGGCACGACCGGTCATGAGCGCCGTGATCGCACCGGCGTAGGAGCGGCCACCGTCGGAGTCGTAGGCCAGACCATGCGACATGAGCAGGGCGCCCAGGTTGGCGTAGCCGATGCCGAGCTGGCGAAACGCGCGCGCGTTGTCGCCGATCTCCTTGGTGGGGTAGCCGGAGCGCGACACGATGATGTCCATCGCGGTCACGGTGGTGTCGACCGCCTGGTTGAAGTCATCCACCTGGAACAGGCCCTCGTCGTCCACGAACTTCATGAGGTTCAGCGACGCAAGGTTGCACGCCGAGTTGTCCAGGTGCATGTACTCGCTGCACGGGTTGGAGCCGTTGATGCGACCGGAGTTGGGGCACGTGTGCCAGCGGTTGATGGTGGAGTCGTACTGCATGCCGGGGTCGCCGCACACCCACGCCGCCTCGGCGATGTCGCGCATGAGGTCGCGGGCCTTCATGCGATCCATCACCTCGCCGGTGGTGACCGCCTTGGTGTGCCACTCCTCGCCGGCCTCGACCGCCAGCATGAACTCGTCGCTCACGCGTACCGAGTTGTTGGCGTTCTGGAACTGGATGGACTGCCAGGCCTCACCGTTCAGGCCCATGTCGTAGCCCATCTCGCCGAGCGCCCAGGCCTTCTTCTCCTCGTTCGCCTTGCAGTTGACGAAGTCGGCGATGTCGGGGTGGTCGGCGTTCAGGATCACCATCTTGGCCGCGCGGCGCGTGGTGCCGCCGGACTTGATGGCACCGGCGCACGAGTCGGCGCCGCGCATGAAGCTCACCGGGCCGGACGCCGTGCCGCCGCCCGAGAGGGCCTCACGCGACGAGCGGATGCGCGACAGGTTGACGCCCGAGCCGGAGCCACCCTTGAAGATCACGCCCTCTTTCCCGATCCAGCTCAGGATGGAGTCCATGGTGTCGTCCACCGACAGGATGAAGCAGGCGCTGGACTGGGGGTTCTCGCGGGTGCCCATGTTGAACCAGACCGGCGAGTTGAACGCCACCTTCTGGTTGACAAGCAAGTGGGTGAGCTCGGCGGCAAAGGTGTCGCCTTCGGCGGGGTCGGCGAAGTAGCCCTCCTCGTCGCCCCACCGGCGCAGGGTGAGGACCACGCGGTCGATGAGCTGGCGTACGCTGGACTCACGGCGCGGGGAGCCGAGCTGCCCGCGGAAGTACTTGGAGGCCACGACGTTGGTCGCAAGCTGCGACCAGTCCGCGGGCACCTCGATGTTGTCCTGCTCGAAGACGGCCTGCCCGCCTTCGCCCTGGATGCCGGCCGAGCGCAGCTCCCACTGCACCTCGTCGTACGGATGCACGCCTGGTGTGGTGAAGTACCTGCGCAGCGCGAGGCGCGCGCGGTTGTCACCCGTGACCTGGGCGGCAGCGACTTGGGTGGCCATCAGTGAGAGTCCTCCTGCTCGGATGGTGATGCGGTACTGGTCGTCGTCGTAGCGGTGGTGGCAAGCCCGCCGGTCAACGCACGCAGGCGCCGACCGTTCGAGCGGGAATCGTCAAGTGTATCGAACATATGTTCGTCAAGCGAGGCCTGGCCGCGGGGCAGCGGCGGCTCGTGCTCCAGCCGCTCCAGCTCCTCCTCGAACTCCTCCACGTCGCTGAAGCGACGGTAGACCGAGGCGAAGCGCACGTAGGCGACCTGGTCGATGTCCTTCAGCCGGCGCAGTGCGAGCTCGCCGATCAGCTGACTGGACGCTTCCTGGCGCAGGCGGTTGCGGATTTCGGTTTCGATGTCGCGCACCGCCATCTCCAGCAGCTGCGTCGACACCTGCCGCTTATGACAGGCACGCTGCAGTCCCGAAAGGAGCTTCTGCCGGTCGAATGGCTCGCGCTCGCCCGTGGACTTGATGACGACGACCGGCATCTCTTCGAAGCGCTCGTAGGTGGTGAACCGCTGCCCGCACGCCGCACACTCGCGACGGCGCCGAATGGCGTCCTTCGCGTCGGAAACGCGGGACTCGACCACGCGGTGGTCTGGGTGTTCGCAGTACGGGCAGATCATGGCCGGGAAACGCTACCCCTGGGGTATGACGGAATGGCGCACGCTATATTCAGCGCGTCGGACGTGCATCCTTCCTCATTGTGACGGTCGATGCAAGGCGGCCGGCGACGCGTTTCGGCCGCACATCGCGGCATTCGCCGGATGCCAGCGCCGACGCCGTATCGCCGCTCCTTCGCCGCCATGCGCGTGTAGCGTCCGATCCCTGGCTCTCGAGTGAAGGCGAGCAGCGATGCAGACGGTGCGGGTCGCGGCGGTCCAGGCGAGCTACGTGCTCATGGACCGGGAGGCGACGATCGACCGTGTGGCGACCTTGACGGCCGCCGCGGCCGACGAGGGAGCCCAGCTCGTGGTCTTCCCGGAGGTGTTCGTCCCCGGAACGCCCCTTTGGATCGACACCCGACCCATCTGGGACGGTGACGCGGAGTGGTTCGGCCTGCTGGCCGACAATGCGGTCGTCGTTCCCAGCGCCGCCTCCGAACGCCTCGGTGCCATCGCCGCGGCGGCGGGCGTCTGGTTGGTGGTCGGCGTCGACGAGCGCGATCGCCACGGTGGGACGATCTACAACACCCTCCTCTACTTCTCACCCGGCGGCGTCCTCGTCGAGAAGCATCGGAAGCTCGTGCCGACCGGCTCCGAGCGAACGGTGTGGGGCATGGGCGACGGCTCGACGCTCCGGGTGGTCGACACGCCTTTCGGCCGCGTCGGCGGCCTGATCTGCTGGGAGAACTACATGCCGCTCGCGCGGTTCCACCTGTACGCACAGGGTGTGGACATCTGGGTCGCGCCGACGCTGGCGGGCGGAGATGGGTGGATCGCCTCCATGCGCCACCTCGCCCGCGAGAACACGATGTTCGTGATCGGCGTCAACCCGGTGCTGCACGTCGATCGGATACCGGCGACGTTCCCGGATCGGGACCAACTCATCTCGCCGGCGCACCTCGCCGAGCATGGCCCGTGGCTGGAGCAGGGCAACTCCGTGATCGTCGGGCCGAACGGCGCGATCCTGGCCGGCCCGGTGAGGGAGCAGGAGGAGACGCTCATCGCAGATCTCGATATCCGCGCAGTGCATCAGGCGCGACGCCTGCTCGACCCCACCGGCCATTACAACCGGCCGGACGTCTTTCGCCTGCAGGTCGACACATCGCCACGTCCGGCCGTGGTGGAGCTGCCCCTCTGGTCGCCCGACGGCGGCGCGCCGGCGGCGCAACCGTGACGCCCCCTCCGGGGCCGCCAACTACTTCAGGAAGGTCACGTGGCGCAGCGGCCAGTAGGTGACCTCCGCCTGACCGATCACCCGTGAGAAGGGCACGTACGGATCGGGCCACAGGTGTGAGTCGCACGACTCCCCCCGATTGTCGCCAAGCACGAAGATCTTGTCGGCCGGCACCGTGAAGTTCTCGTGGTTGATCGTCGGCTGAGGGTTGACGTCGGCGGCCGAGACCTTGAACACGGTCCCGTTGACCTTCACGTCGCTGGTGCCACCAAGGATCTGCACCTTGTCGCCCGGCAGGCCGATCACCCGCTTCACGAACGGCGTCGTGCTCGTGCTGCCGGGCTCACACGCCTGACGAGCGATGTCGGTGGGGTGGAACACCACGATGTCGCCGCGGGAGATGTCCCGGAAGTGGTAGATGAGGCGATTGGCGATCACCCGATCCCCCGGATGGATGGTTGGGTCCATCGACTGCGTCGGGATCTCGTAGGGCTTGGCGACCGACGCCTGGATCAGCAGGGCCAGGGTGATGGCCACCGCGATCGGGAGCACGAGGTCTTTCATGAAGCGGCGCAGGATCACTGCTCACCATCCATCGTCGGATCGGAGCGCCGCGACCTGCGCGCCAGGAGAACTGCACCGGCCAACACGACCAGGGCGATCGGCGCGGCGATCAGTGCCGCGGCGCCGACGCCGCTCGACGACGTCTTGGCGGGAGCCGGGCAGGGGTGTTCGGCCGTCCCGACGACGGCGGGCCGTGCGAGGGCATCATCGATGGCTCCGGCCAGGTCGCCGTAGGCACCTCCAGTGGTCTCCAACCCGCGCGCGGCAATGTAGTCCTCACGAGGGTGGCACTCTGTGATCTGGCCGTTGTGGGCGTCGTAGTCCGCCAGGACGTCTTGGGGGGCGGCGATCGCCGCGGGCGCCGTTAGGGCGCACGCGCAAAGGGCAACGAGGACGGAAAGGCGACGAATCAGGGATACCACCAGACGACGGCACGGCACGTGACGGGCGGCGCGGATCGTATCGCTCCCACGGGGGGTGCTCAAGACGGCCGGGCCGCGCTGCGCGTGGGAATCATGCTCCTCGCCGGCTGGGCGCTGCTGGCGCTGCTCGGCGGCGGCATCGACCTGGGCACGCTGAGCGCGCGGCGGGGACCGCTGGTGCTTGCAGTCGCGGCGGTCGTGCTGCCGGCGGCGGCGGTCGCGGCGCTCGCGCTGCGCCCCACACCGTGGACGCTCGACAGCCGCCTCGCCGTGGCCGGCTGCGCCGGGTTCGCCCTGTGGTCGGCACTTTCGATCCGATGGGCGATCGCGCCCGACCTGGCATGGCTGTCGACCAACCGGGCGCTGCTCGCGTGCGCCGCCCTGCTGGCGGGGCTCGCACTGGGACGCGCCGTGACCGACGCACCGCGCCGCTTTGCCGTCGGCCTCGCGCTCGCGGCGGGCGTCGTGCTCGCCGTCGCGCTTGCGATGCGCATCGTGCCGGACCTCGCGCCGGCCGCGGACACCGTGCGACTGGCCGCCCCGATCGGCTATGCCAACGCGTTGGCGCTGGTGGCGGTGTTCGCGATCCCGGGGGCGGCCGCGATGTTGGGGCGCGCAGGACGAGAGCGAGGCGCCGGGATCGTCATCGTTGCAATGTCACTCACGGCGGTGGCGATGGCGCAGTCGCGCAGTGGTCTGCTGGCGCTGCTCGTCACGCTGGTCGGGACGTTCTGGTGGCTGCGCGGCCGTGCCTGGTTGCTGGCCGCACTCGCCGGTGGCCTCGCCGTGGTGCCGGCCCTCGCCTACGCGGCCGCCGCCCCCGGCCTGACCGGTGCGACGCTGCTCCCCTCGATCGCCGAACGGCGGCTGCCGAGCCTGGTCTTCGGCGCCCTGCTCCTGACGGGCATCGTGGCGGCGGTCCTCGTGACCCCCAGCCTGGTGCCCGCCATCCGCACCCTCGATCGACGCTGGGGGCGGCGAGGCAGACAGGCCGGGCTCGGGCTGGTGGGGCTCGCAGTGCTGGGCGGGGCGGCCATCATGGCGTTCAGCCGCTCGTTCGCCGGCGTGGCCGGCATCGGCCGCCTGGCCAGCAGCGACTCCAACAACCGCGGCCGGTGGTGGGAGGAGGCGTGGCATGGCTTCCTCGACAGCCCGCTCATCGGCCACGGCGCCGGCAGCTTCCCGCTCACCCACCTGCAGGAGCGCGGTGCGGCGATCGATCAGCTTCAGACCCGCCAGCCGCATCAGCTGCTGTTGGAGGCGCTCACCGAAACCGGCATCGTCGGTGCGGCGCTGGCAGCCGTCGCGATCGTGGGCGTGGTGCTCGCAGCACGCCGGCTGGGGCGCACCGGCGGACCCGCTGCGACCATCGTCGGCGCATTCCTGGTGCAGGCGCAGTTCGACTGGACCTGGACGATTCCGGCCACCAGCCTGCCGGCACTCGCGGCCGCCGGGGTCCTGGTGGGTGCGCCCACCACCGGCGTGCCGCGCCCGCGCACCGGCTCGCGCACCGCACTGTGGCTGCTGCCGGTGGCCTTCGCCGCCGCCGTCAGCGCACTGTGGTCGTGGTGGGGCAGCGACCAGGCCCTGCGCGCGGAGCAGCTTCGCCTGAAGGGCGACTCGCTGGGCGCCCTGCGTCTGGCGCTCGACGCCAGCAGATCGGCGCCGCTCGCCATCCATGGCAACCTCATTGCCGCCCGCATCTACTGGGACGCGAACAAGACCCCGGCCGCCGCACGCGAAGCCGCGGAGGCCACGCGCCGCCAGCCGGACAACCCGATCGCCTGGGAATGCATGCTGCTGACCGGCAACGGACCGCAGCAGCGGCTTGCAGCAACGCGCATCGCGGCGCTCAACCCTACCTCGGCTCAGGCGCTCCACAATCCCTCCTGCAGCGGCTCCTGGTAGCGCTAACCGCGACGCAGCGAGCGCAAGCGCGGCACGCGCAGCGCCGCCTCCTTCACGATGCCGCCACTCATCTTCGAGGTGCCGACGAGCCGCTCGGTGAACGTGATGGGGATCTCCTGCACGCGGAAGCCCGCAAGGATGGTGCGGTAGGTCATTTCGATCTGGAAGACGTATCCCGCGGCCGCCACCTGGTCGAGCGGCACCGCCTCGAGCACGTTGCGCCGCCAGCACTTGAACCCTCCGGTGAGATCGCGCACGCCGACCGACAGCACGAGCCGGGCGTAGGTGCTGCCGCCCCTGCTGATGAGCCGGCGGACCGGCCCCCAGCGTGCAACCGCGCCGCCTGCCGTGTAGCGCGAACCCAGCACCAGATCGGCGTGCCGGGCGGCGGCGATCAGACGCGGGACGTCCTGCGGGTCGTGCGAGAAGTCGGCGTCCATCTGAACCACGAGTGCCGCGCCACCGGCCAGGGCCGCACGAAAGCCGGCCCGGTAGGCGGGGCCGATGCCCTCCTTCACCGTGCGCGGCAGGAGCTGCACCCGCGGGTCGCGCTCCCCGACGCCGCGCACGATGTCGGCGGTCCCGTCGGGGGAGCCGTCGTCGACCACCAGCACGCGACCCTCGATGGCGTCACGATCGAAGATCGCGAGCAACGACTCGGTGAGCCGGGCGATGTTGCCGGCCTCGTTGTAGGTGGGAATGACGACCCATGCCGCCCCCGGCGGCCAGGGATCGCTCATTCGCAGACGCGGAAGCCGAACATCACCGGCCCGGGAATGGGCAGTGGACCCACATCGTTGCCACGCGGAATGTCGGCGATGCGGACGCCGATCGCGCGTGCGTCGGCGACCAGCGCGGGGACGAGCTCCACGGTCACCTCGCTCCAGCTCTCACGCGCGTTGCCGTGCAGCGGCGTGGCGCCGTAGCGGTTGCCGAGGTCATCCCAGACGGCGATCGCGGCACGGCCGATCGCGGGTGCCGTGCCGGGTTGTTCCGGGGGTCCCAGGGCGGCCAGTGTGAGAATCCAGCGATCCCAGTAGCGCTCGGCCGACACGGCGCAGACGGCCACGCCCTCGGCCATGCGCGCCTGCCCGACCGGGATCACGTCCACGAACGCGCCGATGGCACGGGCCGGCACCGACCCCGGGTCTGGGATGCGCTGACGACGCTCCGGCTGCGGCGGCGGGTCGACGACCGTGCGTTCGGGCGACAGATCCACGGCGACCCCCCAGGGGCCACCCGAGAGCGGGCGTGTGACGGGGGGTTCGCCGCCTCGGGGGGGAATGACCCGCAGCAGGTCGTCCGTCACCAGGTCCAGTCGCTGAGCCTCGGCCGGAATCGCCGGCGAGATCCACACCGTTGTGGCGACCTGTCCCAACCCCTGGGATTGCGCGATCGCCGTCGCGGTGTAGGTGGTGCCGGCGTCGTCGTGCACCACCAGGCCGGTATCCGCCGCCCAATCGATCAGCCCCGGGGACTCGGTGAGGACCATCATGTGCAGGACGGCACCGTCGCGATGGTGTTCCAGGCCCAGCACGGCGACCAGGGTTTCGCCCCCGCGCGCCACCGCGGCACACGGCACCAGACCGCCAAATGCGATCGCATCGCGCTCGTAACCCGCGGAGGCAGAAGTGGCCGTCGTACTCACCTGGTTAAGCTTGCCACGTGACGGGACATGACGACGTGATGGTGTTGCTGCACCCCTTCCCGCTCGACGCGAGCTTCTGGGGCCCGACCTGGCGGGCACTCGACGCTCGAGTGGAGGTGCTCACCCCCGAGTTTCCCGGCTTCGGCACTGCGCCGCTGTCCGAGAACCCCACGATCGCCGACTTTGCCGACCAGGTGGCCCAGTCGATCGCGGCTCGCGGGCGCGCGGCGGTGGTATGCGGGCTCTCCCTCGGTGGGTACGTCGCACTCGCACTCGTTGCGCGCCATCCCGAGCTCGTGCGTGGCTTGGTGCTCGCGAACACACGCGCGGAGGCAGACGGCCCCGAGGCGCGCTCGGGTCGTGATCGCGGCTTCGACACCGTGCGGATCGACGGGCTCGATGCATTCCTCGACGGACTGGTGCCCAAGCTGGTGCGGCCCGACGCACCGGCCGACGTGGTGGACCACGTGTGGGCGATCGCAGGCGACCAGGATCCCGACGCCGTGTGCGCCGCCCTGGTGGCGCTGCGCGACCGACCCGACCGCGTCGCCGAGCTCGAGCGCATCGCCGTTCCGACGCTCGTGATCGGCGGTGCCGACGACCAGATCACGCCGCCGCAGGCCATCGATCTGCTGGCAGCCCACATCCCCGGCGCGCAGAAGCGCGTCATCGCCGATGCGGGCCACCTGACTGCGCTCGAACAGCCGCAGGGCTTCGCCGCCGCCGTGCGGGAGTGGCTGAGCCGGTTGACCTGACGCCGACCGGGCGAGTGCCCGCGTCGGAGGTGCTAGGGCCCGCCCCGACGCTTGCGCTCGTAGTAGGCGTGTGCCTTGGCCCGCGCGCCGCAGCGCTCCATCGAACACCACCGCCGACTGCCGTTGCGGCTGGCGTCGAGGTAGATCATCGAGCAGCCGTCGGCTGCGCACACCCTGACGCGCGTCAGTTCGTCCCGCGCCAGGTCCAACGCGTCGAGCAGGGCGGGCACGAACTGGCAGACGCAGGTGACATCGTCGGGGCAGAAGCTCGTGCGCAGACTCTGCCGATCGATCGCGAGATGCCCGGGTGCGGCCGTGAGCCACTCGGACACGATGTCCGCCACGTCGGCGGCGTCGTGACGAACGAAGGCCTGTCGCAGCGCGTCGCGCAGCGCACGCACGCGTTCCACGTCCTGAGAGCACGGGTTGGCGGGAACGGCGAAACCGGCCGCGGTGAGCCATTCCGACACATCCGAGGGCTGTTGCAGCAGGTCACGGTCGTGCAGCACCGTGTTGCACAGGTCGAGCGCCGGGCGCCCTCCGACCCAGACGAACTCAGCCACGAAGTTTGACCCGCTGCATCTTGGGAAGTATCGTTGTCACCGGCAAATCTCTATCACACTGGTTAGCAACAGGAGTATCGATGCCCTCCCTGCCCCCGGCAATCACCTTGCACGCCCAAGAGCGCGGCAAGGGTCCCCTCATCGTCGCACTTCACGATCTCGGTCGCGACGGGGCGATGATGCTGCGCGCACTCAAGCCGCTCACGAAGCGCTACCGCGTGGTGGCGCCCGACCTGCGCGGACACGGGCAGTCGCCGACGCCGTCGGGACCGTGGAGCATCGACGACTTCGCCTCCGACGTCTCGCGGCTCATCGCCGCCGAGGGTGGCGACGCGATCCTGGTCGGCCTCGGCCTGGGCGCCGCGGCCGCGCTCACGCTTACGCTCGGCCACCCCGGCCTGGTGTCGGCCCTCGTGGTGAGCGGCGCCGGCGCCCGTGCCGAGGACATCGAGGGCCAGGAGCGCTGGGCACGGGTCGCGCGAATGATCCGCGAGCGCGGTGGCTCCGAGGGTGTGGCGCATGCCGCCGAGGCGATGGGCACCCGCCCAGACCTGCGCGGCGCGCTGGTGCAGATCGACCCGCCGGTGTTCGTGCTGGCCGGATCGGCCGACCGAGCCTACCCGCCCGACACCCAGGAGGAGCTCGCACGGTCGCTGCCGGGCGCCCGCTTCGCACAGGTGGACGGCGCCGGGCACGACATCGCGGTGGACAAGCCGGCCGAGCTGGTCGCGGCCGTCGAGTGGATCGCCCAGGCCGCACAGCGCCGGGTGGCTGCGGCCGCCTGAACCCGAATGCCTTGCGGGGGCACCGGCGATGGCCGGTGCCCCCCGCCAGGCGAGCTTCAGCGAAGCGTGCGCGCAAGCATGCGTGCCGCGAGCGCCAGCAACGCCAGACCGGCCACCGCCAGCACTGCGGCGTGCTTCCACACCGCGCCGACGCCGCCGCCGTCCACGAGCACCGTCCAGAGGCTGTCGTTCATCCACGCGTGCGGCGTGAGGGCAAACGCAACCGTGCGCATCGCGTTCGGGAAGAACTCCAGCGGCTGCATCGACCCGCCGAGCGCCGCGAGCACCAAGCCGGCCAGCATCGCGAGCGCGCCCACCTGCTGTTCGCTCTTGCCCAGGGTGCCGAGCAGCATCGCAACACCGCTGCCGACCAGGGCCATCGCGGCACACAGGAGCAGCACGGCCCCCGGTGAACGCCAGTCCACGCCGAACAGCAGGCGCGAACCCACGATGATGATGAGCGCCTGGATCATCGCCACCAGGTAGCGACTGAGCGACTCGCCGATGATGATCGCGCGGGTGGTGACGGGGGCCGCCCGAGTGCGCCGCGTGACACCGTACTGGCGGCTGAGCAGGAAGGCCGACGCGCCGAACAGCGACGTGAGGAACATGAAGAGCGTGAGCTCACCGCCCGCCAGCACGGCGCGGATCGCGGCCGGGTCGTTCTCCGCGCTCACCCCGACCCGCGTGACCTGCACGTCGACCCGCGGCACCTGCACACCAGCGATGGCCGTTCGGGCGCGTCCCGGACTGATGCCCGCGCCGGCCGCGACGGCCGCCACGACCCGCGCCGAGGTCGATGCCTCACGGGCGGCGTTCTCGACCGCGGAGCGGAGCTGGATGCCGTTGGCGCTCGTGCCCTGCACCCAATCGATCGTCGTGACCCCGTTGGACGTGGCGGCCACCCAGCCGGCGTCGTACCGCCCGCGCGCAACGCGGCCGCGCAGCTCGCCGCGCGATGCGACTGCGAACACCCGCACGCCCGGGGAACGGGTCATGGCGGTGCGCACGGCGTCGCTCTGTGCCGTCGGCGCCGGGTCGACGACCCCGACGAACAGGTCCGATCCTGCGTTGCCGATCGCCGAACCGAGCGCGAACACGATCAGCAGCGGCAGCACGACGAGGAAGAAGATGCTCGAGCGATCGGTCAGCAGACGAACGAGGTTCGCTCGGACGATCGCGACGACGGCGTTCACGGGCGCACCACCCGACGTGCGAGCAGGAGGCCGGGCAGCCCCACCAACACCGCGAACACCAGCATCCAGACCGCCGGCACCAGGGCGTCGGTCCACGCCCCGCCGCCGGTCATCCGCACCAGCCCGTCGCCGAACCAGTAGTGCGGGGTGAGCTTCGTGACCACCGCGCCCACGCCGCCGGCCCGCGCCATGGAGAAGAACGATCCGCCGAGGATGCCAAGCACGAGCGCGACCATGCTCTGAGCGATCCCCGCCTGGTCGGGTGTGCGGGCCACGCCCGCCACCAGCGATACCGTGGCGGTGGCGGCGGCCACGCCACACACCACGAGCAGGCCCACTCCGAGCGGGTTGCCGAAGTGGGCCCCCAGCAGCAAGCGGGCGAACACGAGCAGTGCGCCCATGCTCAGGACGCCCAGCACGAAGCTCACGAGCAGCTTCGCCGCGAGCACCTGGGCCGGCGTGATGGGCGCCGCCAGCAGTCGCGCGAGCGTACCCTGACGACGTTCCTGCAGCAGGCCGAGCAGCCCGAACTGCACCGTGAAGAACAAGAAGAAGGTGGCCATTCCCGCCGCGATCTGCGTCTTGGCGCTCAAGCCGCCGGCCGACTGGTCCGCGGTACGAACGTTCACGGCGGCCGGCTGCGCGGCGAGGCGGATAGTCGCATTACCCACGGGATCCGCCGGGACCGGCGCGCCCAGCGCACGGTCGGCGGCCACGATGGTGGCGACACCGTTGATCTCGGCCACGGTGGCGCGAGCGACGCCCTCGGCGATGGCCCCGCTCACCGCGGCACCGTCGCGCCGCAGCACCTCGAGCCCTCCGGGATCACCCGGGGTGGACACGAGTGCGGCGTCCACCTTCTCATCGCGGACGGCGGCGGCAGCGGCCGCCCGATCGGCGTAGGCCGTGGCGTGGGCCACCTTCTCCTGGGCGAGCTGTGGCAGCACGATGCCACCGAGCACGCGATCCACGGACGTCGGCGGCCTGGCGGCCACATAGCCGAAGGGCTGATTGCCCACGTCGGGGCCGCCCGCGAGCAGGCTGAAGATCGTGATGAGCGCGATCGGGGCCAGCAGCCCGATCACGATCGCCGAGCGGTCGCGCAGACGGGCGAGCAGGTCCCGGCGCAGCATGTCCAGGATGGCGCGCACCGTCAGTCCCGCAGCGCAGTGCCGGTGATGTGCAGGAACACGGCATCCAGGCTCGGTTCGCGCACCTGCACGTTCTGCATGGTGACACCGGCGGCGGCCAGGGCGGTGAGCAGCCGCGGCAGTGCACCCGCAGCGTCGTGCACCACGCAATCAATCGTGCGGTCGTCGGCGTTCGTTGCGCGGATGACGCCGTCCTCCTGCGCCAGGCGCGCAGCGGCTGCGGCCGCAGCAGCGGACACGGTGATGGTGATGACGTCGTGTTCTCCGACGGTCGCGATGAGCTCACGCCGCGTGCCGCACGCCAGGATCCGGCCACGGTCCATGATCGCCACGCGGTCGCAGAGGCGCTCGGCCTCCTCCATGTAGTGGGTGGTGTAGAGCACGCTCATCCCCTGCTCGCCCAGCGCCGCGACGGCCTCCAGGATGGCGTTGCGGCTCTGCGGATCGATACCGACCGTGGGCTCGTCGAGGATCAGCAGGCGCGGGCCGTGCAGCATCCCTGCGGCGATGTTGAGCCGGCGCTGCATGCCACCCGAGTACTCGCTCGCCCGGTCGCCCGCGCGGTCGGTCAGACCGACGACGGCCAGCACCTCGTCGATGCGGGCGGCGGCAGCCGCACCGCGCAGCCCGTAGAGCCGCGCGAAGAAGATCAGGTTGTTGCGCCCACTCAGCTCCGGGTAGATGGCGAGCTCCTGCGGCACATAGCCGATGTGCCTGCGGCCCGCGATGCGTCCCGGCAGGACCTGCTCGCCCATCACCTCCACCCGTCCCCCGTCGGCGGCCAGGAGCCCGCAGACGATTGAGATGGTGGTGGTCTTGCCGGCGCCGTTGGGCCCCAGGAGGCCGAACGTCTCACCCTCGGCGATCGTGAACGAAACGTCGTCGACGGCCACCAGATCGCCGAACGACTTCCGCAGATTCGCTACCGCAAGCAACTGAGGCCACCTTTCCCTCGCTCCCAGTATGTCTGACGGGACACGGTCACGAGCCCGCGATCGTGGCCGCGCACCGGCACGTCGACGCGCCGTGGGCGGCGCGCTGGGTCAGTTGGCGAATCAGGGATCCAGGTCGTCGTCGTCCATTCGGCGCAGGAAGGCGCGGGCATCTGCGTTCGGCTGGGCGTCCTTCGGCGCGACACCACCGATCAGTGCCCGCGACAGCCGCTCGCCGTCGCTGAGCATCTCGGTGAGGCAGGCGCCGAGCGCCCCGTCGTCCACGGGCCTGCCGGCGTCCGTGGCGACCAATACCGTGCGGCGCGCCAGTTCCTTGAAGAAGCTCGCCGTCACTCCCTCGGTGCGCGCCGCAGCGGCGTCGAGGGCCGCGGCGCTGAACGGCAGTTGCCGAACGTAGAGGTCCAGCAGCGCCCGGCGGCCGGCACGGTCGGGCAGCGGCACCTCCATCGCCAGGTCGATGCGCCCGGGACGCTGGGTGAGTGCCGACTCGAGCAGGTCCGCACGGTTGGTGGTGAGCACGAACGCCACGTCGACGTCCGCGGCGAGCCCGTCCATCGCATCCAGCAGGGTGAACAACAGCGGCTGCGGCCCCATGTGGTACTCGCGATGCTCGGCGATCAGGTCGATGTCCTCCATCACCACGACAGCCGGTTCGAGCGCGCGTGCAAGCTCGGTGGCCTCGGCCACCAGCGCAAGGGCGCCGCCCGCGAGCACGACGACGGTCACCCCGGGCAGCTGCCCCACCAGGTATCGCACGGTGTGCGTCTTGCCGGTGCCGGGCGGGCCGTACAACAGCAGACCCCGCTTCAGGTGCTGGCCGGCGGCGCGCAGCGTCTCGCGGTGGCGCGCCGCGCCGGCAATGTGCCGCTCGATGCGGGCGAGCGCCCCGGCGGGAAGCACCACGTCGGCGGCGGCGATCTGCGGCCGCGACACGAATGCGATCCCGCCGGTCACTGCGCCGTAGGCACCGTCGGTGAGCCCGAAGCTGAGCATCTGCCCACGGAACACGCTGCGCTCCACCATCAGGCGCCGCACGTCGGCGACGACGTCATCGCTCACCGGCTGGGCAGCCACGATTTCGAGGCCGGTGGGGTTGCCGAACTGCGGCGAGGTCGACCGCTGCAACATGGCGACTGGCACGTCCCGGTAGCGGAACAGGTGCACACCCATGGCCACGGCGTCCCGCGTGGAGTCCGGGCCGGTCGCGACGCTCGTGCGGTCCACCGGGCCGACGGTCATCGACCACCCTGGGAGGTCCTGCAGCATGTCACCGAGCGTTTGATGGTGGCGCTGCATACCCCCACCCACTCCGACCAGCGTGCCGCCCCCGTGCTCGTCCACCATCGCCGCCACGGCCACGTCAAGGTTGACGAACTGATGCGCCTGCACCTCCAACCTGACGATGGGCAACCCCCGCGGGTCGCAGCCGAGGTGTTCCGCGAGCACCGCCGCCAGCCGCGGCGCGCCCCCTTCTGCCTGTCGTTCGCGCGATTTCGCGACGACTTCGTCCATGAAGTCGCGCATCGCGTCGACGACTGCCCAGCTTCGCTCGTCCATCGTGAGAGCGTAGCCGCTGCACCACGCTCGGGCGTACGGTCGGTCGCGCGACGCTGCCCGCTCGGACCCGTCCCGGCGAGGCTGGGCATTTCGTCCGCAGTCGTTCTTCGCGCGGGATCTCACCGGACCGGGCGCCAACGCCCGTCGTAGACTCGACGATGAACTGACACCTGAAAGGTCCCATCGATGAACCGCACCTCAGCCCTCCTTGCCGGCATCGCCGAATCGGCCACCCTCGCGGTGGACGCAAAGGCGAAGGCACTCAAGGCACAGGGCGAGAACGTGATCGGCTTTGGCGCCGGTGAGCCGGACTTCCCGACGCCCGAGCACGTTGTCGAGGCCGCCGTACGCGCCTGCCGCGACCCCAAGAACCACAAGTACACGCCGGCCGCCGGACTGCCCGAGCTGCGTCAGGCGATCGCCGACAAGACCAAGCGCGACTCCAACTTCAGCTGCGAGGCCAACCAGGTGCTCGTCACCAACGGGGGCAAGCACGCGGTATTCGTCGCCTTCGCCGCACTGTGCGACCCGGGCGACGAGGTGATCTGCCCGGCGCCGTACTGGACCACCTACCCCGAGGCGATCACGCTCGCCGGCGGCGTGCCCGTGGTCGTCCAGACCGACGCCGCCTCCGGCTTCAAGGTGACGGTCGCTCAGCTCACTGCAGCCAAGACACCGCGCACAAAGGCGTTGCTGTTCGTGAGTCCGGACAACCCCAGCGGCGCGATCTACTCGCCCGAGGAGGTTGAGTCCATCGGCAGGTGGGCGCTCGACAACGGCGTGTGGGTGATCACCGACGAGATCTACGAGCACCTCGTCTATGGCGACAACCGCTTCGTGAGCATGCCGGCCGTGGTACCCGGGTTGGGGGAGCAGTGCCTGATCCTGAATGGCGTCGCAAAGACCTATGCCATGACCGGCTGGCGCGTCGGCTGGCTGATCGGTCCGTCCGACGTGGTGAAGGCATGCGTCAACTTCCAGTCGCACACCACATCCAACGTCGCCAACGTGTCGCAGATGGCTGCGCTGGAGGCGATCAGCGGCGACCAGTCATCCGTCGGGATGATGCATGCGGCGTTCACGAAGCGCGGCCAGACGATGCATCGCATGCTGAACGCGATTCCGGGCGTGAGTGCCATCGAACCGCAGGGCGCGTTCTACTGCTACCCGGACGTGTCGGCGCTGCTCGGACAGCCGATGGGCCCCAACGGCACCGTGTCGAACAGCACCCTCGAGCTGGCCGACACCATTCTCGGCGAGGCCAAGGTGGCGTTCGTGCCGGGCGAGGCCTTCGGCACACCCGGCTACGCGCGCTTCAGCTTCGCGATGGCCGACGCCGACATGGAGGAGGGCATCCGCCGCATCCACGAGTGGGTCGAGGCCAGCAGCTAGATCCTCCCGCATCGGGTGGCCCGTCACACAGGTAAACGGTGTCAGACACCGTTTACCTGTGTTAAACCCCTGCATGTGACCATGTTCTTGGCTGGTCGCACCAACGGCGGAGCAGGAACCGACGGTCGCGTGCCGTCTCTGACCCCGAGTGGTGACAGCATCAAGCGGCTGCCGACACGGCCACCTCTGCGGCCAGGGCCGCGATCACCTCGTCCAGTTTGGCGAGCCAGGTTGCGCTGGTGAGCACACCCCGATCGTCGACGAGGCCGTCGATCTTCGGCACCGACATACCCGCCTCGATCACGCGCGCGCCGGCGATCTTCGCCGACTTGCGCAGCTCGTCGTGCGCCCAGATACCGCCGAACTGGCCCGGACCGCCGCCGATCACGGCCGCGATCTTGTTCTTGATCGCGCCGTTGCCCGCAGGGCGGGAGGTCCAGTCCACGACGTTCTTGACGACGGCCGGGATCGACCCGTTGTACTCGGGGATGGCGAACAGCAGGGCGTCGGCCGCCTCCACCTGCTCACGCAGGGCAACGGCCGCCGGGTGGGCGTTCGGGCCATCCTCGTCCGGATCGTAGAACGGAATCTCGCGGAGCCGGTCGAAGATGACCAGCTCCGCGCCGGCGGGCATGCGATCGGCGGCTGCGGTCAGCAATCCGGCGTTGTACGACCCGTCACGCAGGCTGCCGCAGAGTCCGAGCACCTGCATCAGACCCGGTCCAGTTCCAGCTGGATGACGAGCGTGACGGTGTCGCTTAGGATGAAGCCGCCTCCCGGCATCGGCGCATTCCAGGTCATGCCGAACTCGGTGCGGTCCACCGATGTCGTCACTTCGACGCCAAGCTTCGTGCCGCCGAAGGCACCCTCAACAGGACCGCGCATGGTGCCCGTGAACGTGACCGACTTGGTGACGCCCTTCAGCGTGAGATCCGCCTCGATGGTGACGTCCTCGCCACTTCGCGTGACCGATGTGGACCGGAGGGTGGCCTCGGGGAAGCGCTCGAGGTCGAAGAAGTCGGGCGACTGGATGTGACCGGTCAGGTTCGGATCCTTGGTGGTGATGCTGGCGATCTTCGCCGTCCCTTCGAGCGACACGTCGCCGCCCTCGGCGGTCAGCGTGGCGTCGAAGTCGTCGATCACGCCGCGAAAGGTCGCGACGACGCTGTGACGGACGCTGAAGTACAGCGCCGAGTGGACGGGATCGCTCTTGAACGTGCCTTCGAGTGCGCTCATACGGGAGTCCTCCTGGGTAACTTTCGTTTGTAAAGCTACCGTAGCAAGTCCGTGGCGATGGCGTAGGGACGTCCTCGACCGTTCGATGGACTTTCCGGCGGGCGGCGCGCTCCCGGCGCTACCCTCGACGTATGACGATCCTCTTCTTCGTACTGCTCATCGTCGTGCTGTTCGTCGCCGGCGGCTGGGTGATCGGCGCATTCGCGACGGTCGCCTGGTGGGCGCTGACGGGACTGATCATCGGGGCCCTTGCCCGGATGCTGGTGAAGAACACCAAGGGCCTGGGGCTCCTGCGCACCACCCTCGCCGGCATCGCCGGCGCGCTCGGTGGCGGGCTGATCGCCCACGCGCTGGACACCGGCAGCGGCGTCATCGAGTTCCTGATCGCGCTGCTTGTGGCGGCGGTCGTCATCGCCATCGCGACCGGCGCGATTGGTGGCCGTCCGCGCGCCCCGCGCTGACGGGGCGGCGCGACCAGCCGACGCCTACTCCTCGTCGTCCTCGTTCGGCGTCGCCTCGGTGGGACCGAACTCGCCGTGGGCGACCTGCGCAAGCGCGCGGATGATGCTGACGCACATCGCATCGCTCGCCGCCACCTGCACCTGGCCCTCGTCCTGATCCTGGAACGCGATCGTCCAGTGCGGTACGAGCCCGTCGGGCATCTGCTGCGGCGGGGTCACCGACATGCCGATCAGCTGCGGGTTGAGCACCCAGAACATGGTCTCCGGCAGGCCGGTGACCTCGGGCTGCCAGTTGAGCGCCTCCGGTGGGAGCGACTGGCGCATCGGCTCGGCCTGCGTGAAGGCACCCATCATCCCTTCGGCGTCGGTGACGCTGATCGGGATATGGAGCGCCAGGTTCGGGCCCGAGCGAAACTCGAGCATGGCAGCCGGTTCGGAGCCCGGGTCGGGCGGCGTCTCGCCCTCGGGAACCTCGAACTCGACAGGATGGCACTGGAAGTCGGTGGCATGGAAGCCAATGGTCATTCTCATGCCAAGAATGTTGTCACACCCGCCGTGGCGACTGCCGGGCGCAGGTCACCGCTCGCGCGTTGCGCGACGCGGCTCGGAGGCGCTTCGTACCGTGCGGCCCAGCAGGCGCATCGCCTTGAGCCCGAGGGACAGCTTCTCGCGGTCGTCGCTCTTGCCGACGTCCAGGCCCGCGAGCTCGGCGATGCGGTCGAGGCGGTAGCGAACCGTGTGACGGTGGGTGTAGAGCGTGCTGGCGGTGGCCGCCAGGTTGCCGTCGAGCTCGAGATACGTCGCAAGGGTCCCGACCAGGGAGGTTTGGTACTGCTCGTCGTAGGCGACGAGCGGAGCCAGCGTCGACTCGTAGAACGCCGACAGCTCATCCGGCCGGTCCGCGAAGATCTGGAAGAGGAGCTTGTAGGTACCGGTCTCCTCGAACGTGACCACCTCGCCCAGCCTGCCGAGCTTTTCGCCGATCGACAGCGCAAGCTCCGCCTCGTCGAGTGCCGCGCCGAGCCGCTCGGGGTCCGGCGTATGACGCGAGAGCGCCAGCGTCACCGCGAGGCCGCCCACGCTCTCGCGCGTCGCGCCGAGCAGCCGGCGGGCCAACTCGTGGGCCCGTTCGTCGACGCCCGGCCCCTCCTCGCTGACGTCCGTGGGCGTGGGCAGAAGGGCGAGCATGCGCCCGTCGCTCCAGTCCACCAGCGCCCGCGGCCACTCGTGGTCGAGCACGGCCCGCACGTGGCTGAGGAAGCGTCGCCCGGTACGCTCGTCCACCTCGCCCTCGCCCTCCTGCAGCTTCAGCGTGCCGATCATTCCGACCGCGCCGTTGGACAGGTCGGCACCCAGCAGGCGCGCGCGGCGCACGATCGAGTCGCGGCTGATGACCTCGCCGGCGACGAGCTCCTCGATGAGCTCGCCGCGCAGCCGCGACTCGGCTTCCAGGCGTGCCTCTTCGCGCACATGCTCCACTGCGCACGCTTCGGCCGTCTCCGCCACGATGCCCGCGTCGCGATCGCCTGGCCCCACGATCAGCATGCCCACCGCTCCCGTGGCGCCGGGGACCTCGATCACCAGGCACTCGCCGACTCCGTGCTGTGCGATCGGGCCGACCACGTTCATCGGATCCTCGGCGCGCGCCGCCTCCACAGCCGCGGCCACCTGGCGCGCGAGGGCCTCGGTGAGGCCCGTCGAGGCGACGACATCGCCATAGGCGTCGAGCACGGCGACCGGACCGTCGAGGAGCTCGGATGCGACCGCCACGATCGCGGGGTAGCCGGCGCCGGCGACGAGCGGGTCGCGCAGGGCGCGGCGCGCCGCGGCGGCCGAGACCGACGCCCCGTCGTCCAGTGCCCGCACCATCGCCGCCATCACCTGGGCGCCCGAGGCGGCCTCCGGCAGGACGAGCAGCGGTACCGACGGCTCGTCGCCCGACGTTGCGCGGGCGACGACCGCGATGCATCCCTTGGGCGCCGTGGCGCTGAGGCTCGCCGGCCCGAACACCACCGTGCCGCGGCCGTAGCCGGTGTCGCCGTCGAGGTACGGCGCCACCGCGACCACCGATGCCGACAGGTCGACATCGGCCGGCACCACCCGCACCCCCGCGAATTCCGGGAGGGTGAGCAGGTCGCCCAGTGTCGGGCCGGCGCTGCGGCGTTTTGCGGTGCGGCTCATCGCGTCACATCGTCGGCAGGTCGCGAGCGAGCTCGTACGGGGTGACCTGGGTACGGTACTCGAACCACTCACGACGCTTGATCTCACTGAGCCGCGAGTGGATGTGCTCGCCCAGGGTCCGCAACAAGAGCTCGCTCTCGGCCCCGATCTCCACTGCCTCGCCGAGCGACTCCGGCAGGGCCTGGATACCGTGGCGCGCGCGCTCATCGGTGGTGAGGTCGTACAGGTTCGGTTCGAGCGGCGGGGGCAGCTCGTACCCGTGTTCGATGCCGTCGAGTCCGGCTGCCAGCAGCACCGCGAAGGTGAGATACGGGTTGCACGCCGGATCCGGGCAGCGGATCTCCACGCGGGTACCGACGTCGTCGTGGTGCTGCATGGGCACGCGCACGATGGCGGAGCGGTTGCGCGCACTCCACGCCACGTACACCGGCGCCTCGAAGCCGGGCACCAGCCGCTTGTATGAGTTCACCCACTGGTTGACCACGCAGGACACCTCCCGCGCGTGGCGCAGCTGCCCTGCGACGAACTGCCTGGCCGTGACGGACATGCCATCCCGGTCGTCGGGGTCGTCGAACGCATTCGCCCCGTCGCGTATGAGGGTCTGATGGGTGTGCATACCGTTGCCGTTCTCACCGGCCAGCGGTTTCGGCATGAACGTGGCGTAGGACCCGTGCTGGTGAGCCACCTCCTTCACCACGGTGCGGTAGGTCATGACGTTGTCCGCCATGGCAAGCGCGGTCGTGTCACCCATGTCGATCTCGTGCTGCGAGGGTCCGGCCTCGTGGTGGGAGTAGGCGACGTCGATGCCCATCGACTCGAGGGCGATCACGGTCGCCCGGCGAACATCGCTGGCTGCGTCGAGCGTGGTGAGGTCGAAGTAGCCCCCACTGTCGAGCGGTGTCGGCGCCGTGCTGTCGCGGAAGTAGAAGAACTCCGGCTCCACCGCCACGGTGAAGTCGTCGAAGCCCATCGCCCGCGCGCGCTCCATCACGCGGCGCAGCACGTAGCGAGGGTCGCCCTCGTACGGCGCGCCGCCCGGCAGGCGGATGTCGCAGAACATGCGAGCGACGGCCTGTTCCTGCGGGCGGTAGGGAAGGATCGCAAATGTGGTCGGGTCCGGCATGGCGACCATGTCGGACTCCTCCACGGCGTTGAAGCCGGTGATCGAGGAACCGTCGAAGCCGACGCCGCGGTCGAGGGCTGCCGCGACGCGATCGCTCGTGATCGCGAAGCTCTTGAGCTGCCCGAGGATGTCGGTGAACCACAGCCGGATGAACTTGACGTCCCGTTCGTGGATCTGTGCGAGTACCGCGTCCTTCGTCACCGCAGTCCTTTCCCGATCGTGCCGGCCGACGCTATCAGCGACCGCACAGGCTGGGGCGCGCCGTGAGAGAATCGCACCGTGCCCGCTCCCGTCCCAGCCCTGTTCGGACTCGATGGCTGGGCCGACAAGGCCGCGCTCATCGGAGTGGTCGCAGCGGCCGCAGTGGTCGCACTCGCACTGATCGGGCTCGTCACCCCGCGGCTGGCACGGCGCGCCGGGCGCGTGGACGATCCATCGAAGTGGCAGCAGCGGCGCACCGCGGTCACGCTGCTGGCGACGATGCTGCGCTACCTCGTGGTGGTCGTTGGGATCGCAGCCGTGGTGGCCATCCTGGCGGGCGCCGGCGGTATCGGGGCGCTCGGCGGCAGCGCCGTGGTTGCGGTGACCATCGGCTTCGCCAGCCAGCGCCTGCTGACCGACGTCATCGCTGGGTTCTTCATCCTGTTCGAGGGCCAGTACGCCGTGGGCGACACCATCGCGGTCGAGCCCTCGAAGATCGTCGGAGTGGTGGAGGAGCTGGGAGTGCGAACCACGGTCATCCGCGAGCTCGACGGCAGCCACACCTACGTCCCCAATGGCCAGATCACCGCTGTACGCCGGTTCGCCGCCCCGCAGACGGCGCTCGCGCTGAGCATGGTGACGCGGGACGGCGACGCGGCCATCGCAGCGGTGCAGGACCTGGGCAAGCTGGCGGGCCCCACCCATGGCCTCGTCGGCGCGGTGGGCAACGTCACCTGCGATGCCGTGGGCGGCGACGTGAGCCTCGTCCGGGCCACGATCGGAGCATCGGCCACGCTTGTCGCAACCGCGCAGGGAATCGTGGTCGCGACGTTGAAGGCACGACTGGCCGACGCCCTGATCGACGAGCCGATCATCACGCCGGTGGAACGCACCCGAAGCCTGACGACCCCAGTGAGCCCCGAATGACTACACCGCTTCGTGTCGCCATCGACCTCAGCGTCGTCTCCGAAGGCGACCGCGGCGGTGTCGCCCGGTTCGCGCTCGGAATGACTGCGGCCCTGGCGGAGCGCGAGCACGTGACGGTGCTGCCACTCGCGCCGACGACCATTCCCGAGCTCGCGCTGCCGGTGCATCGCATCACCGGGCGCGGGCAGGTCGCGCGCTCCCAGGTCGGTATTCCGTCCCTGCTGCGCGCGCTCGACGCCGACGTGCTGCTGTCGCCGGCCAACCGCGGGCTGCCCGTGGTTTCGCCGTGCCCGATGGTGCTCGTGTTGCACGACGTGTTCGACTGGGAGCCGACCCTCAGCCGCGCACAGGATCGGCGCGACCCGGTCAAGTTCGCGGCGACGAGCACCGTGTCGCTCAGCCGGGCCGGGTTGATCGTGACGATGTCGGACTTCGTGGCGGGCATGGTCCGCCGGCGCCTGGGCATCGACGAGGAGCGCATTCGGGTGGTTCCCGGCGGCGTCGATCCTCGCTTCTTCGACGACCCGGGTGGCGAGTCGATCGGGCGGGTGCGGACGGCCTACGGGGTGATCCCCGGCAGTGTGCTGCACGTCGGCAGCCTGCGGGCGCGGCGGGATCTGCCCACGCTGGTGCGTGCAGTCGCATCGCTGCCCGCCGAGGTGGTGCCACGCCTGGTGCTGGCCGGTGCCGGCCCCGAGGAGGAGAGCCTCCGGTCGATGGCGCGCATGATCGGGGTGTCGGACCGCCTCCACCTGACCGGCTTCGTGGACGACGCGGATCTGCTGGCCGTGTACCGCGCCTCCTCGTGTGTGGTGCTCGCGGGTTCGGGCGAGGGGTTCGGCCTGCCGGTGCTCGAGGCAATGGCCGCCCAGGTGCCGGTCATCGCCGCCCGTGCCGGCGCGCTGCCCGAGGCCGTGGGCCGTGGCGGACTGCTGTTCCCGGCCGGCGACCATCCCGCGCTGGCCCGCCATCTGCGCGAGCTTCTGACCCAGCCGCGCGAAGCCGCCCGCCTGCGCGGAGCCGGCCTGGAGCAGGCACGGCAGTTCACCTGGGCCAAGGCGGCGCGCAAGATGGACGATGTGCTGCGCACTGCGCTGCAGCCCTCGTTCGGCGCCCGGGTGAAGTCGCAGCTCGGCGCCCTGCGGTCGCTGCGCCGCTGGCTCTCCTAGCGTCCACTAGCCGGCGGACGCAGCTACCCGCTGAAGGAGCTCCTCCCAGCGATCGGCCACCGCATCCCAGGTTTGCGTGGTCGCCCATGCGCGTCCCGCTGCGCCGAGGCGCTCGGCGAGCCCGGCGTCGCGCTGCAATCGCTCGAGCTGCGTCGCGTACTCGGTTCCGTCGCAGTAGATCAGCCCCCCGCCTGACCGGGCGGTCTGCCCCGCAACCACGGCGCCCCGTGCGGTGGCGAGCGTCGGAGTGCCCGCCTGCCAGGCCTCGGCCAGCACCAGCGAGTAGCTCTCGTTGACCGACGGCATGGCCAGCGCCACCGCCCCCGACAACAGCGCCGCACGGTGCTCGGTCGAGACCCGCCCGAGGTGGTGGGCCCACGGCGGCAGGCCCGGAGGGGGCGCGCCCGGACCGGCGAACACCAGCTCCGCCGTGCCCCCGAGCGCCCGGTAGTGCCCATGATCGTCGAGCAGGGCACTCACGCCCTTGCCCGGATCCATGCGCCCCACGTACAGCACGTACGGGACGGCGCGTGCGGATGGGGCCGCCACAGGCCCACCGTCGGGGACGAGCGCCGCGCCCACAACCACCGCCGGCCGGCCGCCGATGCCGAAGAGGTCGTCCACCAGCGCGCGCTCTTCCGGGGTGAGCAGCGCAAAGCCGGCGGCGAGGTTCATCACGCCACGCGTCACGCCGAAGCGCAGTTCCGGCTCGTTGTGGGCCGTCGGCACCACGATGCCGCGCCCGCGAACGAGCGGCGACACGAGTTGGGTGGTGGCATACAGGTACGTCCACATCACCACCGGCGTCGTCGTGCTGTCGGCGGCGATCGCCTCGAGCAGGCCGGGGCACACCGGCCCCTGGGCTCGCGCCCAGGCAGCCTGATCGTCCCAGCTCCCACCACCGAGCGCGAGCGCTTTGCTCAGGCGCGCAGCCGTCCCGGGATCGGCCGGCAGGGCGTCGTACCGGTGCACCGCGATGCCGTCGAGTTCACTGTGCCCGGCCGCGAACGCGGGTTGCCAGTGCAGGTACTCGCGCGCCGTCGTGGTGTGCACCACCACGCGGTAGCCGCGATCACGCAATGCCTCCGCCGTGCCGCGGCACAGGTGCTCGGCACCCCCGATCACATCGGCACCGTAGCGCTGCACGATGAAGGTCACGCTGCGCTGCAGGCCGCCGGCGTTCAGCGCCGCTCGGCCTCCAGACGCTCGACCCGCTCACGCAGCGCGACGACCTCGGCGCGGGCGCGGTGGCGGTCACGCTCCAGCTGGCCGATGAGTTCGGCAAGCGACGGGGCGATGAGCCGCAGCAACGCGGCGCGCAACCCACCCACGGCACGTCCGACCGGGCCGGGCCGCATGGATGGCGTTGTCGGACCCAGCGACAGCGGGGGCAGCGGCGGGTCGCCGGCTGCGGCGCGCAACTGTTCCAGCAGCGCGTCGGGGTCGACCGGCCGATCGGTCAATAGGCACCCCGCTTGAACAGCACGGTCGGCACCGTGCGCAGGAGGATTTCGATGTCCAGCCACACCGACCACGACTCGATGTACGAGAAGTCCAGGCGTACGAGCTCGTCGAAGCTGAGTTCCGATCGGCCGCTGACCTGCCACAGACCGGTCATGCCCGGCAGCACGAGGTAGCGACGCTTGTGCACGTCGTCGAGCAGCGCGAAGTCGCGCTCGGGCAAGGGGCGTGGACCGACCAGCGACATCTCGCCGCGCAACACGTTGAAGAGTTGCGGCAGCTCGTCCAGGGAGAAGCGACGCAGGAATCCGCCGACGCGGGTCACCCGCGGATCGCGCTTGATCTTGAAGAGCGCACCGTCGGCCTCGTTCTGCTCCTCGAGGTCTCCTTGCTTGTCCTCGGCGTCGATCGCCATGGTTCGCAGCTTGAGGCAATCGAAGGGCACTTCGTCCACCCCAACCCGCCGACTGCGGAACAGCACCGGCCCCCGGTCATCGAGCTTGATGGCGATCGCCGACGCGAGCAGCAGCGGCGAGACCAGCAGCAGGATGAGCGTGCCGGCGACGACGTCGAAGAGGCGCTTGAGGTAGAACGCGGTGCCGGTGAGCACCGGGGCGCGCAGGTCGAACAGCGGGAGGCCCGGCGCCGCGACGGCGCGCAGCGTGTGGGTGAGCAGGTCCGTGGTGGTCGGAGCCAGGCGCGCCGGAATACGCATCGCGCGGCACCGTTCGAGCAGATCCAGCAGCGGCGCGTCGGCGCCCATCGTTCCGGCGATGATGACCTCGTCCACCTGGTGCGACGCCAGGGCGGATACGAGCTCACCGGACGGGGCACCCGTCGCCCCGTCGCCCTGCACCAGCTCGTAGGTGCCCACAACGCGATACGGAATCGCATCGCGCGGGTTGGCCCGCTGCAGGCTGCCGGCGATCTCACCCGTCAGCCCGGGGGTCCCGACCAGCACCACCCGCCGCTCCACCTTCAGCAACCCGAGGATGGCCGCGGTGATGGCCCCGTAGCTGGCACGCAGCACCACCGCCAGGAAGGCGATCACCACGAACGCGAGCACGAACAGCGTATAGCTCGTGAAGCGGACCCCGGTCGCGAACAGCAGCGCGAGCATCACGAGCGTGAACACGAACGTCGCTCCGACGATGCGCATGGCATCCACGCGACGTTCGCGGGACAGGTAGAGGCGGGCGCGCGCGAAGACGACCACCATCGCGACCGCCGCGAGCGGCAACACGCGCCGCTCCTCCACCCAGATCGCGCCGAAGTCCACCGGCTCGCCGCGGATGACGAGCAGAGCGGCGAACGCGAGCAATGTTCCGAGCACCAACGACACCAGGTCGATGGCGACCAGGCTCAGGGCCGAGGCCGAGCGCCTGATCCAATCCCGTGCGACATGTGCGCCCTGGAACGGGCGAAACCGCGCGTCGCGGCGAACGTGCTCGCGACCGGGAATGCTTGCCATCGTCAGCGCGCCGGAATACTCACGGGCCGGCTGGAGACGGTCACGACGCTGCCGGCGCGGGTGGTACCGCTCCAGGTGGCGCGCAGCTGCAGCTTCGACCTGGTGGTGACACGCACCTTGTAGCCACCGTCGGCGGCCGTCGTCAGACGCTTGGCGGTGACCCAGCGCGACCCGCTGCGCCGCTGGATGACCACCTTCGTGGCCCCCGTCGCCAATCGCACCTGCCCGAACAGGACGGTGTTGCGGCGGTTGGGCGCCGCGAACAGCGGCATCGCGTGCGCGATGTATCCGAGTTTGCGGCTGCCGGTCTGGGTGAGCAGACCCGACCTCCAGTTCGGGTGATCCTGCAGCGCGTAGTAGATGCCGATGGTGACGCGCGGGTTGGTGCGCAGGCGCCAGTAGGCGTCACCCATGGCGGCCGCCTGCCCGGCGAGTGAGACGACGATCTTGTACTCCTTGACCTTGGCGGTCGCGAAGCCGTACTCGGTGACCCAGAGCTTCTTGCCCTTGAGGTACGTGCTGTCGATCGCCTTCGTCATCGCCTCCATGTTGTAGAGGTCGGAGAAGTTGCGGTTGGGCGGCGTCGCACCCGACGGCCGCTGGCGCACCGGGTAGGGGTGGTGGCTGACGATGTCCATGGGCGGACGCAGCTCGGGGGCGTTGAGCGCCTTGACGAACTCCATGGGAATCACCCGGTTCACCCGGTCGGCGCCGCACGCCGGGGTCGCGAGCTGGCAACGATCACCGGCCGGCGCCGTCACGGCACCGGCGACGACGGCGGTCGCGTCGACGGCCTTGATGCCGGCGTAGAACTCCTTCTGCAGCCCGGAATAGATGCCCGGGGACGCGTATACCCAGTTGTTGCCCTGACGCTTCCACTGCGGCTGCAGGAAGATGACGATGTTCGGCTCGTTCCACCCCTCCCACTTCTTCACTCCGCGTGGCGCATAGCGCGCCGCCAGGGCCCGCGCGAACTGGCCGAAGTCGGCCGGGTTGGCCGGAGCGAAGCTTCGCGTGCCGTACTGCGGATCGCCACTGTAGATGGCGGTGTCCACCGCCCACGACGGCGTGCCGTACACGGTGAACATCAGCTCGACGTGGTTCGCCTGCGCCGCGTCCACGATGGCGTCGTACTTCGACCAGTTGTAGGCCGGGTCTGCCGGGTCCGCCGGGTTTGCCGGCCGCGCCGTCGCGATCAGGTCCCAGCGCACGTCGACGCGCACGATCGAGGCGCCGGCGTTGGCCATGAGCACGATTCGTTGCAGCGGATCGGTCTGCTGGATCAGGCGATCGTCCTGGATGCCCTCCTGCGGAGCGACTCCCGGTTTCAGTACGGTCAACTTGAGGGCGGCGGACGCCGATCCCGCGCACGCCAGCACCGTGACGGCGGCAATGCTGATCAGGACCCGACCCGGACGAATGCTCGAAGCGGCTGTAGGCATCGGGCGACACTACCAGCGGCCTCCGGTTCAGGCAGCCCGCGAGGTTCCCGCAGACGGCCCGAGGTCCGCTGCGATGCGGCCGATGAGGGCGGCTGCAACGTCACCCACGGTGAACCCGTCGGCGCCGGCCTGTGCGAGGGCCTCGCCCTGATCGGGCGCCAGACCCAGCCGCAGTCGCAGGGCGGCGTCGACCGCCGCACACCACTCGCCGGGGCGATCGACGTGCACCAAAACCGGACCGCGACCGTCTGCAAGCCAGGCAGCGACGGTCGCAACGAGGCCCAGAAGCTCATGCGGGCCCTGTTCCAAGTCTGCGAGCGGATGCCACCGAACCTGCATCCCCGTGAGTGCCGTCTCGAGAAGTCCGTGTCGCGTGCGCATGCCGGACACGACCAGGGCCACGCCCTGGGCACGCCACCAAGCGAGTTCCGCATCCCGGCGCACGGCGCGATGTGAGCGCCCGCCACCGCCGGGCCGCTCTGCGACCGCCAGTTGTCCAGCGACAAGCCAGGCGAAGTGAAGTGGTTGGACCATGGCTGCTCCCTGTTCGTGATCGGCCCTCACCATGCCGCGGAGCGGTGGCGCAGGTCTGTGACCGATGGTGAATTCTTCGCGACGGACCCAGCACGAATCTCCATGCATCGACGACCTCCTGCCATACCGCCGCACCGGCTGCGGGCCCAGAATCGATCCATGACCACAACCGCGCACGCTCCCAGCCGACTCCTGCCCGATGCGACCTCGCTCGGCCGGGTCCACCTCGTCGTCGCCAACCTCGACCGGGCGACGAACTGGTACGAGCACGCCCTCGGCCTCAGTGTGCTCACGCGCGACGCCGGCATGGCCACCCTGGGCGACGCCACCACCCCGGTGCTGGCGCTGCACGAGAATCCGTCGGCCCGCCGGCCCGGCCGCGAAGCCGGTCTCTACCACGTGGCCCTGCTGTATCCCGACCGCCAGGAGCTGGCGCGCGCCGCCATGCGCCTTGCGCGCACGAGCACGCCAATCCAGGGTGCCAGCGACCACCGCACCCATGAGGCCATCTACCTGGCCGACGCCGATGGCAACGGACTCGAGCTGGCCGTCGACCGTCCCCGCGCCGCCTGGCCGGCCGACCTGGGCTACTCGCACGGGCCGGCGCCGCTCGACTTTGTGGATCTGATGGCGACGATCGACGGCGAGGCCCCGACCGACCATGTCGGCGCCGGCCTGCGCACCGGACACCTGCACCTGCACGTGGGCGACATCGACGCCGCCCTCGCGTTCTATCGCGACGCACTCGGGCTCGACCTCACCGCCCACCTCGGCAGCGCGGCCTTCCTGTCGGCGGGCGGGTATCACCACCACCTGGCCGTCAACATCTGGCGCGGCGCCGGAGTGCCCGCGGCCCAACCCGGCACCGTCGGGCTCCTGCACTGGACGGTCGAGCTGCCAACGGTGCAGGACGTGGAGGCGGTCGCCACCCGGTTCACGTCCGCCGGCATCGCGGTCGTACGGATCGAGCGCGGGATCGGGGCCACCGATCCGGCCGGGATGCGCGTGCACGTCACCCACCCGTAGGCGGGCCAGGCCGGCACTGGCATCCGCTACCGTTTCGGCCATGCTCCGACCCGCTCTCGCCACCGTCGCCGCAGCCGCGCTGATCGCATTCGCCGGCTGCGGCTCGTCCGCCGACGTGCCCACCGCCAGCGGTGAATTCGGCAAGCTGCCGCAACTGCGGCTGCCGTCCTCCACCCCGAGCGGCTACTCGGCCACGCTGGCGCGTACCGGCGACGGAGCCACGATCAGTGCCGGCGACATCGTGCAGGCACACTTTCTCGTCAAGAACTGGCGGGGCGGCACCGTGCTGGCGCAGTCCTACGCGTCGGGCAAGCCAACGCTGATTCCGATCGGTGTCGGACAGACGTTGCCTGGCTGGGACACCGGGCTCGTCGGCAAGCGCGTCGGCAGCAGGGTCGTGATCGTCACCCCACCCGACCAGGGCCTCGGCCCGCAGGGCAACACCGCGCTCAAGGTCACCGGGACCGACACGCTCGTCAGCGTCTTCGACGTGCTGAACGTCTTCAACGGCTCGTCGTCGGCCACCGGCAAGGAGGTGGCGGCCGTCGCCGGGCTGCCAACCGTGTCCGCGACACCCGGTGCCGCCCCGAAGATCGCCTTCCCGACCGGCTACGCACCGGGACCCAAGCTGGCCGTGCAGCCCTTGCTCGCGGGTTCAGGACCACCAGTGGCGAAGGGCGAGACGATCGTGGCCCAGTACGTCGGCGTGATCGCCGGCTCCGGCAAGGTGTTCGATTCCAGCTGGGCGCGCAAGCAGCCGGCGACGTTCCAGATCGGCACCGGCAACGTGATCCCCGGTTGGGACGAGGGGCTCGTCGGCCAGCCGACCGGCAGCAGGGTCCTGCTCGTCATCCCGCCGGATAAGGGCTACGGCAAGTCGGGCAACCCCCAAGCAGGAATCAAGGGAACCGACACACTGGTCTTCGTGGTCGACATCCTCGCCGCGGTCTGAGCTGCGGCGCATCGCGGCTCAAGCCCCTCCGCCACCCCAGGTCGCCTGACGGCGTGAGTTGAGCACGTCGTCGTCGGCACGCAGCCGCGACCAGATGCGCTCGGGATCGAGGTTCAGTGCCGTGATGAGCTCGTCGAGCCGCAGCAACTCGCGCGGGTTCTCGATACGGATGCCGACCACCTCACCGTCGGCGGTCACGGTCTGCACGGACTCGAATCCCGCGACGGCCTCCGAACCCATCTTCGCAAAGGGCTGACAGGTTCCGATGCTGAAGTAAATCGCCACGCGCGCTCCGCTACAGGTTGGATTCCACGAGTGCCACAAGGCTATCCATCTTCGGCAGGCCCACGAGCCGTCCCGCCTCCGCCCCGCCGCGGAAGATCAGCAGTGTGGGCAGGCTGAGCAGCTCGTACTCGGCCACAAGATCAGGCGCGTCGTCGGCGTTCAGACGCAGGCACACAAGCTGCCCCGAGTAGCGCTCCGCGACCTCGGCCATCATCGGCTCCACCCGCTTGCACGGCAGACACCACGGAGCCCAGACGTCCACGAGCACCGGCTGCGGGCTGCCGAGTACCTCGGCCTGCCAGTCCGCCTGAGTGACGTCCGCGACGTTCACGCGCGCATCTGCACAGGCATACCGACCGAGACCTCCTCGTACAGCGCCTCGACGTCCGGGATGCGCATGCGAATGCACCCGTGGCTGGCGGCGGTACCGATCGAGCTCGGCGCGTTGGTGCCGTGAATGCCCACCGCCGGCGCGGACGTACCGATCCAGCGTGTGCCCAGCGGGTTGCCGGGCCCGGGCGGGATGGGGCCGAGGCCCTTCGCCCACGCACTATCCGGCGGCGGCGTCCAGGTCGGGTCCGATTCCTTGTTCACGACGAAGTAGTTACCGGTCGGCGTGGGATAGGCCGGCTGGCCGACGGCGATCCGGTACGTGCGCACAACCTTGCCGTCGCGAACGAGCTGCAACCGCCGCTTCCCGATGAGGATCACGATCTTGCCGACGAATGCCTCGCGCGTACGTACCCCGAACACGCCCGACTTCCCAAGCTTGTGGAGCCGCTGATACTTGGCGACTGCGTTCACGGTCTGCGCGTCGTAGACTCCGGTCACCTTCGTACGCTTGAAGCCGCGCTCGCGCAGCGACTTCTGAAGCTTGCGCACGTCGGCACCGCGGGCGCCCTTCACCATGTCCTTGCCGCCGAGTTCCTCGGTGGAGTCGACGAGCATCGCGTAGCGCTTCTCGCTGCGGTTGCCTGCGCGATCCTTGGCGTAGACCACCAACTCGTTCTTGCCCTGCGGCAAGTTGCCCACGGCGAGAGAAAACTTGTTCCCGGTAAAGGCAACGGTTGGCGCGCTCCCTTCGACGGGCTCGCCGGCGCGAGTGGGGTTGACCTCACGGCCGTTGATGGTGGCGCCGACCGTGATCTGGTCGGGTGCGTCGCCGCCAACCGCCCCGGCGATGAGGGGCGCGTCGGTGGTGAGCTTCGCCGGGAGCTTCGCGGCGGTGAGCCTCGGGGCCACCGTGTCGACGGTGATCGCGCTCGTGCGGACTGAGACGTTCCCGGCCTTGTCGGCCACCTTCAGGCGGACGGTGTTGCGCCCCTCCGGCAGGTCAACCGTGGTCGTCCAGGCGCCCCCGGCCTCCGCCGTGGCCTCGCTCGCGCCGGACTTCCCCCTGGAGGTCCAGTTCACCGACACCTTCGAGCCCGGCTCGGTCGTGCCGGCGAAGGCCACCGACTTGGTGGCGACGGCCGTCGTCGCCGGTGTGCGCAGGGCGATCTTCGGCTGCGTCGTGTCGACCGTGAAGTCCCACGCGCTGTGAACGCCACGGGAGAAGATGTTGCGGGTCGCCACGGTCACCGCCACCGAGTGTGAGCCTTCGGCAAGCCCCTGGGTGGGCACCACGATGCGCCCGTCGTCGGTCCGACCGACCGATTTCGAGATGTCGCGACCGTCGAGCATCACCTTGAGGTCGGTGAGCTTGCCGGCGTTGGTCGCCGTGAAGGCGACGAGCGGGCGGGTCGAGGCAACGGCACCGCCCGGCTGGGGCTCCTGACCGCCGACGGCCACGCGCCCCGCGTACTGCGTGCCGGCAAAGGCCGAACCCGCCGCCACCGCCGCCGCTCCGATCCCGGCGATCGTCCACGCCCCTCGTGACATTCCCACGTGCGCCCTCACCGTCCGAGTCATCCCGCAGCCTTGCGCAATTGTAGTGACACCGGCGGACTCGGTCGAATCCCCCGGCGCCCGACCACCCACTACCCTTCGGCCACGATGGCCAACACCCTTCCCACCAACGGCGAGATCGCCGAGCATTTCGAGCTCTACGCAGATCTGCTCGACATCGAGGGCGGCCAGTCGCGCCATCGCGTGCTGGCCTACCGGCGGGGGGCGGCGCGTGCGCGTGCGGCGGCCGAGTCCGTGGCGGCACTGGCACGCGCGGGCCGCGCGACGGAGCTCGCCGACATCGGCACCACGCTTCAGGACAAGATCGTGGAGCTCGCCGACACTGGGAAGATCGCGGCGCTGGCGCGCCTCACCGAGCGGGTGCCCGCCGGTCTGGCATCGATCGCGCGTCTGCGGGATATCGGCCCGAAGCGCGCCAAGGCGCTCTGGGCGGACCTGGACATCACCGACTTGCCCGGACTGAAGGCGGCGCTCGCCGACGGGCGACTGGGAGCCGTGGAAGGCTTCGGCCCCAAGACCCTTGCGAGCCTCGCCGAGCAGCTGGCCGGCAGAGGCGGTGCGCCGGGGGGCGAGCGCCATCCCATCGGCGTCGCGCTCCCGCTCGCCCGGCGCCTGGTGGACGAACTCGCGCCAACCGCCGGGGTCGCGGCGATCGCACTCGCCGGGGGACTTCGGCGCGGCGCCGAGACGGTGCACGACATCGACATCGCAGTGGCCACCACCGATCGCGATGCATTCGCCGCCGCCGTGCGCGGCCACCCGGTGGTGGCCGCCGTCGTGTCCGGCGGGGAGCGCGGCATGGCCGTCGACACCCATCCGGGAGTTCGGGTGGAGTTCCGCTTCTGCGCACCCGACCAGTTCGGGAACCTGCTGCAGCACCTCACCGGTTCGCGTGCACACAATATCCGGCTTCGTGAACTTGCCGTTCGACAAGGCTTGTCGGTCTCCGAGCACGGCGTCACCGACGACGAGGGGAAGGTGCACACGGCCGTCAGTGAGGACGCGGTCTACCGGCTTCTCGGCCTCCCCTGGATTCCGCCTGAGCTGCGCGAGGACAGCGGAGAGATCGCCGTCGCGCAGGCCGGCCTCCTCCCTAACTTGCTGACCGAAGAAGAACTTCGGGGCGACTTGCACGTCCATACGACCTGGAGCGACGGCCGGGACTCGCTGGCCGACATGGTGGCTGCGGCGGCGGACCTCGGCCTCGAGTACCTCGGCATCAGCGACCACTCCAAGTCCCTCGCGATGGCCGGCGGGCTCGATGCCGACCGAGTGCGCCGTCAGTGGGACGAGATCGACACCATCAACGCCGCCCGCGGCGACATCACGGTGCTCAAGGCGTGTGAGGTCGACGTACTTGCCGATGGCTCCCTGGACCACGACGACGAGCTGCTCGCCGGGTTCGACTGGGTCACCGCGAGCCTGCACTCGGGGTTTCGCCAGTCCGAAGAGCGGCTGACCGGACGTCTCCTGGCGGCCATCGCCCATCCGCTGGTGAACGCGATCGGCCATCCCACGGGCAGGATGTTCGGGCGGCGCGAGAGCTACGCAATCGACCTCGACCGCGTGATCGCAGCCGCGGCGGCAGCCGGCACCGCGCTCGAGATCAACGCCCAGCCGAAGCGGCTGGACCTGAACGCCGACATGGCACGCCGCGCTCTGGCCGGCGGCGCTCGACTCGTCATCGGCACCGACGCACACTCGACGGGCGAGTTGGCCGTGCGCGCCTACGGCGTGGTTACGGCGCGACGCGCCGGGGCGACTGCAGCGAACGTCGTGAACGCACTCGACAGCACCGGTGTTCGGGCGCTGCGCGCCCGGCGCCGTGCGCTCAGTCCGCCAGGTGCATGAGCAGCGCGGCCGTGCCGTCCACGCCCTGGATCAGATGATCAGCAACGTCGCGCACCACCTGCGGCGTCTCCGAGCTCACTACGCCGATGCCGATGCCATGCTGGAGTCGGCCGGCATCGCGTTCGCGGTGCAGATACGCCCACACCGTCGTGTCGGTGCGATCGTCGCCGACCGACACGACGTGCGCCACGTGCGGCACGTCCGCCAGGAGCACGGCGGTGGCTGTGCCCTTGGACGCAACGCCCGCAGGATGCACCTCCAGCGACATGCGTCCTTGCTCGACGCGAAGTCCCGCAGCACGTCCCGCAGGGGCAACATTGCTCGCGAGGAAGTTTGCGGCGTCGCCGGGTGCACGTGCACCCCGGTAGTGGAACGTCAATGTGTGCAACTTGTCTTCCAGCCAGATCCCGTGCGGTTCGAGCACCGAGGCCGGCCAGCGCTCGACGAGCTCCCGCAGCGGCTCGAGTTCGATTCCGGGCACGCTCACCGGTTCCCCGTCTACACCGACGATCTCGAGTCCGTGGTTGCCCGCGTAGGCGAGTCCCTCAATGCCGACGATCGCGCGCAGGTCGCTCATGCGCCGCCCGCTCACCACTGCGACCAGCGCGTAGCGATCGCGCAGGTGCGGCAGCACCGCGTGAATCACGGGATGGACAGCCACCGCTTTCGGGTCCGGGATGATCGGCGCCATCGTGCCGTCGAGGTCCAGCAGCACCGCCGAGCGGGCCGCATCGTTGCGAAGCGGCGCCAGGGCGCGCAGAATCCGGTCATCCATGCCCGCTGACCGTAACACGCCTCGGCCGACTCACGGCACTGGGGCACTGCTGTTGGTCGGCCTGGTGGCGGGTGTCTTCTCCACCCTGTTCGGCGTGGGCGGCGGCACGGTCATGGTGCCGCTGCTCGTGCTCTTGCTGCGGTTTCCGACCAAGATCGCGACGGCCACCTCGCTCGCGGCGATTATCGTGACGGCCACGGTGGGGGTGATCTCGCACGGCGTGCTCGGCAATGTCGATCTGCCGTATGCACTGCTCATCGGAACACCCGCAATTGCAGGGCTTTTGATGGGTTTGCGGCTAAAGGAACGGATGAGCGTCAACGCGCTGACCTATGCCTTTGCGGCGCTCCTGGTGGTTGTCGCGGTGTGGATGTTCGTGGAGCAGAGCGCGTCCGGAACTGCAGAATCGCTCACCCCCACGCGGGGCGCGATCGTGATCGCGTTCGGGGTCCTTGCAGGGGTGCTTGCAGCCCTGTTCGGGGTGGGTGGAGGCATCGTGTTCGTGCCGGTGCTCACGCTGGTCTTGGGCTTCCCTCAGCTCACGGCCGTCGGGACGTCGCTGCTCGCCATCGTCCCGGTCTCCGTCGTCGGCTCGTGGCGCCAGCATCGGGCCGGCACGGTGGTGTGGGGGGCGGCGCTCACGATGGGCGCCGCTTCAGCGGCCACGGCGATCGCGGGTGCGCTGCTTGCCGATGTGTCACCGCCCCGCCTCCTGCGCATCCTGTTCGCTGGATTGATGGTCTTCACGGCCGTCCAGATGGCGCGACGAGCGCGTTCACAGCCCCGCGCAGCCGACGCCACCACAGCCCGGACGTAGTCCTGCACGTTTCGCCTGGGCTCGTGGTGCGCCGAACGTCGCAGCGGGCAACGCATTGCAGGGGAACGAACTCCCCCGCAATCACACAGAAATCTCATGAATCGTGCTCATGCTCCGCGGCCCTGGCGCCGATGAATCCCATACCGGGGCGCCATGGAGGGCGCGTCACCGTCACAGCAAGGGATCGCGCCGACTCCGGTCTTGGCACTTTCGAGAGAGATCAGCTTGACCGACCAGCCCCCAACGAAGCGGTCCCGAATCGCGCCGCGAAAGCGTCGATCGGCGACCCCTGCCGCGCTCCCTCTCTCGCGCAGGCGGGTGTGGGTGCTGCTCGCGATCGGCTGGCTCCTCGGGGCGGCCGGGATTGCGTCGGCGTTCCAGATCCCCACCTCGGGCGGAGGATCATGGGGAGGGACGGGGCTCGCGGCCACCAAGGACACACCGTCCGGCCTGCGGACCACCATCACGCTCGCTGGATCGCCGAACTCGATCCTGTCGCGCACCAACACCACCCTGCAGGCGGCCAGTAGCTCGAGCGTCCCGGCGCTGCCGGCCGCCACGAACGGCCTGCAGATCCAAACGCTGGTCTCGACCTGCCAGACGAGCTTCGGTGCCGCCACGATTTGCACGCCGGGAACGCTTGGCACGCTGACCGCCACCTTCACCGACTCTGCCGGCAACCCGATCGCTGTACGCAACCCGGTGATGCACATCGCCCGCCTCGGCGGGCGCCTCGCCGGCGGCACGAAGCACGGCCTGCGCGCAACGCTGACCACCACGGGAGCCACGCTGGGCGCCGCGAGCGCTGGATCCAACCTCACCGTGACCGGCGGAACGACCTTCGCCACCACGCTGGCCAACGTCAGCCAGGGAGGCATCGGTGTGTGCCCCGACGCCGGCTGTGGATCCATCCCGATCACCGGCACGGTCTCGAGCCTGAGCTTCGACCTGGGCGCCGAGCGCGCCAACACCAGCAGCGCCTGGAACAGTGACCCCGCCAACGCCGACGCCTTCCTCATCACGTTCAGCTTCGACGAGGATTTCGGCGACGCGCCGGCGGCCCTCGACCCCACCGCGGCCGCCTCGCACCTGCTGAGCGACCTCACCATCGGCCCGAGCGCCACAGCTGAGAACGCGACCACCGTGAACGGCGGTGCAACCGGCACCCCCCTCGTCACCCCGAGCCCGATCGCGAGCGCAACGGCCTCCACCGATGCGGACGACGGCACCGTCACCTTCCCGGCGCTGAACACGTCGATGGGCGGGATGCCCTACACGGTCAACGTCCCCTATGCAGGGGCATCGCGCGCCGGCACCATCTGCGGTTGGATCGACTTCAACGTCAACACCGCGTGGGCGACGACCGAGCGGGCGTGTGGCACCATCCCGGGTGCCGGATCCGGCACCGTCGCGCTCCCGTTCACGATCCCCGCCGCCGGCATCGTCGCCGGTACCGCGAATGCCCGCTTCCGCGCCGGCTACACCGCGTCCCAGGTGCAGAACCCCACCGGACTGGCCGACAGCGGCGAGGTGCAGGACTACCAGGTCACGATCACCGGCGGGTCCGACGTGCAGGTGACGAAGTCGGTCAACACCGCCACCCCCACGTTCGGCTCGAACGTCACCTTCACCGTCACCGTTCGCAACAATGGCGTCGCGGCGGCGACCGGGGTGACGGTCAACGATCTGCTCCCCGCCGGGCTCACCTACGTCTCCTCCAACCCCAGCATCGGCGGATACGTCTCGGGCTCTGGTGTGTGGTCCATCGGCAACCTCGCCAATGGCGCGAGCGCCACCCTCGACATCGTCGCCACGGTGGCCACAGCCAACGCGGTGACCAATACGGCCACGGTCACCTCAACGACCACCGACTCCAACACCGGCAACAACTCCTCGCAGGCCACGGTCGACGCCCCTGACGCCGACATCGCGGTCGGCAAGACCGTCGACAACGCAACCCCCGACCTCAACGGGCTGGTCACATTCACCATCGCGGTGGTCAACAACGGCCCCGATGCGACCAACGGGGTCACCGTCACCGACCTGCTTCCGGCAGGGCTCACCTATGTCTCTCACACCACGGCCACGGGCTCATACGTCCCCGGCACCGGCGTGTGGAGCGTCGGCACCATGGCGAATCTGGCCTCGGCCACGCTGCAGATCACCGCACGCGTGACGACGACCGCCCCGATCACCAACACCGCCACTCGCACCGCATCGTCGGGCTACGACCCGAGCCCTCTCAACAACTCCTCCGCCGCGAGTGTCGACGCCCGCGCGGCGGACCTCGCCGTCACCAAGACGGTCGACAACGCCACCCCGAACCTCGGCGGCAACGTCGTATTCACCGTTGCCGTCACCAACAACGGGCCCGACACCGCCACCGGCGTCGCCGTAACCGACCTGCTGCCGGCCGGTTTGACCTACGTTTCGGATGACGCCTCGGGCGCGTACGTGTCGGGTACGGGTGTGTGGACGGTCGGGAGCCTCGCGAGCGGCGCATCGGCCACACTGCACATCACCGCGACGGCCACGACCACTGCTGCGGTCATCAACGCCGCGGCCGTGAGCAGCACCTCCGTCGACCCGACGCCCGCCAACAACACCGCCACCGCGACGGTGGATGCCCGCTCCGCGGACCTCGCGGTCACCAAGTCGGTGAACGACGCGACCCCCGACGTGAACGGCAACGTGGTGTTCACGGTTGCGGTGCACAACAACGGGCCCGACACCGCTACCGGCGTATCGGTCGCCGACCTGCTGCCCGCCGGCCTCACCTACGTCTCGGATGACGCCGCCGGCGCGTATGTGTCGGCGACGGGTGTGTGGACGGTCGGCAACCTCG
>WBZQ01000136.1_pt1 | contig 47220 bp, 26 predicted proteins | sample 5204251 | NCBI WGS metagenome assembly WBZQ01 (sample SAMN12412402, study PRJNA552823) | activated sludge metagenome | isolation source: activated sludge from nitrification reactor of wastewater treatment plant... | place: USA: Virginia | collected 2017-09 | reverse complement strand
AACAATGCCTGATCACCCGCCGACACCGTGGCCGGTGCCGGTGTCGGAACGATGAGCGCCGCATCGGAGTTCACCGACCGCATCGACAACCGCATGTCGATCGTCTCGCGTCCGCCCGTCATCGACACGATCGCCGTCTCCGCGTTGACCCGCGCCGAAGGATCATTGCTGGCGATGCCACCGCACGCACACGCGGATGCGGGGGATGCGATGAGCAGCCCGGGCAGCATGATCAACAGAGCGACCACGATACGAAACATGTGTGTCGGCATGGCAAGCCCTTCGTGCGGCGAACCACCCCAGAACAGCACAGTCTTCGAGGGCCGGCGGCCTGCCTCACACCGATTCATTCGATCGGTGCACGCCCCGATGTACTCGAGGTCGCGCGTAGTTCCGCCCGGACTCGTGTCTGGCGATCACCGGGAGATGTCACCAGGTGATCGCCAGACACTGCGCGGTTGACGGACAAGTCCAACGGAAGTGGCCGGACAGAGTCAGTTCAATTGGAATCCCTGAACAGTCGCGCGATGAACAGGATTTGTCCGTGAGACGGAAAACTCATGCCAACCGGCCTCGTTGTACTCGGTTTGCCTCACGCTCACCGAATACAACTGCCCTGGCTTCAGTCCGTTGATGGTGAAAACGAAGTGCTTCGTGTTGGGATTGATGGTGGGTGGCACGATCTTGTACGGCCAGTTGCCCGGGATCAGGGTCCGATTGTAGACAGGTCCGAAATCGCCACCGTCGGCGTTGCCTGGAACTTCGACGGCCTTGTATACCTTGATTGCCGGAACAGACTTGCTCCACACGGTGATCTCGGCCCGGTACACGGACACCACGTTCGGGTTGACCTGGCAGTACTTGCACTGGCCCACCTGCTGTTTGGGGTCCAGATTCGGTATCGCTCCGGCCGGACCCGCCAGTCCGGCCACAATGCCCAGGGCCAGTAGGAGTGTCGTCCATGCTGTGATGAGTTTTCGGATCATTGTCGACTCCTCGATGTCGGTGGAATTCACATCGCAAGAGTGCGGAATCCGGACGCGGTTGCCACGAGTAGCCGACTACTCGAATCTCATTGATCGCCACCGGCCATGACGACCACGACTACGCGATCAGTCGGTCGTCGGAGTGGTCTTTTCCTCGTTGCCGGATGGATCAGTCGACGTCGACGCCGCGCTTCTTGAGCCAGACCTGCGGGTTGATCTTGTTGCCGTTCTTGTCCCAGACCTCGTAATGCAGGTGCGGGCCGGTGGAATTGCCGCGGTTGCCGACGGTGGCGATCTGATCGCCGGCCTTGACCTTCTGGCCGGCCTTCACGAAGCTCTGGTCGACATGACCGAAGACGCCGATGGTGCCGTCGTCCTGCCGGACCCGGACCCACTGGCCGAAGCCGGATGCGGGGCCGGATTCGATGACGGTGCCATCGGTGACGGCGTAGATCGGGGTGCCGATCTTGTTGGCGATGTCGACGCCGTAATGGACGACGCCCCAGCGTGCGCCGTAGCCCGAGGTGACGGTGCCGTGGACCGGCCGCACCGCGGTGTGCTTGTGCTGCTCGGGAACCGGCAGCTTCTTGGGCAGCAGGTCGCGCATCGCCTTGTCGATATCGGCCGGCAGATTCACCTGCTTGGACAGGTCTGCCGCCAGGTCCGCGACATTCGGCAGGTCGGCGAGCGCGGGCATCGTCGGCAGAACGGGCGCCTTATGGCCGGTCGTCGGGGTTGACGGGGTCGCAGCCTGTGCCGCGCCGCCGGCTGCCAGCCCGATCGCCCCGGCGAGGGCCACAGCCGCACCCGCGACGGTGGTCGCGGACACCGCAGAGCTCTTGGCGACGCGGTGCTGCCCGCCCCGGTAGCCGCTCGACGAGCCGTCGGAGGGCAGTAGGTCGACCGCGGGAATCGAGGCAGTGGAATTCAGTCGGTGTCGTGACACAGGTTCAGTCCGCTTCGTAGTTGGTAACGTTTCGGTCTCGGCGTAGACACGGCGAGGTTACTACACATCGCGGAAGGATGGGAAGAGCGCAGGTGGGATCGCGTGGCGCGGCGCACGGGGAGTCCGTGAACGAATTGTCGCAGCCGTAAATAGAAAGGTCCGGGGTACGCGTCAGATGTGACTCATCGACGAGGTGAATTCACCCCAACCGGAGGCTGGCAGGGATGTGATGGTGCCCTCGGTGAGACTCGAACTCACACTGGACGGGTTTTGAATCCGTTGCCTCTGCCAATTGGGCTACGAGGGCATCCTGGCGGCCCCGTGGCGCCGCGACCATCCACATTAGACGATGAGCCGGATGCGTCACCAACCGGTACTCTGCTCGCCATGGCCAGGGTGGCCACCTGGGTGATCTGGCGGGCATGAGGGGCCGCCGGGCGCGGGAGACCAGGGCTGGGCGAGGAGGAGATGTGACGGTGACGCAAGAGACTCCGACGGACGGCAACGCCCCTGCTACCACGCATCGGGTGCTGGTGGCCGAGGACGACTCCCTGATCCGGATGGATCTGATCGAGATGCTCCGCGAAGAAGGATATGACGTGGTCGGGGAGGCCCCCAACGGTCAGGTGGCCGTGGAGCTGACCGAGTCGCTGGGGCCCGATCTGGTGATCATGGACATCAAGATGCCTGTCCGTGACGGCATCGACGCGGCCAGCGAGATCGCCGCGAAACGGCTTGCGCCCGTGGTGATGCTGACGGCTTTCAGCCAGCGCGATTTCGTGGAGAAGGCCCGGGACGCCGGGGCGATGGCATACCTGGTGAAACCGTTCACCAAGGCCGATCTGGTGCCTGCCATCGAGGTGGCGGTGAGCCGCTATCAAGAGGTCAAGTCGCTCGAGTCCGAGGTCGCGACGATGCAGGACCGGCTCGAGACCCGCAAACTCGTCGAACGCGCCAAAGGGCTGTTGATGGAGAAGCAGAACCTCAGCGAACCCGAGGCGTTCAAGTGGATCCAGCGGGCAGCGATGGACCGCCGCACCACCATGAAGGCCGTCGCGCAGGTTGTGGTCGAAACCCTGGGCACGCCCAGCTGACACCGGCCATACTCGACTGACCTGGCACTACCCCGAGCCGGGTGTTAAATCTGTGCAACACGCAGCCACACGGCTGCGACTTTGCGTACGGAACCTGCGCGGGGCGCAAGGATTCGGGTTAAGTTTTCCGTCAGGTCTCTTCCGGACCTCTCGACGATCACGTCGAGTGGCAGAACTGAGAGGTTTGAAACATGCATCGTCGGATGACGACCGGTGCTCTCGCGGTGACGATGGCCGGTATCCTCGCCTTGTCCGCGTGTAGTTCCAAAGACAGCGACTCCGACTCGGAATCGGGTGCCAGCACCTCAGCCGGGGCGAGCACGGGTCTGACGATCGCGCCGCTGGCGCAGATCGACACCGAGGGCAAGACGGTTGAGGCGGCGTCGGAGTCCGACGCCGAAAGCCCCGCCGGCGACGGCAAGGCCAAGTGCGACCCGACCACCATCGCGATGGCAGGCGCGCTGACCGGTGCCGATGCCGCCCTCGGCATCAACATCCGCAACGGCGCCCAGCTCGCGGTCGACGAGCACAACAGCTCCAACCCGGACTGCAAGGTCACGCTGAAGACCTACGACACTGAGGGTGATCCGCAGAAGGCCACCCAGGTGGCCCCGCAGATCGTCAACAACAAAGACATCATCGGGCTGATCGGCCCCGCCTTCTCCGGCGAGACCAAGGCCACCGGCGGCATCTTCAGCCAGGCCGGCCTGGTGTCGGTGACCGCTTCGGCCACCAACCCGGCGCTCACCGGCAACGGCTGGAAGACCTTCTACCGCGGCCTGGCCAACGACGACGTGCAGGGACCGGCCGTCGCCAACTACCTGACCGGCACCGCCGGCAAGAAGAAGATCTGCGTCATCAAGGACGACACCGAATACGGTGCCGGCCTGGCCAAGGCAGTCATCAAGACCCTCGGCGATGCGAGCGTCAAGAGCTGCGAGGGTGACGTCAAGAAGGGTGAGCGCGACTTCTCGGCGATCATCTCGACCATCACCGGCGCCAAGCCCGACGCCGTCTTCTACGCCGGCTACTACTCGGAGGCCGCACCGCTCGCCGAGCAGCTCAAGCGTGCCGATTCGGCGATCACCTTCGTCTCCGCCGACGGTTCGAACGATCCGCAGTTCACCGCCCTGGCCGGAAACTCGGCCAAGGGTGCGGTCCTGACCTGCCCGTGCGGTCCGGCTCCGGACAAGTTCAAGGCCGCCTACGAGTCCAAGTTCAAGCAGGCACCGGGCGTGTACTCGGTCGAGGCCTACGACCTGGCCACCATCCTGATGAAGGGCATCGGTGAGGGTAAGACCACCCGCGCCGACCTGCTGTCCTACGTCAAGGACTACAAGGGCAAGGGTCTGGCACGTGAGTACGAGTGGAGCCAGACCGGCGAACTCAAGTCCTCGCTGATCTGGGTCTACGAAGTCAAGTAACGGCCATCAGGCATGTCAGGTGCACCCGGGTGCGATGATCTCGACCCGGGTGCACCTGTGTGCGAACGATCACGACAATTCGGCTGAAAGGTACGCATGATCGCGTATTCATTGGCCGAGTCGACCTCGGTGGTGGCCTCGACCATCGGATTCGATCTCGGCGCACTGAAAGACGGATTCTGGACACTCACGATCCAGGGACTCGCCTACGGTTCCATCTACGCACTGGTGGCTGTCGGTTACACGCTCGTCTACGGCGTGCTCCGGCTGATCAACTTCGCCCATTCCGAGGTGTTCATGCTCGGCATGTTCGGCCAGTATGTCGGCCTGATGCTGCTGGGCTTCCGGCCGCAGGGCGATGTGTGGAGTGAAGGCACACTGATGACCATCACCTACCTGGTGCTGGCCGGCCTGATCGGCATGGCCGTGTCGGGAACCACCGCGGTGGGGCTGGAATTCATCGCGTACCGGCCACTGCGCAAACGCAACGCCAAACCGCTGGCCTTCCTGATCACGGCGATCGGCATGTCGTTCGTCCTGCAGGAATTCGTGCACTACGTGCTGCCGAAAGTGCCGACCGATCCCCGGCTCGGCGGGTCGAGTCCGCAGCCCGCGATCAAACTGGTCGAGCCGACCGAACAGTTCAGGATCTTCGGCGCCTCGGTCACCAACGTCATCCTGATCATCGTGCTGTCGGCGATCGGACTCGCCGTCGGCGTCGACTTCCTGGTCAACAAAACCCGACTGGGACGTGGAATCCGTTCCGTCGCACAGGATCCCGACGCCGCACTGCTGATGGGTGTGTCCCGGGAACGCATCATCATGGTGACGTTCCTGATCGGTGGCGCCCTCGCGGGTGCCGCCGCCCTGCTCTACACGCTGCACGTGCCGTCGAACATCGTCTACTACGGTGGCTTCGTCCTCGGTATCAAGGCGTTCTGCGCCGCGGTCCTCGGCGGCATCGGCAATGTGCGCGGTGCGTTGATCGGCGGCCTGCTGCTCGGCGTGATGGAGAATTACGGATCCGTGGTCTTCGGTAATCAGTGGAAGGACGTGGTGGCCTTCGCGCTGCTCATCCTGGTGCTGATGTTCCGGCCGACAGGCATCCTCGGTGAGAAACTCGGGAAGGCGCGAGTATGACGACTCCAGACCCTGCCGTCCCCGCCGCGGACCAGGCGCCGCGGCGCGGCATCGGCGACGCCATCCGAACCTGGTGGGACAGGCAGTCCCGGCCCGCGCAGTGGGGGATCGGCATCATCGCCTTCGTCCTGCTCGCCCTGCTGCCGGTGCTCGACCCGCCGCTGATCTCCACCACCGCCACCAACTTCGGCGCCACCATGGCACAGTTCGCGATGGTCGCTCTCATCGCGATCGGCCTGAACGTGGTGGTCGGTCAGACGGGCCTGCTCGACCTGGGGTACGTCGGCTTCTACGCGGTCGGCGCCTATGTGGTGGCATTGCTCACCAGCCCCGCCAGCCCGATCTGGGACAGCTCTGATCACGGCCTGTTCTCCGGTCCATGGGCCTGGATCGCCTGCATCCCGCTGGCCATCGTGATCACCGGCATCACCGGCGTCATCCTCGGCACCCCGACGCTGCGCGTGCGCGGCGACTACCTGGCCATCGTCACCCTCGGTTTCGGTGAGATCGTCCGGTTGCTCGCCGACAACCTCAAAGAGGTCACCAACGGCCCCGCCGGTCTGGAGGGCATCCTTTTCCCCGAACTCGGCACCAGCGGCGACAACCCCGACGGTGTCTTCTCCACACAGAACAACAGCGGCACCCTCAGCTACGGCATCTGGTGGTACTGGCTGGCGCTGCTGCTCGTGGTGATCGTGCTGCTGTTCGTCGGCAACCTCGAACGCAGCCGTGTCGGCCGCTCCTGGATCGCCATCCGCGAGGATGAGGACGCCGCCGAGATCATGGGTGTGCCCACCTTCAAGTACAAGTTGTGGGCATTCGTCATCGGCGCCGGCATCGGCGGACTGTCCGGCGCCGTGTACGCCGGCCAGGTGCAGTACGTCGACCCGAAGGCGTTCACCGTCATCAACTCGATGCTGTTCCTGTGTGCGGTGGTGATCGGCGGTCAGGGCAACAAACTCGGCGTCATCGTCGGCGCCTTCGTCATCGTGTACCTGCCCGCCCGCGTTCAGGGCATCGAGGTGGGAGGCCAGTCCCTCGGCGACTTCAAGTACCTGTTCTTCGGGCTGGCGCTGGTCGCCCTGATGATCTTCCGGCCGCAGGGACTGTTCCCGGCGCGGGCGCGGCTGATCACGTTCGGAAGGCAGGTGTACGCGGCGGCGCAACGCGTGGGTGATGTCATCAGACGCGAGCCCGGCCCGGCTTCAGGACAGAAGGAGATCACGTCGTGACCCACCGCACTCCTGACGGCCCCGAGCCGAGGCCCGATCTCAGCAAGCCCGTGTGGCAGCCCCCCGGCACCGGATCGGGGGCCGACGGCGAGGCCGACGGAATCCATCAGGTCGTCGAATCACCGACCGAGCAGATTGCCGAGGTCCTCGCCGATCCGCAGGCGACGACGGTGGTCGATCCCACCGCGATCGATCCTGCGCTCGCCGATCCGGAGGCCGTGGCCGAGGCCGTCGCACCGCAACGCGACATCGCCACGGCGGAGGGCGACACCCTGCTCGAGGTACGTGACCTGACCGTCGAGTTCGGCGGCCTCGCGGCCCTGAGCGAGGTGTCGTTCGACATCCGGCGCGGCGAGATCCTCGGGCTGATCGGCCCGAACGGGGCGGGCAAGACCACCTGCTTCAACGCGATCACCGGCGTGTACACACCCACCCGGGGCACGGTGACCTTCGACGGCGAACCGCTGGGAAAGCTCAAGCGGCACAAGATCACCCGTAAAGGCATCGCGCGCACATTCCAGAATGTGCGGCTGTGGGGTGAGATGACGGCACTGGAGAACGTGTGTGTGGGCACCGACGCCCGGCACAAGACGTCGGTATGGGGTGCCACCTTCCGGACCCCGCGGCACTACCGTGAGGAACGCGACGCCGTCGAGCGCGGCATGGCGCTGCTGGAGTTCGTGGGTATCGCCGCCCGCGCCACCGAGAAGGCGGCGAACCTGCCCTACGGTGACCAGCGTCGCCTGGAGATTGCCCGCGCCCTGGCCACCGAACCGAAACTGCTGTGCCTCGACGAGCCGGCCGCCGGCTTCAACCCCAGCGAGAAGACGGCGCTGATGGGGCTGATCAAGAAGATCCGCGACGACGGTTACACGGTGCTGCTCATCGAGCACGACATGCGTCTGGTGATGGGGGTGACCGACCGGATCGTCGTCCTCGAATTCGGCCGCAAGATCGCCGACGGTGCGCCGCGTGAAGTCCGAGACAACCCGGCGGTGATCGCCGCCTACCTGGGAGTGCCCGATGACGATATCGCTTGACAAGGGTCCGGGAGAAGACGATCCTGGCGCCGAGTGGGCTCCGGTGCCCGGATCGGGCACCCCCGTGCTCGAACTGAGCAATGTGGTGATCCACTACGGTCGGATCAAAGCGCTGCACGGGATTTCGCTGAGCGTGCAGGCCGGTGAGCTGGTGACCCTGCTCGGCGCCAACGGTGCCGGCAAGTCGACAACGATGCGCGGCATCTCCGGGCTCAACAGACTCACCGAGGGATCCATCCGGTTCAACGGTGAGGACATCACGGCACTCAAACCGCACGAGCGGGTGGCCCGCGGCATCATCCAGGTGCCCGAGGGCCGGCGGATCTTCCCCGGCATGACCGTGCTGGAGAACCTCGACATGGGTTGCTATGGAAGGAGGTTCGAGTCCAAGGCGGCCTATGGTGAGGCGCTGGACGAGGTATTCGAGTTGTTCCCGCGACTCGGCGAACGCAAGAAGCAGTTCGGCGGCACGATGTCGGGCGGTGAGCAGCAGATGCTCGCCATCGGCCGGGCGCTGATGGCCCGCCCCAACCTCCTGCTCCTCGATGAACCGTCGATGGGCTTGGCGCCCATGGTGATTCGTCAGATCTTCGAGATCATCGCGAAGATCAACGCCGGCGGCACCACGATTCTGCTCGTCGAACAGAACGCGCAGCAGGCGCTGAGCCGGTCCACCCGCGGTTACATCCTGGAGACCGGGTCCATCACCAAGGAGGGGCCGGGCAGGGAACTGCTGCACGACGACGCCGTCCGCGAGGCCTACCTGGGCGTCGCGTAGGGCCTGTCGGCGCGACCGGTCAATCACAAAGTCTCCCAGGAATTCACTGCGTTCGGCATCGGTGGCCCGGGCCCAACGGCCCTCCACCGGTGCCCGCCGCGGGAGAACACTGAGACGTGCGCAAACCGCACTCATCAGGAGAGACGACGATGACCATCACCGCACGTGATAACCACACCGTTCAACCGCTGGCCGCGCTCGGCGCGTTCATTGCGATGATCGGATTCTTCGCGGCCCCGTTCGCTGTGACCGCCCTGGCTTTCGGGGAGTCCACCTCGGCGTTGATCGCCGCGGCTATCGCAGTCGTGGGGCTCGTCACCGGTGGGGCGCTCATCACCAAGACCACCCGGGCCCTGCATCACCTGGCACTGGTCCCGGACGTCACCGACGACGAGGCCGCCGCGTACCGCAGGCTCCATCCGCACCCGGTCGCCTGATTCGGCACCGCACACAGACCATCCCCCATAGCGCAGCCCGTCGGAGACACAGTCCCGGCGGGCTGTTGGCTATCACTAGACTGGTCCGGGTGAGTCCCGCCAAGAGTGCCGCACCCGCCCAGAGTCCGTCCGCCCGCGCCAGGTCGGGGAAACCGGTTCTGATGTTGCTCGACGGTCATTCGCTGGCCTACCGGGCCTTTTTCGCGTTGCCGGCCGAGAACTTCAAGACGGCCACGGGACAGACCACCAACGCCGTCTACGGCTTCACCTCGATGCTCATCAACCTGCTGCGTGATGAGGAACCCACCCACATCGCCGCCGCTTTTGACGTCTCGCGCAAGACGTTCCGTTCCGAACTGTTCCCCGAGTACAAGGCGCAGCGGTCCAAGTCGCCGGAGGAATTCGGCGGGCAGGTCGAGCTGACCAAGGACGTGCTCGGTGCGATGGGGATCCCGGTCATGGCCATCGACGGCTACGAGGCCGACGACATCATCGCCACTCTCGCCACCCAGGCGGAGGAACGCGGCTTCGATGTCCTGGTCGTCACCGGCGACCGGGACTCGCTGCAGCTCGTCGACGACGCGGTCACCGTGCTCTACCCCAAACGGGGGGTCTCGGAACTGACCCGCTTCACCCCGGAGGAGGTGGAGAAGAAGTACGGCGTCACCCCGACCCAGTACCCGGATATCGCGGCACTGCGCGGAGACAGCAGCGACAATCTGCCCGGTGTGCCCGGTGTCGGCGACAAGACCGCCGCCAAGTGGATCCGTCAGTACGGTTCGCTGTCCGAGCTCGTCGACCACGTCGACGAGATCAAGGGCAAGGTGGGGGATTCGCTGCGCGCCAATCTCGCCTCGGTACAGACCAATCGTCATCTGACGCAACTGGTCCGCGATATGCAGTTGCCCGCCGGTCCCGACGAGCTGGCGCTGGTGGGCTGGGACCGGGAACGCATCCACGCACTCTTCGACGACCTCGAGTTCCGGGTGCTCCGCGACCGGCTCTTCAGCACGCTGTCATCGGTCGAGCCGGAGGCCGAGTCGGGATTCGACCTCGACGGGTCGATTCTCGGCGAGGGTGAGGTCGCCGGCTGGCTCGACGCCCATGCCCGCACCGGTCGCACCGGTATCTCGGTGTCGGCGCCCCGGCGCGTGGTCGACGCCGACCCGTCCGGAATCGCGATCGCGGCGGCCGACGGTTCGTCGGCATATATCGCGATCCCGACGATCGCGCAGGCCGACGAGGAGGCGCTCGCCCACTGGCTCGCCGACGGGGAGCTGACCAAGGCGTGCCACGACGCGAAGTGGGCGATCCACGCGCTGCGGGTGCGGGGCTGGACGCTGCGCGGCGTCACCAGCGACACCGCGCTCGCCGCCTACCTGGTGCGTCCCGGTCAGCGCAGCTTCGATCTCGATGACCTGTCGCTGCGCTATCTGCGCCGCGAGCTCAAGGCCGACGGCCCGGAGGGAGACGGGCAGCTGTCGCTGCTCGACGCCGAAGGGGAAGACGAGGCCAAGGCGTTCGAACATCAGATGCTCGAGGCGCGTGCGGTGGCCGAACTGGCCGACGCGCTCGACACCGAACTCGACCGGATCGATTCGCGGTCACTGCTCACCGACATGGAATTGCCGCTGACGTTTGTGCTCGCCGATCTGGAGGCGGCCGGAATCGCGGTGGATATCAACCATTTCCGGGAGCTGGAGCAGCAGTTCGCCGACCGGGTCCGCACCGCCGCCGACGCCGCCTACGAGGTGATCGGGGAGCAGATCAACCTGGGCTCGCCCAAACAGCTGCAGGCGGTGCTGTTCGAGAAGCTCGACATGCCCAAGACCAAGAAGACCAAGACGGGCTACACCACCGACGCCGACGCGCTGCAGGGGCTGTACGAGAAGACCGAGCACCCGTTCCTCGCGCACCTGCTCGAACACCGCGACGCCACCCGGCTGCGTGTCACCGTCGAGGGCCTGCTCAAATCGGTCGCCGACGACGACCGCATCCACACCACCTTCAACCAGACGGTCGCCGCGACCGGACGGTTGTCGTCGACCGATCCCAACCTGCAGAACATCCCGGTCCGCACCGAGGCGGGCAGGCAGATCCGGCACGGATTCGTGGTCGGCGGTGCGGCCTCAGGGCCGGGGTTCGAGACACTGATGACCGCCGACTACAGCCAGATCGAGATGCGGATCATGGCGCATCTGTCGGGCGACGAGGGCCTGATCGAGGCCTTCAACACCGGCGAGGATCTGCACAACTTCGTCGGCTCGCGTGCGTTCGGGGTGCCGATCGACGAGGTGACGACCGAGATGCGGCACCGTGTCAAGGCCATGTCGTACGGACTTGCATACGGCCTCAGTGCTTTCGGTCTCGCCGCGCAGCTCAAGATCAGCCGCGAGGAGGCCAAGGCGCAGATGGATCAGTACTTCGCCCGGTTCGGCGGGGTCCGGGACTATCTGCATCATGTGGTCGACGAGGCCCGCACCAATGAGTACACGGCAACGCTGTTCGGCCGCCGCCGGTACCTGCCCGACCTCAACAGCGACAATTGGCAGCGCAGGCAGTCCGCCGAACGTATGGCCCTCAATGCGCCCATCCAGGGCACCGCCGCCGACATCATCAAGGTCGCGATGATCAATGTCCACAAACGTATTGCGGCCGAAGGTCTGTCGTCGCGGATGTTGCTGCAGGTGCACGACGAACTCGTCGTGGAGGTCGCCGCCGGTGAGCGCGACGCCGTCGAGAAGCTGGTGCGCGAGGAGATGGGGTCGGCCATCACCCTGTCGGTGCCGCTGGAGGTGTCGGTGGGCTTCGGCCGCTCCTGGGACGACGCGGCCCACTGATGCCGGTGAACGAACCATCCACCGGGGCAACGGCTCTGGCTATCGGGGTGATGCACGGCGACGGTATCGGACCGGAGATCGTGCCCGCCGCGGTGGCCGTCGCCGATGCCGCAGCGGCCCGTGCCGGGTTCGGGATCGAGTGGCGGGAACTGCCTTTCGGTGCTTCCGCGATCGGCACCCACGGCACGCCGATCCCCGGCGAGACGCTCGATGCGCTGTCAGGTCTGGATCTGTGGGTGCTCGGCCCCCACGACTCGGCCGCGTATCCGGTGGAGTTCGCCGGTGACCTCACCCCGGGCGGGGTGATCCGCAAACGCTTCGACCTGTACGCCAACCTGCGGCCCTCCCGCGCACTGCCCGGGGTCGCGGCCACCGCTCCCGGTATCGACATCCTGATCGCGAGGGAGAACTCGGAGGGGCTGTACGCCGACCGCAACATGGCCGTCGGCAGCGGTGAGTTCATGCCCACCCCCGACATCGCCCTGTCGGTGGGGGTGATCACGCGTGCCGCGACGCAGCGCATTGCCCACGAGGCGTTCCGGGCCGCACAGAGCCGATCGAAGCACGTGACCATCGTGCACAAGGCCAACGTGCTGCGCCTGACCACCGGATTGTTCCGCGACGTCTGCCGCGAGGTGGCCGCCGACTACCCGGACGTGCGGGTCGATGACTTCCACGTCGACGCGATGGCGGCGATGCTGGTGCGCCTGCCGGAACAGTTCGACGTCGTGGTCACCGAGAACCTGTTCGGCGACATCCTGTCCGACCTGGCCGGCGAACTCGCCGGTTCACTGGGCGTGGCGGCGTCGGTGAACTGCTCGTCGCGTCAGGCGATGGCGCAGGCGGCGCACGGCGCGGCCCCGGATATCGCGGGCCGGGGGATCGCCAACCCCGTCGCCGTCATCGGGTCCACCGCGATGCTGCTGCGCTGGTACGCCCGCCGCGCCGGCAGAGCGGACGTGCGGGGCACCGCGGACCGGATCGACGCCGCGGTCGCGGCCACTCTCGCCGCGGGGGTGTGCACCCCCGATCTCGGCGGGTCGGCGACGACCGCAGTATTCACCGACCGAGTACTCGCCAACATCGCAGATTCGTAAATCTCTGGTTACTGCCCGGTACGACCCGCCCCGATGAATTAAGTTTCTCCTCAGGTGACGCGAGTGTGTCACCGGAATGGGTAGTGCCCGGAGATCGTGCGGGCCGCGAAGGGATTTGGGATGCGTTTTCACCGATCGAACCGCTCACACGGATTGCGCCTGATGGGAGTGGTCGCCGCGGCGGCCGCCGCTGTGACCGTCGTGGCCGGCTGCTCCAACGACGACGAGTCTGAGGGCACCGGCACCGACATCGGCCCCATCAGCGTCGATGTCTCCAAGGTCGACGACATCGCCGCCGGCCTTCCGCAGAAGGTCACCCAGGCGGGCAAACTCGTGGTCGGGGTGAACGTCCCGTACTCGCCCAACGAGTTCAAGAGTGACGGCAAGATCATCGGCTTCGACGTCGACGTCGTGAACGCCGTCGCCAAGGTCCTCGGCGTCACCGCCGAGTACCGTGAGGCCGACTTCGCCAAGATCATCCCCGCGGTCCAGGCAGGCACCTTCGACATGGGCATGTCGTCATTCACCGACACCAAGGAACGCGAGAAGCAGGTCGACTTCGTGACCTACTACAGCGCGGGCATCCAGTGGGCGCAGCAGAAGGACAAGGCGATCGACCCCAACAACGCGTGCGGCAAGAAGGTCGCCGTGCAGGCCGACACGATCTCGGCCACCGACGACGTACCCGGCAAGAGCAAGGCATGCACCGACGCCGGCAAGCCCGCCATCTCGATCCAGAAGTACGATTCGCAGGACGAGGCCACGAATGCGCTGGTCCTCGGCAAGGTCGACGCGATGTCGGCCGACTCGCCCGTGACCGCGTACGCGATCAAGAAGTCCAAGGGCAAGATCGAGGCCGCCGGTGACATCTTCGAATCCGCCCCGTACGGCTACCCGGTCGCCAAGAGCTCCCCGCTGGCACCCGTGCTGCAGAAGGCAGTCCAGTACCTGATCGACAACGGTCAGTTCAAGGAGATCGCCACCCACTGGGGTGTCGAGGCGGGCCTCATCGAAAAGTCCCTCATCAACGGCGCCATCAACTGACCCGTGGCTGATCTGGTGAAAGGGTCGGGTGCACCTGACCCGACGGAACCCGAGTCGCCCGGCACAGGTCCGCTCGCGACCGGCGCCGAGCCGGATCCGATCAAGGCGGTCCCGCTGCGCCATCCGGGGCAGTGGGCCGCCGCGACGGTCATCATCGTGCTCGCCGCACTGTTCGTCTACGGTGCGGCCACCAACGACGCGTACGCGTGGGGCACCTACGGCGACTACCTGTTCGACACGCGCATCCTCAAGGGCGTCGGCTACACCCTCGCCCTGACGGTGTTGTCGATGGTCATCGCGATCGTCTTCGGTGTGGTGCTCGCGGTGATGCGGCTGTCGCCGAACAGGGTGCTGCGTTCGACGTCGTGGGTATACCTGTGGATCTTCCGCGGCACCCCGGTGTATGTACAGCTGGTGTTCTGGGGGCTGTTCCCGTCGATCTACAAGCAGATCGACCTCGGCATCCCGTTCACGGTGCAGTTCGCGCACTTCGACATCCAGGACCTCAACGCCGCGTTCACCTTCGCGATCATCGGCCTCGCGCTCAACGAATCGGCGTACATGGCCGAGATCGTCCGCGCCGGCGTGCAGTCGGTGGGTGAGGGGCAGACCGAGGCATCGGTGGCCCTGGGCATGTCGTGGTCGCAGACGATGCGCCGCACCGTACTGCCGCAGGCGATGCGCGTGATCATCCCGCCCACGGGCAACGAATTGATCAGCATGCTCAAGACCACCAGCCTGGTGACGGCGGTGCCGTTCAGTCTCGAGGTCTACGGCGCGCAGAAGGACATTGCCGGAGTCATCTTCGAACCCATCCCGCTGCTGCTGGTCGCCTCCACCTGGTACCTCGTCGTCACGAGCATCCTGATGGTCGGGCAGTTCTATCTGGAGCGGTACTACGCGAAAGGGGCGAGCAGGCAGTTGACCGCACGCCAACTCAAAGCACTCGCCGACGCCCAGAGCGAGGCGGCCAAGGCCGAAACCGCGGCCGGCAGTGAGGGAGGTGCCGGGTGACCGCGACGGATCTGACCAAGGGCGAAGCGCCGCAACCGGAACGGCCGATGGTGCTCGCCGAGCAGGTGTGCAAGAACTTCGGTTCGCTCAAGGTGCTCAGGGGCATCTCGCTGGAGGTCAAACGCGGTGAGGTGATGTGTCTGATCGGGCCGTCGGGCTCGGGCAAGTCCACCTTCCTGCGGTGTGTCAACCACCTCGAGGTGGTCAACGCGGGCCGGCTCTACGTCGACGGCGATCTCATCGGCTATCGCGAGCGTGGCGGCAAACTCCACGAGATGAGCTCCAAGGACGCGGCGAAACAGCGCCGGGACATCGGCATGGTGTTCCAGCATTTCAATCTGTTCCCGCACCGCACGGCGCTGGAGAACGTCATCGAGGCGCCTATCCAGGTCAAGCGCAAGAGCAAGGCCGACGCCCTGGAGCGGGCACGGTATCTGCTCGACCGGGTGGGGCTGGCGGGCAAGGCCGACACCTACCCCGCCCAGCTTTCGGGTGGTCAGCAGCAGCGGGTGGCCATCGCCCGCGCGCTGGCGATGGATCCCAAGCTGATGTTGTTCGACGAACCCACCTCGGCGCTCGACCCGGAACTCGTCGGCGAGGTGCTCGGTGTGATGCGTGAGCTGGCCGCCACCGGCATGACGATGCTGGTGGTCACCCACGAGATGGGTTTCGCCCGGGAGGTTGCCGACCAGCTCGTGTTCATGGACGGTGGCGTCGTCGTCGAAAGCGGGAATCCCCGTGAGGTGCTGGCCAATCCGCAGCACGAACGGACCCGCGGCTTCCTGTCCAAGTTGTTGTAGATCGGTTTGCCGTAGCCCGGGCCGCGGTCCGGCGGTATCCATTCGTTCGGATGCCGCCGGATCGCGCCGCGTGCGCGGTCAGACGATAGGGTACGGCTGAATACTTTGCTCGGTGAACGACCGCCGGCGCGGGCGTCATGGGTGTGGAGGTGAGACGTGAGCTTGAACCCGGGATCCGCATTCGCGGGCTATCGTGTGGTCCGGTCGCTCGGCAAGGGCGGCATGGGGGAGGTCTACCTGGTCCAGCATCCGCACCTCGGCCGCCTCGAAGCACTCAAACTCATCTCGATCGGACAGAGCGGCCCCGAGTTTGAGCAGCGGTTCATCCGTGAGGCACGCACCGCCGCCGCACTCAAGCATCAGGGCATCGTCACCATCTACCACTACGGGGTGGAAACCGGGGCGAGTGGAGCGACGGGGAGCACGCCGTGGTTCACGATGGACTACGTCGAGGGCACCGATCTGGCGTCCCGGACGGACCTGTCGCCCGCCGAACTCGCCGAGGTGATCTCCCGGGCCGCCGACGCGCTCGACTACGCGCACAAACGTGATGTGGTGCACCGCGACGTGAAGCCGGCCAACCTCATGTTCACCCGCGATGACGAGACCGGCGCACTCGACCGGGTGGTGTTACTGGACTTCGGGATCGCCCGGATCATCTCCGATTCGCGGCTCACCGCCACGTCGGCCTTCATCGGCACCATCATGTACTCGGCGCCCGAGGTGCTGGTGGGGGCACCGGCCAGCGGCCGTAGCGATCAGTACTCGCTGGCGGCCACCGCGTTCGAACTCCTCACCGGCCGCCCACCGTTCGCCGCCGAGCACCCGGCCGCGCTGATCTCGGCGCATCTGCATTCGCCGCCGCCGAGGCCGTCGCAGGTCGCCGCCGGACTCGCCCCCGCCGACGACGTCCTGCTGCGCGGCCTGGCCAAGGATCCCGCCGACCGTTACGGTTCCTGCGGCGAGTTCGCCCGCGCCCTGCGGTCCGCGCTCGCGGATGCGACCACCGGCGAACGGCTTCCTGTCGCACCGGCGCCGGCCGTCGGCGCCGACGATGCGGCGACCAACCGGACCGACCTCTCGTCCCCGGACGCGGTCACCGAAACGGTGAACCCCCCGGAATCCGCTGTGTCCCCGGAACCCGCTGTGTCCCCGGAACCGGCGGTTTCTCCGGCACCTCAGCCACTGGCCGCACCACCCTCTCAGGGGCCGCCGGGAGCGAAGCCCCAGGCTGCGCCCGAGCCCTCGCCACCCCCTCGGCAGGAGAAGAAGCGCCGCGGCAAGGGCCTGCTGATCGCGCTAGCAGCTCTGGTGGTGGTCGTGGCGCTTGCCGCGGTGCTGGCGCTGACCGTCTTCAAGTCCGACGCCAAGGGCGGCGGTGGCGGCGGTGAACAGACCGAGGTGGCCGGTCCGACGGAGATCGACCGCTCGACCGTGCCCGCGGGCACGGTGATGCCCTTGGCCCAGATCGGCGCGGACGGTGTGCCGGTGGCTCATTCGCCGGGCAGTGGACTGCGTGCGAAGGGATCGGGTGAGGCCGTCTGCGGGCCGAAGACCATCGCGTGGCTCGGGCCGCTGAGCCGGGAACGTGCCGAACGTGCCGGTGGCAGCCGCAACGGCGTGGCGATGGCGGTGCGCGAACACAACGGCAACAATCCGGACTGCCAGGTCACCGTCCGCGAATACGACACCGAGGGTTCGCCGGAGAAGGCCCGGCAGCTCGCCACGACGATCACCGCGGACAGTTCGGTCATCGGCGTCGTCGGACCGTGGACATCGGGCGAGGTGCGCGCGGCCGGGCCGGTCCTGAACAAGGCGGGCCTGACGTTCACCAGCCCGTCGGCCACCGACCCGACGATGGGCCGCAACCTGGGCTGGAAAACGTTCTTCCGCGGCACGGTCAACGACCGTCAGGTCGGGGTCTCGATCGCCAACTATCTGACGGGCGAACGGGGACTGTCCAAGATCTGTGTGATCGGCAACGATTCGTCGGACGCCCGGGACCTGGCGCCGACGGTGGCGTCGACACTGAAGTCGGCGACCGCACCAGGTTGCACGCTGACCGTCACCCGCGGTGCCCAGGATTTCAGCGAGCAGGTGGCGACGGTGCAGCAGGTGGGTGCCGACGCCGTGTTCTACGCCGGTGAGTGGATGGAGGCGGCGCCGCTCGTGCGGCAGCTACGTGCCGCGGGTGTGACCGTCCCGTTCATCGCGGGCGCCGACCGCGTCTTCAGTACGCAGTTCTCCTCGATCGCCGGGACCGCCGCGTCGCGGTCGTTGCTGGTGTGTGCGTGTGGCCCGACGTCCGGCCAGTTCTCCACCGAGTACCGGGAGCGGTACGGCCAGGCCCCGGTCACCTTTGCCGCTGAGGCCTATGACCTGACCGCGATCATGCTCAAGGCGATCGACTCGGGCGTCGACAGCCGGACCGGGATGACCGCGTACTTCCGGGACTACCGTGGAAACGGCATGGCCCGCACATACCAGTGGGATGCCGACGGCTACCTGACGACGACACTGCCGTGGGTATACGAGGTGGCCTGACGCACGGTTCGCCGGTGGTTCCCGCCTGAGAGGTCGGGCACCGGCCGTCGAGTGCCAAGTGTAGGCTGCCCTTACTATGCTGCCTGTTGCCTGGTTCCCGTCGCGTGCCGTCCGTCTGTCCGTCGCCGTGGTGCTCGGCGCCCTGATCGCGCTGCTCACCGCGACGTCGTTCGTCATCCCGGCGGCCGGAGCCGACCCCCGAACCGATGGGCAGCTGCATTCGCTGCGCCACCTGCGCGACAACCTCTGGGAGGCCACGGCCTACTCGACCGCGATGGATACCGAGATCCCGCTGCACATCATCCGGCCGGCCGGCGGTGGCGCCGGGGCGCCGACGTTCTACCTGCTCAACGGTGCCGGCGGCGGCGAGGACGGGGCCAACTGGCTGGCGCAGACCGACGCGATGAAGTTCTTCGCCGACAAGAACGTCAATGTGGTGATCCCCGAGAAGGGGATCGGTAGCTACTACACCGACTGGATCGCCCGCGACCCGGCGATCGGGAAGCCGATGTGGCAGACGTTCCTGACCACCGAACTGCCGCGCGCGGTCAACACGTCACTGCGCACCAACGGGGTCAATGCCATCGGCGGGATGTCGATGTCGGCCACCTCCGTGCTCAACCTCGCGATCGTCGCGCCGACACTGTACAAGGGAGTCGCCTCCTACAGCGGCTGCGCGCGCACCAGCACCCTTGAGGGCTACTCGGTCATCCGCGGCACCGTGTACGTCGCCAACAAGGCCAACGTCGACAACATGTGGGGACCGTTCGGGTCGCCGCTGTGGACCACATACGACCCGTACGTCAACGCGGCCCGATTGCGGGGACTGACGCTGTACCTGTCGAGTGGCAACGGGATGGCCGGAAAGTACGACAAGCCGGGGCTGCAGGCGCCGGGAGCGCCGACCCTCGGGGAACAGGTCGTCGTCGGTGGTGCCCTGGAGGCCGCGGCGCACACCTGCACGACGGCGATGGCGGGCCGGCTGCGGCAGCTGCGGATCCCGGCGACCGTCCACCTATCGCGCAAGGGCACTCACTCTTGGGGTTACTGGCAGGACGAACTGCACCGGTCCTGGCCGACGATCGCCACCTCCTTGCGTCGCTGAACGGTGGTGATGATGGAGCCCGAGCACACCCGGACGCACCCGCGGCACGCAGTGCCCGAGACCTGCGATTCACGTGAAGATCGCTCACTCGCAACGGAATCCACGTTCGTGGCGGGATGGCGGAGGACCGCCGCCGAACGTGGTGACGCGGTGGCCGTCCAGACCCCGGACGAGTCGGTGACCTACCGGCAGGCCCTCATGGTCGTCGAGGAACGGGCCCTGGTGCTCGGGGCGGCGGTGCGCGACCGATCACGGCCGATCGCGGTAGACGTCGAATCCGACGTCGAATCGGTCCTGTCGATTCTCGCGGTGCTGTGTTCGGGACATCCGGTGATCGTGCTCGATCCGTTCCTGCCCGACGCCCGCCGTGACCACATCCTCGGAGTATCGGGCGCATACCGGCTCACCGCCGACGATCTGGACACACCGGTTCCGGACGGCGTCGAAATCGCCGAGCCCGGCCCGGATGATCCGGCGGTACTGATCTTCACGTCAGGATCGACCGGTGCGCCGAAGGGCGTCGTGCATGGGCAGCGGGCCTGGGTCAACCAGGCCGCCGACGGCCGGGCGTTCATGGGATTGGGTCCCGGCGACCGGGCGGCGACTCTGCTGCCGCTCAGCTTCGGCGCCGGATTCGACTGCCTGGTCATGACGATGCTCAACGGATCGCGGTTGCTGCTGTGGGACGTGCGGCGGCGCGGTACCGACGGCCTGCGGGACTGGCTGGCCACCGAGCGCGCCACCACGGCGCATTGCACGCCGTCGCTGCTGCGCTCGTGGCTTTCCCCGGAGACCTCCGCCGTCGGTTCGCTCCGGCTCCTGTCCACATGCGGGGAGTCGGTGTACCGCGGCGATGTCGAACGCGTCCGTGCCGGGCTCATGCCCGACGGTGTCTTCTGCAGCTGGTCCGGTTCGTCGGAAGCCGGGAATCTGGCTTTCAATCCCTTTCCCGCCGAACGTGAACTGCCCGCCGGGGTGATCCCGGTGGGCACCCCGGCATCGGACAAGCACGTCCGGATCGTCGGTGACGACGGCGCGGATGTCCCGGCCGGGGAGGCGGGTGAGGTGATCATCGAGTCGGCGCATCTTGCCCTCCGTTACCACGACGCACCCGACCTCACCGACGCCCGGTTCACCGACCTCGGTGCGGGCCGGAAGCGTTACCGGACAGGAGATCTCGGCAGGTTCGACCAGCTAGGTCAGCTGCACCTGCTCGGCCGCGGAGACGACGCGATCAAGATCCGCGGGTACCTCGTCGAACCGGTGGAGGTGGAGTCGGCGATCCGCGCACTGCCGTGGACCGCCGACGCCGTGGTGACCGCCGACCGCGGCCAGGGGCGGCTCACCGCGTATATCGCCGTCAACCCCGGCACGTGGTCGCCCGCGCCGGTGGAGATCCGGCGCGAACTGGCGAAGATGCTGTCGCCCTGGATGATCCCGCGTGACATTGTCGTCATCGCCGAACTGCCGCGCACCGAACGCGGCAAGGTCGACCGCGCCGCCCTGCCCGCCGCCCCCGGACGGACGATCGAACCGATGCGGGGCCTCACCGAAGCCAACCTGGAGATCCTGTGGCTCGAGGTTCTGGCCCTGGACGCGGTGGGGCGCACTGAGGATTTCCTCGCTCTCGGCGGCGATTCACTCGCCGCCGCCACCTTGCTGGCGCGGGTGCGTGAGCGCTGGTTCGTCGATATCCCGACCGCCGAGTTCGCCGAGGAACCCACCATCGCCGGCCTCGGCCGGCTCCTGGATGAGGCGAACCGCGAACGCGCCCGGACCGACGCCGCCGGCACCGTCGTGGAACTGCGCGGCGGGGAAGGGCGGCCGATGTTCATCGCCGCGGGCGCGGGTGCCCCGGCGGTGAGTCTGCTGCCCCTCGTGCGCGAGCTGGGCGGGGACTTTCCGGTGTACGGCCTGCAGGCGCACGGACTCGAACGCCGGGGGCGTGCCGATCGCACCATCAGGGCCGCCGCGCGGCGCGCGATACGTGACATCCGCAGGATTGCGCCCGACGGGCCGTACCGGCTGGCCGGCTACTCCTACGGCGGCTTCGTGATGCTGGAGGCCGCGGCGAGACTTGTCGACGGTGGAGCCCGGTGCGATGCGGTGATCCTTCTCGACGCGCTGTTCGAGCCGGAACTGCTCGACCGGATATGCGGTGGGCGGCATCCCGAGTTGTCGGGGGCCGGTGATCGGGTGGCGCTCCCGGACCGCACCGGCGTGACCGCGGACACGTCGGAACGGCCGAACGAGGACCCGGCGCCGGCGGATCGGTTGGCCGCGCTGCGGTCCCGTGTGCTCATGCGGACGCTGGTGGCCACGGCGGGACTGGTCACCCTGCCCACCGCGACGCAGTGGACGGTGTTCTGGGACCTGGGCCGGCAACTCATCCGCCGGCACCGTCCGGCGATCTACCGTGGGCCGGTGGTGCTGGTGCGGGCGGCTTCGAGTCCCGCGAACGTAGCGGCATGGAGCCGCCTGGTCACCGGTGGGACGACCGTTGTTCCTGTTGCCGGGGACCATCATTCGATGCTGCGGACGCCACTGGTCGCCGAGACCGCTGCCGCGATCGACGCCGTCGTCACCCCCGGTGGCCCGGCGCGGGAGCGGAACCGATGACCGGCCCGGTGGTCGCGGTCGTCGCCGCGTTCGAACCGGATGGGGAACTGCTCGAGGTGGTCGAACGGGCGCTGGCGCAGTGTGATTCGGCGATAGTCGTCGACGACGGTTCCCCGTCGCGGTCGGCCGCTGCGGAGCGGGGGGTCCGCGAGGTGCTCGACGCGTGTGCGGTCGCGGGTGCGACGGTGATCGAACAGCCGCGGAACCAGGGCATCGCGTGCGCGCTGAATACCGGAATCCGGGAGGCCCGCCGCCTCGGTGGCCGGTACGTACTCACCCTCGACCAGGACACCCACATCGAATCCGGTTATGTGACAAAGGCACTGAATCACCTGACGCTGGCCGGGTCGGTGGGCGTCGAGGCGGCGATGGTGTCGCCGAGTCTGATCAACGACGACGTCGCCCCGTTCTGGTTCGCCGACAAGGGCCTGACCCTGGCCTTCGAACCTATCCAGTCGGGCTTGCTGATCCCGTGCACGGTCTTCGACACGATCGGGCTGTTCGAAGAAGACCTGTTCATCGACTGCGTGGAGACCGAGTTCTACCTGCGCGCCCGGGCCCACGGCATGTCGGCGCTGGTGGTTCCCGGCACCCGGATCCGGCACCGGCTGGGCCGCACCGCGTCGTGGGAGCCGCCGTGGCCGTTACGTCCGATCCTGCTGCGCGGGAGGGGATCCGGGGCGACGATCGAGTTCACCGAACATCCGCCGTCCCGCAACTACTACATCTCCCGTAACCGGCTCGTCCTGTACCGGCGGTATGCGCGCGCCGAGCCGCTGTGGTGTGTGGTGTCCATCGCCAAGGACACGTTGATCCGGGGCCGGGCGATGCTCATCGGCACTCAGCGCCCCGCGCGGATCAGGCTGTCGGTGGCGGGCGTGCGCGCGGCGCTGGCGGGGGATACGGGGAAGATTCCGGACGGCCTCGTCCGGCGGCGCGGGCATCCGCGGTCGGTGGGCGGTTCGGCATGACGGTGTCCGCCGCCCCGCCTCGAGTCCCGGCCTCGGTGTCGGTGGTCATCGCCGCGCACAACGCCGCCGGCACGCTCGGCGCGCAGCTCGAAGCGCTGCGCGCGCAGGACTATCCGGGCCGGTTCGAGGTGATCGTGGCCGACAACGGGTCGACCGACGCAGTGGCGGGCTATCTCGCCCGGCATGAGGCACGCGAGCGCCTCCGCCTGCGGTGTGTGGACGCCTCCGGACGGCCCGGGGCGGCTCACGCCCGGAACATCGGAATATCCTCGGCGACAGGTGATCTCGTCGCCTTCTGTGATGCCGATGACGTTGTCCGGCCGGGCTGGCTGAGAAACCTGGTCGCGGCCGCGGGACACTGCAGCCTGGTCACCGGTGCGGTGGAGACCCGCACCCTCAACTCGGAGACCGTACGCCGGTGGATGCCGATGCCGCCGCCGGACCGGCCGCTGGAGGTGCCGGGTTTCCTGCGGGCCGCAATGGCCGCGAACATGGCGTGCTGGGCCGATGCGCTGAGGAAGGTGGGAGGGTTCGACGAGTCGTACCGGAACGGCTACGAGGACGCGGATCTGGCGTTGCGCGTGCAATTGTCCGGCGGCACCGTCGGACACTGCGCGGACGCGCTGATCGCGTACCGGCTGCGCGACACCACCGCCGCATTGTGGCGGCAGTCGCTGACCTACGGAAAGGGCAGCGTGCAGTTGTATGCCGACTACCGTCCGTACGGCATGCCCCGGCGGTCCGCGAGCGACCTCATCCAGACACTGGCCCTGGTGATTCTCGGAAATCCGCTGGTACCGGAACGTATGTCGCAGGTGTCCCGCGGTCTGTGGCTGTTCCACGCCGGGCACCTCGCCGGACGGGTGGCCGGCAGCGTCCACCACAGATGCTGGTACATCTGATGGCCTCGCAACCCGCGTCTGCGGGCCGCCGCCCGCCTCCCGAACTGGTGTCGGTGGTGATCGCGGTCCACAACGGAACGGACCTGCTCGGCGACCAGCTCGACGCGCTCGTGGCCCAGACCTACGCGGGTGACATGGAGGTGATCGTCGCCGACAACCGCTCCACCGACGGGCTGAGCGAGTTCCTGCGGCGGTACCCGGATGCGGACGCACTGCGCCTGCGCCGGGTCGACGCGTCGGAGCGGGCCGGTGCCGGTTACGCGCGCAACACGGGCGTCGCGGAATCGGCGGGGGACTTCATCGCGTTCTGCGACCACGACGATCGAGTGCACCCGGGCTGGCTGGAATGCCTGACCGCCCTCGCACCCGAGCACGCCGCGGTCGGTGGCGGCCTGGAGACCGCGACCCTGAATTCGGCCGACGTGCGACGTTGGCGGCAGCTGCTGCCGCCCGACGTACCCAACGGCTTCCCCGGCTTCCTGCGGTGGTCTCCCACCTGCAATCTGGGGATCTGGCGGGACGCCTTCGACGGTGTCGGCGGATTCGACCTCGCCTACGCCGAAGGCGGGGAGGACGCCGATCTGACATTCCGGGTACAGCTGGCGGGCGGCTCGTTGGGGTTCGCCCCCGACGCGCTCATCGCCTATCGGTTGCGCGACACCCTGATCGGACTGTGGAAGCAGTCGGTCATGTTCGGGGAGGGCGACGCCCGGCTCTTCGCCGGCTACCACCGGCACGGCATGCCGCGGCGCCACTGGCTGGCGACCGTCGACGTGATCGCCTATGCGCTGATCCGCAATCCCCTGCTTCCCACCTGGTTGACCAGGGCGCCGCGCGGGGCGTGGGTGTTCCACACCGGCAACCTCGTCGGCCGCGTCAAAGGCAGCCTCAGGCACCGCTGCTTCTATGTGTGAGTGCCGGCTCAGTCGTCCGTCGCCGCGCGCCGATAGCCCGCGACCGTCGGGCCGGTGAACAGCACCAGCAAGGCCGCCGACCAGAGCAACGTCAGCACCAGCGGCCGCCACACGGGTCCGGCATCGGCGAGACCGCGGATCGTGTCGATGGCGCAACTCATCGGCTGATACTCGACCACCGGCCGCAGCCACCGCGGATACGATTGCGCGGGAACGAAACCGGTGTTGAAGAACATCGCGAGATTGGTGCCCACGGCCGTCCACTCCACGACCCGCGACTCGGAGTTGCGCAGCGCGAGCGCCGTGACCATCATCGAGAACGACAACCCGAACAGCACCGCCACACCGATGACGGCGAGGTAGCCCGGCACGCCGGTGTGGATGCGGAAACCGACGATCGTGCCCACGAGCAGCACCGCGGTCACCGTCACCACGATGCGCACGGCCTCGGCGAGGAGCCGGCCGGTCATCGCCGACGCGCGATGCACCGGAAGCGTCCACATCTTGCTCAGCAGGCCGGTCTTCCGCTCCCACTGCAGACCCAGGCCGCTGATCGATGACCCCGACATCGCGCCGACCAGCGCCACCATCGGGACCATGCCGAACACATTCGATGTGCCCGAATGCTCGCTGACGGACCGGTCCAGGACCAGCCAGAACAGCAGCACCATCAGTGCCGGGAACAGCAGTGACTGGAGCAGGGTCACCGGATCCTTCGACCACCTCACCAGGATCCTTTCCGCCTGTAGGAGCGACGCCCTGGCCAGTGACCGGGCCGCGACGGCCGGAGCCGCCCGGGTGGACACCGGCACCGCGTCGCGGGCGGGGAAACGGAGCGAATCGGCGCTGTGGGCCACCGATTCGGTCAGCTCGACGAGGTCCTGGTTGCGGGAGGCCGGTCGGTGACTCCTGGTTCTGGGGCTCATAGGTACGCCCTCCGGTGTGTCTGGGCGTGGTGAGCCGCCGCGATGAACACGACGGCCAGCCCGGCCAGCCACAGCAGCGACGGCAGTGCCGAGTTCCAGCCGGGGTGACCGTCCGCCAGTTCCCGCATCAGCGTGGAGAAATGGGAGATCGGCTGGTTGCGGGCGAACGGTTGCGCCCAGTCGGGAAACCCCGATTCGGGGACGAATCCGGTGGACAGCAGCCCGAGGACCAGCTGCGGCAACACGAGCAGCTGGGAGGTCGCCTCCGCGCTGCGGGCCATCACCCCGAGGGTGTCCGCGCCGATGCCCAGGACCAGGGACACCGCGATCGCGAACACGATGAACCCGGCTGTGTCGATGACACCGCCGTTGAAGGAGAAGCCCAGCAGCGCACCGAAGGCCAGCGCGGCGCAGATGGAGAGCAGTACGCGGACGATGGTCACGCTCATGCGCGAGAGCAACGGCACCAGCGGATGCACCGGCATCGCCGTCAGCCGCCGCGTCATGCCACGCATCCTGTCCAGGGCGGCGCGCTGCGCGGCGGCGACCGCGGTGAACGCGACAGCCTGCAGCACGATGATCGGCATCAGGAACTGGGCGTAGTCGATGCCCCGCTCGGCCATGATCAACCGCAGCGGCAGGTAGAAGCCGAGCGCGAACACCAGCGGCATGGCGATCGCGATCACGAATTCGCTCTGCGACCATGCCGACCGGAGTGCTCGCGCGGTCATCGTCCGCCACTGCCGGACGAAGGCGCCGCCGGGTTCCCACACGGCGGCGTCGGCACGGTCGGGCCAGGTCAGGCGGTCCCCGCTGACCGCGGTGGCCGTGGATCTGATGCTCATCGGGTGTCGCCGGTCGCGGATGTGTCGCCGGTCAGCGTGAGGAACACATCGTCGAGCGAGGGACTGCGCAATCCCACGTCACGAAGGGCGATTCCGGCGTCGCGGGCCGCGGTGATCACCTGCCCCATCGTGTCCACCCGTTCGGGCGCGGTGAGGGTGACGGTGCCGGAGCCCGTGACCGTGCACCGGTACCCGGGGCCCAACAGGCCGGCGAGCACAGCCCGCAGCGCGGGCGCGTCGGCCTCGTCGGCGGGTGCCACCTCGCAGTAGGTGGCCCCGACACGGTCTTTCAGCGTGGCGGCGGTGCCCTCGGCGACGACCTCCCCGCGATCGATCAGGATGATGTTGTCGGCGAGCTGGTCGGCCTCATCGAGGTACTGGGTGGTCAGGAGTGTGGTGATGCCGTCGGCCCGCAATGCCGCCACCAGCGACCAGACCGCCTGGCGGCTGCGCGGATCGAGTCCGGTTGTCGGCTCGTCGAGGAAGACCACCTCGGGTCTGACGACGAGACCGCAGGCGATGTCGAGGCGCCGGCGCATGCCTCCCGAATAGGTCTGGACGGGCCGCCTACCGGCCGCCACCAGACCGAAGCGCTCGAGGAGATAGTCGGCGCGCTCACGGGCTTTCGGCCGGCACAGGCCCTGCATCCGTCCGAAGAAGATCAGGTTGTCGCGGCCGCTGAGGGTCTCGTCGAGGGCCGCGTACTGACCGGTCATCGAGATCGATGCCCGGACGCTTGCCGGGTCGGTGCGCAGATCGTGGCCGGCGATGCTCGCGGTTCCCGAATCCGGTGTGATCAGGGTTCCCAGCGTGGACACCAAGGTCGACTTGCCGGCTCCGTTGGGGCCGAGGATGCCCAGGATGCTGCCCTTCGGCACGTGGAACGAGATATCCCGGAGCGCCTCGACCTCACCGAATCGTTTGCTCAGACCCGATACCCGCACCGCGATCTCGGGTCCGGGGGGCGTCGTCGCATCCTCGGGGACGCGGGCGCCGACGGAGGTGCGGGACTGGGGCGGGGCTCCCATCGGGTGTTCCACCTTTCCATCGTATACCGTCACACAGGTAAGCCTGTGCTAACCTAGCGTGTCCTAAGTACGTCGCAGCGCGTGGGTCGACCTCAGCTCAGGCCCGCCCCGAGAATCTGTTGGGATGGCTGAACCGCTTTGACCGTCAACGAGCTCGGCGCGCAGTCTCAGGCCGGGTCTCTGCCCGCCGACGTGGCCCTCGCCGCTGACCGGATCGTCCCGCTGTCGGCGGCGCAACGCAGCATCTGGTTCGCCCAGCAGCTCGCACCCGACACGGCGTTCTCTATCGCCCAGTACGTCGATGTCGACGGTGACCTCGACACCGCGCTGTTCACCGCGGTCGGACAGCAGGTGGCCCGGGAGTTCGGGGCGGCCATGGTCCGCCTCATCGACCCGCCCGACCCGGACAGCCGCTGTGGGGGCGGACACGGCCCGGACCCCGCCGGTGCGCCGGTGCAACTGATCGACGATTCGTTGCGCGACGAGATGACTCACCTGGACCTGCGTGCCGAGCCCCACCCGGAGTCCGCGGCCCGCGCCTGGATGGACGCCGAGTTCCGCCGCCCGCTCAACCTGTACGCCGACCGGCTGATCGAATCGGCCACCCTGCGCATCGCCGACCGCCGCTGGTTCTGGTACACGCGGGTCCACCACATCCTGCTCGACGGCTACGGGGCGACGGCCTTCGCCGAGCGGGTGGCGCAGGTCTACTCGGCACGCATCCTCGGTACCGAGGTGGAGCCCTCGCGTGCGGGCAGCCTGGCCGACCTGCACGCGGATGACCTCACCTACCGGTCGTCGACCAGATTCGAGCGGGACCGTGAGTACTGGTCGGGGCAGCTCACGGATCTGCCCGCACCGATCCGGCTGGGCGGTCCGTCCGGGGCAGGTGGGGCCGCGCATCGCGTGGGCGCCGATCTCGACGAGCCGCTGCAACGGGCGGTGCGGGATTTCTGCGCGGCCAACGACGTCACCGTCGCCGCCGTTGCCGTCGCCGCGACAGCCCTGTACCTGGCCCGCATGAGCGGACGTGACGAGGTGGTCCTGAGCCTCCCGGTGTCGGCGCGCACCAACGCGCTGCTGCGCCGCTCCGGCGGCATGGTCTCCAATGTGGTGCCGATCCGCGCGACGATCGGTGCGGACACCACCGTCGCGCAGTTCCTGGCCCAGATCACCGCCGAGTTGAGCGGCGCACTGCGTCATCAACGGTTCCGCTTCGAGGACATGACCCGGTCGTCGGACGGGTCGGCCGGGGGGCGCGGATTCTTCGGGCCCGCGGTCAACATCATGATGTTCCGGGGCGAGACCCGGCTCGGACACAGCACCGGCCGCGGCTACGTGCTGAGTACCGGCCCCACCGACGACATGGCCTTTACCGTGTACACCGGCGGTGGCGACCTGCGCATCGACATCGAGGCCAACGGGGCGGCGTACTCGGCGGCCGGCGCCACCGCGCATCACCTGCGGCTGTGCACCGTGCTCGCCGCACTCGTCGGGGCGCCCGCCGACGCGCGGGTGGCACGGCTTGACGTCGTCGCCGCCGAGCAGCGTGCGCTGCTGGTCCCGGCCCGTGGACCCGTCGCCGCGACAGCCGAACCCGTGCCCGATCTGCTCGCGCGCGTGCGCGCGGCCTGTCCGGAAGCGACGGCCCTGATCGGCGATGAGACCGCGCTGCGGTACGACGAGCTCGCCGAACGCGTGAACCGGCTGGCCCGGGTGTTCATCGCTCACGGGATGGGGCCGGGTGAGCGGGTCGCGGTTCTGCTGCCGCGCGGCATCAGTTCCGTGACCGCCACCCTCGCCGTGTTCGCCACGGGCGCGACCTTTGTGCCCATCGACCCGGCGCTTCCCGACGATCGCATCGCGTACCTCCTCGACGACAGCGGGGCGGTTTTCGGTGTCACCGGCCCAGGAGGCCGCGAGCGGCTCACCGCGTTGTCCGGCCCGTCGTCCACGCGGTGGCTGCAGCTCGACGATGCGGCACTGATCGCCGAGTACCGGGCGGCCGCGCCCGATGCGGTGACCGACACCGACCGGAACAGGCCCCTCACCACCGCCGACGCCGCGTACCTCATCTACACGTCTGGGTCGACGGGGCTTCCCAAGGGGGTCGTGGTGTCCCATCGGGGACTGGCGTCGTTCTCCGCCGAACAGATCCGGCGGTACGGTCTCGGACCGGGCTCGCGCACAGTACATTTCGCCTCCCCGAGTTTCGACGCGGCGATCCTCGAACTCCTCCTGGCCTTCGCGTCCGGGGCGACGCTGGTCGTGGTGCCGTCGTGGGTGTACGGCGGCGACGAACTCGCGAGGATCCTGCGTGCCGAACGCATCACTCATCTGTTCCTGACCCCGGCTGCTCTCGCCTCGGTACCTCGGGACGATCTGCCCGACCTCGGCACGGTCATCGTCGGCGGCGAGGCCTGCCCGCCTGACCTGGTGGCACGCTGGGCGCGAGAGCGGTTGATGTTCAACGCCTACGGGCCCACCGAGGCGACCGTGATGGCGACCCTCGCGGGGCCGCTGAGACCGGGCGCTGAGCCGGGGGAGCGTGACGTGCCGATCGGGGCACCCATCACCGGCACCACCGCCGTCGTGCTCGATCACCGGCTGTTGCCCGTGCCGGTCGGTGCCACCGGTGAGCTGTACCTGGGTGGCGCCGGCATCGCCACCGGCTATCACCGCAGGCAATCCCTCACCGCGACAAGGTTTGTCGCCGACCCGTATGGACCACCCGGTGCGGTGATGTACCGCACCGGGGATCTGGTCGCCTGGCGGGCCGACGGCATGCTCGCCTATCGGGGCCGCGCCGACCGGCAGATCAAGATCCGCGGCTTCCGCATCGAGCCGGGTGAGGTCGACGCCGCGATCGCGGCCGTCCCCGGGGTCGGTGCCGCGCTCACCGAACCGCAGGTGGTGACCGGTCCACACGGCGGACCGCGGACCGTACTGGTCGGGTACTTCACGGGAACCGCGGACCCGGACGAGATCGGCGACAGGCTACGCGCGGTGCTGCCCTCGCACATGGTGCCGTCGGCCCTGGTGCAGCTCGACGAGATCCCGCTGACCTCCTCGGGCAAGGTCGATCGTGACGCCCTACCCGTGCCCGAGGTTCGTGCGGCGCCGTACGAGGCGCCGCGGTCCCCGGAGGAGGCGGTGGTCGCCGCGGCCTTCGCCGGCTGTGTGAGTGCCGAGCGCGTCGGCCGGGACGACGACTTCTTCGCACTGGGCGGGGACTCGCTCGCGGCGACCCGGCTCGTCGCCGAACTCGCCGAGCGATTCGGCACCGACATCCCGGTCCGCTGGGTGTTCGAGTCGCCCACGGTGGCCGCGCTGGCGCGGCGCCTGGACGAACCGGTCGTCCGCCGGGTGCCGGCATTGCGGCACAACACCTCCGACGACGATGCCGTGCCGGTGTCACCGCAGCAGAAGCGTATGTGGATCATCAACCGGTTCGACACCGACTCGACCGTGTTCCACATCCCGTTCGCGCTGCGCCTGCGCGGTGCACTCGACGTTCCGGCGCTCGCGTCCGCGGTCACCGATGTGCTCGACCGTCACGAGACGTTGCGCACGGTGTATCCGGACAGCCCGGAGGGTCCGGTCCAGCAGGTGGTGCCCGTCGCGCTGCTGCACCAGCTGACCGATGCGGTGCGGACACCGGAAGCCGTTGCGGCCGAAGCTGTCACCCATCGCATCGAAGAACTCGCCGCGACTGGTTTCGATGTCTCGGCGCAGGTGCCGCTGACGGTGACGCTTCTGCGCGTCTCCGAGGACGAGCATGTACTGGTGTGCGTGGTTCACCACATCGCCGCGGACGGTTCGTCGTCGGCGCCGCTGGCCCGGGACCTCGCGGAGGCCTACACCGCCCGGCGCAGGGGCGCCGCGCCCGGCTGGGCACCGCTGCCGGTGACCTACCGCGACTACACCCGCTGGCACCACGAGCTGATGGGAGATGAGGCCGATCCGGACTCGGTATCGGCTGTGCAGCTGAGGTATTGGCGCGAACGGCTCGACCGGTTGCCTGATCTGCCGGCGCTGCCGACAGACCGGCCGCGGCGGGCCGCCGCCGGTGGCTGCGGCGGCGTCGTCTCGTCGTCCCTCCCACCCGGCGTCGTGGAGCGGATACGCACCGTCGCAGTGGCGACGGGCACGACACCGTTCATGGTGGCGCACGCGGCGCTGGCGGTGGTCCTGGCCCGGTTGTCCGGGACAACCGACATCGCAGTCGGCACCCCGGTCGCCGGGCGCGGGCAGCGGCCGCTGCCGGACCTGGTGGGCATGTTCGCCGGAACCCTGGTGCTGCGCACGGAGGTTCGCGGTGAGCAGAGTTTCGCCGCACTGCTGGCGGATGTGCGCGAGGTGGATCTCGGCGCGTTCGAGAACGCCGACTTCCCGTTCGACAGACTGGTCGACCTGATGAGACCGCGGCGTTCCGCGGCCCACCATCCGCTCTTCCAGGTGGGCTTCTCCTACCAGAACATCAGCCTTGGACACTTCACCCTTGACGGACTCGATGTGGAGGTCATCGAACCCGAACTCGGCGTCGCCAAGTCGGACCTGCACCTGACCCTCGTCGACGACGGTGGTTCCGGCCCGATGGCGGTGCGCTGGGACTACGACCGGGATCTGTTCGACCACAGCACCATCGAGCGCTGGCACACCCTGTGGTCGGGCGTGCTGGCCGCCGCCCTCGACGCGGTCGACACCCCGGTGGGCGACCTCGCCGCCGGAGCGGACGGTGCCGGTGCGGTCACGGGGCCGGTGAGCGGACGTGCCGACCGGACCCTCACCGGGCTCCTCGAATCCGCGTTCGCCGCGTACCCCGACCACGAGGCGCTGTGGGTCGATGCCACGTCGTCGGCACTCTCCTACGGACAGCTCCACAGCCGGGTCACCGCACTTGCCCGCACGCTCATCGCCACCGGTGTGGGCCCCGAGACCAGGGTGGCCGTGGCCGTCGAACGGTCCGCCGAACTGATCGAGGGAGTGCTCGCGGTCCTCGTCGCCGGTGGTGCCTACGTGCCCGTCGACCCGGCCGCACCGCCCGAACGTAACCGGCTCGTCCTCGAGTCGGCGCGTCCTGCGCTGGTGCTCGTCGCCGGGGGCGTTCCCGACGGCCTGCGCTGCGACGGGATTGCCGTGTACGACATGACCGCCGGAGGTCAGGTGGTAGCCGGCGGACGCGTCACCGACGCCGACAGGCGCGCACCGCTGTGGCCGTCGAACACCGCGTACGTGATCTACACCTCCGGGTCCACTGGCACCCCGAAGGGAGTGGCGGTCTCCCACGCCGCGATCGCCGCCCAACTATCGTGGAAGACCGGGGCTTTCCCGCTCGGCACCGACGACACGCTGGTCCTCAAGACCGACCTGACCTTCGACCTGTCGGTGTGGGAACTGTTCTGGCCGTTGATCAGTGGCGCCCGGCTGGTTCTCGCCGCACCCGGTGCGCAGCGCGATCCGCGCGAACTGGCGGGGCTGATGGCACGGACCGGCACCACCGCGGCACATTTCGTGCCGTCGCTGCTCGACGCGTACCTCGACGCGCTCGACGATCTGCGTGCCCTCGACAACCAGCCACTGTCGCCGCGGCTCGACCGGGTGCTGTGCATCGGTGAAGCCCTCACCCCGGCCACCGCCGCACGTGCGGCGCGGACGCTCGGGGCGCGGGTGTTCAACCTCTACGGGCCCACCGAGGCCGCGGTCGGCATCACCTGCCACGAGTGGACGGCCGGCGGCCCGGAGAGCGCCACGGTGCCCATCGGCGTCCCCGTCGACGACTCGGTGACCGTGATCCTTGATGCCCGGCTGCATCCGGTGCCCGCCGGTGTGGTGGGCGAGCTGTATCTGGGCGGAGTGCAACTGGCCACCGCCTACGAGGGACGGCGGGACCTGACCGCCACCCGGTTCGTGGCCCGGCCAGGTGGGACGGGCGACCGGCTGTACCGGACCGGTGACCTCGCCCGGGTGCGCCCCGACGGACAGATCGAATTCCTGGGCCGCAACGATTTCCAGGTCAAGATCCGCGGCCGGCGGATCGAGCTGGGGGAGATCGAGTCGGCGCTGGCCGCCGACGAACGGGTCGCCTCGGCCGCGGTCACCGCGCACGACGACCTGCTGACCGCGTATCTGGTGCCGTTCTCCCCGGAGGCCGGCTGGGACGCCGATACGGTCCTGCGGGATCTGGCCTCGCGGTTGCCCGCGTACATGGTCCCGGGCGTGGTTGTCACCCTTGCGGAGCTGCCCCGCGGGATCCACGGCAAGGTGGACCGTGGTGCGCTGCCCGAACCGCACCGTCCCGGCCGCGAGTATGTGGCGCCCCGCACGGCCACCGAACGCGCTCTCGTCGACCTCCTCGGCGACCTGCTGCCCGGCACGGACACGCATGAGGATCTGGGGATCCGGGACGACTTCTTCGACGCCGGGGGCAACTCACTGCTGGCCGCCCGGTTGTCCGCACGTATCGAGGACGTCTTCGGTGTGCGGGTTCCGGTGCGAGTGGTCTTCGACACCCCGGTTGTCGGCGACCTCGCGCGCCGTATCGAGGACGCCCACGCCACCGACCGTCCCCGGCTGATGGCACAGCAACGGCCCGAACGCATTCCGCTGTCGCGGCCACAGCAGCGGATGTGGCTGCTCGACCAGCTCGACCCCGGCTCCGCCGCCTACAACCTCCCACTGGCGCTGCGCGTCGACGGGCCGGTCGACCAGGCCGCACTCACCGGTGCGCTGCGGTACCTCCTCGACAGGCACGAGAGCCTGCGCACGATCTACCCGGCCATCAACGGTGTGCCGCACCAGCGGATTCTCGGTACCGACGAGGCGCTGGCAGGTGCCGACATGGTCCTTTGCGCTTCTGGGGCCGATGCCGGGGCCCGTGACCTGACGGCGCGGATCGCGGAGATCGCCGCCGGCGGATTCGCCCTGGACACGCGGATCCCGTTGCGTGTTCACCTGATCGCACAACCGGACGGGCAGACGGTCGTGGTGGTCGTGGTGCACCACATCGTGGCCGACGGCTGGTCGGTCCGGCTCCTGTTCGGCGACCTCATCGCCGGTTACCTCGGGGCAGGCGGGAGCGCACGCCCGTTGCCCGTCCAGTACGCCGACTACACGTTGTGGCGGGCGGAACTGCTCGGTGACGTCGGACCGGTGCACGCGAGCATCGCCCACCAGCACAGGTTCTGGCGTCGCACGCTGGCCGATCTGCCGGGGCCGCTGCCGCTTCCGTTCGACCGGTCGCGGCCCGCGCATCCCACGGGCCGGGGTGCGACCGTCGAATTCGAGATCGACCCCGCGCAGGTGGCCGCGGCCGAGGCATATGGCCGCAGCCGCCGGGCCACCCTGTTTCATGTGGTGCACGCCGCGTTCGCGGTGATGTTGTCCCGGCTGTCGGGCAGCACCGACATCGTTATCGGCACACCGGTCTCGGGCCGGCCCAGCGCGGTGCTCGACGATGTGGTCGGCATGTTCGCCGAGACCGTCGTCCTGCGCACCGAGGTGAACCCGGACGCGACCGTCGCCGGGTTCGTCGACGCGGTGCGAGCCACGGATACAGCGGCACAAGATAATTCGGAAATTCCCTTCGATGTCCTGGCCGCCGAATTCGAATCAGACCCGGGTGGCGCGCATCATCCGGTGTTCCAGGTGATGCTGGCCGCCGGCGACCCGGCACCGTCCCCGATGGCCGTGGACGGTCTGACGGTGACACCCGTCGAGATCGACCTGCCCGTTGCCCGGTTCGACCTGCACCTGACCGTCGACCTGCCCGCCGACAGCACCGCCGTGGCGTCGGGAACGCGCCCGGTCCGTGGCCGATTCACTTACGCGACAGACCTGTTCGATCACGAGACGGTCGCCGCCTTCCCGGCGATGCTGAGTCACGTACTGCACGCCGTCACCATGGATCCGGGCGCGCGGCTGCACGACATCGACGTGGTGCCGGAGGAGACGAGTGCCGTCGCTCTGGCCCGCTGGTCCGCCGGGCCGGAACCCACGGTCGACCGGTGGGCCGGGACACTACCGGATATCCTGGCGGCCAACGCTTCCCGTGGGTGTTCCGCGACCGTGATGGTGGTGCGCGACGTCGACGACTCGGTCACCCTCACCATGCCGGAGTTCGGGCGCCGGGTCGCGCGCACCGCCCGGGCGTTGATCGACAGGGGAGTGGGCCCGGAATCGACGGTCGCCGTCGCGGTCGACCGCTCGGTGGACATGCTCGTCGCCCTGCACGCCGTCGTGTCGGCCGGCGGCGCCTACGTGCCGCTCGACCTCGACGACCCGCCCGTCCGCGTCGCCACCATGCTCGACGTCGTCGACCCGGTCGTCGTCATCGCACCGGACCGGGCAGCGGCGATCCTGCCGCCGCGCTATGCCGACGATCTGTTCGCACCCGATGCCCGGCACGCCGATCGCGACGACGCGGTGATCTCCGACCACGACCGCCTCACCCCGCTGCATCCCGGACATCCCGCGTATGTGCTCTTCACCTCGGGGTCGACGGGGGTACCCAAGGCGGTGACCGTCAGTCACGAGGCGATCGTCAACCGCCTGGTATGGATGCAGGCACAGTACGCGATCGGCGCCGCCGACACCGTCCTGCAGAAGACACCCATCACTTTCGACGTATCGGTGTGGGAGCTGTTCTGGCCGTTCATCTCCGGGGCGTCGGTCGTCCTCGCCGCACCCGGCGCCCACCGGGATCCGCAGGCGCTGGCCGCGCTCATCGCCGAGCGGCGGATCTCGGTCGTCCACTTCGTCCCCACCATGCTCGACGCGTTCTTCGGCGCCACTGTCGACGCCGACCTGACGCCGCTGCGTCTGGTGTTCACCAGCGGCGAGGCACTAGGCGCGCCGGCGGCGGCCGCCGTGTTGGACCGTACCGACGCCCGGTTGCACAACCTGTACGGGCCGACCGAGGCCGCCGTGGATGTGACCGCTCAGCCGGTCGGGAGGGCGGAGGTCGACGGGCCGTCGATCCCCATCGGACGTCCCGCCTCCGGCAATCAGGTGTACGTGCTGGACCGGCGCCTGCGGCCGGTGGTGGCCGGGGTGATCGGCGAACTGTATCTCGGCGGAGTGCAACTCGCCCGCGGCTACCACGGCAGGCCCGATCTCACCTCGGCCCGCTTCGTCGCCTCCCCCTGGGACAAGGGCGGCAGGCTGTACCGCACCGGCGACCTGGTCCGGTGGCGTCGCACATCCGGTGCCAATCCGGTCCTGGAATACCTGGGGCGCAGTGACTTTCAGGTCAAGGTCCGCGGGCAGCGGGTCGAGACCGGTGAGGTCGAGGCGGCGATCCTGTCGCACCCGGGGGTGACCGCGGCGGTGACCGTGGCCCACGACGCAGGTGCGTCCGGTAGCCAACTGATTTCCTACGTCGTCGCTGCGGATGCGGTTCCGGCGCCGTCACCGGCGGACATCCGCTCGCATGTGGCGCTGATGCTGCCCGACCACATGGTTCCCGGGCACGTCATGCTGCTCGATGAACTGCCGGTCACCACCAGCGGCAAGGTCGATCGCCGCGCGCTGCCCGCACCGGCGCACGGCCCGGACGTGATGCGGGGCGGCAGCGGAGCCGACGGCCGGACGCCCACCGAGACGGCGCTGCTCGCGATCATCCGGCCGTTGCTCGGCAACCGGTTCGGCGTCGACGACGACTTCTTCGACCTCGGTGGGAACTCGCTGATCGCGATCCGGGTGGCCGCCGGGATACTGACCGACCTCGACGTGCGGGTGCCGGTGCGTGCGATTTTCGACGCCCGCACCGTCTCGGCGCTGGCGACTGTGGTCGAGGACCTCGCCGCCGGGCCAGGGCGACCGGCCGCCGGTGCCCGGCCGGTGACCGATCGCCCCGCGTGCGCGCCGCTGTCGGCGGCTCAGCAGCAGATGTGGCTGCACAACCGCATGTTCCCGGGATCGAACGCGTTCATGATCGTCGCGCCCCTCCGGATACCCGGTCACCTCGATCAGGGGGTGCTGCGTCAGGCGATCGGCGACGTCATCGACCGGCACGAGATCCTGCGGACCAGCTACCCGGAAACCGAACACGGTCCGGTCCAGGTGGTCCGCAACCTCCACCCGGGCGACCTGTTCCCGGTTCTGACCGTCCTCGATGCCGCACCGGCCGACAGCCCGGAGGACTCGGGCGTGGGTGAGTGCGTGCGCGTGGCCCTCCACCGTCCGCTCGACCTCACCACGGATCCGCCGCTGCGCGTGGTGATCCGGCCTTCCGCCGAGGCCACCGAGGTGGCACTGGCCATCCATCACATCGCCGCCGACGGCTGGTCGCTGCGCGTGCTGGCCGACGACCTGAACCTCGCCTACATGGCCCGCGTCATGGGCACCGAGCCCGATTGGCAGCCTCTGCCGGTGCGCTACGCCGACCACATGCTGGCGAGGGCGGCGCGACTCGGCAGCGCCGCCGACCCCTCATCCGAACTCGCCGGACACCTCGAGTACTGGCGGGCGGCACTGGAGGATGCGCCCACGGAGTCCGGTCCTACCCGGGACGGTTCCGGCGGCGCTGCCGAAACATACCGGGCTCCGGTGGATTCGGCTCTGCTCACCGGTATCGACCGTATCGCGGTGCGGCACAACACCACCCGGTTCGCCGTCGTGCACGCCGCCCTCGCCGTGATGCTCAGCCGGTCCGGCGTGGGCCGGGACGTGCTCATCGGCACACCCGTCGCGGGCCGGTCCGACGGCGACGTCGCACGCCTCGTCGGCATGTTCGTCACCATGGTGGCGCTGCGTTCGGACGTCGACCCGCTGCGCGGCTTCGGTGATCTCGTCGCGCGCTCGCGGGACACGATCCTCGACGGCCTCGACCATTCGGCCGTCGACGTCGAGGAGGTGATCGACCACCTCGGGATCACCCGCGACGGAACGCGGCACCCGCTCATCGGCGTCACCCTCACCGTCGACACCGGTGAGTATCCGGCCGCCGGCGATGGTGCCGCGGCACTGGCCGCGTCGGCGGCCCGCATCGACCTGCCCGTCGCCAGATTCGATCTGGAGTTCTCGCTCGTGCCCGCCGCCGACGGGGGAGCCGAGCTGACCGTCCTGCACCGGCCGGAGGCCTACAGCAGCGCCACCGCCGCGATACTTCTCGGCAGACTCGGGCACGTTCTGCGTACCGTCGTCGCGAATCCCGGTGTGGCGCTACGTAAACTGGACCTGCTGACGGGCACCGAACATGCCGCGGTGGCCGCGCTGTCGGGTCCACCGCCCGCGGGGCCGCGGTTCCTCGACCAGGTGCTGTCCACACCCGGTTACCAGGTGGTGGGTCCCGACGCGACCGGTCGGCGGACCCGGTGGGATCACCACACCTTCATCGCATACAGCGATCGGCTCGCCCGCACCCTGCGGGAACGGGGCGCCTGCCCGGAAGGGGTTGTGGCGCTGTGTATGAGCCGGTCAGTGGAATCGGTGGCGGCGATGCGGGCGGTGGCGATGACGGGGGCCGCATTCGTACCCGTCGACCCCACGTACCCGGCCGACCGGATCGCCTTCATGATCGCGGACTCGGGGGCGCGGATCGTCGTCACCACCGCCGCCGATCGTGAGCGGTTGGACGGTGCCGAGGCCACCGCGGCGGCCGGAGCGATCGACGCCGACGACCCGGACCTGTACGCGGCGACGACCCCAGCCGGTCCCGTTGATACGCAGGTGGTCCGGCACCTCGATCAGCTCGCCTATCTCATCTACACCTCCGGGTCGACCGGCACCCCGAAGGCCGTTGCCGTCACGCATCGCGGCATCGCCTCATTCGTGGCCGAGCAACGCCGCTACGGGGTGGCCGCCGGCAGCAGGGTGCTGCATTTCGCCTCACCCAGCTTCGACGCGGCGCTCCTGGAGATCCTCCTCGCCGCCGACGCCGGGGCCACCACCGTCGTCGCGCCGCCGACGCTCTACGGGGCCGACGACCTCGCCGGGCTGCTGCGGGACGAGGCGGTCACGCATGCGTTCCTGACTCCCGGGGTAATGGAGACGATCACGCCCGCACCGTCGGCCGCCGATCCGCTGCCCGAGCTGGGCACGTTCATCGTGGGCGGCGACGCGTGCGCACCGACCGTCGCCGGGCGCTGGATCGGCTTGGGCAAGAGGTTCTTCAACGCCTTCGGCCCCACCGAGACCACCATCATGGCCACGCTCGCCGGGCCGCTCACCGCCGCCGACACCGCCCCGATGCTGATCGGGCCGGGCGTCACCGGCGCCCGCATTCAGGTACTCGACGAGTCGCTGGCAACGCAGCCGGCCGGCGTCGCCGGGGAGCTGTACGTGGCCGGCCCCGGGTTGGCCCGCGGCTACCACGGCCGGGCGGCGCTCACGGCCGCCACGTTCGTCGCCGACCCCGACGGACCGCCCGGGTCGCGCCGCTACCGCACCGGCGACCTGGTGCGTGCGATCACCGACGATGCCGGTGCCCCTGCGCTGACCCACCAGGGCCGCGCCGACCGGCAGCTCAAGATCCGCGGACATCGCGTCGAAGCCGGTGAGATCGAGGCGATCCTGCGTTCGGATCCCCGTATCGGCGGCGCGATCGTCACCACGGCGACCGGCCCGGACGGGACGGCAGCCCTCGTCGCATACGTGGTACCGGCCCCCACCGCACCGGACACGCTCGACGTGACCGCGTTGCGGACCGACCTGCGCGGCAGGCTGCCCGGGTACGCCGTGCCGTCGGCGATTATGGTGCTCGGTGCCATCCCGCTCACCACGTCCGGCAAAGTGGACCAGCGCGCCCTGCCCGCGCCGGTGTTCGGTGAAACCGGTTATGTCGCACCGGAATCAGCTCTGGAACAGCTGGTGGCGCAGGTGTTCGCCGAAGTGCTGCACTGCGACCGGGTCGGTGTGCACGACAACTTCTTCGACGCCGGTGGCACATCGCTGTCCGCGGCCACCGCGGTCGCCCGGCTGCGGTCGCAGGCCGGGCGCGAACTGTCGGTGCCCGACCTGTTCGATGCCCCGACCGTTGCCGGACTCGCCGCGGTGCTGGATCGGGCGGCCGCACCGGCCGGACCCGCGCCCGGGGACCTGCCGCGCCCGGACCGGATTCCGCTTTCCCCGGCGCAGCAGCGGATGTGGTTCCTCAACCGATTCGACCCGAGCGCGCTCACCGAGAACATCCCGCTGGTCCTGCGCATCACCGGTGACCTCGACGTCGTCGCGTTCAGCGCCGCACTGCATACGCTCGTCGTGCGGCACGAGTCGTTGCGCACCATCTATCCGGACTCGCCGCAAGGACCGTTCCAGGAGATCATCCCGGCCGCCGACGCGGCGCTCGAACTCGCCGTGACCGACGTCGGGCACACCTCGATGGACGCCGCCATCAGGGCGGTCACCTCCGTCGTCTTCGACGTCACCGCCGAGATACCGGTGCGTGCGGCCCTGCTCCGCGACAGCGACACCCGCAGCCACGTGTTCGTACTGGTGCTGCACCACATCTGCGCCGACGGTCTGTCGGTGGTGACGCTCGCCGCGCAGCTCGCCGACGCGTACGGCGCACTGCTGTCCGGCCGTGAACCCGACCGCACCCCGGTTCCGGTGCAGTACGCCGACTTCGCCGTCTGGCAGTGCGGACGCCTCGATGATCCGGACGGCCCCGCCACCCGGGAACTCGCGCAGTGGCGTGACCGACTCGACGGCGCACCGCCCGTCATCGACCTGCCCACGGACCGACCGCGTCCCGCCGAACCGAGCGGTGCCGGACGGCGCATCGACTTCCACGTCGACCAGGCGTTGTGGGCGCGCGTCACCGACTTCGCCGGACGGCGCGGCGTCACCCCGTTCATGGTGGCGCACACTGCGCTCGCGGTCCTGCTCGGCAGGATCGGCGACAACCACGATGTGGTGATCGGCACACCCATCGCCGGCCGCGACCAGGCGCGGCTCGAAGGGGTGGTCGGCATGTTCGTCAATATGCTGGCCTTGCGCACCCGGATCGATCCCGGGGCGACGGGCGAGGAGTCGCTCGCGGAGGCACGGGCCGCCGCGCTGCACGGCTTCGCCCATGCGTCGGTACCGTTCGACCGGATCGTCGAGGGGCTCGACCTGCCCCGTACCGCGGCCCATCACCCCGTTTTCCAGGTGGCGTTCTCTTTCCAGAATCTGGGGCCGGTCACCATGACGCTGCCGGGGGCCGAGGTCGAGGTCATCGACGACGACCTGCTCATCGCGGAATTCGACCTACATCTCACCCTCGCCGAGACCTTCCCGGCCGCAGCCGATTCCACCGGGGTCATGGGCCAGCTCGTCTACGCCACCGACCTGTTCGACAACTCGACGGCGACGGACCTGACCGAACGCTACGTGCGGCTGCTCGGCGCGCTCATCGAGTTCCCGGACCGTCCCGTCGGCGATCTGCCGCTGCTCGGACCCGGCGAACTCGCCCGGCTGTCGATGAGCGCACCGCCGGCACAGCACACCGAGACCGGTCTGGCCGACGGATTCCACGCGCAGGCGCGGCGCACGCCGGACGCCGATGCGCTGGTCACCACCGACGGCGTGCTCAGTTACCGCGAACTGGCGCGGCGCGTCACCGACCTGGCCGCTGTGCTCGCCGGTCACGGCGCCGGACCGGACGTCCGGGTGGCGATCACCGCACCTCGCGGCCTGCACCAGATCGTCGCGATGTACGCGGTCGCCACCGCGGGAGCGGCCTACGTCCCGGTCGACCTGACCGCGGGGGAACGCGCGACGATGATCCTCGACGCCGCCGACCCCGCGCTTGTCCTCGGTACCGGCGCAGCGCCGATCAGGGACCGGCCGTACCTCGACCTGACAGCTGTGCCCCACCCCGCGCCGCCCGTGCCGGCGTGGCGTCCCCGCCCGGACAACTCCGCCTACGTCCTGTACACGTCCGGCTCGACCGGCGTGCCCAAGGGCGTCGACGTGTCCGTCGGAGCCGTCACCGAACAACTGCGGTGGATGCAGCGGCGTTACCCGATGGGTGCGGGCGACACCGTCATCCTCAAGACGCCGGCCGGATTCGACCTGTCGGTATGGGAGTACTGGTGGCCGCTGCGCACCGGCGCCCGGATCGTCGTCGCCGAACCCGGTGCCGAACGCGACGGCCGGGCCCTGCTCGACACCCTCGCCCGGCACCGGGTGAGCGTGTTGCCGACGGTACCGTCGGGCCTGGCCATGCTCCTCGACGCCGGTGACGACAGGCTCTCCGGCACCTTGCGCACTGTGCTGTGTATCGGTGAGGAACTACCCGCCGAACTCGTCGCCAGATTCCGGCCGGCCGCACCGGATACGTTGCTGCACAACCTGTACGGACCCACCGAGGCGGCGGTGAGCGTCACCGGCCACGAGGTGGGTGAGCCTGGCGGCCGGGTGCCGATCGGTGCCGCACAACCATCGGTGGCGATCCGGGTGCTCGATTCCCGGCTGCGCCAGGTGCCAGACGGCGTCGCCGGCGAACTGTACGTGTCGGGGGTACAGGTGGCCCGTGGCTACCACGGCGACCCGGCGCGCACGGCGCTGTCGTTCGTGACCGACCCTGTCGACGGCTCCCGCATGTACCGCACGGGCGACCTGGTGCGACGGCTGCGCGACGGTAACCTCGTCTACCTCGGCCGCACGGACCATCAGCTCAAGATCCGCGGTTTCCGGATCGAACCCGGCGAGATCGAGGCCGTCCTGCGGCGGAGCGCAGGCGTCGCCGATGCCGTGGTCATCGCAGTGTCCCGGGAAGGAGATGCCGCGGCCGGAACGCCCGATCGGCTGATCGGATTCGTCACCGCCGCAACCGGATCCGGACACGCTGGGCTGGCCGAGGCCGTGACCCGCGAGGCGGCCCGGAAGCTGCCCGGTTACCTTCGTCCCGAAGTCCACGTGCTCGACGAACTGCCGTACAACGCCAACGGCAAGGTCGACAGGTCGCGGCTGCCGCGACCGAAGCCCGTGCAGCGGCAGTACGTCGCACCCGCCACCGACCTCGAACGGCTGGTGGTGGACGCCGTGACGGAGGTGGTCGGGGCCACCTCGAACTCCGTCCGGGTCGGCCTGGCCGACAACTTCTTCGCCCTCGGCGGCAACTCGCTGTCGGCGACCCGCCTCGCCGCCCGGCTGGAACGCGATCTGAACTGCCAGATCCCGGTCCGCGTGTTCTTCGACGCCGTCGACGTCGCGGACGTCGCCGCCCGGATCGCCGCCCTCGCCGGCACCGGCGGCGCCAGCGGCGCCGGCGGCCGGACCGTACCGCCCCTGGTGCGGACCGGGGACGACGACCCCGCACCGCTTGCGCCCGCGCAACGACGGCTATGGGAGTCGGTGCGCGCGGGGTCGGGCGGCGACTGGAACGTGCCGATGGCGATCAGGTTCACCGGCGGTCTCGACATCGGTGCGGTCGAGGTGGCCGTGGCGGACCTGGTGGAGCGGCACGAGTCGCTACGCACCCGCTACCGCGACACCCCCGACGGGGTCCGGCTGATCGTCGTTCCCGCCGCGACCGTCGCCGAATCGCTGCGCGGTGCGCTCACCCCGGTCGACGTCGCAGCGGACGATCTGCCGGCCGCGCTGACCGCGGCCGCATCGATACCGCTCGACGTGGTGAACGGGGTGCCGATCGGTCTGCGGCTGCTGCGGCTGCTGCCGGATGTCCACATTCTCGTGCTCGTGGTCCATCATCTGAGCTTCGACGGCCAGTCGATGGCACCGCTGGCCCGTGACGTCCTCATGGCCTACACCGCGCGCCGCGACGGCGGGGTGCCGGAACTGCCCGAGCCCGAGGTCACCTTCGCCGACTACGCCAGGTGGCGCACCGGCATCCTCGGTGCCCCAGGAGCCCGCACCGACGAGTTCGAGCGGCAACTCGCGCACTGGACGGGCATCTTCGGAGACGGCGCGGGCGCCCTCGCACCGTGGACGCCGCTGCCCACGGACCGGGCGCGGCCGGCGGTGTGGAACGCGGAGGGCGCGACGGTGCGGTTCCGTATCGGTGAGAATCTGCACGCCGCCATCGACGGCTACGCGCGGACCCGGTCGGTCAGCGTGTTCGCCGTCCTGCAGGCAGCCTTCGGTGTCGTTCTCGCCGAACGCACCGGCGACTCCGACGTCCACCTCGCCACCTCCAACGGAAACCGGACCCATCCGGCACTCGACGGTGTCGTCGGCAACTTCTCCGAGGAGATACCGATGCGGCTCGATGTGTCCGGTCCGCGGCCGTTCGTCGACGTGGTGTACGACGTGCGAGACCAACTGCTCGGCGGTCTCGCGCACCCCGACATCTCGATCCCCGACCTGATCGACGCGTTCGGGCTGGTCCGAGACAACGCCGGGTCGGTCGGGCATCCGGTCTTCTCGTCGACGCTCATCCTGCAGCAGGCCGAGGCCGGCGACGCCGGGGTGGCCGAGCTCGACCTCGGTGACGTGCGCATCGCCCGCGAGACGGTGCCGTCGACGACCGCCCGGCATGACCTGGAGTTCACCCTGCTCGAGCTACGCGACGCCGATCGGCCGGCCGGGATCGAGGGCACCGTCATCTATCCGGTCGCCCTGTTCGACCGGACGAGCGTCGAGCCGCTGCCGCAGCGCCTGCTGGAGGTGCTCGCGGCGGCCATGAGCCCCGGCGACCCCACGGTGGCCGACGTCCGGGGGACGCGGTGACCGCCGGCAGCGCGACGCCGGCCAATGGCGCGCTGACGGGAATCTCCGTGGTGATCGCCTACTACCGCGGGCTGCCGGACCTCGACGCTCAGCTCGACGCCCTGTCGGCACAGGACTTCAGCGGGGCGTTCGAGGTGATCGTCAGCGACAACGAGGGCAGCGACGAACTGCGCGAGCACATCGAGGCGTATCCGCTGCGTACCCGGCTCGGTCTGCGCACGGTCGACTCTTCGGCCAAGTCCGGTACCTCACACGCCCGGAACGTGGGGACCCGCAGCGCCGCGTACGATTTCATCGCCTACTGCGATCAGGACGACGCGGTGCACAGCGGCTGGCTGACGGCGATGGCCGCCGCCGCGGCGGACGCGGACCTGGTGGGCGGTCCCGTCGAGTCCGCGACCCTGAACGATCCGGTCGTCGCGTCGTGGCGGGTGCTGCCCGACCCGGACGAGCCGTTCGTCAGCGGCCGGTTTCTCCCGATGACGTTCGGCTGCAACCTCGGCATCCGCCGCGAGGTGTTCGACGCTGTCGGCGGCTGGGACGAGACCTACCCGACGGCCGGCAGCGATGTCGAATTCTGCTGGCGGGTACAGACATCCGGGTACCGCTTCGGATACGCGCGCGATGCCATGGTGGCCTACCGGTTCCGCACCGGCATGCGCGAATCCTGGCATCAGGTGGTCGACTACGGCCGCGAGGACGCCCGCGTCGCCAAACAGTACGGCGCACCCGGCCGGCAGTGGTGGTGGCTGCCCGTGCACGCCGGCGTGGTCGTCGCCCTGTGCCCGGTATGGCCGTGGGCCTGGTCGCGGCGACGGCGCGGCGAATGGGTCTGGCTCACCGGCAATCTCGTGGGCCGGCTGTGGGGCAGCATCAAGTACCGCGTCGTGTACCTGTGACGCGTAACTATCCCGGTTTATGGGAGCAGAAGATCGCGGTGCCCGGAAAGTAGTTGCCGCGCAACGGGCTCCATTGGCCCCAGGTCTCCTCGAAACCATCCGGCCACTCGGGCTCGACGATATCGTCGAGAACCAGTCCCGCCGCGACGATCTCGCGCACCCGGTCACCGATCGTCCGGTGATGCTCCACATACGTGACAATGCCGTCGTCGTCGGTCTCCCGGTACGGGGTGCGGCTGAAATAGGGGATCGACACGGTGAGGCCGGCGGGTCCGGGGTCGTCGGGGAACATCCACCGCATCGGGTGATTGACGGAGAACACCCAGCGCCCGCCCGGCCGCAGGATGCGGGTCACCTCGGCCATCACGAGCGCCGAATCGGCGACGAACGGGACCGCCCCGAACGAGGAGAACACGACATCGAACGAGGCGTCGGTGAACGGCAGTGCCTCCGCGGTGGCCTGGACCAGGGGAGTGGGCGCGTCGTCGCCGGCGATCGCGCGCAGGCCGTGCCGCAGCATCTCCCCGGAGAGGTCGAGCCCGATCACGTGTGCCCCGTGCGCGGTGAGCCAGCGGGCACACGGCGCCGAACCGCAACCCACCTCCAGAATCGTTTTGCCCTCGACCGGCCCCAGCAGGCCTGCTTCGGCCTCGGTGAGTCCCTCCGGGCACCAGCGGAACTCTCCGCCGGTGCGTGCCGCGCCGAGAAACTCGCCGTGTTCGTCGTGGTAGTCGTCGGCGTCGTGGTCCCACCACGAGCGGGACGCGCGCTCGCTGACCACCGAATCGATCTCGTCCAGGGGGCGCGGCAGGTGGGGGGATTGATCAGGGCTCATGGCAGGCTCAGTCTAGGAGCAAGGGCGAGCAGGGGCGCCGAGGTGTTCGTAGCTGTCCAATCGTCCCTGGTCGCAGCTGGTGCAGACCTCATTTGCCCAGGACAATGCGGCTGGAGTAGCCTTGAATTCGCGCGCGTACGCTTT
>WBZQ01000226.1_pt2 | contig 47395 bp, 42 predicted proteins | sample 5204251 | NCBI WGS metagenome assembly WBZQ01 (sample SAMN12412402, study PRJNA552823) | activated sludge metagenome | isolation source: activated sludge from nitrification reactor of wastewater treatment plant... | place: USA: Virginia | collected 2017-09 | reverse complement strand
AGGTGCTCTCGGCGTCGCTGCCGGACACCCCCGCGCTGCTGGGCACCGCCGAGGAGATCCCGCTGCCCGATGACAGCGTGGATGCGGTGCTGGTGGCCCAGGCCTGGCACTGGGTGGACCCGGAGCGGGCGGTGCCCGAGGTGGCCCGGGTGCTGCGCCCGGGCGGCCGGCTGGGACTGCTGTGGAACACCCCGGACCAGCGGCTGGGCTGGGTCCGCGAGCTCGGCGAGATCGTCGGCTTCGCCCACGACCCCCTGGATGCGCATTCCGGGCTGCCGGTGCCGTTCACCGATGTGGAACGGCACCGGGTGGAGTGGACGAACTACCTGACGCCGCAGGCGCTGATCGACCTGGTGGCCTCGCGCAGCTACTGCATCACCTCGCCGGCGGACGTGGCGACCCGGGCGCTGGAGCGGGTCCGGGAACTGCTGGCCACCCACCCCGCGCTGGCAAACTCCCCCGGCGTTGCGCTGCCCTACATCACCACGTGCGTGCGGGCGGATCTGGGCTGACTTCGGCGGGAAGTTCGCGGTCGGCGGGCCGCATGCTGTGGCCCAGCGGGTTCGGGCGGCGAGGAGCGCGGCCGTCAGCTACTCGGGGCACCGTTGAGGCACCGTCCGGGGGGAGATCATCGCGCGCTCATCAAGGCAGTCCCAGGAAATCCCGGAGCCAACGGTCGACTTCCCGCATCGTCGCTACTGTTCACGCCCGCGAACCGGGTCGAGCTCCGCCCACACCACATTTCCACGACGGAGATCAGTCGTCATCGCGCCCGTCACCGAGTGCGACATCCCACTGATGGAACTCATCCCAGTAGTCCCGCTCCGCACCGCGGTATGCGCGGCCGAACGCCTCCATACGCTGGCGGCGCTCGAAGCCGTCCAACAATCCGACGTCCCGCAGCTCCAGCGGCGCCCAGCGGGGCCAACTCGGACTGCCGATGACGGCCCCGTGCTCGAAGTGGGCGCAGATGCGGAACGGGGTACGTGCACTGCTGTTGTCGAGGACGTGGGCGATATCGGCAATCCTGATTGCCGCGCCGATATTCACCCACAGGCGCGTGTAGCGCTCGCGGATCTTCTGTTCGGGAACTTCGTGGCCCCCGCGACGCACGCGTTCGAGAACTCGCTGCACAGTGAGGTCGACGGGAACGACGACCACATGCAGGTGCACCAGATACCCGGCGGCCACGGCATCGCTGACCAGCTGAACCTTGCTTGGGTGGGAAAACACCGTCTCAGAGATGAACGACGCCCCCGCGGCGATGCGGTCACGGCGTTGCGATTCCGCGATTTGCGCAGCTTCGTAGGCATGCACCGCCTGGTCTTGCGGCCATCGCTGCGCGGCGATGTCGTCGGCGTTGATCACCGGCAGACCCGTTGCCGGCACCAGCACATCGCGGATGTAGCTGGATTTCCCGGCACCATTCGGGCCGGCGAGGAGGTGCAGCAGCGGCATCAGCCCTGAGCCGGACGGATAACGACGTTGCCGTCCTCGTCCAGCTCCGAATACGACTCACCGGCGGCAGTGAACCGTTCCGCATAGTCGAGCTCACCGTGCAGCGCCGTCATGCGATCGGCCCATTCCTCGCGGACAACAGCCTGCTCCTGTTCCGCGAGGGCGTCGTAAGAGCCCACGCCGGCCAGGACCCGTGCAATGGCACGGTGGTTCACCTGCGGCGACATCTCCAGTTCTCGACCGATACGCGCCCAATGCGCGATCTGCTGGGGCACCGTGCGGGAGGTGACGAGGGTCGCTGCGAGCGCCGACTCATACACGTCTGACGGAAGCCGCGTCGGCGGACTGGTCCTGGCCATAACTACACGGTAGCACGGTGCTACCAGAGATGGACCCGTCCTGGGCCGGGTCGGACGCGGCCAGCCCGCGCAGTCCGGACTCGAAGTCCACCCGCGGCGCGTAGCCGAGATCCCGGCGGGCGGCGGTGATGTCGTACAGCCGATCGCGGGCCATGGCGCTGATCAGCCAGTTGTTCAGCGGCGGGGCGCTGCGGGCGCGCAACAGCCGGGCGACGGCGTCCATGACCCCGGCCACCGGCGCGACGACCGCGCTCGGGACACTGCGGCTGCCGGACACGTCGACGCCCTGGGTGTCCAGCAGGGCGGTGAAGAAGGTGCGGACCGTCATCGGCTGCCCGTCGGTGATGTAGTAGACCGCCCGGTCGCGCCCGCGGGTCAGCGACAGCGCGATGGCGTCGGCGAGATTGGCGACGTGGACGACGGCGTCGACGTCGGCGAGCCGGGTGAGCCACTGGGGTTCGGCGGCGGTCGACAGGTCGCCGAGATCGCCGCGCACCGGTTCGGCTCCGGCCGCGGCCGGCGTATCTGCGCTCACCTCCGACCGGGCCAACGCCAGCACGGTATGCCCCTGCTGCCTGAGCCGGTGGATCACCTGCCGGCCGACGAATCCACTGCCGCCCGTGAGAAATACCTGCATGGCCACTCCGTTTAATTTACATCGTTATCAATGTATCGATACCAATACATTGATCCGGATGTAGCCTGCTGTCAAGTGCGAGAAGGAGTTGCCCCATGACAGAGCCCGCCGCCCCCACCGCCGGCGAGGTGGCCGATATGTTCGGCCGGACGGCGAAACTGATGGCCCGTCGCTTCGACGACGCCCTCGACGCCGCCGGCACGTCGTATCCGCGGGCCCGCGTCCTCGCCGAGATCGTGCGCCACGAACCGATCCGGATCACCGACATCGCGCTGGCCGTCGGCATCTCACAGGGAACCGCATCGTCGCTGGTCGACGCGCTGGTCCGGGACGATCTCGCGGCGCGCTCCCGCGACCCCGCCGACGGTCGCGCGACGCGGATGGCCTCGACCGCCCAGGGCAAGCGTCAGGCAGCCCACTGGCTCCAGGCCTACACGGCCACGGCCGAGGAACTCTTCGCCGCGCTGCCCCGCGACCGGTGGCCGGAGCTCATCGAGATGATGGCGATCCTGAGCAACCAGGGCCGCTGACCGTCAGGCCGTCCCCAGCGGGTCGATGGTCCAGGCGATGAACACCATGGCCGTCGCAGCGGTGGCGGTGGTCGCGAAATCCAGGCCGCGGCTGCGCACCACCAGCAGCCCGGCGACCTCGTCGGACAGCAGCAGCCGCAGCGCGGCCGCCACCCCGACGCCGATGCCGATCAACAGGGCGCCACGGCGCCAGAAGCCGGCGGCGACCAGACCGAACGCCCCGACGAAGATCAGGAACACGCTGATGATCGGCCACTGACGGCGGATCACCCGGTCCTGGAAGCTCTGCCAGGTCGCGCTCGGATTCACCCGAGCGCCTCGGCGCGTTCGACGACATTGGTCAGCAGGAACGCCCGGGTCAGCGGGCCGACGCCGCCGGGGTTGGGCGACACGTGGCCGGCCACCTCCCACACGTCCGGGTGCACATCGCCGGTGAGCTTGCCGTCGACCCGGGACACCCCGACGTCGACGACGGCGGCGCCCGGGCGCACCATGTCGGCGGTCACCAGGTGCGGCACCCCGACCGCGGCGACGACGATGTCGGCTTGGCGGGTCAGGGCCGCCAGATCCCGGGTTCCGGTGTGGCACAACGTGACCGTGGCGTTCTCGGTGCGCCGGGTCAAAAGCAGGCCGAGCGGGCGGCCGACCGTCACACCCCGGCCGATCACCACCACGTGCGCCCCGGCGATCGGCACGTCGTAGCGGCGCAGCAGCGCCACGATGCCTCGCGGGGTGCAGGGCAGCGGCGCCTGGGTGCCGAGTACCAGCCGGCCCAGGTTCATCGGGTGCAGGCCGTCGGCGTCGCGGTCGGGGTCGATGCGTTCCAGTGCGGCGTTCTCGTCGAGGTGGCGCGGCAGCGGCAACTGCACGATGTAACCGGTGCACGCCGGGTCGGCGTTGAGTTCGTCGATGACGGAGTTGAGCTGCTCGGTGGTGGTGTCGGCGGGCAGGTCCCGGCGGATCGAGGTGATGCCGACCTTGGCGCAGTCGGCGTGCTTACCGCGCACGTAGGCCTGCGATCCGGGATCCTCGCCGACCAGCACGGTGCCCAGGCCGGGGGTCCGGCCGGCCGCGGTCAGCGCGGCCACCCGCTGGGCCAGGTCGACGAAGATCTCGTCACGAAACGCCTTACCGTCGAGCACCGTCGCAGTCACGGCCGCAATTCTGCCATTGACACTCCTGCCGCCGCCGTGTTGGAGTGCCCGAGTGAACACCAGCCCAAATGTGTTCAGTCCCGCCCAGCTGGGACCGATCACCCTGCGCAATCGGATCATCAAGGCCGCGACCTTCGAGGCCGCCACTCCCGAGGCGCTGGTCACCGATGACCTGATCCACTACCACCGCCGGCCGGCCGCCGGTGGCGTCGGGATGACGACGGTGGCCTACTGCGCCGTCACTCCGGGCGGCCGGACCGACGCCCGCCAGATCTGGATGCGCCCCGAGGCAGTGGCCGGTCTGCGCCGGCTCACCGACGCCATCCACGCCGAGGGCGCGAAGATCAGCGCGCAGATCGGGCACGCCGGTCCGGTCGCCGACTCCCGCTCGAACCGGGCCGAGGCGCTGGCCCCGGTGAAGTTCTTCAACCCGATCGCGATGCGCTTCGCCCGACGCGCCACCCGCGACGACATCCTCGACGTGATGGCCGCCCACGCCAATGCCGCCCGGATCGCCATCGACGCCGGTTTCGACGCCGTCGAGATCCACCTCGGCCACAACTACCTGGCCAGTTCGTTCCTGTCGCCGCTGGTCAACCGTCGCGCCGACGAGTTCGGCGGCTCCCTGGAGAACCGCGCGAAGGTGGCCCGCGGGGTGGTCACCGCGGTCCGCCAGGCCGTCGACGAGCAGGGCGGATCCATCGCGGTGACCGCCAAGCTCAACATGTCCGACGGGGTGCGCGGCGGCATCAACCTCGACGAGTCACTGCAGACCGCCCGCTGGCTCCAAGACGACGGCGGGCTGGACGCCCTGGAGCTGACCGCCGGCAGCTCCCTGCTCAACCCCATGTACCTGTTCCGCGGCGGCGCCCCGGTCAAGGAGTTCGCCGCGGCCTTCAAACCGCCGATGAGCTGGGGGATCCGGGTATCCGGGAACAAGTTCATCCGCAAGTACCCCTACCGCGAAGCGTTCCTGCTGCGCGAGGCAAAGCAATTCCGGGCCGAGCTGAGCCTGCCGTTGATCCTGCTCGGCGGCATCACCAACCGCGAGACCATGGATCTGGCGATGGCCGAAGGCTTCGACTTCGTCGCCATGGGCCGGGCACTGCTGGCCGAGCCGGATCTGCTGGCCCGCATCGAGGCCGACGGTTCGGTCCGCGCGATCTGCAACCACTGCAACGAGTGCATGCCCACCATCTACAGCCATACCCACTGCACGCTGACCGGTGCACCGGACCGGTAGCACCAATCGCGGCGTTTGGGCATAGGGCCGTTTAGAGTTAGGGACGATGACCGGACCAGCTGCGCCCACCCTGACCGTTCGGTACGACGGTTCCTCGCGCAATTTTGCCCCAGGCAATGACATCGTTGTCGGCCGCGACCTGCGGGCCGACGTCCGCATCGCCCACCCGCTGATCTCGCGAGCGCACCTGATCCTGCGGTTCGACCGCGGCCGGTGGCTGGCGATCGACAACGGCTCGCTCAACGGCATGTTCGTCAACGGCCGCCGCGTGCCCACCATCGAGATCGGCGACGGCACCGCCGTCAACATCGGCAACCCGGACGGCCCGCAGCTGACCTTCGGCGTCGGCCGGCACACCGGCACGGCCGGGCGCACCCCGGCCACCACCGCCATCCCGATGTCCGGCGGCATGCGGCCGCCGTCGGCGGCCAATCCGACGATCGCACCACGCCAGTACCCCACCGGCGCGCGGCCGCCGGTGCCCAGCGGCCCGGTCGGCCCGCCCGTCGGCAACGCGCCGACCATGATGAGCCCGGCCGCCGCACCGCGTGGCGGGGAGGGCGCCAACCTGGCCACCAGCATGCTCAAGATGCTGCGGCCCGGCCGCGGCGGCGAGGCCCCGCCCGGGTCGATCAAGATCGGCCGCGCCACCGACAACGACATCGTCATCCCCGATGTGCTGGCCTCGCGCCATCACGCCACCCTGGTCACCGGTCCGGCCGGCACCCAGATCCTGGACAACCGCTCGATCAACGGGACGTTCGTCAACGGCCGGCGGGTGGACGCCGCCCAGCTGCGCTCCGGCGACGTGGTCACCATCGGCAACATCGACCTGGTCTTCGACGGCTCCACGCTGACCCGGCGCGCCGCCGATATGACGGCCACCAAGACCGGTGGCCTGGAGGTGCGCGGCCTGACCTGGACCATCGAGGGCAACAAGACACTGCTCAACAACATCTCGATCGACGGACGGCCGGGCACCCTGACCGCGGTGATCGGGCCCTCGGGCGCCGGCAAATCGACGTTCGCCCGCCAGGTCGCCGGTGTCACGCAGCCGACCAGCGGCACCGTGACCTTCGAGGGCCACGATATCCACGCCGAGTACGCCTCGCTGCGCTCCCGGATCGGGATGGTCCCCCAGGACGACGTGGTGCACGGCGAACTCACCGTCAAACAGGCGCTGATGTACGCCGCCGAACTGCGGTTGCCGCCCGATACCACCAAAGAAGACCGCGAGCGGGTCGTCATGCAGGTCCTCGAAGAACTCGAGATGACCAATCACCTGGATACCCGGGTCGACAAACTCTCCGGCGGCCAGCGCAAACGCGCCTCGGTGGCACTGGAACTGCTCACCGGCCCGTCATTGCTGATCCTCGACGAGCCGACCTCGGGCCTGGACCCGGCCCTGGACCGCGCGGTGATGACCATGCTGCGCCAGCTGGCCGACGCCGGCCGCGTGGTGCTGGTGGTCACCCACTCGCTGACCTACCTGGACGTGTGCGATCAGGTGCTGCTGCTGGCGCCCGGCGGCATGACCGCGTTCTACGGCCCGCCGAGCGAAATCGGCCCGCAACTGGGCACCACCAACTGGGCGGACATCTTCTCCTCGGTGGCCGGCGATCCGCAGGCCTCGCACCAACGCTACCTGCAGCGCTCCGGACCGCCACCGCCGCAACCGCCGGCCCGGCCACCTGCCGAACTGGGCGCACCGGCCAAGACCTCACTGGTGCGGCAGTTCTCCACGATCGCGCGACGACAGTTCCGGCTGATCATCTCCGACCGTGGTTACTCGGCGTTCCTGCTTTTCCTGCCGTTCATCATGGGCGCGCTGTCACTGTCGGTGCCCGGCGGCGGCCCGGGTGGCAAGAGCATCGGCTTCGGCGTGCCGGTCCCGACGCTGCTGGGCGGCGAATCGCCGAATGAACCGGGCCAGATCCTGGTCATGCTCAACGTCGGCGCGATCTTCATGGGCACCGCGTTGACCATCCGCGCGCTGATCGGCGAGCGGGCGATCTTCCGGCGGGAACAGGCAGTCGGGCTGTCCACCTCGGCGTACCTGCTGGCCAAGGTCGCGGTGTTCACGGTGTTCGCCATCGTCCAGTCGTCCATCGTGATGACCATCGCGCTGATCGGCAACGGCTGGGGTGGCGAAGACGGGAAGTGCCAACCGACAACCAGCGGTCCGGGCATGTACCTCGGCCAAAACGGCCAGCCCACCTCGGATGTCCACCAGGCGGCGATGCGCTGCGTCGTCGAGCACGGCGCGTTCCTATCCAGCCGCAACATCGAAATGTATGTAGACATGTCGATGACCTGCATCGCCGCGGCGATGACCGGTCTGGCGCTGTCGGCGCTGGCAAAGTCCGCCGAGCAGATCATGCCGCTGCTGGTGGTGGCGGTGATGAGCCAGCTGGTGTTCTCCGGTGGCCTGATCCCGGTGACCGGCCGAGTCGGGCTCGATCAGCTGTCCTGGGTCACCCCGGCCCGCTGGGGCTTCGCCTCGTCGGCGTCGACCATCGATCTGACGAAGATCGTCGGGCCACCGATACTGCCCGATGACCGGTTCTGGCAGCACACCTCGGGCACCTGGCTGACCGTGTTCGGCTTGCTGGTGTTGCTGTGCGCGGTCTACGTCGGTTTCGTCCGCTGGAAGATCCGGCTCAAGGGCGAGGGCACCCTGCTGCGCCGGAAGTCCTGATCGGCTCCCCGAGCGGTTCAGTCACCACCGACGTCGAGCCCGTGCGCGACGGCGAACGCCAGTGCCTGGGCGAGGTCGATCTTCGCACCGCGCAGCGACGCGGTCGTCCACAGGTCCGCGTCCACCCGGGCGCCGCGCAGGTCCGCGCCGTCGAGCCGGGCGCCGAGCGTGCGCGCCCCGGTCAGATCCGCGCCGGCCAGGTTCGCCTCGCGCAGGTCGGCCTGCACCAGCGAGGCCTCCCGCAGCCGGCACCCGGACAGGTCGACCTTGCGCAGGTCGGCCCCGCCCAGGGTGGCCAGGGTCAGGTCCACCTCGTCGAAGGTGATCGGCCGCAGCCGGGCGTCACCGAACACCGACCCGATCAGTGAGCAGCCGGTGAAGCTCGAATGCCACAGGGTGGCGCGGGTGAAGACGCAGTTGCGAAACGCCGAGCCGACGTGCCGCGACTCGCTCAGGGTGGCGCCGGTGAAGTCGCAGCCGTCGAACACCGTGCGTTCGGTGCATAGCCCGGTGAGGTCCTCGTCGCGGAAGTCGGCGCCGGTGAACTCCCGGTCGGTCCAGCTCGGTTCGGCCATGCTGCCATCATCGTTGACATGTTCCACCTGCTGTTCCACTCCCCCCGGATAGCTCCGAATACCGGCAACGCGATCCGAATGGTCGCCGCCACCGGAACCCACCTGCACCTGGTGGAGCCGCTGGGGTTCGACCTGTCCGAACCCAAGCTGCGCCGCGCCGGGCTGGACTATCACGACCTGGCGTCGGTGACGGTGCACCCGTCGCTGGCCGCGGCCTGGGAGGCGCTGATGCCGGCGCGGGTGTTCGCGTTCACCGCGCACGCACGCACGTCGTTCACCGACGTCGCCTACCGGCCGACCGACGTGCTGATGTTCGGCCCGGAGCCCACCGGGCTGGACGACGAGACCCTGGCCGACCCGCACATCAGCGCCCAGCTGCGGATCCCGATGCTGGCCGGCCGCCGGTCGCTGAACCTGTCCAACGCCGCCGCGGTGGCCTGCTACGAGGCGTGGCGCCAGCACGGGTTCACCGGCGCGGTGTGACGCGCGCGGCTACCAGTGGTTCCAGTGGGTGAGCTGCTCGGCGGGTAGCCGCCGGGCCTTCTTGAAATCGGTGCCCACCGTGTAGGCGATCGGGAACAGCCCGCCCTGGGCGTAGTCGGCGAACGGGATGCCGAGCACCTCGGCGGCTTGGCGCTCGCCGTCGCCGATCAGGTGCAGGGTGGTCCAGGCCGAGCCGAGGCCGCGGGCCCGCAGCGCCAGCATGAAGCTCCACACCGCCGGCAGCAGTGACCCCCAGTAGGACGCGCTCATCCCGGCGTCCACGCCGTCGGGTCGGCCCTCCAGGCACGGGATCATCAGCACCGGCGCCTTCTCGAAGTTCTCGTTGAGGTAGCTCGCCGAATCGCGCACCGCGGCCTGCTGCTGGTCGCGGATGTCGCCGCGCTCGGGCGGCGCCAACTGCAGGTATCCGGTGGCGTTGGAGCGGTAGATGTCGGCGAGCGCCTTCTTGGTGTCCGGGTCGTCGACGAAGATCCATTGCCACCCTTGGGCATTGGATCCCGACGGGGCCTGCAGGGCGATGTCCAGGCATTCCATCAGCAGCTCCCGGGACACCGGGCGGTCGAAGTCCAGGCGCTTGCGCACCGAGCGGGTGGTGGTCAGCAGTTCATCGTTGCTCAGGTCCAGGGCCATATCGCGAGACTACCGCCGGTGGGTAACCGGTCAGCGGAAATCCCGCGACCGCGAACCCACCGACAGCTCGAGGCGGGCCATCGCGTCGGCGATGACGGTGACCGCCCCGCCGGCGTTCTGCACGATGCCCCGCACCGTCAGCGCCGGCGCGGTCTGCGCCAGCCGCCGGTAGCGGGCCCACACCCCGGGTGAGCACAGCACGTTGACCATGCCGGTCTCGTCCTCCAGGTTGACGAAGGTGACCCCGCCGGCGGTGGCCGGGCGCTGCCGGTGGGTGACCGCCCCGGCCACCAGTACCCGGGTGCCGTCGGGCACACCCAGCAGTCGTGCCGCGGCCAGCACCCCGCGCTCGTCGAGCGCCTCGCGCAGGAATTCGGTGGGAAAGCTGTCCGGGGAGAGGCCGGTGGCCCACACGTCGGCGGCGGCCAGTTCCAGCCGGCTCATGCCGGGCAGGCTCGGCGCGGCGGCGGCGGTGCCGATCCCGGGCAGCCGGTCCGGCCGCTCGGCTGCCGCCGGCCCGGCCTGCCACAGCGCCCGGCGACGGTCGGTGCCGAAGCAGCCCAGTGCGCCGGCGGTGGCCAGCGCCTCGGTCTGCGGCACCGACAGCCGCACCCGCCCGGTCAGTTCCAGCAGAGACCCGTAGCGTCCGTTGGCATTTCGCTCGTCGACGATCCGGGTTGCCAGCTCCTCGCCGATATGGCGGACCGCACCCAGACCGAGCCGGATCTCGGTGCCGGCGTTCTCCAGGTCCGCGTGCACGGAGCTGGCGTTCACGCACGGTCGGTGCACGAGCACGCCGTGCCGGCGGGCGTCGGCGACCAACGACTGCGGCGAGTAGAAGCCCATCGGCTGGGCCCGCAGCAGCGCCGCGCAGAACGCGGCCGGGTGGTGCAGCTTGAGCCAGGACGAGTAGAACACCAGCGAGGCGAAGCTCAGCGCGTGGCTTTCCGGGAAGCCGAAGTTGGCGAACGCCTCCAGTTTTTCATAGATCCGCTCGGCCAGTTCCCCGGTGATGCCGTGCCGTCGCTGCATGCCCGCATAGAACCGGCCGCGCAACCGGCGCATCCGCTCGGTGGAGCGTTTGGAGCCCATCGCCCGGCGCAGCTGGTCGGCCTCGGCGGCGCTGAATCCGGCGCAGTCCACCGCCAGTTGCATCAGCTGTTCCTGGAAAAGGGGAACTCCCAGGGTTTTTCGGAGCGCGGGCTCCATCGACGGGTGGTCGTAGACCACCGGCTCGATCCCATTGCGGCGCCGGATGTAGGGGTGCACCGAACCGCCCTGGATCGGGCCGGGCCGGATCAGCGCCACCTCGACCACCAGGTCGTAGAACTCCCGCGGCTTGAGCCGGGGCAGGGTGGCCATCTGGGCGCGGGACTCCACCTGGAACACCCCGACCGAATCGGCGCGCTGCAGCATCTCGTAGACCGCCGATTCGGACAGGTCGAGCGTGGCGAAGTCGACGGCGATGCCCTGATGTTCGGCCACCAGATCCTTGGCGTAATGCAGCGCCGAGAGCATGCCCAGACCCAGCAGGTCGAACTTCACCAAACCGATTGCCGCACAGTCATCCTTATCCCACTGCAGCACGCTGCGGTTTTCCATCCGGGCCCACTCCACCGGGCAGACGTCGGCGATCGGCCGGTCACAGATCACCATGCCGCCGGAGTGGATGCCGAGATGCCGTGGCAGGTCGGTGATCTGGCCGGCCAGCTCCAGCACCTGCTCCGGGATGCCTTCGGTGTCGAGCTGTTTACTCCAGGCGTCTTGCTGCCCCTGGGAGAAGCCCAGCGCACGGGCCATGTCCCGCACCGCGCTGCGGCGGCGGTAGGTGATGACGTTGGCGACCTGCGCGGCGCGCTCGCGCCCGTAGCGGGTGTAGACGTACTGGATGACTTCCTCGCGGCGGTCGGATTCGATGTCGATATCGATATCGGGCGGGCCGTCGCGGGCCGGGGACAGGAACCGTTCGAACAGCAGCTCGTTGGCGATCGGGTCGACCGCGGTGACCCCGAGGGCGTAGCAGACCGCCGAGTTGGCCGCCGATCCGCGGCCCTGGCACAGGATATCGCTGTCCCGGCAGAACGTCACGATGTCGTGCACCACCAGGAAGTAGCCGGGGAAGCCCAGCTGCGCGATGATGCCCAGTTCCCGCTCCAGCTGGGCGTAGGCCCGCGGCGCCGAGTCCGGCGGCCCGTAGCGCCGGGCGGCGCCGCGGTGCACGAGTTCGCGCAGCCAACTGTCCTCGGTGTGCCCGGCGGGCACGTCGAACGGCGGCAGCCGGGGCGCGATCAGCGCCAGCCCGAATGCGCACTGCTCCCCCAGTTCGGCTGCGGCGGTGACGGCCTCGGGCCGGTGCGCAAAGATCGCCGCCATCTCCGCCCCGGACCGCAAATGCGCACCGCCGAGCGGGGCCAGCCAGCCGGCGGCCGAAGACACCGACTCCCGCGCCCGGATCGCGCCCATCGCCGCGGCCAGCCGGCCGCGCTCCGGGGTGGCGAAGTGCGCCGCAGTGGTGGCGATCAGGCCCACCCCGAATCTCGGTGCCAACTCGGCCAGTGCGGCGTTGCGCTCGTCGTCCAGCGGCCCGCCGTGGTGGGTCAGTTCCACGCTGACGCGGTCGGCACCGAACCGGTCCACCAGATCGGCCAGCGCCGCCGCGGCAGCAGCCGGCCCGCCGTCGCTCAGCGCGGTGCGCACGTGTCCCTTGCGGCAGCCGGTGAGGATGTGCCAGTGCCCACCGGCGGCCTCGGTCAGCGCGTCGAAGTCGTAGCGCGGCTTGCCCTTCCGGCCGCCGGCCAGGTGCGCGGCGGCCAGTTGCCGGGACAGCCGCCGGTAGCCCTCCGGTCCGCGGGCCAGCACCAGCAGGTGCGGCCCCGGCGGGTCCGGGACCTCGGTGCGCTCCCCGGGCCCGGGGTCCAGCGACAGTTCGGCGCCGAACACCGTCGCCAGCTCCAGTTCCCGGGCGGCCTCGGCCAGCCGCACCACGCCGTAGAGCCCGTCGTGGTCGGTGAGCGCCAGCGCCCGCAGCCCCAGCCGGGCGGCCTCGGCGGCCAGTTCCTCCGGGGTGCTGGCGCCGTCGAGGAAGCTGTAGGCCGAGTGTGCGTGTAGCTCTGCGTAGGCAACCCCGGCCGGCCCGCACCGCGGCGCCCGGGGCTCCGGCCGGGCCGCCGAGGTCAGCGGCAGACCCGCGCGCCGCGGGCGGCCGTCGAGCACCCGTTCCATCTCGGCCCAGCTCGGCGGCCCGCTGTGCCAACCCATCCACCCAGTATATCGAACTATTGTTCGATAATCACCGTGGCGGCCGGTGCCCGAGGTCCCGGACCCCGGCATCTTCCGGCACTGACGAAACACCCAACCCAGCGGGCATAGTGGAACCCATGGAACGACTATCGGTCCTTGACGCCGGTTTCCTGCAGGTCGAGGATTCCGATCCGCGGGTCAGCCTGGCGATCGGCAGCGTCACGATCCTGGAGGGCCCGGCACCGGACTTCGAGGAGTTCAGCACCGTCCTCGGCGGGCGGCTGGCCGCGGCGCCGCGGCTGCGGCAGGTGGTGCGCACCCACCCGCTGGACCTGGAACCGCCGCACTGGGCCGACGTCGACGAACTGGACCTGGGCCACCACCTGCGCCGGGTGGCGCTACCCGCCCCCGGTGGCGACGCCGAACTGTTCGGCCTGGTCTCCGAGATCATCGAACGACGGCTGGACCGCAACTATCCGCTCTGGGAGTGCTGGCTGGTCGAGGGGCTGGCCGACGACCGGTGGGCGCTGATCGTCAAGCTGCATCACGCCGTCGCCGACGGGGTGTCGGCGACGGCGATGATGGCGGCGCTCAACGACGACGACGGCACCGCCGGATCGTTCGCCACCCACCTGCACGAGGCGCACGAGACCAAGCACCCCAGCCTGCTGTCCCGGATCAGCCTCAACCCGCTGGACTGGGGCAAGGCCGCCTGGGAGCTGTCGGCCGGCGCCGCCGACCTGGCGATCCAGACGGTGCGCGGCTCGGTCACCATCGTCGGCGACATGGTGCGCCCGGCACCGGAGTCCTCCCTCAACGGACCCGTCGGCTCCCTGCGCCGCTACCGGGCCGTCCGGGTGCCGATCGTCGACATCCGCGCGATCGCCCACGCCTTCGACGCCACCTTCAACGACGTCGCGCTGGCCGCCGTCACGCACGGTTACCGCCAGGTCATGCTGAACCGGGGCGAATCACCCCGGCCCGACTCGCTGCGCACCCTCATCCCGGTCTCGGTGCGCGACACCGCCGCTCTGGACACCCCGGACAACCGGGTGTCGCTGATGCTGCCGCTGCTGCCCGTCGACCTGGCGACCCCACTGGAACAGCTCAAGGCACTGCGGCGCCGGATGCGCCGCGCCAAATCCAGCGGCCAGCGCCAGGCCGGGGCCAACGTCGTCGACGTCGCCAACCGGTTCCTGCCGTTCCCGCTGACCGCGTGGACGGTGCGGACGGTCAGCCGGCTGCCGCAGCGCAACATCGCCGGCCTGGCCACCAACGTGCCCGGCCCGCGCGAGCAGGTGCGGATGCTGGGCCGGACGGTGGTCGCCATGCTGCCCATCCCGCCGCTGGCGGTACGACTGCGCATCGGCGTCGCCATGCTGTCCTACGCCGACGATCTGACCTTCGGCATCCTCGCCGACTATGACAGCACCCCCGACCTCGACCTGCTTGCCGAGGGCATCGAGTCGGCCGTCGCCGACCTGGCCCGCCAGGTCTAGTTCCCGCGGGCGGCCTCCAGCAGGATCCGGCGCTCGGCGGCGGCCACCACCCGGCGCGCGGCCGCGGCGGCGTCCGGGTTCACCGACACCGAGGTGATGCCCATCCGCACCAGGTGCTCGGCGAAGGCCGGATCGTTCGACGGTGCCTGGCCGCACAGCGACGAGGTGATCCCGCCGCGGCGGGCGGCCGCGATGATCTGGCCGATCGCGTCCAGCACCGCCTCGTCGGCGGTGTCGAACAGTTCGGCGCACACGTCGGAGTCGCGGTCCACCCCGAGCATCAGCTGGGTCAGGTCGTTGCTGCCGATCGACACGCCGTCGATGCCCAGCCCGATGTATTGCGGCAGCCAGTGCACCACCGAGGGCACCTCGGCCATCACCCAGCGGTGCAGTCCGCGCTGGCGTCCCAGCTCGCTGGCATCAACCAGCGAAAGGCATTCCTCCAGTTCCCATTTCGTCCGCACAAAGGGGATCATCAGGCCCAGATTGGGGCTGGTCTCCCGGATCCGGGCCAGCGCCCGACATTCCAGCGCGAACAGCTCGGGTTCCTTGACGTAGCGGTAGCAGCCCCGATAGCCGATCATCGGATTGTGTTCGACGGGTTCGTATTCCGCGCCACCGGCCAGGTTCGCGAACTCGTTGCTGCGGAAGTCGGTGGCCCGGTAGATCACCGGCCGATTGCCGAACGCGGCGGCGATCCGCCCGACGGCCCCGGCCAGCGCATCGACCAGCGCGTCGCTCTCGCCGGCGGCGATCATGGCGCGCGGGTGCCGGCCGGCCAGCGCCTCGGTCAGGATGAACTCCGCGCGCAGCAGACCGACGCCGTCGACATCCTGCGCGGCAACGGTTTCCGCACCCTCCGGCATGGCCAGGTTGACGTAGATCTTCGTCGCGGTGACCTCCGCGGCGACGACGGGCCCGCTGCGTTCGGTGACGGTGACCGCGGCCGGCGCGGCCGGCGCCCCCGCCCGCACCTGCCCGTGGGTGCCGTCGACGGTCACCTCGGTGCCGTCGGCCAGGTCGATGGTGGCGGTGCGCGCCCCGACAATGCACGGCACCCCGAGTTCCCGGGCGACGATCGCGGCGTGACAGGTCATGCCGCCGGTGTCGGTGATGATCGCCGCGGCGCGGCGCAGCGTCGGCAGCCAGTCCGGGTTGGTCATCGGCGCCACCAGCACCTCGCCGGTCACCAGCGCGACACCCTGATCCGGGGAACGCAGCACCCGGACCCGGCCGCCGGCCACCCCCGGCGCCGCCGACAGGCCCCGGGCCAGCACCGTCCCGGCCGCCGGCGCGGCGCTGCCCAGCGTGGTGATCGGGCGGGCCTGCACCAGCCAGATGACGCCGTCGACGATGGCCCACTCGGTGTCCTGCGGGCAGCCGTAGTGCGCTTCGACGGCGACCACCAGCTTCGCCACCCGGTACAGCTCGTCGTCGTCGAGCACCCGGGCGTCGGCCAGCGCCGGATCGAGGTCCTCGGTGCGATCGTGGCCGTCCGGCCCGCGAACGATCCGGAAATCCTGGTGCCCAACCCGCACGTCGAGGATCTTGCACCCGTTCTTGTCCAGCACATAGGTGTCCGGCTGTACCAGCCCGGACACCACCACCTCGCCCTGGCCGAGGGCGGCTTCGACCACGACGTGGTCGCGGGCCCCGGTCGACGGGTCGGCGGTGAAGGCGACACCGGAACGCTGCGAGGCGATCATGGTCTGCACCACCACCGCCATCGCCGGTTCGGCGGTGAAACCCCGGCTGGCGCGGTAGGCGATCACCCGCGGTCCGAACAGCGACATCCAACAGCGCCGCACCGCGTCGAGCAGGTCCTCGTCGCCGGCGATGTTGGTCAGCGTCTCGTTCATCCCGGCGAACGAGGCGTCCTTGCCGTCCTCTCCGGTTGCCGAGGACCGCACGGCCACCACGACGTCGGCACCGAGCCGGCGGTAGTGCTCCAGCAGTTCGGTGCGCACCGCCTCGGTCATCCCGGCCCGGGACACCAGGTCGCGACACCGGTTGGACAACTCACCGAGCCGAGTCTCGTCACCGGAGGCGGCAATCGCCTCGCGGTGCAGTTTCACCAGCTCCCGGTCCACCCCGGCCGCCCGCATCGACTCCAGGTAGGCGTCGCGCAGCAGGACGAAACCGGGCGGTACCGGAAGCCCGGCGCCGGCCATCTCGCCGAGGTTGGCGCCCTTGCCGCCGGCTTCCTCCGCGTCGGTCAGCCGCAACTCGGCGAAACCCTTGATGATGGGCACGGTGTCAGGCCCTCGCGACGATCACCGGCATCCGTACCGCCTGGACCACCGACGCGCTCACCGAGCCCAGCAGCATCCCGGTGAATCCGCCGCGACCGTGGCTGCCGACCACCACCAGCTGGGCGTTGTCGGACTGTTCGATCAGCGTGTTGGCGGGCTTGTCCCACACCACGATCCGGCGGACCGCGACGTCGGGGTAGCGCTCGGAATAGCCGGCCAGCCGCTCGGCGAGCACCTCCTGGCCGCGCTGCTCGAACTCGGAGAACTGCTGCACGGGCATCGACAGCACATCGGCGTCGCTCATCGCGTGCACGGCCACCAGATCGACGCCGCGCCGCGACGCCTCGTCGAAGGCGATCGCGGTGGCGGCCTCCGAGGCGCGGGAACCGTCGATCCCGACCAGCACCGGCGCCTTGGCCGGATCGGCCATCAGCGGGTCCTCGTCGTGCACCACCGCGACCGGGCAGTGCGCGTGGCGCACCAGCGTGGAGCTCACCGAGCCGAGCAGGCCGCGGGCCAGAGCGCCGCGCCCGCGGCAGCCGACCACCACGATCCCGGCCTCGCGGGTGAGTTCGATCATGGTGGCCACCGTTGGGCCGCTGAGGATTTCGGTGGTGACCTCGACTCCGGTGACGGCCTCCGCGGCGGTGGCCACGGCGGCGTCCAGGAGATCCCGGCTCTGCTCCTCCTGCCACTGCAGGTAGCCGTCGGGCAGCGGGGCCTCGGGCCAGGCCATCATCACCGGCGAACTGATGATGTTGACCAGGCGCAGCGGCTGGTTGTGCAGCTTGGCGTAGCGGGCACCCCAGTCGACGGCCACCCGCGACGAGACGGAGCCGTCGACCCCGACGAGGACGGCACCGGTTGATTCGGCTGTGGACATGTGCATGCTCCCTTCCCTCCGCGAGACTAGCCGCAACCGCGCGGGGATACGGGGGAAGGTGGTAACGACATTGGGGACCAACGACACCCGGTACCCGGTTGTGCGCCGGAACACCCGGCATGGCTGGATAAGGGTATGGCGGTTTCGCTGAACGACATTCTGGCGGTGCTGCGCCCGCTGCCCGACGGCCCGAACGTGTACCTGGGCCCGCAGCCCGACGACGGCGCGGCACGGACCCGGGTGTACGGCGGCCAGGTGGCCGCCCAGTCCGCACTGGCGGCCGCCGACACCGTCAGCGACCGGCGGTTGCACAGTCTGCACGTGGCGTTCCTGCGGCCCGGGAATCCGCGGATCCCGCTGCGCTACGAGGTGACCGTGCTGCGCGAGGGCCGCACGCTGTCCACCCGACGGGTGACGGTGACCCAGGACGGGGTGTTCCTGATGGAGGCACTCGCGTCGTTCATCGCCCCGGTCGACGGGCCAGAGTTCGCCGCCGGGATCCCCCGGGTGCCGGCGCCGGAATCGCTGCCGCGCGTCGTCGAGCAGTTGGAGCCCGACGATTTCAGCGTCGCCGAGGCCGCCGAGCTGGCCTGGCTGAACACCTGGGACATGCGTTACCTGGATCCGCCGCCGCTGCGCAGCGCCATCCGGCGGGCGGGGCCGGTGCCGGCCGATGCGCCCGCGCGGTGCCGGATGTGGCTGCGCGCGGCCACCGCACCGCCGGTCCAGCTGCTGACCGATCCGCTGCTGGCCACCGGTCTGCTGATCTATCTCACCGACTGGTCGGTGCTGGATCCGGTGCAGCTGGCGGTGGGCCGCAACTGGGCCGACCTGGAGGTGATGGCCTCGCTGGATCACGCGGTGTGGTTCCACCGGCCGGTCGACTTCTCCGACTGGCTGCTGTTCGACCATCGCAGTCCGTCGGCCTCCGGCGGCACCGGCCTGGGCTGCGGCGAGGTCTACAACCGCTCCGGTGCACTGGTATGCACGGTCACCCAGGAAGGGTTCCTGGGCCGCCGATGAGTGGGTCGGTGGGGAGCCGGCCGCGCCTACCGGTGTTCGCCGACGTCGACACCGGTGTCGACGATGCGATGGCGCTGTTCTACCTGCTGGCCAGCCCGGAGGCCGAACTCGTCGGCGTCGCATCGACCGCGGGCAACGTCGGCGTGGCGCAGGTGTGCGAGAACAACCTGGCCCTGTTGGCACTGTGCGGGGCACCCGATGTTCCGGTGTCGACGGGTTCTGCTGTGCCGCTGAGCATTCCGCTGCGCACCGCCGAGGACACCCACGGCCCCGCCGGGCTCGGCTATGCCGAACTCGCACCGGCGAGCAGCTCACCGACCGACTACGACGCCGCCACCGCCTGGATCCGGGCCGCCGGCGATCATCCCGGCGAGCTGATCGGGCTGGCCACCGGCCCGCTGACGAATCTGGCGCTGGCCCTGCGCGCCGAGCCGGAACTGCCGCGGCTGCTGCGCCGGCTGGTGATCATGGGCGGATCGTTCGAGTACCGCGGCAACACCACGCCGGTCGCCGAGTGGAATATCGCCGTCGACCCCGAGGCCGCCGCCGAGGTGTTCACCGCCTGGGGTGCGGCGGTGGCCGACGGGCACCGCGGCGAACTGCCGATCGTCTGCGGGCTCAACATCACCGAACGCATGGCGCTGCGGCCGCCGTATCTGGCCGAGCTGGCCGCCGCCGCCGGTGTGCCCGGTGACCCGTCGGCCAATCCGCTGGTGCGGGTGCTCACCGATGCGCTGCGGTTCTACTTCGAGTTCCACGAGTCCGTCGGCGAGGGGTACCTGGCGCATGTGCACGACCCGTTCGCGGCGGCGGTGGCACTCGACCCGTCGCTGGTGATCACCCGGGATGCGACCATCGGCGTCGAGCTCGGCGGCGCCCTGACCCGCGGCATGACCGTGGCCGACTGGACCGGGCACTGGGGCCGGCCGGCCAACGCCCGCATCGCCGTCGACGGCCCGGGCCTGCCGCAGGTGTTCTTCGACCGCTATCTGGTGCGGGTGGCCGCCTTTGCCCGGCTTCACTCATAGCTGCCCTCCAGATACCAGCGCCGGCGCCGGTAGCACAGCAGCAGCGCGGCACCGGGGGCCTGCGGTTCCCCGGCCAGCAGCACCTGGGCGCGGGCGGTGCGACCGGGTGAGCCGGCCTGCGGATCCCACCAGCGTTCGTCGACCGGCCACGGCCCGGCCCACCAGTCCAGCGCGCCGGCGTAGCGCCCGGCCAGCCGGGCCGGGGTGGCGCTGAACAGACCCCGGCCGGTGACGTGCACCGGTTCCCCGTCCTCGGCGAGCAGGTCCACCGGATCGTCGAGCAGCACCGCCGGCGCCGGTTCGGGCAGCCGCCCCGGCCACGGCTGGGCCGGGTCGTCGCGCACGACGGGCTCGTCCCCCAGCGGGGTCAGCACGATCTGATCGGCCGGCCCGCGGCCACCGGAGGGCACCGGGATCTGCACCGCCTCCGGACCCAGCAGACCCTGCACCCGGACCAGTGCCCGACGGGCGCGGGCCCGGTCGGCCTCACCGCCGCCGCCCCACAGCGGCAGCTGCAGCGCCGCCGCCGAGATCACCTCCACCGGTTCCAGCCGCAGCACCGTGATCGGGCCCGCCGGGGGCTCGGCCGCTCGCCGGCCCCGGTGGTTCAGCCAGCCGTCGAGCTGCCAGCGCACCCGGTCGGCGGTGGCGTCGGCGGTCAACGGTTCGGCGCACCGCCACACCCGGACCAGTTCCGCGCCGTCGGCGGTGCCGGCGTGAATGGCCAGCCGGGTGCAGCCCACCCCGGCGTCCTGCAGTCCGCGGTGCAGCGCGGCGGCCAGGCTGCGGCCGGCGAACGCCGCGGCGTCCACCCGGTCGATCGGCGGGTCGCAGGACAGTTCGACGGTCAACTCGGCGGGCGGATCGGTGCCCGACGGCGGCCGGGCGGGTTCGGCCGCCGCCATCCGGTGGGCGATCACCGCGTCGGTCCCGAACCGGGTGGCCACCTCCGCCCGGCTCAGCGCGGCGAACTGGCCGATGCTGCGGATTCCCATGCGCCACAACAGATCTACCAGGTCCGACCGAGTGGGGTCGCACAGGCTGGGTTCGACGGCCAGTTCCCGGATCGAGCGCCCGGCCAGGAACGCCGCGTCACCGCCGGGTTCGACGGCGACCCCGGCCCGGGCGGCCAGTACCGCGGTGGGCAGCCGGTCGGCGACGCCGATCTGGCATTCGGCGCCGGCCGCGGCCACGGCGTCGGTCAGCCGTTCCCCGGCTGCGGCCTCCGACCCGAAATAGCGGGCCGCGCCGCGCGCGGAGGCCACCAGCAGCCCGGGGCGCAGCACCTCGGCGCGGGGCACCAGATCGGCCACCGTCGCGGCGACCGCCTCGAAGTACCGGGCGTCGCGGGCGGTGTCGGCCGCCGCGATGTGCACCGCCGGGCAGCGGGCCTGGGCCTCCCGGCGGCGCAACCCGCGCCGCACCCCGGCGGTCCGGGCCGCCGCCGAGCAGGCGATCACCCGGTTGGCGCAGGTGATGGCCACCGGTGCGGTGCCGGGCAGATCGGCGGCCGCGGCCGCCGCGACCGCCGGCCAGTCCATGCACCACAGCGCCAGCACCCGGGTGCTCATGCCGGCCTCGGGATGCCCACCCCGCGTCCCCGGGCCCGGACCGCCAGCCGCACGCGGCACAGTCGGCCCCGGCCGGGCTCGGCGGCGGTCGTCTCATAACCGCGCACCCGGGCGTCCAGCCGCAGCGCGGGTCCCGGCCAGTCGCCGCCGACGACCACCAGGACCGCGCCCCGGTGCCGCAGCCGCCCGCCGATCACCCGGGCCCTCCCCGGTGACACGGCCGTACCCGTCATGCCCAGCAGCACCAGGTCCATGCCGTCGGTCAGCACCGCGGCCACCTCCACCGGGTCGGGGCCCGGGTCGGGGATCATCGCGATCCGACTCAGGTCCGCACCCATCTCGGCGGCGGCCAGCAGCCCGGCGCCGGGCAGCCCGACGATGGCCGCGTGTCCCCCGGCTGCGGTCACCGCGGCGGCCATGCCCAGCGGCAGGGACCGGGCCCCCGAGGTCACCGTGACGCTGCCCCTCGGCAACCCGTCGGGGAGCACTCCGAGCAGCGATTCCGGGACCGGCAGCAAACTTTCCGGAGCGGTATCCGGCAGGGCGCGCGCCGTCGTCGCCCCCGGTCCGCGGTGCGACGAGCCCACCCGGCCGGAGATCGCGGCCATTCGTTTTCTCAGCTGTTCGAGCTGGTCAGCTCGATTTTCCGGAGCAGAAACGCCCATCGAACCACCTCCACGCGCACCGAACAACCGTCCCTGTTCGAACTTTTGTTCGATACGCTCGAGTAAACACCCGGTCGCCGACAGGCGTCAAGGTGCCGAAGGTGGATCTACGGCGCGTCGTGCGGCGTGTCGCCCACTCCCCGCTACTCCCACTCGATGGTGCCCGGCGGCTTGCTGGTCACGTCCAGCACCACCCGGTTGACCTCGGGCACCTCGTTGGTGATCCGCGTCGAGATCCGCTCCAGCACCTCGTAGGGCACCCGGGTCCAGTCCGCGGTCATCGCGTCCTCACTGGAGACCGGCCGCAGCACGATCGGATGCCCGTAGGTGCGCCCGTCACCCTGCACGCCGACCGAGCGGACGTCGGCCAGCAGCACCACCGGGCACTGCCAGATCTGGTTGTCCAGACCCGCCATGGTCAGTTCCTCGCGGGCGATCGCGTCGGCCCGGCGCAGAGTGGCCAGCCGCTGCGCGGTGACCTCCCCGACGATCCGGATGGCCAGGCCCGGTCCCGGGAACGGCTGGCGGGCCACGATCTCCTCGGGCAGGCCCAGCTCCCGGCCGACCGCGCGCACCTCGTCCTTGAACAGCAGCCGCAGCGGCTCGACGAGGGTGAACTTCAGGTCGTCGGGCAGCCCGCCGACGTTGTGGTGGCTCTTGATATTGGCCGTGCCGGTGCCGCCGCCGGATTCCACCACGTCGGGATACAGCGTGCCCTGCACCAGGAACTCGGTCTCGGCTTCGGAACTGCCGAGGGTGTCGCGCACCGCGGCCTCGAAGGACCGGATGAACTCGCGGCCGATGATCTTGCGCTTGCCCTCCGGGTTGCTCACCGCACTCAGCGCGTCCAGGAACTGCTGTTGCGCATCGACGGTGACCAGCCGGGCTCCGGTGGCGGCGACAAAGTCGCGTTCCACCTGGGTGCGTTCCCCGGCGCGCAGCAGCCCGTGGTCGACGAACACACAGGTCAGCCGGTCGCCGATGGCCCGCTGCACCAGCGCGGCGGCGACCGCGGAGTCCACCCCGCCGCTCAGGCCGCAGATCGCCCGCCCGTCGCCGATCTGCACGCGGACCGCCTCGATGAGGCCCTCGGCGATATTGGCCGGGGTCCAGGCCGCGTCGATACCGGCGAATTCGTGCAGGAACCGGCTCAGCACCTGCTGACCGTGCGGCGAATGCAGCACCTCCGGGTGGTACTGCACCCCGGCCAGCCGGCGGGCCCGGTCCTCGAACGCGGCCACCGGGGCCCCGGCACTGGCGGCGGTCACCTGGAATCCCGGCGGGGCGGCGGTCACCGCGTCGCCGTGGCTCATCCACACCGGCTGGGCGCCGGGCAGACCCGAATGCAGTTGCCCACCGGTCACATTCAGTTCGGTGCGGCCGTATTCACTGGCCCCGGTGCGCGCGACGGTGCCGCCGAGGGCCACCGCCATCGCCTGGAATCCGTAGCAGATGCCAAACACCGGGACACCCAGGTCGAACAGCGCGGGGTCGATGCCCGGCGCACCGTCGGCGTACACACTGGCCGGCCCGCCGGAGAGCACCACGGCCAGCGGCTGGCGCGCGGCGATCTCGGCGGCGGTGGCGGTGTGCGGAATGACCTCCGAGTACACCCGGGCCTCGCGCACCCGGCGGGCGATCAGCTGCGCGTACTGCGCGCCGAAGTCGACAACGAGCACCGGACGGAGGACCTGAGCGGCCGAGGGCGATTCCACCGGGCCAGTCTAGGAGACGCCGCGGGATCCTCCCCCGAGGCTCGACACCGAAATAAGGCTAGGCTTACCAATGGTGTAAGTTCGGGGCATGGAGAGCTCAACGCCGGAGCGCATCGACGCCGCCCTCGAGGAGATTCTGCGCGACGACCTGAACGTCGACATCAGCCGCGTCACCCGGGAATCCCGGCTCGTCGACGACGTCGGTCTGGACTCGGTCGCGTTCGCCGTCGGCATGGTCGCCATCGAGGACCGGCTCGGCGTCGTGCTGACCGAAGAGGACCTGCTCACCTGCGACACCGTGGGCGATCTGGAAAACGCCATTCTGGCCAAGGTTCCCACCGCGAAATGAGCCTCCGGTGAACGTCCTGGCGAGCGCACTGACCCGGGCGATGACCGAATCCGCCAACGATCTGGTGGTTCTCGACCCGGCCCGCGCGGAATGGATCCGCCACCCGTGGGCCGAGGTGCACGCCCGCGGCCTCGCCGTCGCCCAACGCCTGCTGGACGGCACCCACGGCCAGGTCGGCCTGGTCGGCGAGCCGACGGTGCAATTCATCGCCGCGATCCACGGCGCCTGGCTGGCCGGACGCGCGGTGTCCATCCTGCCCGGACCGGTCCGCGGCGCCGACGTCGGCGACTGGGCCCGGGCCACCCTCGACCGGTTCGCCGGCATCGGCGTCGGCACGGTGTTCAGCCACGGCCCCACCCTCGACCCGCTGCGCGGGTCCGGGGCGCTGCCGGTGCTCGATCTGCCGGATGTCGCCGCACCCGGCTCCACCACCCCCCTCACCCCGCCCGCCACCGAGGGCCCCGCGGTGCTGCAGGGCACCGCGGGCTCCACCGGCACCCCGCGCACCGCGGCCCTGCCTGCCGAGGCGGTGCTCAACAACCTCAGCGGGCTGCTACAGCGAACCGGCACCGACTCGTCGGTCGACGTCGGTCTCACCTGGCTGCCGCTCTACCACGACATGGGCCTGTCCTTCCTGCTGTCCGGGGCGCTCAGCGGCTGCGAAACCTGGCTGGCGCCGACGGGCGCGTTCTCCGCCTCACCGTTCCGCTGGCTGAACTGGCTCTCCGAGAGCCGCGCGACCCTGACCGCCGCACCAAACTTCGCCTACAACGTGCTCGGCAAATACGCCCGCCGCATCAGCGATATCGACCTCGGTGCACTGCGATTCGCCCTCAACGGCGGCGAGCCGATCGACTGCGACGGGCTGGCGCTGTTTCTGACCGAAATGGCCCGATTCGGCCTGGACCCCGGTGCCGCCGCACCGTCCTACGGGCTGGCCGAGTCCACCTGCGCGGTCACCGCGCCGACCCCGGGCAGCGGCCTGCGCTACGACGAGATCCATGACGACGCAACCGGTTCGGTGCGCAAACAGGCGACGCTCGGACACCCGGTGCCGGGCATGGAACTGCGCCTGGCCCCGATCGACCACGAGCAGTCCGACATCCCCGGCCGCGACGTCGGCCAGATCGAGATCCGCGGCACCTCCATGATGTCGGGCTATCTCGGCGAGGCGCCGCGAGATCCCCAAACCTGGTTTCCCACCGGTGATCTCGGCTACCTCACCGACGACGGACTGGTGGTCTGCGGCCGGGTGAAGGAACTCATCACCGTCGCCGGACGCAACGTCTTCCCCACCGAGGTGGAGCGGGTCGCCGCTCAGGTTCGCGGGGTGCGCGAGGGTGCGGTCGTCGCGGTCGGCACCGCCGCCGACGCGCTGCGCCCGGGACTGGTCATCACCGCAGAGTTCCGCGGTCCCGACGAGGCCGGCGCCCGAGCCGAACTCGTTTCGCGGGTGGCCTCCCAGTGCGGCCTGGTGCCCGCCGACGTGCGGTTCGTCACGCCCGGGACGCTGCCACGCACCTCCTCGGGCAAGCTGCGGCGGCTGGCGGTCAAGCAGGAACTGGAGGTCACGCGACAATGACGGCAGCAACCCAGATCGGTGTCGACGAATACCGCCAGTTGCTCGGCGAGGTGTTCGACGAGCGGGTGAGGGCCTGGACGGCCGAAGCCGAAAAGACCGAGCGGTTCCCCCGCGCGCTGATCGAATACCTCGGCAGCTCCGGCGTTTTCACCGCCAAGTGGGGTGATCACCAGCACCCGGACGTGGCCAAGCTGCTGGAACTGGCCTACCGGCTGGGCCATCTGGGCTCCGGCGGCATCGGCGTCGGCGTCAGCCTGCACGACTCGGCGATCGCCATCCTGCGCCGGTTCGGCAAATCCGAGCACCTCAAGGACATCGCCGAGCGGGCCATCCGCGGCGAGGCGGTGCTGTGCATCGGTGCGTCGGAGGAATCCGGCGGCTCCGACCTGCAGATCGTGGAGACCGAGGTCCGTTCGGAGAGCGGCGGTTTCGCGATCCGCGGGCGCAAGAAGTTCGTATCCCTGTCGCCGATCGCCGACTATGTCCTGGTGGTGGCGCGCAGCGTCGACCACGATCCGGCCAGCCGGCACGGCAACGTGCTGCTGATCGCGGTGCCGCTGGCGCAGACCGAGGTGCAGCCGCCCTATCGCAAGGTCGGCGGCGGCCCGCTGGACACCGCCGCGGTACACATCGACACCTGGGTGCCCGAGGAGGCACTCATCGCCCGCGCCGGCACCGGGCTGGCCGCCATCTCCTGGGGCCTGGCGCATGAACGGATGTCGATCGCCGGCCAGGTGGCCTCGTCCTGCCAGAAGGTGCTGGGCATCACCCACGCCCGGATGGTCACCCGCCGCCAGTTCGGCGCGACCCTGTTCGAGCATCAGGCGCTGCGCATGCGGATCGCCGACATGCAGGCCCGCGTCGACCTGCTTCGGCACGGGCTCAACGGAATCGCCGCGGCCGGGAAGCTGGACCTGCGCACCGCGGCCGCGGTGAAGGTCAGCGCCGCCCGGCTCGGCGAAGAGGTGCTCGCCGAGTGCATGCACATCTTCGGCGGCGCCGGCTATCTCGTCGACGAGACGCCGCTGGGCCGCTGGTGGCAGGACATGAAGCTGGCCCGGGTCGGCGGCGGCACCGACGAGGTGCTGTGGGAGCTGGTCGCCGCGGCGATGAAGCCCGACTTCGACGGCTACCGGGAGATGATCGGCCCCGATTAACCCGGCCGGTGCAACTAACCCGGCCGGTGCAACGCATACAGCGCCATCCGCCGGTTGGACATCTGGTGCTCGCCGAGGAACTCACAGCCCGCCCACTCGCACAGCCGCCGGGCCCCGTCGTTGCGGTGGTCGGGATCGAACATGATCCGCCGGCAGTCCGGGTCCAGCTCAAACAGCGCCGCGGTCAGCCGCGGCAGCAGCAGCGGCGCGAAACCCCGGTTGACCATCCGCAATTCGGCGATCGCGGCGTGCATGCCCAGGTCGTGCGGGTCGGCTTCGTAGCGCGGGGCGATGGAATCCTTTGCCGCCCGGTAGATCTCGATGTAGCCGTGCGGCTGGTCGCGGAAGCCGCCGATCAGCGGGCGCGAATACTGCCCGGCCAGCTGCGCTTCGAGATAGGTGTGCCACCGGTCCACCGGCCAGGCCGATTCCCAACCGGTCACCAGGTGCGGCCGGTTCATCCACTCCGAGACCATCCCGGCGTCCCGGTCGGGTTCGACCAGCCGGATCGAATAGGGCTCGGCCACCACCGGGATCGGCGGTGCGGGTACCGCCGCGACAGCGTCACTCACATCCGTCAGCTCGCGTGGCAGTGTCGACACGAGGCCCGAGCCTACCGGACCGGTTAGGGCAGGTTTACCTGACTCGGGTCGCCACCGGGTCATCTTCTTCCGCGGCCAGCACCACCTCGACGACGCCGGGCAGCGCCGATTCGCCGAACTGCCCGGACCCCTCAAACGGCTGACCGAGAACCTGTGGGCGTTGCACAGCAACCGCTACGACTACGCCGCGGCCGCCCCGCTGTCCGAGGAACAGCGGTTGCTGCGCGCGGCGTTCGAAAAGCCCGACTTCCGCACCGAACATCCGGTGGTGCGGGTGCATCCGGAGACCGGCGAGCCGGTCGGCTACACCGGCTCGATCGGCAGCCGGCGCAGTTCGCCGGGCGCACCGAGCGGCACGACGGGTTTCGCCGGCGCGACGGGATCCATCCGGACATACGGCTGCCCCTGCGCCGGCCGGGCGTCGTCCTCGCCCTTGTTCGGCCACAGCGAGGTGGCCCGTTCGGCCTGGGCGGTGATGGTCAGCGACGGGTTGACGCCGAGGTTGGCCGACACCGCGGTGCCGTCCATCACGTGCAGCGTCGGATAGCCGTGCACCCGCTGATAGGGGTCGATGACGCCGTGCCCGGGATCGTCGGCGATCACCGCGCCGCCGAGGAAGTGCGCGGTCAGCGGAATGTTGGCGATCTCGCCCCAGGTTCCGCCGGCGACGCCGTCGATCTTGGCGGCGATGCGCCGGGTGACCTCGTTGCCGGCCGGGATCCAGGTCGGGTTCGGCTGGCCGTGGCCCTGCTTGCTGTCCATCACCCGGAACCCGGCCTTGGTCTTGCGGGTGAACGTGGTGATCGAGTTGTCCACGTGCTGCATGACCAGCGCGATCATGGTGCGCTCGCTCCACTGCTTCGGGTTCAGCAGCCGCATCATCCGGCGCGGGTTCTCCCGGGTCTGGTCCACCAGCTGCTTCCACCGGGGCACGTCGGTGCCCTCGGGCCCGTCGCCGTCGGTCATCAGCGTCTGCAGCAGGCCCATCGCGTTGGAGCCCTTGCCGTAGCGCACCGGCTCCACGTGGGTGTCCGGGGTGGGGTGGATCGACGAGGTGATCGCCACGCCGTGGGTCAGGTCCAGATCGCTGCCGACCTCCAGGCGCCCCGCGCCGACGATCGACTCCGAGTTGGTCCGGGTCAGCACGCCGAGCTGGTCCGACAGCTTCGGCAGCTGGCCGGCGTCGCGCACCTTGAACAGCAGCTTCTGGGTGTTGTAGGTGCCCGCCGCGACGATCAGGTGCCGGGCGGTGAACGTCGTCTTCCTACGCCGGACCTTGCGGCCGGTCGGCACGGTCACCACCTCCCAGATGCCGTCGCCGCGCTGACTGAAGCCGGTCACCGTGGTCATCGGGAACACCTGCGCGCCGGCCGATTCGGCGAGCCCGAGGTAGTTCTTGACCAGGGTGTTCTTGGCCCCGTGCCGGCAACCGGTCATACATTCGCCGCATTCGATGCAGCCGGTCCGGGCCGGCCCGGCGCCGCCGAAGTACGGGTCCGGCACGGTCTTGCCGGGTTCCTGCTGCCCGTCGCGACCGAAGAACACCCCGACCGGGGTGCGCACGAAGGTGTCACCGCAGCCCATGTCGTCGGCGACGGCCTTCATGACCTTGTCGGCGTCGGTGATGGTCGGGTTGGTGACCACCCCGAGCATCCGCTGAGCCTGCTCGTAGTGCGGCATCAGCTCGGCTTTCCAGTCGGTGATGTGCGCCCACTGCTTGTCGGCGAAGAACGGCTCCGGCGGCACGTAGAGGGTGTTGGCGTAGTTCAGCGACCCGCCGCCCACGCCGGCGCCGGCCAGGATCATCACGTTGCGCAGCGCATGGATCCGCTGGACGCCGTAGCAACCCAGTTGCGGTGCCCAGAGGAACTTCCGCAGGTCCCAGGAGGTGTTCGCGAACTCCGCGTCGGAGAACCGGCGACCGGCCTCCAGCACACCCACCCGATAGCCCTTTTCGGTCAACCGCAGCGCGCTGACGCTGCCACCGAAACCCGAGCCGATGATCAGAACGTCAAAATCCGGTTCCATCCGGTCAGTATGTCCTTACCGAACAGTAACAAGCTAGATAGGACGCCCTAACTACGAGCGGACCGACAGCCCGACCTTCTGGAACTCCTTGAGATCGCAGTACCCGGCCTTGGCCATCGCCCGGCGCAGCCCGCCCACCAGGTTCAGCGAGCCGAACGGGTCGTCGGACGGACCGGTCAGCACCCGCTGCAGCGACGGCCGGTCGTCGACGTCCACCTGCAGCAGCGCACCGCGCGGCAACGACGGGTGCGCGGCGGCCGACGGCCAGTACCAGCCCTGTCCCTGCGCCTCGGCGGCCGAGGCCAGCGGTGTGCCCAGCACGACGGCATCCGCACCGCAGGCAATCGCCTTGGCCAGGTCGCCGGAGGTGTGGATGTCGCCGTCGGCCAGCACGTGCACGTAGCGGCCGCCGGTCTCGTCGAGGTATTCGCGGCGCGCCGCCGCGGCGTCGGCGATCGCCGTCGCCATCGGCACGCTGATGCCGAGCACCTCGTCGCTGGTGGTCACCCCGAACGTCGACCCGTAGCCGACGATCACCCCGGCTGCCCCGGTGCGCATCAGGTGCAGCGCGGTGCGGTGGTCGAGCACACCGCCGGCCACCACCGGCACGTCCAGTTCGGCGATGAAGGTCTTGAGGTTCAGCGGCTCGCCGTCGTTGGCCACCCGCTCGGCGGAGATGATGGTGCCCTGGATGACCAGTAGATCAATCCCGGCGGCCACCAGCGTCGGAGTCAGCGCCGCCGCGTTCTGCGGGCTGACCCGCACCGCGGTGGTGACGCCGGCGTCGCGGATCCGCCCGACCGCGGCACCGAGCAGCTCGGGGTCCAGCGGTGCGGCGTGCAGTTGCTGCAGCAACCGGATCGCCGCGTTCGGCTCGTCGGGCTCGGCGGCGGCGGCCTCCAGCACCCGGGCCAGCGCGGCCTCGACGTCGGCGTGCCGGCCGATCAGGCCCTCGCCGTTGAGCACCCCGAGCCCGCCGAGGCGGCCCAGCTCGATGGCGAACTCCGGTGAGACCAGCGCGTCGGTCGGGTGGGCGAGCACCGGGATCTCGAACCGGTAGGCGTCCAGCTGCCAGGCCGTCGACACGTCCTGGGACGAGCGGGTGCGCCGGGACGGCACGATATTGATGTCATCGAGCTCATAGGTACGACGGGCGGTGCGGCCCATCCCGATCTCGACCAGGTCGCGCATTCCGATGTGTCCTCTGGGGGGGGTTCGTAGTTCTAGCGGGTGTAGTAGTTCGGCGCTTCGACGGTCATGGTGATGTCGTGCGGGTGGCTCTCCTTGAGACCCGCGGCCGTGATCCGGACGAATTGTGCCTGTTGCAACTGCTCGATGGTCGCCGAACCGGTGTATCCCATCGCCGCACGCAGACCGCCGACGAGCTGGTGGATCACCGTGTTCAGCGGTCCGCGCACCGGCACCCGGCCCTCGATGCCCTCGGGCACCAGCTTGTCCTCACTGAGCACGTCGTCCTGGAAGTAGCGGTCCTTGGAGTAGGAGCGGGCCTCGCCGCGGCCCTGCATCGCGCCGAGCGAACCCATGCCGCGGTAGCTCTTGAACTGCTTGCCGTTGACGAAGATCAGGTCCCCCGGGGACTCCGCGGTCCCGGCCAGCAGCGAGCCGAGCATGGCGGTCGACGCGCCGGCGGCCAGCGCCTTGGCGATGTCGCCGGAGTACTGCAGTCCACCGTCGGCGATCACCGGCACGCCGTGCGGCTTGCAGGCCGCCGTCGCCTCCAGGATCGCGGTGATCTGCGGGGCACCCACCCCGGCGACCACCCGGGTGGTGCAGATGGAGCCCGGTCCCACGCCCACCTTGACGGCGTCGGCGCCGGCCTCGACCAGGGCGGCCGCGGCCGCGCGGGTGGCGACGTTGCCGCCGACCACGTCGACCCGGTCGCCGACCTCGGCCTTGAGCTTGCCCACCATCTCCAGCACCGACCGGTTGTGCGCATGCGCGGTGTCCACGATCAGCACGTCGACCCCGGCGTCGGTGAGCGCCATCGCCCGCACCCAGGCGTCGTCGCCGACGCCGACGGCGGCACCGACCAGCAGTCGGCCGTCGCTGTCCTTGGTGGCGTTGGGGTGCTGTTCGGTCTTGACGAAGTCCTTGACGGTGATCAGTCCGGTCAGCTTGCCGTTGCCGTCGACGATGGGCAGTTTCTCGATCTTGTTGCGGCGCAACAGGCCCAGCGCGGCATCGGCGGAAACCCCCTCGCGGGCGGTGATCAGCGGCGCCTTGGTCATCACCTCGGAGACCGGCTTGCGCTGGTCGGCCTCGAACCGCATGTCGCGGTTGGTGATGATCCCGACGAGTTCCCCGGCGCCGTTGACCACCGGCAGCCCGGAGATCCGGAACCGCGCGCACTTGGCGTCAACCTCGGCCAGCGAGTCGTCCGGCGAACAGGTCACCGGGTCGGTGACCATGCCGGCCTCGGACCGTTTGACGGTCTCCACCTGGGCGGCCTGGTTCTCCAGCGGAAGGTTGCGGTGCAGCACGCCCATGCCGCCGGCGCGGGCCATCGCGATGGCCATCCGGGATTCGGTCACGGTGTCCATGGCGGAGCTGACGAGCGGCACCCGCAGCCGGATCCGGCGGGTCAGCTGACTGGAGGTGTCGGCGACCGCCGGGATGATGTCGGACGCCGCGGGCAGCAGCAGCACGTCGTCGAATGTCAGGCCCAGCATCGCGATCTTGTGCGGGTCGTCCCCGCCGGTCCAGACGGTGCCGTCGGAGATCCCCTCGGCAACGGACATATGTGGAGCCCTCCCATCGGCGCTGGCGAGTCTTCATCCTATCGGCGGAGTGTTCGGTGGCGCGATGTCGGCCCGGCTGCGTAGGCTGGGCCCGTGCGCGACCATCTTCCGCCGGGTTTGCCGCCCGACCCGTTTGCCGACGACCCGATCGATCCGGCCACGGCGATGGACGAGCTGGAGCCGGGTCAGCCGCTGGACCCGCACGAGCGCACCGCCGTCGAGGCCGACCTCGCCGACCTGGCGGTCTACGAGGCCCTGTTGGCCCACCGCGGCATCCGCGGCCTGGTGGTCTGCTGCGACGACTGCCAGCAGGACCACTACCACGACTGGGACATGCTGCGCGCAAACCTGCTGCAACTGCTGGTCGACGGCACCGTCCGCCCGCACGAACCGGCCTACGATCCCGAGCCCGACGCCTACGTCACCTGGGACTACTGCCGCGGTTACGCCGATGCCTCACTGCACGGCGCCACCAGCGACAACGACGGGTTCCGCCGCTAGCCGATCTAGCCGACCGGCGGCAGGTGCAGCCCCGGGCCGGCCGTCTGATTCGGCGTCGGCCCGTGGTGCGCCGGCGGCGTCGGTTCCGGAGTGGCCTGGGCACCCGCCGGTTCCGGGCTGGCTTCAGCGGCCGTCCGTGCCGGGGGCGCCGACGTGGGCGTCGTCGGGGCGGGCGCACTGGTGGTCGTCGGGATCGGTGAGCTCGTCGTGGTTGCCGTCGTCGACGTCTGCGAGGTGCTGGAGGTCGTCGTCGAGGTCGCGGTCGAGGTCTCAGCCGTGCTCGACGTCGTCGTCTCCGAGGTGCTCGACGCCGTCGTCGACGTCTCGGAGGTGGTCTCCGATGCGCTGGTTGTCTCGGTGGCACTCGTCGTCTCGGTGGCACTCGTCGTCTCGGTGGCACTCGTCGAGGTCTGCGGCGAGACCACCGTCGAGGTGCTCACCCCGGTGGGCAGCTGACCCGGATCGGTGGTGCTCGACGGTACCGTCGCCTCGGGGTCGCGCTGCTCGACCTTCACGTTGAGGTTGTTCAGCTCGTTCTGCAGATCCTGCTTGACGGTCTGGTTGTCGACGCTGGCCACCTTGGTGCTGAGCACCTCGAGGCGCTGCTGCGCCTGTTCCCACTGGCCGTTGTCGATGAGCTCGCGCACCTGCGCCATCTCGGTCTGGGCGGCCAGGGCCACCGCGTCGTCGCGCACCGAGTCCGCCTCGCCGAACAGCGCGGTACGCAGACCGTAGAGGCTGTCGCCCGGCCCGGCGCCGTGGATCACCGCGCCGAACCCGCCGAGACCCAGCATGACCGCGGCCACCGATCCGGCCCAGGCGCGGCCGTGCCGCGGCCGGTGGTGTTCGACCAGGCCTTCCCGCAGCGCGGTGACGGCCTCGCCCTCGGTGACCACATCGTGGTGGCCGTGCCGGCGGACGTCGTCGCGCCAGCCCTCCAGCAGGCCGATCAGTTCCAGGTCCACCGGGTCGTTGGCCATGATGCGGCGCTCGGCGGCCAGCGCATCGAGCAGCCCGTCGGTGCGCAGGATCTCGTCGAGCGAGTCGTGTCCGAAGTCAGCCACGGTCGTATCCCGTCACCGTCATCTCGGTGCGCAGCTTGGCCAGCGCCCGGTGCTGGGCCACCCGTACCGCGCCCGCGGTGGAGCCGACGGCCTCGGCCGTCTCCTCCGCCGACAGACCGACAACCACCCGCAGGATCAGGATCTCGCGCTGCTTCTCCGGCAGTACCTGCAGCAGGGCGTCCATCCGCGCGGCGGCGTCGGAGTCGATCGCCCGCTGCTCGGGACCGGCGGTCGTGGAGAACCGCTCCGGCACCTCGTCGGTGGGGTCGGCACGGTTGCGGGCCGAAGCCCGGTGGGCGTCGGCGACCTTATGCGCTGCGATGCCGTACACAAAGGCCAGGAACGGTCGTCCCTGATCCTGGTAGCGCGGCAGCGCCATCATGGCGGCCAAGCACACCTCCTGTGCGACGTCATCAGCTGACAGACCGCTGCGCTCCGCGGTTCCGATGCGGGCTCGGCAATACCGAACCACGATCGGGCGGATGGTCTCCAGCACTTCCCGGAGCGCATCTCGATCGCCGGCGACCGCTTCTGCGACCGCGGCGTCAAGACGCTCTCCTGGAATGGTCATCGACGGCGGTCTCTCCAACGTTACGAGCGGGACTTTTTCCGGCTACATGGCGAAAACCCACAATAACGGGGCGCCTGCGCGGGGTCGGGAAAGCCGCGAACGCCGCGGGCCGGCCTCAGGGGTGCCAGTGCCCGCCGCGGCTGGTCACCAGCGCGGCCGCGGTGTCGCGGATCTCGGCGATCCGCTCCGGCGGGCGGCTGCTGCCGATTCCGGCCAGCAGACTGGCGAGTGCCCAGCGCAACGGCACCAGACCATGTGTTTCGGTGTCGGTCAGCGCGGCGTCGGCCCCCTCCCGGGCGCCGTCGAGGTCACCGGCCGCGCACCGGGCCGCGGCCAGTACCACCGCGCTCTTCACCCGATGGCGCACCGAAGCGAAATCGGCGGCCAGTTCGACTCCACGTTCGGCGCGCCGCAGCGCGGTGGTCCCGTCGCCGGTGGCCATCGCCAGCTCGGCGCCCACCCAGGCCAGCCGGATCGCCAGCCGCGGCACATCGTCGGTCACCGCGTCGGAGGCCTGGGCCAGCAGCGTCGCCGATGCCGCGAACCGGCCCAGCCCGAGGGCGTCGGCGGCCAGTCCGGTCAGCGCATCGGCGCGGGCCTGCCGGTCGGTGCCGGCCAGTAGCATCGCCCGGCCGTCCAGCCCGCGGGCCTGGGCGTGGGCGCCGAGCTGGCGCAGCAGCGACGCCCGGGTGCTGTGCGCCAGCGAGCCCAGCGGTCCCGCGACACCCAGCAGCGGCTCCAGCTCGGCGTGGGCCGCCGCGTAGTGCCCCTGGCCGCCGGCGGCGACGGCGCGCAGCCAGGATTGCCCGGGCCCGTCGGCACCCGGCAGCGGCCAGTACGACGGCAGGTCCCCGAACGCCGCGCGGCGCAACACTTCGGCGCTCATACAGCGCACGTTAACAGTTGTCGGCAAACACGTTACAAACGCATCAACGCGACGTTGCCCACAGAAGTCCGGCCGGTGGCCGTCGACCGATCCACCCAGGACGGAGCCGCGGGGCACTCCCGAAATCCGTTGACATGTCCGCACAATGATGAACATGACGTAAATTCCTGGCCTGCGATTATGCGATTCACCACAGCGCTTGCTCCTTGACGGCGTTTGCTGGGCCCCCCTAATTTGTGGGTATCGAGCGGTCATCGGCGACAGCACTCGTAGGCCAGATCAAAGGGGTGTTCCATGCCACAGCCGCAGCAACTACCCGGACCCAACGCCGACATCTGGGATTGGCAGATGAAGGGCCTGTGCCGAGGGGTCGATTCCTCGATGTTCTTCCACCCCGACGGCGAACGCGGCCGGGAACGCGCCGCGCGGGAGAATCGGGCCAAGGCGATGTGCCAGAGCTGCCCGGTACTGACCGAATGCCGCACGCACGCCCTGCGGGTCGGCGAGCCCTACGGCATCTGGGGTGGGCTCAGCGAGTCCGAGCGGGAGCTGATGATCAAGCGCGGGTTGCGCCGCAGCGCCTGACAAGATGGCGCGGTGAGTGAATGGCTCGGCGCGCACTGGCTGGAGCTGTTTGGTTTCGTCACCGGTGCGATCTGCGTGGCACTGGCCGCGCGGCGCAGCATCTGGAACTTCCCGCTGGGTCTGCTCAACAGTTCGGTGTTCTGCGTGGTGTTCACCGGTGCGGCGCTGTATGCGGCGGCCGGGTTGCAGCTGGTGTACATCGGTCTCGGTGTCGCGGGCTGGGTCGGCTGGTTGCGCGGCACCCACCTCGATGACGACCGGATCGCCCCGCGGGCGACGCCGCGCGGTGCCGTCCTACCGCTGGCCGCCGCCACCGTGGCGCTGACGGCCGGGCTGTGGTGGGTGCTGGACGCCTGGACCGATTCCACCACCGGGCTCGCCGACGCGGCCACCACCGGGCTGAGCCTGGCCGCGCAGTTCATGCTCAACAAGCGCTGGTTGCACAACTGGCTGGTGTGGATCATCGTCGACGCCGGCTACGTCGGCCTCTACCTGGCCAAGGGACTCGTCCCGACCGCGCTTTTGTACCTGATCTTCATCGGCATCGCCGTCGCGGGCTACCGCAGCTGGCGCGCGACGCTGACCCGGGAGAATGCGATGTCCGACCGGTGAGCCCCCGGTACGGCCACGGCCTGGTGCTCGGCAAGTTCTACCCGCTGCACGCCGGTCACGGCGCGCTGATCCGCCGGGCCACGATGGACTGCGGGCGGGTGACGGTGCAGGTACTGGCCTCGGAGGTGGAATCCGTCTCGCTGCAGACCCGGATGGGATGGCTGCGCGAGGAGCACCCGACGGTCACCGTGGTCGGCGGCTACGACGAGGCCGAGGTCGACTACGGTTCGCCGGCGGCCTGGGACGCGCACATGCGGGTGATCTCGGGTCTGCTGGACGCGCCGGTGGACGCGGTGTTCACCGGTGACGACTACGGTGCCGAGCTGGCCCGGCGCCTCGACGCCGAGTGGGTGCGGGCCGACCGCGCGGAAATCCCGGTGTCCGGGCGTGCGGTCCGCGCCGACGTCGCCGGGCACTGGCATCTGCTGCCTGCGGCGGTGCGCCGCGCGTTGACCCCGCGGGTCGTGGTGCTCGGCGCCGAATCCACCGGTACCAGCACGCTGGCCGCCGATCTCGCCGAGGCACTGGGCACCGTGTGGGTGCCCGAGTACGGCAGGGAATACACCGAGATCCGCGCCGGCGGGCTGCACGCCCCCTGGCGCGACGACGAATTCGAGCTCATTGTCGACCGCCAGCTCGCTGCCGAAGCCGCCGCGGCCCGTCGCGCGCCGCGCCCGCTACTGGTCTGCGACACCGACGTGCTGGCCACCGCGGTGTGGTTCGAGCGCTACCGCGGGCGCTGGCCGGCAGCGCTGCACCGGCGCGCGCTGGACCATCCCCCGCTGCTGTATCTGCTGACCGGTGACGAGATCCCGTTCGTCGCCGACGGCATGCGCGACGGCGAACACATCCGCCCGGAGATGGCGCGACGGTTCCGCGAGGTGCTGGCCGCCCAGCCGGTGCCGTGGACCGAGCTGCGCGGTGACCGGCGACACCGGCTGGCCGCGGCGGTCCGCGCCGTCGAAGCCCGGCTGCCGGAGGCGTTCCGGTTCGCCGACCCGCTGGAAATGCGTGCCGACAGCCCCCTGCCGCGCCGATAGACTCAGCTGATGGCAGACCACTGGGGGCACGTGTCGCAATCGCCGACCCGGCCGCAGGCCGCCACCGCGTCCCCGTTGACCGCCACCGACCTGTTCGGGGAACGGACGCCCGAACCACTGCCGCTGGATGAGCGGCTGCGTCAGGCGTATTTCTGGATCGTCAACAACGCGGTCATCTCCCCCTTCTACGACATCGGCTTCAGCGGCGACACCGCACTGTCCGTTCCGGTCGGCGATGCCGGAGCGGCGCTGGAACTCGGCGGTGACCAGTCCTATTCATCCAATGTGCTGTTGCCGCTGCTGAGTTTCGCCGTCGGCGGGCGCTGCCTGCTGATCGGCGGGCCGGGCCGCGGCAAGACCAGCCTGGCCGTGGTGCTCGGGGTGCTGGCCGGCACCGACCCGCAGCGGGTACGTACCGCGGTGGTGCAGGGCCAGCCGCAGCTGACGGTCAGCGATCTCATCGGCACACCGCTGCCCAAGGACCTGATCAGCGCCGAACGCCTCGACGAGGTCCGGGTCGCCTGGCGCAACTGGCTGCGACTGCCGGTCAAGATCATCGACGAGTACAACCGGATCCCCACCAAGACGCAGTCGGCGCTGCTGACCATGGTGGCCGAGGGGTACGTCGAAACCTACGACCAGTCACTGTCCACCACCGGCGACATCGGTATCGACAGTTGGTTTTTCACCGCCAACGACGACGCCGGTGGGGGTACCTTCGCGGTCATCCAGGCGCTGCGCGATCGGATGGACGTCACCGTCGCTGCGCTCGGCTTCAACTCGCGGTTCCTCGACGAGCTGATCGCCCGGGTGGAGAGCGACGAACGCCCGGAGGAGCACGTGCCGCCGGAACTGGTGCTCAGCGCACAGGACCGCCGTGACATCGCCGCCGCGATCCGCGCGGTCCCGGTCCCCGACCCGGTGCGCCGGCGCATCGAGTTCTTCGTGTCGCACTTCGAGTTCGCCCAGCACGGCGGGCGGCGCTTCGAGTACCGGACCAAGGACACCGCGGCAACCGCCGGGACCGACATCGGCGAGGTCATCGAACGCAACTCCGGCGCCGACCTGGAGGTCGACCCGGGTGCGCAGACCGTGACGAGCATCTCGGTGCGGGCCATCCTGGTGCTGATCGGCTACGCCAAGGCCATCGCCTGGTTCCGCGGCCAGGCCGAGGTCGGGGTGGACGACGTCGGCGCGGTGTTGCCGTTCGTGCTGCGCGGCAAACTGCTGCCCAACCGACGCCATCCGCGTTTCGACGGCGGCTCCGATCAGGAACTCGGCCTGGATTCGGTGAGCTGGCTGTCCGACCTGTGGGCAGACTCGAATCGTCAATTCGCCGCGCTGGGAAGGGATTCCGACGATCCGGTCGGTGCCCTCCTCGTCCAGTTCGACGCCGGGATCGATCATCTCGACGCGGTCGCGGTGGCCGGGCGGATCACCATGGTGGAGACCGAGATCCGCAGGATCGCCGACACCGGAAAGCTCTACGGCCGCGACTACGACGACCTGCTGGCACTGAAGTACCTGCATCAGCGCTACACCAACTATCGCCGCTGGCTCGACCTCGCGCGATGATCACCGCAGGCTTCGCCGTCAACGCCGGCGTCCCGGGTGCCGACGATCTTCCCGCCGACGCGCCCGCGGAGTTGCGCGACACCGTCGATCGGGTCCGCGGCTGGTCCGGGGACGTCGCCCGATACCGCTATTTCCTTTGCACGGCAACGGGTCTTGTGCGTGACGACCCGGCGGCGCTGCGATCGGTCGCCGCGCTGGCGGCGTGGCGCGCCGGGGTGGTGCGGCTGCGCGAGGACGCACTGTCCCGCGCCGCCGGACTGGCCCCCGAGGTCACCGAGGCCGCCCTCGGACTGCCACCCGGCACCGGGGCGTCGTTTTTGGCCGGCCAAGCGGTCGACCCGTTTCACTTTCCCGGCGCCGAGGCCCTGGTCGGCGTGGCCGGCGGCTTCCGTGGCTTCGGCGGGCCCTGGCTGCAACCACCCGAGGAGGTGAGGACCACCGGGACCGGCACGGTCGAAGTCCGCACCGGATCGCAGTGGTGGCAGGTCCGGTGCGATGTGTTCGGCGCCCGTGTCCAATCGACCCCCGCACCGGCTCCGGCCGCCCCGGGGCGCCTGTTCGGGCGCATCGCCACGTCCTATCACCTGTGGTTATACCGTTGGCAGCAGTGACTTTCGCCGCCCTGAACGACACGCAGCGCCGAGCGTGGGAGGACGCACAGGCACTGTGGGGTGTGCGGCTGCACGACGCCCGCCAGGCCCCGGCCGCGGGGGCGCCCAGCTTCGCCTGGTTCAGCTTCCCGCCGTCGATCACCATCGACCCGGTGCTGGCCGCCCGTCTGGGGGTCGACACCGAACTGGCCACCGTCTTCGCCCACGAGATCGGCCACCATGTGCTGTCGCCGTCCACCCGGCGCGGCTCGCTGCTGGTCACCCAGCAGATGGCCCGCGCTCTGACCGCCAGCAGTGTGGGCACGGTTGCGCGGTTGGCGGACAACGCGGCACTGGCCGCCAATCTCTGGAGCGATCTGCTGATCAACACCCGGGTCGTCGACCTGCAACGCCGCCGCAACCCCGGCGCCGAGCCGGGCATGGTGCGGCTGTGGCGCATCCTCTACACCCAGCGGCCGGATCCGCTGTTCTGGGTCATTCTCCGCGCCTGCGAGGATCTGTGGGGGCTGCCCGACGGCACCCTCTGCCCCACCGAGGTCCCGGCCGCGCCACCGCCGAGCACCGACGGGACCGAGACGATCGCGGTCGCCGACCCGGCGCTCGACTCCCGGCTGCTGGCGCGCGCCGCGCGCAGTTTCGCCAACGACCCGGTGCGCGGAGCACTGCGGTTCGGGCTGATCGCCGCGCCGTATCTGCTTGCCACAGAATCGGAATCGTCGACACTGAGCACGGTGTCGTGCGCCGGCGACGCCACTGCGGACCCGCCGACCGCCGCCGAACTCGCCGATGTGCTGCGCGACCCGCGGTTGCGGGAGTTGCCGGTGCATCCCGCGGTGGAGAGCCGCGGCGGCATCGATGCTTCCGATGAGCCACCCGGTGCACAGGGCTACGGGCTGGCCGAGACACTCCAGTTGTACGCGACGATGCCGGTCCTCGATGTGCTCACCGCGTGGTACACCGACCGGGCACGGCCGTGGATTCGGCCGTTTCGCGAACCGGCGGGCCCGGCTCCGCAATCCTGTGATGTGCCCGGCGCGCTGGCGCTCTGGGAGGTCGACGACGACCCCGCGCTGTTGGACTGGGCGGCGACGTTTGCGGCCAGTCCGTGGGTGATCCCGGGGGTGACGACCCGGCGCCGGGAGCCCGGGGAGGACGAGCCGCAGCACCGGGACGAACCGGTCGAATTGGATCTGTACATCGACTCGTCGGGATCGATGCCCCGGCCCGAGCGGGATTCCCCGGCCCTGCTGGCCGGGGCGATTCTGGTGCAGTCGGTGCTCGCCGGAGGTGGCCGGGTTCGGGTGACCTCGTTCTCCGGCCCGGGCCAGGTGGCCGGCACGCCGCGGCCGACCGCCAACCGCAGCGAGGCGATCTCGGCCCTGCTGCACTATTTCGGCCACGGCACCAGCTTTCCGCTGGACCTGCTGGCCAACCGCTACGCCCGGCCGGGCGGGGGTGTGCGCCGCCACCTCGCGGTGATCTCCGACGACGGGCTGGCGTCGTTCTTCGGCGAGGGCCAGCAGGAGTACGCCGGGGTGGCCGCGGCGGTGGGCGCCGAATGCGAGACCGCGACGCTGATTCTGCTGGACGCTCGACGCTCCACCGCCGAGACCGCGACCGCCGCCGGTTACGACGTGGAGTACCTGGACTCGATGACCGATGCGCCCGCTGCCTGCGCGCGCTTGGCCGAACGGATCCGTCGTGGCTGAATACCGTCCGCCCGCAGACGAATTGCCGCCGGCGCTGGCGGCCTGGTTCACTCTGGGCTACGACGAGCAGGCCCAGTGGCGGCGGCTGTCCGCCGGGCCGCCCCTGGCCGAGGTCACCGGCCGGCTCGGCGGGCTGCCGCGCGATTTCCTCGACGACCGGGTTTCGTTGCCCGCGTTGGCCGCCGACGTGCTGGGCGCGCACGTGCTCGACACCCCGGAGGTCCGGGCACTGGCCGGCTATCCGGAGGCCCGTGGCGGCGCGGCCGTCGGGTTGTGGTTGGTGGCCGGTCAGCCGCTCAGCGGTCTGACCGCCGTCGCCGCACTCGGGCTGCGCCTGGCACCGGTGGTGCCGCCGGCGCGGTGGCTGGCCGAGCCGGACCGCCGCGAGGAGGCCGCCCGGCTGTTCCTGCTGTGGTGCGGATACCATCCGGCCGGTGAGACACCGGAGGCGGCACAGACTTTCGCCGTCCGGCTGGACTCGCTGAGCCGCGATCGGGAGCTGGCGGTCGCCGCGGCCGAGCATCTGCACCGGATGGAGGTGCAGCGTCGACTTCGGGAACGGCGCGCCCAGGAAGCGGCGGCAAGGTACACCCATGAGTGACCCCGACATCCCGGACCCGTTGGCACTGAGCGACTATGCACACGGTGCCGCCGTCGAGCTCACCGACGCGCAGCGGTGGCCGGGCATGACAAGCGCCCAAAGGCGGGTGCTCGAGGAGGTCCTGACAGATCCCGGGGCCCCGCGCTGGCGCCACCGGGCCGGCCACCGGCTCGACGCCGCGGCGGTGGCCCGGGCCCGCGATCCGTTGTCCACCGCCGGTTGGCTCGCCGACCACCTGGCGGTGGCCCGGCGGCTACCGGCCTACCGGAGCTATCCGAATCTTGTTGAGCTGACCGACTTTCCGCTGATCTCCCGCGCCGATTTGCTGGTCGATATCGCCGCCTTCGTGCCGTTGGACGCCGACCTCAGCCGGATGGTCACCGGATCCAGTTCCGGCACCACCGGCGCGGCGCTGATGGTTCCCGACGACGTCGAAGATGTGGCCCGCACCTTCTGGCTGCTGGCCGGTCTGGTCGACGGCCACGGCATCCCCTGGTCACCGGACCCGGACCGGCTGGCCCTGGCCTACCTGGTGTGGCAGCGGCAGGCCTTCAGCTACGCCTCCCTGGTGCCCGGCTTCGGCGCCGCCGCGATGGCCCGGCTCAACCTCGATCCCCGGGACTGGGATCCCGATGCCCGCGACGGGTTCCTGCGGCGCTGGGATCCGCAGGTGTTCACCGGCAGCCCGCCGAGCCTGGCCGCCCTGCTCGACAGCCCCGTCGCCGCGGATCTGCATCCGCTGGCGGTGGTGTCCGGCGCACAGCATCTGAGCACGGGATTGCGCTCGGCGCTGACCGACCGCTTCGCGGTACCGGTGTTCGACATCTACGGTCTGCACGAGACCCGCCCGGTCGCGGTCAGCCCCGACGGCGGGCCGTTTCGGTTGCTGCCCACCCGGATACATGTGGAAGTCGTCGATCGCCAGGGGATTCCGTTGCCGCTCGGTGCGCGCGGCGAGCTGGTGGTGACCTCCGGGTGCAACCCGCTGCTGCCGCTGGTGCGCTACCGCACCGGGGACTACGGCCGGCTGATCCAGCACGGAGCCGGCCTGGCCATCGCCGATCTGGAGGGCCGCGAGGACGTAATCTTCACCGCCGCGGACGGGTTGGCCGTCCCGTGCGTCGATGTGACCCAGCAGTTGCAGGACGCCGGGGCGCTGGGCTGGGTCGTCGAGCAGGACCGCAACGGGGTGCGGGCCACGGTGTGCGGCGGCGATCCGGCAGACATCGCCGCACGGCTGCGCCTGATTTTCGGGGCGACGGTGCCGGTGAACACCGTCGGCACGCTCGCCGAGCTCGGCGAGGGCAAGCCGCGGCGTTACCGGGTGGCGCCGTAGGTCAGGCCGCGCCGGTCGCAATGATCCCGTCGACCTCGACGGCGCGGCGGGCCATCTCGGCGTGCGCCTGCTCCAGCGATTCGGCCTGGTCCTCGTCGGCCTTCATCAGGGCGTCGATGTCGATGCCGGCCATGTCGATAACCCCCATGTCGGCGAAGGCCTTGCGCACCTTGGGTCCCCACAGCCCGATGTCCTTGACGATCGGCACGATCCGGCTGAACAGGTACGCCCGGAACTGGGCCATCATGGGTGCGGTGTCGACCCATTCGGCACACGCCTGGACGTCCAGGCCCAGGGTCTCGAACACCTCCTCGCCGCGGAACCGGTCGCGCATCAGGTAGCAGGCGTCGACGACGAACTCCTCGCGATCGTTGCGTTCGGAGTCGGTCAGCTCGCGGTAGTAGTCCTTGAGCGAGATCCGACCGAACGCGACGTGGCGCGCCTCGTCCTGCATGACATACGCCAGCACCTGCTTGCCCAGTGACCCCGGCGCGGCGAGGTCACGCTGCACCCCGAACGCAGCCAGCGCCAGCCCCTCGACGAGCACCTGCATGCCCAGATACGGCATGTCCCAACGGGAATCGCGCAGGGTGTCGTCCAGCAGGGCGGTGAGGTGCTTGTTGATCGGGTAGACCAGGCCGATCTTCTCCTGCAGGAACCGGGAGAACGTTTCGACGTGCCGGGCCTCGTCCATGGTCTGGGTGGCGGCGTAGAACTTGGCGTCCATGTCCGGGACCACCTCGACGATCTTGGCCGCGCACATCATCGCGCCCTGCTCGCCGTGCAGGAACTGGGAGAACTGCCAGGCTTGGGAGTGCTGGCGCATGGCGGCCCGCAGCTTGTCGTCGGCGGACTCCCACATCGGGCTGCCGAACAGCGGCAGCACCTCGTCGGGCAGCCCGAGCGGGTTCATCGGGTCGACGTCGGTGGACCAGTCAATGCGCGACTGGGCATCCCATTGCTTGTCCTTGCCCTTCTGGTACAGGGAAAGCAGCCTCGCCCGGCTGTCGTCGTACTCCCAGGTGAAGCGCGTTTCGCCGGAGCACGGGACGCCCCACGAATACGATTCCGGGATTTCGGTGTATTTGTCTTTGGTGGTCATGGCCTGCCCCCTCGGCACCCGGCATGAATGTGATGCCCATCACGATCCGCTCTTTTGGGGACTTTGTCACGTGTGCCGTCAGAGGTTCAGGCCGGAGAACATGATCCGGTTCGGGTCGTACTTGGCCCGGGTGGCGCTGAGCCGGGACAGGTTCGCGCCGAAATACCGCGACGTGGGTTGGTTCACCTCGAGATAGTTCACGTAGGCGCCCACCGACGCCGAAGCGACCGCCTGGTGCGCGGTCGCCAGCCACCCGGTGGCCGCCGCCGGTGATCCGGAGGTTTCCACGTACCACTGCACCAGTGCGGAGTGCTGCCGCCACGGGAATGCCGTCGCACCCGGCGCGACGGTGGCCAGCGCTCCGTCGAGCGCGTGCATGATCACCAACGGCCGCCCGGCTCCGCTCGGGAACGCGTTGAAGGCAGCGGCGATCCCCTGCGCGGCGGCCGGGGTGATCGTCTGGAACACATCGGAGCCGCCCACGTAGCCGAGCGGCGCCGGGTTGAGGTTGTCGGCGGCGAGATACTTCACCAGGTCCAGGTGATTGAAGGTGCGAGTGTCCGTCGCGGCGGGTTGCGCCACCACCGCCTTGGTCAGCGCGGCCGCGACGGCGCCACCGGTGCCCACCGGACAGGTCGCCAGGATCCGGCAGTCGGGATTCCGCGGGTCGTTGCCGGCGTCGACGAGCGCCCAACTGTTGCGGTCGGCGGTGCGCAGCCAGCTCTGCCAACCGAGTAGCACCTGCGGGAACGCCTGCAGCGGGTAGTGCAGGTTCACCACGTCGACGTCGCCGACCGGAAAGGTCGCGAAGGTCAGTGACGTCGTCACGCCGAAATTGCCGCCGCCACCGCCGCGTAACGCCCAGAACAGATCCGGGTTCTGCGCCGACGACGCGGTGACGGCGTTCCCGCCTGGCAGCACCACCGTCGCCGACACCAGTTGGTCGGAGAGCAGCCCGGCGTGCCGCGACGAGGCGCCCAGCCCGCCGCCCAGGGCGTGGCCGCCCGCACCGACCGTCGGGCAGGTTCCGGTCGGGATCCCCCGGCCGTTCGCGGCGAGCACCTGGTGGATGTCATAGAGGTGGGTCGCCGGGGTCACCGTGACGTGGCCGGTGCCGGCGTCGTAGGCGATGTCGCCGGGCAGTTGCCGCAGGTCCAGGACCATGACGCCGTTGGCCGTCGATGCCCCCACGTAGGAGTGACCGCCGCCGCGCGGTGCCACGTTGGCGCCCCGCTTGGCGGCGAACTCCATCGTCTTCTGCACGTCCGCCAGCGACGTCGGGGTGACGACGGCTGCCGGCTTCATACCGTCGAAGTTGGTGTTGAACACCGCTTTGCTGGCGTCGAACTGCCCGTTGTCGGGGAGTTTCACCTGCCCTTGGATGGCGTTGGACAACTCGGCCCAGGCGTCGGATCTCGGATCCGCGCCCGCTCGGGGCAGCCCGAACAGCGCTCCGGCGGCCACGGCGCCCGCGGCACCCACGGCGCCGCGGAGAAATTCCTGGCGGGATATCCCGCGCGGTTCCGGCATCTTCGGATTGTTGCCCACCGTGGGTCTGGAACCGGCGCGGAAGGGGGCGCGTCCAGGTCTCGATCGCGTGAAGAATCGAAAACACCCCCGGCCCCAAGCGGACCGAGGGTGTTCCCGTGGCTACTGCTTAGTGGGCGTGGCCGTGGTGCCCGTGCCCGGCGTGCTCGTCCTCCTCGACGGGCTTGTCGACGACAGCCGTCTCGGTGGTGAGAATCATCCGGGCCACCGACGCGGCGTTGAGCACCGCGTTGCGGGTCACCTTCACCGGGTCGATGATGCCGTCGGCGACCAGGTCGCCGTAGGACAGCGTGGCGGCGTTGAAGCCCTGCCCGGCAGGCAGTTCGGCAACCTTGCTGACCACCACGGCACCGTCCAGGCCGGCGTTGGCGGCGATCCAGAACAGCGGCGCGGTGATGGCGGCCTCGAACACGTCGACGCCGATCGCCTCGTCACCGGACAGCGACGAACGCAGGGCGTCCAGCCCGGCGCGGGCGTGCACCAGCGCCGAACCACCGCCGGGGATGATGCCCTCCTCAACGGCAGCCTTGGCGGCGGCGACGGCGTCCTCGACGCGGTGCTTGCGCTCTTTGAGGGCGGTCTCGGTGGCCGCACCGACCTTGATCACCGCAACGCCGCCGGCCAACTTGGCCAGGCGCTCCTGCAGCTTCTCGCGGTCCCAGTCCGAATCGCTGGCCTCGATCTCACTGCGCAGCACGCGCTTACGCTCGTCGATGGCGTCGGCGGTACCGCCGCCGTCGACGATCACGGTGGCGTCCTTGCTGACCACCACGCGCCGGGCGGTGCCCAGCACGTCGAGGCCGACCTCGCGCAGCAGCAGACCCACGTCGGGGTTGACGACCTGCCCGCCGGTGACGATGGCCAGATCGTCGAGGAACGCCTTACGGCGGTCACCGAAGAACGGGGCCTTGACCGCAACAGCCTTGAGCGTCTTGCGGATCGCGTTGACGACCAGGGTCGACAGCGCCTCGCCCTCGACGTCCTCGGCGACGATCAGCAACGGCTTGCCGGACTCGGCGACCTTCTCCAGCAGCGGCAGCAGGTCGGGCAGCGAGCTGATCTTGTCGCGGTGCAACAGCACCAGCGCGTCCTCCAGGATCGCTTCCTGCAGGTCGAAGTCGGTGACGAAGTAGGCCGAGATGAAGCCCTTGTCGAAGCCGACGCCGTCGGTGACCTCGAGGTAGGTGTCCATTGTCGAGGACTCCTCGATGGTGACGACGCCGTCCTTGCCGACCTTGGTCATCGCCTCGCCGACCATTTCGCCGACCTCCGCGTCGCGCGAGGACACGGTGGCGACCTGGGCGATGGCGGTCGTGCCGTCGACCGGGATCGCGGCGGCCAGCAGTGCCTCCGACACGGCGTCGGCGGCCTTGGCGATGCCGGCGCCGAGCGCGATCGGGTTGGCGCCGGCGGCCACGTTGCGCAGGCCGGCCTTGACCAGTGCCTGTGCCAGCACCGTCGCGGTGGTGGTGCCGTCGCCGGCGACGTCGTTGGTCTTGGTGGCGACCGACTT
>WBZQ01000249.1_pt1 | contig 47815 bp, 43 predicted proteins | sample 5204251 | NCBI WGS metagenome assembly WBZQ01 (sample SAMN12412402, study PRJNA552823) | activated sludge metagenome | isolation source: activated sludge from nitrification reactor of wastewater treatment plant... | place: USA: Virginia | collected 2017-09 | reverse complement strand
GAAGTGATCTTCTGTTCCAGGGATATTTCCGCCCAGGACATTCTTTTCTGGATGACCCGGCTCGGTCCGGCGGTTTCGTTCAAGATCGTGCCGGAAGAAAGCCTGAGCATCATCGGCAGCAGCAGTAAAAACGAACCGGGTGAACTGTATACCATCGAGATCCGGTACAACATTGCCCAGCCGGGTCAGCGGCGCAACAAGCGGGTATTCGATTTTCTGTTTTGCCTGGCCCTGGCCGCCCTTTTGCCCTTCTGGCTGCTGCTTTCGGGCCGGCGCAAGGCTTTTTTGAAAAACTGGTGGCCGGTCTTCTGGGGCCGCAAAACCTGGGTCGGGTATGCGGCCCACGATCGGAATCAGGCTTTACCCAAAATCAAGAACGGAGTGTTTTCACCGCTCGACGAACTGAAGGGGCTACAAATCGACAACAGCGCGGTAGCGCGGCTCAATTTTCTGTTTGCCAAAGACTGGAATGTATGGCGCGATCTGGACGTGCTGCTGCGGGCGATCCGGTACCGGGGCAGTGGGCAGTAGCAGTAGGCAGTGGCAGTGGGCACTACTTCTGAGCCCTGCCGACCAGCCAGATCGCTACCGCCAGGAACACCATGTTGGGGATCCACATGCCTACCATGATAGGCACCGAGCCGCTGATGGCAAAGGAGACGGCGAATTTGGACAACAGGATAAAGCCGGCGCCGATTCCGATGCCCATCGCCAGGTGCAGCCCCATGCCGCCGCGTACCTTGCGGCCGGCCACGGCCAGCCCGATCACGGTCAGGATAATGTTCGTAAAAGCGTCCGCGGTACGGCGGTGCATTTCCACCTCGTAACTGCGGCTGTTGGAAAGGCCGCGGCTGCGGTCGCGGCCAATGGCCTGGCGCAGTTCGGCGGTGGTCATCTCCTCGTTTTGATTCTGGTACCAGATAAAATCCTGCGGCGAGAGGTTGATGATGGTATCGAGTGTGGTATTGTGCCGGATATAGCGCTCGCGGATGCCGTCGAACGTACGAACGCTGTAGTTGCTCAGTTGCCAGTGGTTTTGTTCGTCTTTCCACGACGCGTTGTCGGCTTCGAGGATGCTGACGATCCGGCTGCCTTCAAACTTTTCCAGGCGCAGGCCGCTCGCCGTTTTGGAGTTTTTGTTGTAGCCCCGGATGAATACCTTGGTATCGGGCGACACCAGGAAATGCACGTTCGAGGTTTTGCCCTTGTCCTGCCCCTGGGTCCAGACGTAGGTGCGTTCGAACTTCAGGCGCGATTTGTTGAACTCCGGAATAACGAAGTGGTTGAGGGACAGGTGCAGGGCCACGATGGCCCCGCCTACGATCAGGTAGGGCCGCATCAGCCGCCGGAAACTGACCCCGGCGTTGAAAACGGACAATATTTCGGAGTTGAAGGCCAGGCGCGAGGTGAAAAAAACCACCGCGATGAGCGTATACATCGGCAGCAGCAGGCCGGCCATGTGCATGATAAAGCCGGGGAAGTAATTGAGCAGGATCTCCTGCATCGTACAGGGCTTCTCGATAAAACTTTTGACCTTGTCGCTGAAATCGATGGCCACTGAAATGAGCGTACAGATCAGGAGGGAAAAGAAAAAGGTGGAAAAATACTTTTTGATCAGGTAGGCATCGAGCACCTTGAATTTCAGATCGAACTTCATAACCCATTAACGGCTTTGATCTTCCGAACGCGGCAAAGCCAGTTTTAGTTGCTCAATGCGCCGGTTGTCGGCGGCAGTGACGGTGAACAAAAACCCGTCCCAGGCAATTTCTGCGCCTGTTTTCGGAATATCGCCTTTTAGTTCGAGCACCAGGCCGGCCAACGTGTCGGCCGTGCCGCGCGCGGCATCGAAACGGCCGGCCGGCAGCCCGGTGATGCGGCACACGTCGTTGAGGAGGGCCTGCCCTTCGAACAGGTAGGTATAATCGTCCAGTTTGCGGTAGCGGACTTCGCTTTCCTCGTCGAACTCGTCGCGAATATCGCCGGTGACTTCCTCCAGAATATCTTCCAGGGTGACGATGCCGGCCGAACCGCCGTATTCGTCTACCACCACGGCCAGGTGTACTTTTTGCTGCTTGAACTCCTGCAGGAGTTCCGCGCCGCGCTTGCTTTCGGGGGCCAGCAGTACGTTCGTGCGGATTAGCGGCTGCCACTCGAAATCGTCCGGTTTTTCCAGGTGCGACATCAGATCCTTGATGTACAGGATACCCGTTACGTTGTCCAGGTCTTCCTGGTAGACCGGCAGGCGGGAGAATCCCGATTCGCGCACCGTAGCCAGCACTTCGTGAAATCCGGTGCGGAAATCGATGCCGACCACCTTGCTGCGGGGCTGCATGATCTGCTTGACGGTCACGTCACCGAACTTGACGATGCTTTTGAGCAGTTCCAGTTCGCGCTTCTCGCTACTGGCCACGGCCGCGTTGGCAGCTACCGCTTCGGTGCGGGTGGGCGCATCCGCCTCCGTTTCCCGCGCTTTTTCTTTTTTGATGAAGGGCGAGAAGAGTTTTTTCCAGAAAACAATGAAGCGGCTGAACAACAGCAGTACCGCAAGGGTACGCCCGTTGAGTATCCGGTTGGTATCGATCATTTTAATCCCCCAGAACAGCCCGGCGAAGGCCAGGGCAAACAGGAGGGCAAACAGCAGCCAGACCAGGCCGCCGGACCAGCCCAGTTGCAGCGAAAGTGAATATAAAAAGGTCCGTACCGACGGGGCACGGATAAGCCAGGCCGCCGTGAATACGATGAGCAGCAGCTTGAGAAAAAAACGGGCCAGCAACAACGCGGCCATGGCCGGACGGATGTCGCGGGTAAGTCGGTAAGCCCGTTGGGCGGACCGGGAAGAGCTGAGGGAAAGCTGCTCCGCATCATACGGAGAGACAGCCATCAATGCCCTTTCGGCCAGCAGAATTAAAAAGTAGGTGAGAGAACCGAGGAGAAACCAACCCATTGTTTGAAAAGGCAACGGGGTGTGCTGGCCCGTTGCCTTTTACCGGATGCTTATTAATCAGAAGGGTAAATCGTCGCCTTCTACCGGCGTGGCTTCGGCAGTGGGCATGGGAGCTGCCGTACGGCCGGGGGGCTCGGAAGTTGGGAAACGGTTGTCCGCGCTGCCTTCCTTGCGCTCCAGGCTGCGGAAAAGGTTCGCCACGATATCGGCTGCAGTCCGCTCCACGCCGTCCTGGCCGGTGTATTTGCGGTAGGTGATCTTCCCTTCCACGTACACGGGGGAGCCTTTTTTGAGCTGTTTTTCGGCCCGTTCGGCCAGTTCGCGCCACACCACGATGTTGTGCCACTCGGTAAGGGTCTGCCAGTTGCCGTCCTTGTCCTTGTAGCTTTCGTTGGTGGCCAGAGAAAAGCGGCCCACGGCCGTACCGTTTTCCAGGTGACGGATTTCGGGATCTCCACCGAGATTACCGATAAGGGTTACTTTGTTAATCATGGTAACAAATGATTTTAAGTTAGAAAAAGCGTGTTTCAAAAGAACGTTAAAGTTAAAGCTTTTTCTTTTAAATAACGATCAATTATTCGCGGTACCGCGATATTTTTTTTCAAATCTTCCACTGAAATCCGGCGGCAGTTTTGGAACGGCGGGTTTTCAAAAATCAGGGGGGAGCAGTCGTCGGGGAAGGTTATTTCGCAGAAGGTGGCCGTCACTACGCGGTGGGTCAGCAGCTGGCGGTAGGGGGGCGAAACGGCAGTTATGCGGCCTGCTTTCCAGGCTTCCGCATTGCCGGACATTTTGTGTCCGATCAGTTGCATCAACTGTCCGCCGTCGGCCGGGAATTCCGGCACTTCCAGCAGCGGAAATTCATACAGATCCTGCCAGATGTCTTTTTCAGCGCGCTTGCGCACAAAGGTATCGCCCTGAAAACGGGCCACCAGGTAGATGAAGAAACGTTTCTTTTTGTCCGGCGCTTTGGATTTTACCGGCAGGCCGGCCACTTTGCCGGTCTGAAAAGCCAGGCAATGCGACCGGAGCGGGCAGCCGGCACATCCGGGTTGCTGCGGCGTGCAACAGGTGGCGCCGAAATCCATAATGGCCTGGTTGAAATCGCCGGGCCGGGCCGGGTCGAGCAGTTCCTGGGCCAGGGCCGCGAACTGTTTTTTGGCCGCCGGGGTGTCCGTCGGGGTGGCGATGCCGAAATAGCGGGCCAGAACCCGGTAGACGTTGCCGTCCAGCACGGCGTGGGGGAGATTGAAGGCAAAGGAGGCAATGGCGGCGGCGGTGTAGTCGCCCACGCCTTTCAGGGCGCGGATACCGGCGTAGGTATCGGGGAAAACACCGGCCTGGGCGATGGATTTGGCCGCGGCGTGCAGGTTGCGGGCCCGGCTGTAGTACCCCAGTCCTTCCCAGAGTTTCAGCACTTCGTCTTCGGGCGCGTCGGCCAGGAGGCGGACGGTCGGGTAGCGTTCCACGAATTTTTGGTAATAGGGCAGGCCCTGCTCAACCCGGGTCTGCTGCAGGATGACCTCCGACAGCCAGATCCGGTACGGATCGCGCTCGCCTTTCCACGGAAGCGGACGGTGGTTTCGGGCGAACCACTCCAAAAGATGTTTGCGAAAAAAGTGTTTGCCGTCCTCCATGGGCGCAACGCTGGTTAATCCTGCTCTTCCTCTTCCTCTTCGTGGGCGGGCAGCGAGGGCACCGATCCGTTGCCGTTGAGAATGCCCATTGCGGCCATGGCGCGCTCGCTGGCCAGTTGTTCGGCGCTCTTTTTATTGAAATCGTCGGCGGTGCCGAGTTTTTTGCCGTCTACATAAACGGCCACTTTGAATTTATCGCGCTTTTCGCTCTTGTATTTGGCTACGACCTTGTATTCGATGTTGCGGCCGTTTTTCTGGCACCACTCCAGCAGCTGGCTTTTGTAGTTGTCGTCGAAACTTTCCAGTTCGTGGATGTCGAGATAGCGCCGGAGGATACGCCGGATGACGTATTGCTTGGTCCTTTCGTACCCCACTTCGATGTATACCGCGCCGACCAGGGCTTCCAGGGCGTTGCCGAGCATGGATTTGGACAGGCGGGTCTGGTTGTAGTTGGCCAGGAACAGGTCGAGGCCCATTTTGTCGGCTATTTCGTCCAGCGAGTTGCGCTTCACGATCTTGGAGCGCATCTTGGTCAGAAAACCCTCGTCCGAATTGGGGTATTTTTTGAACAGGTATTCTCCGACTATGGTACTCAGTACGGCGTCTCCGAGGAATTCGAGCCGTTCGTTGTTCGCAATGGCATAATCGCGGGTGGTAAAGGTGCTTTTATGAAAAAAGGCCAGTTTGAACAGGGATAAATGAACGGGGGTGAAGCCTACCAGCGACTTCAGCCGGCGGGCCAGTTCCTTATCGGGATGGAGGTAGTAGTTGTAGAGACGTCGAATAAAACGCACAGAGTCAATTTTTTTCGGCCGGCGTTACGCCTGCCTGAATATGATGGAAGCATTGTGTCCGCCAAAACCGAACGTATTGCTCAGTGCCGCTCTCACTTTGCGGGGTTGGGCTTCGTTGAACGTAAGATTCAGCTTCGGATTAATATCGGGATCGTCGGTAAAGTGGTTGATCGTGGGGGGAATAAAGTCGTGCTGCATGGCCAGGATGCAGGCAATGGCCTCGACGGCGCCGGCTGCGCCGAGCAGGTGCCCGGTCATGCTTTTGGTCGAGGAAATATTCAGTTTTTCGGCCTGCGCGCCGAATACTTTTTCAATGGCTTTCAACTCGGCCACGTCGCCCAGCGGGGTGGAGGTGCCGTGGGTGTTGATGTAGTCGATGTCTTCGGGACGCATTCCGGCTTCTTCGAGGGCGTAGTTCATCACGTTGATCACCCCGAAACCTTCCGGGTGCGGCGCGGTGATGTGATAGGCGTCGGCCGTGGCGGCAGCGCCCACAACTTCGGCGTAAATTCTGGCCCCGCGCTTTTTGGCATGTTCGTATTCCTCCAGAATGAGGGCGGCGCCGCCTTCGCCGAGTACGAAGCCGTCGCGGTCCTTATCGTAGGGGCGGGAGGCGGTTTGGTAATCGTCGTTGCGTTCGCTCAGGGCTTTCATCGAGTTGAAGCCGCCGACGCCGGTTTTGGTGATGGCCGCTTCCGAACCGCCGGCCACGATGACGTTGGCCTTGCCGAGGCGGATGTAGTCGAAGGCGTTCATGAGCGCGTGCGAGGAAGAGGCGCAGGCCGACACCGTGGCGTAGTTGATGCCGCGGAACCCGTGTTGAATGGAGATCTGGCCGGCCACGATGTCCACGATCATTTTCGGGATCAGGAACGGATTGTGCTTGGGTACTCCGTTGCCCAGGACGTGGTCTTCGATCTCTTTTTCCAGGGTGGTCATGCCGCCGACGCCGGCAGCCCAGATGACGCCCACCCGGTCCTTATCCACCGTTTCCAGATCGAGGCCCGAATCCTTGATGGCTTCGTCGGCGGCTATCTGCCCGAACTGGGCGAAGCGGTCGATCCGGCGGACTTCCCGGCGGTCGAAATAGTTTTCGGGGTTGAAGTCTTTGACTTCGCAGGCAAAATGCGTTTTGAACAGGGTTGCATCGAAGAGCGAAATGGGATTGGCCCCGCTCACTCCGTTTTTCAAACCTTCCAGATAGGCTCCGACGGTGCTACCGATGGGAGTGATGGCGCCGAGGCCGGTTACGACAACTCGTTTCATATAAGGTTGAGACATTATTTGGACGCGCAAAGGTAAGACATCGGCTCAAATCCTTGATAAAAGCCGTCAAGGTAAAAAGCGAAAGGTTCAAAGCGGTGCTTGCTTTGAACCTTTCTGTCAAAAAAATCCAGGTATCAGGTGCCTCGGAGTGTATATCAAGTTAGCTTGTGTGCGATTCAAGATATTCGATTGCCTGACCTACTGTCTGAATTTTCTCGGCTTGTTCGTCCGGAATGGACACGTCGAACTCTTTTTCGAACTCCATGATGAGTTCTACGGTGTCGAGCGAGTCAGCGCCGAGATCCTGAATGAAGTTGGCTTCGTTGCCTACTTCATTTTCATCCACGCCCAGTTTGTCAACGATAATTTTCTTTACGCGTTCGGCTACGGTGGTTGCCATGTTTTTTTAAACTTTAGTGAAAAAAAGTCAATTTTTCGAGGGGCAAAGAAACGGCACTCCCCGTTTTTAAAAAAATTTTTATTGTTGAAAATTTAGCGTAGTATACACAATGCTTTAAAATTGATTATGTAAAAACAACACTTAGCTTAATTTTTTCATGATTTCCAATTTTATTTCAATGGAAGTGGTTTGCCCGTGTTTTTTGGCTTTTGATTTGTAAATCTTCAATTTCAGGGTTGGAGGATTCATAACAAGTATTCTACTTTTGTCCCGCCCACTTATTGTAAGTTTTACACTTAAAGTAAAAAAGGCATCATGACACTTACCGAAGTTGCTACCTTGCTCGCAAAAAACAAGCCCTCCATGCGCAAAGACGGTTCACAAAACACCAAAATTGTCGCCACCGTAGGCCCCGCCTGCAATACATATGAGAAATTGCTCGAACTGGCAAAAGCCGGCGTAGATGTGTTTCGCCTCAATTTCAGCCACGGCAGCCACGCCGACCACCTCGAGGTAATCCAGCACATCCAGGCCATCAACGAAGAATTTCATACGCATATCGGGGTGCTGGCCGACCTCCAGGGGCCCAAACTGCGCGTCGGGAAGATCAAGGACAACATGCTGCCGCTCGCTCCGGGCGATATTATTACCATCGTCAACGACGATACTGCCGACGGCACCAAGGATTCTATCTACATGTCGTACGACCAGTTTGCCGAAGACTGCCAGCCCGGAGAACGCATCCTGATGGACGACGGCAAACTGGTGTTCGAAGTGCTGGAAACCAACAACAAGGACACGGTGCGCCTGGTATGCCTGTTCGGCGGCGTACTCAGCAGCAATAAAGGCGTCAACCTGCCGGATACCAACGTGAAACAGCCGTCCATGACCGAAAAGGACTGGGAAGACTTCGATTTTATCGTGACCCAGCCGGTCAACTGGATCGCGCTTTCCTTTGTGCGCCGCGCTGAAGACGTGATCGAACTGCGTAAAGCCATCGACAGCAAAAACCACCCGGCCAAAGTGATGGCCAAGATCGAAAAGCCCGAAGCGGTGAAAAACTTGCGCGAGATCATCCGGGCCTCCAACGGCATCATGGTAGCCCGCGGCGACCTGGGCGTGGAAATGCCGATCGAACAACTGCCCATCACCCAGAAGGAGATTATCCATATGTGCATGCAGTACGCCCGGCCGGTCATCGTGGCTACGCAGATGATGGACAGCATGATCAACAACCCTTCGCCCACCCGCGCCGAAGTGACCGACGTGGCCAACGCCGTGCTCGACGGCGCCGACGCCGTGATGCTCAGCGGCGAGACCTCGGTGGGCAAACACCCGGCCCTGGTGATCCAGTACATGACCAAGATCATCGAACAGGCCGAACGCCAGTACTGGCCGCAGATCGAAAACCGGCGGCCCTATCCGTCGGAAAAATTCAAACTTTTCCACTCGGACGTGATCTGCTTCAACGCCTGCCGCGTGGCCGAGGAAATCGGCGCAGCCGGCATCATCGGGCATACCATTTCGGGCTATACCGCCTTCAAAGTCAGCAGTTTCCGCCCGAAATCGCCCATCTTTATCTTCAGCGACAACCCCAGTATGCTCAACTCCATGAACCTGCTGTGGGGCGTGCAGTGCTTCTACTACGACCGCTTTTCCTCCACCGACGAAACCATCGAGGACTGCGTGGAAATACTGAAGAACGTCGGGCTGGTCAAAACCGGAGACACTGTGATCAACACGGGCTCGATGCCCATGCACAAACGCCTCAGTACCAATATGCTGAAAATTACGGAGGTTGAATGATCCGACTTACGACTTACGACCTGCGACCGACGACCTGCGACAACAGCTTGAGTCAGGAGTGTGCGAAGGAGAGAATCGGAAGTCAGTGACTAAACCACGACCGCCATGTCCGATTATTTCGGACATGGCGGTCGTCATTCGCAGGTCGTAAGTCGCAGGTCGTCGGTCGTCAATCGTCAATCTCCCCATCCCGGCTCGTCGTCGGCCGGTTTCGGCTGCTTGCGCACGATCCCGAATTCCATTTCTTTCTGGCAGGTACCGCAGATGCCGTACAGGTTGAGCGAGTGGTGCGAGATCCGGAAATTGAGTAGTTCCCCGACCATGTCTTTGATCTGCTGGACCCGCGGGTCGCAGAATTCGACCACTTTGCCGCAGTTGGCGCAGATGACGTGGTCGTGTTGCTTGTAGCCGTACGACTTTTCGTACTGGGCCAGGTTTTTTCCGAACTGGTGTTTTTTGATCAGGTCGCAGGATACCAGCAATTCCAGGGTGTTGTATACCGTCGCCCGGCTCACCCGGTAGTTGCGGTTTTTCATGTGGATGTACAGCGCCTCGGCGTCGAAGTGGTCGGTGCGTTTGTAAATTTCTTCCAGGATGGCAAAACGTTCGGGCGTTTTGCGGAAGCCGTTCTTTTCCAGTTGGGCGGAAAAAATGTTGAGCACCTGCTGGATAATATCCTGTTCGTTGCGTTGGGCGACCATACTTTTTGTTTCTAAAAATTGAGCGAAGTTACCGCTTAAAACAGAATGCGGGCCGGTAAAGTTGGAAAGAAAAAAGGTCTTTTAAAATTCCGGTCTTTTCGGGGAAAAGCACCAAAAAAAGCCGCCGGACTTGCGTCCGACGGCTAAACCCCAAAAAACCAAATGAAAACAATCTTCCTTTTTTGCCTTGAGTCCCCGCTCATTTCGCAGAGACTTTGATCTTTAAACGAACGTTTAACCGGGGGTCACATAATTATTTTAAAATTCAGGAAACATTTAGTTTGCTCAAAAGTCGTTAACAAAAACCGCCGTTTGGGCCAGCCAATGCCGCGTTGCCCTTGGCATTTTTGGCCGTTCCGCAGTACCTTCGTCGGCAAACAACACGAGTGATGCAGCAAGCCGGCAAAGTCATCCTTTTTAATCCGCGCAGCGCCAACAGCAAATACCGGGTGCCGAACAGTATCCTGCAGGTGGGCGCTTCCATCTACGGCCGGCACGAATTTGTGTTTGTAGACGGCAACCTCGAGGCCGACCCCTGGCTCACCATCGAAAAATACCTGAAAAGCGGTGAGTTCCGCTATTTTGCCAGTACGGTCATGCCGGGCCCGCAGTTGCGTCCGGCCATTACCATCAGCAAAAAGATTCGCGAAAAATTCCCTGCCATCATCAATATCTGGGGCGGCTACTTCGCCAGCAACCAGTACCGGGCAGTGCTGGAAAGCAATTTTATCGACTTCGTGATCTACGGCCCGGGCGACAACGCTTTTCCCGCGCTGCTGGATGCCTTGCAGGCCGGAACACCGTACGAATTTATCCCCAACCTGGTCTGGAAAACGGCCGATGGAACCGTGATCAAAAACTCGAAGGAGGCCCTGCTGGACCAGGATGCCCTGCCCCGGCTTCCCTACGATTACCTCGACCGGTTTTACCCGCTACCCAGTTACCTCGCCCGCACGTTTCTGGGCAACCGCACGCTCGCCTACCACAGCAGCATGGGCTGTCCGTTCAAGTGTTCCTTCTGCGCCGTGGTGCCTATTTACGAGGCCCGCTGGCGCGGCAAATCGGCCGAAGGTATTTTTCAGGACATCCGATACGTCAAGGAAAAGTGGGGCGCCGACAGCGTCGAATTCCACGACAATAATTTTTTCGTGAGCGAAAAACGAACCGTGGAATTCTCCCGCCTGATGCTGCCCGAAAACATGCCCTGGTGGGGCGAAGGCCGCATCGACACCATCGACCAGTATTCGGACGAAAGCCTCGACCTGATGCGCCGCGCCGGCTGCCGCATGATCTTTTTCGGTGCCGAAACCGGCAACGATACCCTCCTGAAGCAAATGGACAAAGGCGGCAAACAGACCGGAGAACAGATCCGCCGGTTCGCCGCCCGGATGCGGCGGCATGACATCATTCCCGAATATTCCTTCGTATTGGGCCTGCCGGCCGACACTCCGGAACAGGTCTGGGCGCAGATAGAAGCCGACATCGACTTTATCAAACAGGTGAAAGCCGTCAACCCGGCCACCGAGATCATCATCTACGTCTATTCGCCGGTGCCCACCGAAGGTTCCGACCTGTACGAGCGCATTACCCGGGCGGGTTTTCGTTTTCCCACCGCGCTGGAAGACTGGCTTTCGCCGCAATGGGAATCCTTCGACCTGCGCCGCAATCCCCTCACTCCCTGGCTGACCCCGGCCATGGTCCGCCGCATCCGGGATTTCGAGACAGTACTGAACGCGCGGTTTCCAACCGTTTCGGATACCAAACTTTCCGCGCAGCAGCGCCGGGTCATGCGCGCCCTGGGCGAACTGCGCTACCGTACCGGCTTTTTCAGTTTCCCCTACGAGATAAAGGCCCTGCAAAAGTTTTGGCTGCGCTACCGCCAGCCGGAGTGGGAGGGCATGTAACTGCGGAAATTTTTCCCCGGCGTTCCAACCAATTCCGGCACCCCGCGTTCTTCCCTGCAAATAACACGTATGCAAAAAACGGTGCTTATCGCCGGCGGTTCCGGCCTGATCGGGAACCGGCTGGCCGAACTGTTTCGGGAAGAAAACTACTCCGTCCGCATTTTATCCCGCTCTCCCCGGGGCGAAGGCCAATTTGCCTGGGACCCGGCGGCCGGCAGGATCGATGAAGGCGCGCTGAAAGACGTACAGGTAGTGGTCAACCTGGCCGGCGCCGGCATCGCCGACCGGCGCTGGACGGCGGCCCGCAAACGCCTGATCGTGGACAGCCGGGTACAAAGCGCCCGAACGCTGGCCGCGGCGATCGCGCGAACCGGGTACCGCCCGGAAGTCTATCTCTCCGCTTCCGCCATTGGGTACTACGGCAATTCCGGCGAACGGGAAATGCAGGAAACCGACCGGCCGGTCGATGAAAGTTTTATGGTCGATTGCTGCCGGCAGTGGGAAACCGCGGCCGACGAAGTCGCGGCGCTCGGCATCCGTACCGTAAAATTCCGCATCGGCATCGTGCTCGACCGGCACGGCGGCGCGCTGGCCGAATTCGTCAGGCCCCTGCACTTCGGGGTCGGCGCGTATTTTGCCGACGGCCGGGCCTGGTATTCCTGGATCCATCGCGACGATGTGTGCCGTTTTTTCCGCTGGGCTGCGGGCAATCCGCAGATACAGGGCGTTTTTAACGCCGTGGCTCCCAATCCGGTGCGCAACAAGGCCTTGCTGCAGGAGATCGTCGCCGTCCGCCGCCGCCCGGCGCTGGTCGTTCCCGCGCCGGCATTTGCCCTGCGGCTGGCCCTCGGCGAAATGGCGCACGTGGTGTTGAACAGCAATCTGGTGTCGGCGCAGAAGGCCCTGAATGCAGGTTTTGAATTCCGCTACCCCGGGCTGAAAGAGGCTTTGCAGGAAATTTTTTGACCATTCGGGTGCGACCTAAACTGGAGTGCCGCCTTCTATATAAGCCCCCGGAAAAGAACCCCGGGGGGGCTTTGCTATGCTTTTCCGCCTAAGGAAAAGTTAATTACCGGCGAACCGAACCGAACTATATTTTTCCAGTAATTCATTTGCGCGCCGCCATTATATCCTCCCTGCCCTGATCGATATTTAAAAAGAATGAAGTTTTAAAACGAGCAAAAAACCCAAAACGGGGTGTGCATTCGTATCGTACCTTTGCGGGTGACGAAAAGGCTTATTCCGCGTTTCCATTTTTGAACAAAAGAAACCTCTGTCGCTATGGTACTCAAACATCTTTTATGGTGTGCACTATTCCTGCACCCCGGTGTACTCCCGGCCTGTGATCCGCCGGCAACGCCGTATGAAGACCGCTCAAAAGCCGATGCAGACGGGCCGCACGTTTTTTACAGGGGGCAGAACGTGATCATCAAAAGTGTGGAACGCCGGGATACTGCGGTGTATTCGCGTACCCAGGTGTACAGTTCGAGGGGTACGGTGATCCTTTCCTGCCGGATCCCGGAAACCGGAGACGAATTCAGTTTCAAACTTCAGGATACCCTCATGGTGGAGCCCGACCAGTTCGAAATGCCCGAAAGGCTGCTGGCGCTTTCCGACATCGAAGGCAACTTCAAAGCTTTCAAAATGATGCTGCTGGGGGCCAAGGTGATGGATGAAAAATTCAACTGGACCTTCGGGAAAGGCCACCTCGTCCTGGTCGGCGACTACTTCGACCGCGGTCTCAATGTAACCGAATGCCTGTGGCTGGCCTACAAACTGGAACGGGAAGCCAAAGCGGCCGGCGGCCGGCTCCACTTCATTCTCGGCAATCACGAGGTGCTGAACCTGGAAGGAAATACCCAGTACGTCCGGAAAAAATACCTGGAGAACGCCGAACTGATCGACGAGGATTACAAACGCTGGTACGATACCCACAGTGAACTGGGGCGCTGGCTGCGCACCAAACACGCCGTGGTCAAGATCGGGGACTATGTTTTCTGCCACGGCGGCATCAGCCCGGATCTGGCCCGGATGGGAATGAAACTTTCCGAGATCAACCAGATCGTCCGGCAAAACCTGGGCCGGGAGATCGAGTCCATGAACCCAAGGGCGCAGGCCATTTTCGACTATAAAACCGGCATCTTCTGGTACCGCAATGCGGCCAAAAACCTCATGACCCCGGAAGAAGTAGCCACTGTACTGAAATACGCCGGAGCGACGAAAATGATCGTAGCCCATACCCTCCAACCGGACATAACGGCGCTCTATGGCGGGGCGGTGCTCTGCATCGACCTTTTCCACGAGGAAAACATCCGGCAGGGCTTCGTCAAAACGCTCTGGATGGAGGAAGGGATCTGCTACACCCTCGATACCAAAGGCCGAAAGTCGACCCTGAATATTCGTTAGCGACCAAAATTCGGCCGGTACTTCTTTTCCGAACGGCCGTACCTTTGCCGCATGGAAGACTGGGAACTCGACTTCGAATGGCTCCACGTGCAACACAGGGTGCAGGAATCGATGCACCGCGAAACCCTGCCCGATCTGAACACCGTGTTGTTCCTGATCGGTATCCAGGAACTGGGACGCTGGAAAAAAGGCTTTTCCAAAGAAGAAAAACAGGACCTGATGCACGTGGCCGTATGCTGCCTGCTGAGCTACGACGGATTTTTTGAGTTCGTCGGCCGCGACGAGGACGGCTGGCCGCACTACCGGCAGATGCTGGAAATGCCCAGGCAAAGCACGGCCGAACAGGAGCGAATGTTGAAAGTAAACGCGGTGCGCTATTTCAAGGAAATGGATTGAACGAATTACGACCTGCGATTTTCGACCTGCGACCTACGACCTGCGCCTGTGGCCACAACCGAGTCGCCGGAAGCAACGCACCAGATCGTACGTCGCAAGTCGCAGGTCGTACGTCGTACGTCGCCACATTTTCCCGATAAAAACGGGACATTTGATATCATATGCCGCAATTGGTTGAAATCGTTCTCCAGCCCGGGGAACACCACGACGATGCCGCCCTCCGGCAAAAAGCCGCCCGGATCACCGGGCTTCGCCCCGACCGCATTTCCCACCTGGAAGTACTGAAATCGTCGCTCGACGCCCGTTCCCGCCAGCCCGTTTTCCGGGTGCGGGCCGAAGTGTACGGTCCGGACGAAGTTTTTACCCCCGAGCCGGCCATATTGTCCGGGTTCCGGCCGGTCGACGGCCGGAAGCAGGCCATCGTGGTCGGCGCCGGACCGGCCGGGTATTTCGCCGCCCTGGAACTGATCGAGCAGGGCATCCGGCCCATCGTACTCGACCGCGGCCGGGACGCCCGGACCCGCCGCCGCGACCTGCGCGCCATCCAGCAGTTCGGCCAGGTCAATCCGCACTCCAACTACTGTTTCGGTGAAGGCGGGGCCGGCACCTACTCGGACGGCAAACTGTACACCCGCTCCGTAAAACGCGGCGACGTGCGCAAGGCCCTGCGCCTGCTGGTGGAACACGGCGCCAAAGCCGACATCCTGACCGAAGCCCACCCGCATATCGGCTCCAACAAACTGCCCGGGGTGGTGCAGAACATCCGCGCCACCATCGAAAAATACGGCGGCGAGGTGCATTTCAACCAACTGGTCACCGACCTGATCCTCCGTAACGGCCGGGTACTGGGGGTAACCACCCAGGCCGTCGCCGACCAGCCTCCACCTTCCGATCACCAGCCACCACTCAACCAATCACCAAATGAGTGGCTGGCCGACGCCGTCATCCTGGCTACCGGCCATTCCGCCCGCGATATTTACCGCTTGCTCCACGATAAAGGCATTCGTATCGAGCCCAAACCCTTTGCTCTCGGCGTGCGGGTAGAGCATCCGCAACCCCTGATCGACGGGATACAATACAAGAAAAACGAGCGCAGCGACCACCTGCCGGCCGCCAGTTACAGCCTCGTCTGCCAGGTGGGCGAAAAAGGGGTGTTTTCCTTTTGCATGTGCCCCGGCGGTCTGATCGTGCCGGCCGCCACCGCCCCCGGCGAGATCGTCGTGAACGGCATGAGCATGAGCCGCCGCGATTCGCCGTATGCCAATTCCGGCATCGTTACCTCCATCGAGGCCGACGACCTGGCTGCCTGGCAGCAGTACGGCGTTTTTGCGGCCATGGAATTCCAGAGTGCTGTGGAAAAACGCCTGTTCCAGGCCGGCGACGGCAGCCAGAAGGGGCCGGCCTTGCGGCTGCCGGACTTCATTCAGGGAAAAATGTCGGCCGACCTGCCGCCGTCCTCCTACATTCCCGGCCTGTACGCCGCTCCCTTGTTCGACCTGCTTCCGGCCTTTATTTACCGGCGCCTGCGCGACGGCCTGGCCCAGTTTGGCAAAACCATGCGCGGCTTTTACACGACCGAAGCCAGCGTGGTGGCTACCGAAAGCCGGACCAGCGCTCCCGTCCGCATCCCGCGCGATGCGGATACCCTCATGCACCCGGAGGCGAAGGGGCTTTTTCCCTGCGGTGAAGGCGCCGGATATGCGGGCGGTATTATTTCGGCGGCGATGGACGGGCAAAATGTAGCCCGCGCCGTAGTCAGGTCGTTGAGTGGCTAAAGGCTGTCTCAGTAGTCGGTGAATTGTTTATATGTTGATTTGTTTATTTGTAAATAACTCTGAACCCAAGGGCGCTACCAATTATAACCAAATCCGCAATTAAACAAATAAACAGACTTGCGAGACGGCCTCTTAAAGTCTTTTTGCCGTTTACCCAACCTTTCCGGGCCGGCCTGCGTGTAGCAGTTCAGAAACATTTTTCCACACAACTAAACTACACGCACCAATGAAGCATTGGAAAATTCTCTTGCCTGCGACGCTGCTGATAAGCGTCCTCTGGTTGGCCTGCCGCGATCAGGAATACAACAACAATTATCAACAACAGGCCGACGTGGCCTTTGCCGGCCGGGTGATCGATGAGGACGGCCAGCCCATCGAAGGCGCCCAGGTACGCGCCGACGGCGAACTGGCGGTAACCGACGTTAACGGCGTTTTCAGGACCAAAACCGTGCAGATGCCGGCCCGCGACGCCAAACTTACCGTCACCCGGATTGGCTATTTCGACTTCAGCCGGGCCTTTATCGTGCAGGACGACGCCCTGCAGACAGTGACCATCCAACTGCTGCGCAAGCAACTGGTGGGTTCGTTCAGCGCCGCTTCCGGGGGTACCGTACAGGTACCGGGCGGCGTTACCCTCAATTTCCCGGCCGGCGCCGTCAACACCACCGGCCAGGTCCGCGTCTTCGCCCGCTACCTCGATCCGGCTTCCCCGCAACTGTCGCTGCACATGCCGGGCGACCTGCGCGGCATCAACGCCGGCGGCGAGGAAGGCACCCTGAGCACCTTCGGGATGCTGGCGGTAGAAATGACCGACCAGGCCGGACAGGAACTGCAGATTGCCGGCGGCAACGAGGTGGAAATATCGATGCCCATCCCGGCCGACAAACTGGGGGTAGCGCCGGCCTCCGTTCCGCTGTGGCACTACGACCACGCCCAGGCCCGCTGGATCGAAGAAGGGTCGGCCCAAAAAACGGGCAACCAGTACGTGGGTAAAGTGAAGCACTTCTCTTTCTGGAACTGCGACGCGTTTTCCGCTACCGTGTACATGGAGGGCAAGGTGTTCCTGCGCGACGACCAGCACCCGCTGGCCAATGCCCACATTCGGCTGACGGTGGTATCGAACGGCTTCCAGGGCTATGGGTTTACCAACGCCGAAGGCTGGTTCGGCGGCGCGGTACCGAAGGACTACGCCCTGAAACTGGAAGTAATCCTTCCCGACCAGTGCGGCGGCGGTCAGGTGTTGTACACCGAAGACATCGGGCCGTTTTCGGCCGACGTGGTCCTGCCGTCCATCATCATTGTCGACCTGCCGCCTACGGCCCCGGCGCTTACCATTTCGGGTAAAGTCGTGGATTGCGGTGGCCAGGCCGTTTCCAGCGGATATGCCAAAATCACGGTAGGCAGCACCACCTTGACCGCTTTCACCGACCCGAACGGCGAATTCGAACTGGCCCTGATCAATTGCAACAACAGCACTTCCGGAGAGGCGATCGGCTACGACCTGGTCAACCTGCTCGAAAGCCCGGTGCAAAACTTCAGCATCAGCGGCAATTCCGCCACTACCGGCGACTTGCAGGCTTGCAACGCCCTGAGCGAATTCATTCAGTTCAGCCTCGACGGACAGACCTTTACCCACGTGGATGTGAGCGGAGGCGTGTATGCAGACTCTTCAGGGCAAACCAGTACGACCTACCTGTTCAGCGCCGACAGCCTGCAGAACCAGGTCATCAACCTCAGTTTCCAGAACAACAACCAGACCGGCACTTTCCCGCTGGTCGGGTTGTACGTGAACGGCCTGGAAGTATCGAACCCGGCCACCGTCAGTACCACGGTGACCGCTTTCGGTCCGGTCGGTAACCCGATCACCGGCACTTTCAGCGGAAATTTCCAGGATATGAACGGCGCGAGCCACACCTTATCCGGTTCTTATAAAGTGATCCGGGATTGGTGAGGGTAGCACGCCCTGATTGAGGTTTCACAATAAAACGCGGTTATGGTAATCGGCAGTAAATGGCCTGCGAAGAGCGGGCCCCTCCCGGCCTCCCCAGAGGGGAGGAGCAGGACGTAAGCCGGGTCTTACCGCGGTAAGGCCCGATGGAGATGCCCGGGGCTACTTTGGTAGCATGGCGTTTACGCCGTCGGTACGGCGCCATTCAGGGCGCTGCTACTTTCCCGAAAGGCCCGGCGGTCGGAAAAAGCCGGATTTATGATCGGGTTTGATGCTGCTTCCGGCAAGTTGCCCCCAAAGGATAACTGCATTTTTTTGCGAAACCTCAAGTATGAGGCCGTACTACCACCGGGCGACGGCGCGTTCAACGCGTCGTCGCCTGTTTTTTTGAACTCAAAAATGGTTTTGCTGTTTTTAATGTCAGAACATTTAAGTTTGCGTCATGAAACTGGAAGCAGAACTGAAAAGCACCAAACCCATGCAGCCGCGCCAGCGGGCCTTGCTGAACATACTTTTTACGGCCAGTTGGCTCGATTGTTTTATTACCCGCCAGTTGCGCCCCTACGGACTGACCAACCCGCAGTACAACATCCTGCGCATCCTGAACGGCAGTTACCCGAAAGGCCTCTCGGTACTCGACATTAAAAGCCGGATGCTCGACCGCAGCAGCAACGTGAGCCGCCTGGTGGAAAAACTGCGCCTCGCCGGGCTGGTGGAACGGGTGCCACACACCGAAGACCGCCGGATGGTGATCGTCAGCATTGCGGAAGCGGGTAAAAAGGTACTGGTCGAAATCGAACAGGCCCGTTTTACCGACGGACACGGCCAGCCCGGCCGAAAACTTTCCGAAGCCGAAGCGCTGGAACTGGCCCATCTGCTCGACAAATTCAGGGAGTAGCCCGCCAGATTTGGCCGGAGAATTTTTTCCGTGACCCGACTGTGGAAAAGTTAAAACCGCCCGCTGCTTGCACAGCATGATGCGGCTTTTTTATGTTTGCAGCACCTGGCTCATCCCTTCCGATTTTCCGGATTCACGTCCGTTGGCACCTCTTTTGTCCTTTATTTCCCAAAAACCCTTATCCGGTTATTGCTTATGTTTTCAACCGCATCAGCCAGGAGCGGTGATCCCTCTTCAGGACAGCATTCCATGCTCACGCTCGATCTATATACTCCGGACGACGACTCACGCCCCGTGTTCGTTACCGGAACCTTCAACGGCTGGACCATCCGGGACGTCCGTTTCAAAATGCTCAAGATCAAGGACGGTCACTACCAGTATACCTTTAGTGAAGTTCCCCAGACCGGCGAGCCGTTCGAATACAAGTACGTAAAAGGCGGCTGGGACGCCGAGGAACTCGGGCAGGATGGCCACCCGCCCGTCAACCGCCGCATGGAAGTGCCGCGCGGCAAGGTGACCGACGTGGTGCCGCACTGGAAAAAACACTCCGGCGGCTACGACCCGCATTTTTATCCCGACATCCAGATCGTGGCCAAACGCTTCAACGTGCCGCAACTGCGCCGCCGCCGGCGCATCTCGGTGCTGCTGCCCTGGAACTACCGCGAAAGCGACCGGCGTTACCCGGTTCTGTACCTGCAGGACGGGCAAAACCTGTTCGAGGACGGCGCCCCCTTCGGCACCTGGGGCGTCGACAAGCGCCTGGCCGCGCTGGCCGGGCAGGGCAAAGGCGATTTTATCGTGGTGGCCATCGACCACGGCGGCAAGGAGCGCATCAAGGAATACGCGCCTTACGACTCGCACCACTGGGGCGAGGGCCTGGGCCGCGACTACGCCCGCTTCCTGGCCGAAACCCTCAAACCCTACATCGACAAAAACTTCCGCACCCTGCCCGACCGCCAGCACACCGGCATCGGCGGCAGCAGCATGGGCGGGCTCATCAGCGTGTACGCCGGGCTGATGTTCCCGCAGGTCTATTCCAAGTTCATGATCTTTTCGCCCTCGCTTTGGGCCTCGCCGGCCATCTACCACGAACCGATGTACTTCGCGGCCTTCGACTCGCCCACCCGGATCTACCTCTACGGCGGCAGCCGCGAAGGCTCCAACATGGTGACCAACCTGAAAAACCTCCAGCAGGCGGTGGAAAACGCCGGCCGCGGCCGGGCCCAGGTGAAACTGGTGACCGATCCGAAGGGCAAACACCAGGAAGTAAGGTGGGGAGAGGAGTTTCCGAGGGCGGCGGAGTGGTTGTTTGGGTGAGGACGCCTGGTATACCGGAACGGGGATGGCGTTCTTTGGTATTTCTGCTTGTTTTTCTGGTAATGTGGATTTTATGGGGTTTGTAGGGGGATTTTTGTTGTTTTGTCGAACTATGTCATGGGCGAAGTGGCGACGCTTAGGAGCCTTGGCGACCATGCAAAGTTATCCCATTTTTATTTTATAGATGTCAAATCTATGCTGTTCCAGAGCCCCTCCGTTTCCCGGGAAACCTGCGGCGGCTCGTCGGCGTTGTTTTAAAAACACGGCTGAAATAAAACTCGTTGGCATAGCCCAAATACCATGCGATTTCCTTCACCGGTTTGTGGTTCATGTACAGTTCCCATTATATTGCGAACTTTGCGCCATGTACAATTTGCTCCAAGCAATCACCGCAGGATGCGCCGTATTTCTTGCGTTTTTGGTCGTCACTGTCCGCCGGGACACGAACGCTGTGGCCAATCGTTGGCTGGGGGTGTTCGTGTTGCTGGTCGGGCTGTTCATGCTCGACGACAGTTTGCTGGTTTATGGCATTTATGAACGGTATCCCCAGGCGATTGGCCCGTTGAATTTGCCCATTTTTGCGCTCGCCCCGGCCTTGTTCATGGCCGTTTCGCAGTTTGTCGCAGTCGAGCGGAAGTTTCGGAAAAGAGACATCTGGCATTTTTTGCCCTTCATTTTGTTCTTTTTGCTGAGCCTGCCTTTCCTGTTTTCTTCCGATGAAATCAAGTTGCACGAACTCACCACGCTGTCTGAACCGATGGGGTTGGCGGACAAAATCTTCCTTTCGATGGTGGCCGCCCAAATGGTGGCCTACCTTTTTTTCTCCTTTTTAAAACTAAAAAAACACCAAAAAAACATCGAAAACATCACCGCTTCGCCCGGCGAAGTGAACCTCGATTGGTTGCTTTATTTTCTGTACGGCGTGGCGGCCATGACGCTGATTTGGTTTTTTGAACTGTTTTATTTGCCGTACCAAAAAGGTGCGGGCTGGTACACGCCCGCCTATTTAATTGCCATTTTTTGCATCGGATATTTTGCCTTGCGGCAAAAAGAGGTGTTCCCTTTTTCAAAAAAAGAAGCGGTGGAAATCGGCGAAATTTTTTCAGAAAATGAAAATCCGACTGCCGCCGCTCACCGCCAAAATTTCCCACCCGAAAAACTCGAACTCCTGAAAACCCAACTTTTGAAAAAAATGGAAACCGAAAAACCGCACCTCGATCCGGAACTCAACCTGCCCGGGTTTGCCCAAAAAATGGGCTTGTCCGTCCACGAAATGTCGGAACTGGTGAATGAAGGTTTTGGTGAAAATTTCGCCCAATTCGTCAACCGCCACCGGGTCGAGGAAAGCAAACACCTGCTTTTTTCAGAAAAACACGCCCATTTGAGCATGGTCGGCATCGCGTTCGAGGCAGGTTTTAATTCAAAAACGGCGTTCAACACGGTGTTCAAAAAAATGACAGGCGTATCGCCGACTGAGTTTAAAAATGGGGCAAATAAATCGCATCAATAAAATAATTCGATGATCGCAAAAAGACTAAAAAATTCTTTCGATAAATATTTAGAAGCCCCAATCGAAGCATGGGCGCAATTTGCCTCGCTTTGCAATGTGGTCAGGTTTCGGAAAAACGAAATCATCAAACCTTCCGGGCAGTCGGAGCGGTTTGGTTATTTCATTTTGGAGGGCAGCGGCGGCGTTTTTTTGTGGAAAGAAAACAATTACGTCTGCCTCGATTTGATGTACGAAGATGTTTTTTTCGCCGATTACATGGCACTGATTACCCAACAACCCTCGCCGCTGGAAACGATGGCTTTGGAAAATTCTGAGATGCTCCGCATTTCCCGACAAAACATTGACGCGCTGAAAGAAACGCCAATGGGGCAGGTTATTTTCCTGATTTCTGCCGAGTGGTCGTTTGTCGAAAAACAACAACAACAAATTGACCTGCTGCTCAAAACCGCCGGACAACGCTACCTCGAACTGCTCGAAAAACAGCCCAACCTCATCCGCCGCACGCCCCAAAAACACGTCGCATCCTACCTCGGCATCACGACCCAAAGCCTCAGCCGAATCCGAAAAAAAGTCGGGCGGCAGTGATTTTTTACCCTACGGTAATTTTTTGCCGGAAGGCCGATTTGACCTTTGCAGCATTATTTTTTCATCAAAAATTTTGCAAAATGAGGTCTGTTTTGGTTTTACTTTTCATCGGTTTTTTCTTCGCCGCAACTGCCCAATCGTCGGGCAAAAAACCACTCGAACGCAAAGGTTTTATCTTCGGCGGAGCGGTCGGCATTTCGTCCGTCAAATTGTCCGCGCCCAATTTTTGGGCTGAAAAACAGGGCGGTTTATCCATTCCAAATCTGAAATTTGGGGCGATGATTTCCCCGCGCACTGCTTTGATTTTGTACCTACCCGGCACGGTTTACCGTTATAAATGGAACGACCGCGAGCGGGACCGGGGGTTTGAGGGTATCGTTCCGTCGGTCCAATATTGGGTGGGCGACCGCTTTTGGCTGCTCGCCGGAGCGGGTCTGGGCATGGATGCGCCCGCTTTTTACGACATCAAAAATGAAACGGAGCGGAAGTTTTATTTCGGCGGCACCGCGCTCGCCGGGGCGGGCTACGAAATTTTGCAACGCGGAAATTTTGCACTCGATTTGCAGGGCAGGGCGCATTTTGGCAACGCAAACACGCCGGACGGCAACCGAAAAGGTGTGGCTTTCAGCCTGCTCCTTGGGTTCAATTTTTATTGAAACTGGGGCAAAAACCCGAAAACGGTTGTTCCAAATTATGATTCCGTCCAATAAAGCATTTTAACAATCCCGTTTTTTCGTTTTTTAACATCCTGAGCCTGTTCGGAACTATAAAACTGAACACGGCGGCGCATTCAGGCCTTCACTTTTGCGGCATATTTTTCACTAAAAATGGTTTATGAAAAAAATCCTTTTGCCGCTGCCGTTGGTTTTTCTCGGCTTTTGCGCCACCTTGTTTTTTCCTGCAAAAAAGAGGAAATCATCGCGCTCGACCAAAATTTGGTCAAGCAACATCAGGTCAAATCTGCGTTCACTGGCTCGACCTATCCCGTTTTCGTCGTGCTGCCCGCAGATTACAATCCCGACTTGAAATACGAAACGCTTTACGCCCTCGACGGCGACGACATCACGCCCGACAACCAAAAAGTCTATGATTTGGTCGGCAAAACCTGCCAAGAAAAAAGCGCACTGACCGGAAAACAAAACATCATCGCGGTTTGCATCGGTTCGCTCGGGCAGGACGAGCGGTTTCGGGATTACACGCCCGTGCCGTTCATGGTCAAGAATGCGCCGACCTCTGGCGGTTCGGAAAACTATGCGCAGTTTTTTGAAAAAGAACTGATTCCATTTATTGAAAATGAATATAGCGTGGACACCATGGGCCACAGCCGCGTGATTTGCGGGCATTCCTTGGGCGGCACGTTCACCGGGTTCATGTTCGCCAATCATCCCCAAGTTTTTGAAAATTACGTCACGCTCAGCCCGGCGTTTTACTGGGGCGACGGCGTGGTGATGGAAAATGAAGCGGCGGCACGCGGCACGCTTTCGCAGTTGAAACGGCTGGTTTTTACTGGCTGCGGCGAATATGAAGAAGGCATCAAGATTTTTTCCCGGGAATGGAACTATCGAATGGGTCATTTTTATCCAAATTGCACGACCGGGTACAACGAGGAAAAAGGGAAAGGGCACGTCGGTTCGGCGGCAGAAAATATCCGGCGAGGCATTGAATTTTATTTCAAAAACAAGTAAAAAACTACTGAAAATCAATAAGTTATGAAAAATACCTTATTTTTACTTTTCCTGTTTGCGGCGTTTGCTGGGCAGACAAATGCACAAAAAACATTGCCCGATTTCAAATCAAAAGATTTCAAAACGGCAGAACTGACGCTCGGCACGGGCACTCGGTTTTTGGGCAGCGTGACCGCAAATTTGAACCTGCAAAAAAAATCGGCAGGCATTTTTCGCTGATTTCGTATTCGTACCTGGACGTAAAACCGTCCGGCAGAAACCCCGATAAAACGTATTTGGCCGTGAAATACCTCAACCTTTTGCAATCCGTCGGCATCGGTTCGTCCGTCGGCAAAAAATGGTGCAACGCTGGGCTATACGTTTTGGGCGGTTTTCGTTTTCACCAGTCGGTCGAAGCGGTCAACGGATTTCACGAGCCGAGCATCACAACCCGCGCTGTTTTGCCAGATGCGGCTTTGCTTTTGAACCTGAAAATCGGGCGGCGGAAATTTTACTTCGCCACCCAATTTTATTACCAACTCACCCCGCTCGACCCTGCAACGCGGGTTTTAAACCTGACTTTGGGCGTGGGGTGCAGGTTTTAACGCTTAAAAACACTGTCAAAAAATTTTAAAATCAAAATTTTAGAATCTTTTTCCAATGAAAAATTTCATGTTCCTGTTGCTTGTCTTTTTGGCAAAAACGAATGCGGCTTTTTCCCAAAACCACCTGTTGCGCGAATTTTCGGCGCAGCCAAATTTCCTGACCGCCGACCCATTTTCGCTGGGCGCAACGCCCCAATTTAACGGCACCTTGCCCGAGACCTTGGATTTTGTTTTCGACAGTATCACAGCACTCACCCCAATAAAAGGTTTCAATGCCGCCCTGCTGCTGCCTGACGGCTCGGTTTGGAAACGCGCAAAAGGTTTGTCGAAAGAAATTCCCGCGCCCGCGCCGCTGACCACCGAACATTTGATGGGTATGGGCAGCATTTCAAAATCATTCGTCGCCACCACTTTGCTGTTGCTTTTCGAGGACGGATTGCTTGACCTCGGCGACAGCATCGGCAAATTTGTCGGGCCGTACCCGAACGTACCGGGTAGTGCAACCATCCGCCAATTACTCAGCCACCGCACCGGAATCAACGATTATTTGAATCAAAACCCGGCGATGGGTGATGCCTGGGTGGCGAATCTGGACAGCGTTTGGGTGGCCGATACGATTTTGAACAACTACGTGCTGGTTCCAAATTTCTCGCTCGACTCGACTTTCTCGTACTCGAACACCAACTTTTTGCTCGCCGGACGCATCATCGAAAGCGTCACTGGGCAGCCGTGGCACCAAGTTGTGCGGCAAAAATTACTCGATCCGCTCGGCCTGTCGCATACTTTTTCCTATCCTTGGGAAACGTCGGGCAACCAACCTTTTTCACACGTCTGGGCAGACCTTGATGACAACGGAACGGTGGATGATGTGCAGGGTTTCGGGATTCCAGACGAAGGACTTTTTAGCATCGCCAACAGTGCTGGCTGCCTGATTTCCACTCCGGAGGATTTGGTGAAATTTAGCGAAAAAGTGTACGGTGGCCAAGTTTTGAAGCCTACCACGCTGGCGGAAATGCAGACCGATTATGTGCAGGACGGTTCGGGTGTGCTGTACGGCTTGGGCGCGGCCAGTTTTCCGCTGCCGCAAAACCTCGAAAATTGGGGGCACGACGGCGACCTGATTTATAAGTCCGTTGCCTTGTATTTCCCTTCAGAAAAGATATCGCTCGCCGTTCAGCAAAACGACGACCGCAGTTTTGACCCTACCCAACCTGCGCCGGTTTTGGATGCCAGCTTCGTTTTCCTCAACTTGCTCGATGCTTATTTGAACTGGTCGCCGCCGTCGGCAACGCACGAATTCGAGGGAAACGAAGCGGATTTTTCCGTTTTCCCTAATCCGGCATCGGACAAATTGAGCATCGAAACCGGAGAAAACGGGCCAGGGGAATTGGAAAACGTACGTATCTTCAATTCGATTGGGCAAGTTTTGGGTAATTATAATTTGACAAAAAGCAAGGCCGCAACGTTTGATATTTCCAGGTTGGCACCGGGCATTTATTTCATAGAGGCAACTGGCGCGGGCAATGTTTCTTTTGGGTTGAAAAAGGTGGTGGTTGAATAAGCCCAAAAAAACGTGGCGTAAAACTTCGGACACCGGCAGCGAGTTTGCTGGCGGTGTCCGATTTTTTTGGCTATTGTTAAAATTGACGGGGCAAAGGTCAGTCGCACGAAAAAGAGGAAGAATGGATGATTTGGGCTGTGGCAAGGACAATTTTTTACCGTAAAACAGTTGTCCATGACAATTTGGAAAGCCTTAATTATTGTATTTTTATATTTTTTAGTTTGGGATAACGTGTGTGCTGACGAAAATGCGACGTTTAGGAGCAATTTTCGATAGCACTTAGTTGGCACCATTATTATTTATCCAAAGCCGCGATCGGCTGCGCTAAGTTATTGATCCTGTTTGAGATACAAGCGTTTCAATTTTCTATTTTTCTCCTACTGTCACTCCATCTTGCACTAATCCCCATGTTACCGGCAACCCTAAAACACCCGACAGCCAACCGAACTTTTGACATACTTCCCTGACAACCATTAGACATTAAAAACCAGCAACCTAACAGGGCAAAAAAATTATCAACAATTATGGAATTTATATTCCACAATTAATTACCTTTGCCTCCGCAAAAATTTTTTATGGCAAGACCATTCGAATTTAACAGAAACGAAGCACTCGACAAAGCGATGTTACTCTTTTGGACCAAGGGCTACTTCAATACCTCGTCACAGGATATTGTTGACCACATGGAATTAAGCCGTTCCAGTATCTACAACAGCTTTACGGACAAGCGAACACTCTTTATTGAAGCATTAAAGCACTACATTGATATAGAATCAAAAGCACTTACCGATGCGTTAAGCCAAATGAACCCGGACAAAAAGAATTTGAAACGCCTGCTTGAAACAGTAGTAGAAAATAATTTTTTGAAAATTAAACCGCAGGGATGTCTGGTGCTTAACACAACCATCGAAATTGCCAATCATGACGATGAAATAAAGAAAATTGTTGAAAGCAATGTAAGACAGACAATCGCCGCATTTGAAAAGTTTATCAGAGCAGGGCAACAGCAGGGCAATTTTGGGAAATCAATACCAGCCGAAGATTTGTCAATTACGCTGTTTCACCAGTTGGCCGCATTGCGGGTAATGGGAAAACTTATAACCAACAAAACATTTTTCAAAAAAACAATACAAACGTTCATGCTACTTTTTAACTAACATATTAAATTAAAAAACATGGCAGCAAAAGGAAAGACAATTTTAAACAAGATTACAGGTGAAAAATTCACCTGGCTTGAAACAGCAAAAGACACCAATGGTGAAAGGTTAGTCTTTGATTTTTCAGTGGCACCAAACGGAAAACTTCCGGTTGTGCATTTACACCCAACACAATTGGAGACTTTTGAAATTCAGAAAGGAACGTTTTGCATCAAAATCGGCAAAGATGTGAAACAACTCAAAACGGGCGATAAACTCACCATTGACAAAGGCGTTCCGCATCAGTGGTGGAATCCATCCGCAAGCGAGACTGCCGATATGAAAGTAACCTTTGAACCTGCTCTCAACACGGAAACATTTCTTGAGCAATGGTGTGGGCTTTGCAACGATGACAAAATAAAGCCTGACGGCTCGCCTCCCTTTTTGCAGATTATGACGATGGTAAATAAATACCAGTTGTATGTTGCCGGGCCACCGTTGCCAATACAAAAAATAATGGGTTTCGTTTTGGGAGGCATTGCGAGGCTATGGGGTTACAGCAGCTACAATCCGAAATACAGCGAATAATCATAAAATTCACTTTTAAAATAAATAGAAAATGAGTTCACAAACCATTTTAGTAACAGGAGCTACCGGAGCACAGGGCGGTAGCGTTGCAACACATTTGCTTGCATCAGGAAAATTCAAAGTAAAAGCATTGACAAGAAACCCGGACTCTGAAAAAGCCGCATGGCTAAAAGAAAAGGGTGCAGAAATCGTGCAGGGAGATATGAACGACCTGATCTCGCTTGAAAACGCCATGCAGGGCTGTTATGGCGTTTTTGGGGTAACCAACTTTTGGGAACATTTCGGGAATGAGCATCAGCTTGGAAAAAACATTATTGATGCAGCCGTTAAATCGGGTGTCCAGATTTTTGTTTTAAGCACCTTGCCCGGTTACGAAAAGCTGACGAACGGAAAACTTAAAGTCCCTCATGTTGATATTAAATATGCCCTACAGGAATACGCATCAGTTGTTAAGCCTGATACCATCTTCTTTCACCCTGCCTACTATTACGAAAACTTCCTGACCTATTTTGCTCCCCAAAAAAACGAAAACGGTGATTATGCTTTCGGCTTTCCGCAAGGAGACACCAAATTAGCCGGATACGCTGTTGAAGACACTGGCGGACTAATAGCCGCTATTTTTAATCATCCTGAAAACTATTCAGGCAAAGTTGTTCCGGGTGTTGGAGACGACCTTACCGGAAATGAATATGCCACCATCATGACGAAAACGCTGGGCAAACCGATACATTACAACTACATACCCAATGAAATTTATGCCCAACTTGGTTTTCCCGGTGCAGAAGAACTGGGTAATATGTTTGAAGTGCAACGGCTTTATATCCCGCAACGGCAAAAGGATTTGGAATTAAGCAGAAGCATTTGCCCCGCTATCCAGACATTTGAACAATGGATGGCGAAAAACAAAAACAAATTTGCTGGTATTTCATAGGTTCTTACGCAATTACCGACAGACAACTACAACAAAACTGATACAACATGAGATGGAGCTCTATTGTCACAATACCTAACACAAAAGACGGAAGGGCAGCCGGTAACAAGGTATTGCGAAATTGGGGCTGACGTGTTATAATGAACGTCAGTCCCATTTTATATACACTTGTGCTGTATTAACGTTAGTGCTTCTAATCCCCCACTGCGGCAATACCCGGACCGTTGTGCGTCCATTGGCCTTCTGCTGTGTTTGAAATATTTACCATTAATTATCCAAATCATTCGTTCTCCGTAAAAAGTTTCTCGCTGCCGAATGATAGGTTTTTGAATGGGTGAATTTTGAAGTTCAATTATCACACTGTCATTTGTCAAAATATCTGCGATGTGTCTAACGCCGTCTTTCGTAATAACTTTTTCGCAAAGATCTTTGCCAAAAACAAGTTTCCAGTTTTTATGCCATTCTGTTTCTGGTTCATACCAACTGTCGCAACTTTCGTCATTATGGTGTGCCCAGTGCCAAACATTAATCTCACCACATTTTGAAAATACAGTCCGTTCGCGTAATGGGCAGGCCCCTATTGTTTCAGGATTCGCTTCAACTTTTTCACCATTAACTGTCGCAAATAACATTGACTAAAAGGGAAGTTTATTTGTCTTTGGTTAGGTTTTTCATCTGTGCTAAAATAAATACAAAACGCCCTCTGTCCTCAACCGATGCCTGCCCACTGTCTGCCAAGCCGATGAAAACCAATTTTTATATCTCGGCGTCACGCTCGGCTACCCCTATGGTTGGTGCCAACGTTTTGCTTCCCGAATGTGCGACGCTTAGGAGCAATTTTCGGGAAGCGGTTGTTGGCGGTGCCTTTCATTTCTGGTGACAAATCATTTTATTCTTTATTATCTATGTAATATTATGACAGGCTGAGTATACTTGCCAGTTCTTGTTGTGATCAATAACCAATACATGCCATTGTCCAACTTTGTTGTATCAATTCTACCTGATGAAGATATACTTTGAGAAAAAACGCGCCCTCCTTGGTCAGTCAATTCCACGAATTGAATAGCTAATTGTTCGGTGCTTTCTATCTGGATGTATTCATCTGCCGGTAAAGGATAAAACCGAATTTCAGGGTGTAATTCGGCAGTATTCAATGAGATAGTATTATTATATTGTGCCATTATACCATAACGTTCTGGGATAATGGCCTGTACACCAAACACCAGAATTTTATCTCCGGAGTTATTAAGGGCAATACCATTACAATGAGTATTGCTCGGCGGATCGGTTTCCGTAAAAACATAACCATTTGTGCCAAATGTTGAATCAATACTGCCGTTGGGCAAGAATCGTATCAATGCCAGGTCGGCAAACATCCAGCTCGGAGTGTTATTTAATAATTCTCCACCCAATATGATTGTGCCTCCGGGGCCAATTGCCATAAACCCGTCTTGAATACTTATTGGGGAATTGTCGATGAAAAAGGGCGTTTTGACCCATCCACCAGTGCCAAAATCCAGTTCAGGTGATCCATTCTCATTCAGTTTTAGCAGCCAAAGTTCAACTTTAGCGCTATTTGTGTAGTAATAACCGCATGCCAGCACGCCTCCATCAGGTGCTAAGGCTACATCATTACAAACCGTGAAGAATTGCTGTGAAATATTGGCAGAAAATGTACCCGATGCAGCAAATGCTGTATCAATTGTTCCGTTGGCTTGAAAACGTGCGACAAAAAATTTATTTTGATTGTGCAGGCTGCCGCAGGCCAGTATTTTCCCATCAGGTTGTATGGCAAAACCAGTGGCACTTATAGATTCGTTCATTTCATAAAGAGGGGCAACCCCGTTCACGCCAAATGTCAGGTCCAATGCTCCGTCGGGCAAATAGCAGAGAAAAGCTGCATTCACATGAATTGAATCGGGCGCACTTACCGGCGTCAAACACAGGATACGACCGTCGGGTAGAATATTAACTTTAAAGTCTTGGCTTGAGCTTGAGATATAGCGGTTCAACGCAAATGTAACGGCCCCAGAGGCATTGAATGTCAAATCTGGCTCCCCGTCGGTAGTAAGTCGAACCAGACAAAAATCAGTTCTAACTGGATACGATTCGCTAAGTCCGCATGCAAGGATTTTACCATCCGGCTGTAGAGCCAGTGAATAGGCATTGTCGAATTGATTCGGAATCACATCGACCAAGGCGCAGCCGTTGTTTCCAAAGCTATTGTCTAAGACGCCGGTAGAAAGAAAGCGGCAAATCGCCATTTGCCCCGATTTACTCTGGGCCGTCACAATACGGCCATCATTTAAATACAAGGCATCGTGAAAATCAGCCAGAGAGTCGGCCGGAGTCGCCAGAAAAATTCCCATATTGGCAAAAGTTGAGTCAAGCGAACCGGGTTGAGCAGAGCTGTATAAAGGGGAAAAAAGCAGTGCTAAACAACAAAAGAGAGCAGTTCTCATATAACGAAAAAGTTTCAATATCAATTTTTTTTTGAAAATTATTGCCACCATCTATTCTTACCCGCAACCCACGACCATCCTCAAACCCGCATTGCGTCTTTCCCCACTTTTTACTCACTTATCCCGCATTGCGTCTTTTTACTTAGTCGTCCATTGCGGGTAAGTACCCTGTAAATACAAGCAAGGAGAAGGCTACAAAAATACCCCACCTTCACTACTCCGCAAATTATTTGTTGAGTTTTTGACAAAAATCCGCCATGTGCTTTCTTCTTTCCGTCGGACTGTCGTCATGCGCACACATTGACCTTAAGCATCGGGCACTTGGCATCGACCATCAAAAAAATACATCGGGTATCCCTTGACCATGAAGGGGAATTTCTAAATACACCTGAGTTAGTTATTTGCCTCAAGTCGTGGCATTACCTAACGGTCCTGGCCATGGGTTACCGGCGGGCTTCGCAGAAGCCCTTTTTTGTCACCCTGTAAGGGTCTGAAGAAAACGTCGCGACGTTGGTTTCCCCGGATTCCTGCGGAATGACAAAAAATGGCGGCCTGCGGCCACCTGCGCCTGCCCATGGAGTCCGGGATCAGGTTTATCCAGTGGCAGCACGACGTACAGTCAAATCCACCGCGTGGTTTCTTCCTTCCGTCGAATTGTCGTCGTGTTCGGCACGTTCGCCGTTCGTTTTGGCTAAGCGACATTTCCAAAACTTTGGATCAGTCCAAACCCAAAAACCTTACCTTCGAAGTAAAATACAAAGTATGACGGCCCAATTCAGCAGCTACGGCGAAATAGCGGCATGCGTAGCCGGAATTGTCAAAGATGAAATAAAAATCCTCGAACCAACCTAAAAACCCCACCCCCGCCACAGCGGCCTGCTCACCAGGGGCGAAAATGACCACGGCACCGACGACAGAATAACCAGTAAGGCAATACCGAACCAGATCAGCATGGTCCTGAATTTTTGATGGTCATCGTTTTGCCGCTTCGCTTTCATCGAGCCGACGGTGATCAGCACAATGGCCACGAGCATCATCAGGCTGTGTTCCATGCCGAAAAAACGGACGTCCCGGTTCTTCACCGCCGTTTTGAAATCAGCAAAAAAATAGGCGATAATCGGGCTGATGCAATACAGCCAAATGCCGAGGGTAATCTGGATGTGGGCAATCGTAGCGGTCCAATGCCGCACCGAATCGTCGAATTTTGTGAAAGCACGCTGGCCGCGCCAGCCCCGAAAGGCCCGGAAAATGGCGAAAACCAGGCTTGCCAGCACGAACCAGCGTACAAGCGAATGAAGTGAAAGTAAATGCGCGTATATCATGTGTTTTCTACGGACAATAAAATTTTGAGGCAAAATTCCGGCCCGGGGAGCGGGGCATGGTAGCACAGCCTCATCCATTTTCAGGACAATTCAATTCGCAGAGCAAAGCGAAAAGGTGGGCTTGCAACAATTCAGCATTTTTCAATCCGTGGGATGCATACTGGTGCAAGGCGCGCTCCGCAATTTGCCCGGCAAAAACAGCCGCTTGTTCTTCCAGCCTGACCACCGGGTTTCCCCAGATCTGCAAAAACCCGAAACCCCGCAGCCGCTCCGGCGACAGCATGTTACCCGACAAAAAATCAACATGAAAATGGAGGAGGTAGCCGGTGTTCACGTCCGGTTTTTCAAAGGAAAAAACCTGTCCCGACGGCACGACGAGACACTCGTTGGGGATTATCCGAAAAGCCTCGCCGCCGATGCGCATGTTCGCTTCCCCGGAAGTCAGCAAAATCACTGAAGTTGTTTCGGCGCGCATGGGTGGCACGGGCAGCCGGATCTGCCGGAACATTTCCTCCACCCGAACGACAAAAAACTGCTCGAAGCCCAGGCGGAGCAGTTCGGGCAAATTGCCGGCATCCCGCATGAATTTTTGCCGGAAGGCAGGGACGTCGTGGGTGGGGATTTTTGATGGAAACATATTGACAAAAATAGCGTGTCTGATGCTAACAATGGGTAACCATGTACCGCCACTCCTGATATGCAATAAAAACATTTTTATCCCAAACGGAAGTCGCGAACCCAGCCCCCGGCGGCCCGCTCACCTTTGCGTCGGTTCTTTTCATAAAAAACGACGCATGAAAAACTGTATCCGTACCCTGCTTTTCCTTTGCTTTTCCGCTACCTGGGCCTTTTCCCAAAGCGACGCCGCGCCGCGCGAAAAAGTCGGCGTGCTGCACATCGACTCCAAAGGCTTCACCCTCGACCCCGCCCAAATGGGCAACCTCACCCGCCTCGAACTGGACAAACTCGGCCGCTACGAGGTGCTCGACCGCTACGACGTGGCCTACCTGGCCGAAAAGGAAAAACTGGACTTTACCAACTGCTACGGCAAGATCTGCCTGGTGGAAACGGGGCGCAAACTCCGGGCCGACAAAATGCTGACCGGCTCTGTGGAACTGCTCGGCGAACGCATCGTGATCTCGCTGCGCCTGATCGACGTCGGTACCGAATCGGTGGAAAAAAGCCAGGTGATGCAGTTCCTGAACCTGCGCAATCAGGTGCAACTGATGCTCGAACTGACCCTGCGCCAGATGTTCGCTCTGCCGGTAGACCCGGCAGTGCTTTCGAAACTCACCAAAGAAGGCGACTACGAAAACGCCCTCAACGTGCCGGAATCTTCTAAACTCAACCTGTCCGGCCCGCGCATGGGCCTCACCGTGCTTACCGGCGCCAATGCCCGGCGCATCGGCGACCCGCGCTCCGCAGGCGGGCTGGACGCGCGCCCGTTCATGTTCCAGTTCGGTTACCAGTTCGAGACGACCTACCTCAACCAGGGCGGCCTGCAGGCCTTGTTCGAGTTTATTCCGATCGTCACCGGGCTCGACCAGGGGCAGGTGCTGCCCAGCATCAGCGTCCTGCACGGCTTGCGCGGCAGCCGCCACGGCTGGGAATTCGCCTTCGGGCCGATCCTGTACCTGACCAAAGAGGAGGAAGGTTTTTACGAAAACGGCCGCTGGACACGGCTGAAGGACTGGCAGATCACCCACCCCGACCAGACGCCGCCGGCCGTTTCCGAATTCGCCTTCGACGACCGCGGCGAACCCAAACTGAGTTCCTCGTTCGTGTTCGCTTTCGGCAAGTCCTTCAAATCGGGCCGGCTCAACATCCCGGTCAACGCATTTTTCATTCCCAATAAGGACGGACACCGCTTCGGGTTGTCGGTGGGGTTCAACGGGAGGGGGTGATAAAAGTTGATGAGGATTGATAGGGGTTGATGAGGGTTGATGAGGGTTGATGAGGGTTGATAGGGGTTGATGACGTAGAGTGTACCAGGTTTATCCACCCTCATGTGTAAACCATGAGTTAACCCGAATTTTGCAACAAAACAAATTCAGAGTGGCTACATGTAGCGCTCCTTCCGTTTTGAAGCCGTAGAAATGCCCGGGGCTTGTCATACAGAGCCTTCAGGCGTGGTATCTGAGGCCGAAGGCCGAAGCAGGATAAAAACCTCCTCCGGCTACGCTGTCGGATGCCACGCCTGAAGGCGCTGCATGACACTTTATCCGGGGTTTTCGGGTCTTAATGCCGGGAGAATTCTACAAAACAAGCCTAGATTTCACCCTAAAATAAAATTCGGGGCGACTCATGTTACGGACTAAAAACGGCGCGCCCCGGGAATCCCGAAGCGCGCCGCTCGTAGGTTAAAACGCCTTTCGGCCTACGCTTTTCTCGCCCACCAGTCGGTGATCTGTTTCCCCTTCAGGTACATCACCGGCAGAATGACCAGCGTGATGAAGGTGGCGAAACCGAGACCGAAGATGATCGTCCACGACAACGGGCCCCAGAAGGCCACCGAGTCGCCGCCGAAGAAGATCTTCGGGTCACCGTGGGCGAACAGGCTTTCGAAGTCGATGTTGAAGCCGACGGCCAGCGGCACCAGGCCCAGGATGGTGGCGGTGGCGGTGAGCAGCACCGGCGTCATCCGGATACGGCCCGCCTCGATGACCGCTTCCCGGGCCTCCATCCCTCGTTCCCGTAATATATCGGTGAATTCCACCAGCAGGATACCATTCCGCACCACGATGCCGGCCAGGGCCACGATGCCCACGCCCATCATGATGACCGAAAAGTCCATGTTGAAGATGGCCATACCCAGCAGCACGCCGATGATGGAGAACAGCACCTCGGTGAGGATGATGAGCGTTTTTCCGATCGAGTTGAACTGGGTGACCAGGATCAGCAGGATCATGAACAGCGAGATGATCAGCGAATTGCCGAGGAAGTTGAAGGCGTCCAGGAATTCCTGGTCTTCGCCGGCGAAGGCGACACGCACGCCATCCTGTTGCGGATAGGAGGCGATGGCGGCCTTTACGGCATTGATGACTTCGGTCTGCTTGGGCTGGTACTCGGCGGTGATGTTCGAGGAGATGGTCACCATGCGTTCCTGGTCTTTGCGCCGGATGCCGCCGTAGTTGTTGGTGTATTTCACCTCGGCCAGGGCGGCCATCGGCACCGAGCGCAGGATACCGCCCATGTTCATGTCGCGGAAGGTGATGTTCAGGTTCTCCACGGCGTTGATGTTCTCGCGCTGGTCTTTCTGCAGGCGGATGTTTACCGGGATCTCGTCTTCCCCGTCCTTGAATTTGGTGGCCTCTTTGCCGAGGATGGCCGTGCGGAACTCGCTGCCGATGGTGGCGGTGGAAATGCCTTCCCGGTTGGCGCGGTCGCGGTCGATCTGGATGTTGATCTCCGGTTTCGATACGATCAGGTCGCTGCGCAGTTCTTCCACGCCGGGGATGGCCAGCGAGTCGAGGTGGCGTTTCACGGCCTGGGAAACGGCGGTGAGCTGGGCGAAGTCGTCGCCGGTGATTTCAACCGAAATGGGTTTCGGCGACGGCGGGCCGCCCTGCTCCTGGTCCACCACGATCTCGGCGCCCGGGATGACACCTTTGGTCGCCTCGCGGATCTTGTCCATGTATTCTTTGGTGTTCACCCCGTTGCGTTTGCTGAACTCGACGAAAGCGACACCGACCTTGCCTTTGTTGGAGGTGGCCGAGCGGTCGAACTGGTCTTCGGAAGCGCCCAGGGCCACGTTGCTGATCACCGATTCCACAATGGGGTTGTTCTCGCCCAGCACGCTGACTACTTTTTTCTCCATGACCCGGGTCAGCGAGTCGGTCACCTCGATGTCCGTACCGACCGGCAGGGTCATGTAGACGTAGATAAAGTTCGGGTCGGCTTTGGGGAACAGCACCACGTTGGCCTGGCGCGACATGGTTACCATCAGGGAGACCACCAGCAGGGCGGAGGTGCCGCCCAGCATCAGCCAGGGGTGGTTCAGGGCAAATTTCAGAAAGCTGGCGTAGCCGTTCTGTACGGCGGGCCAGCCTTTCTGCTGGAACCAGCGTACGGCTTTTTCCAGGACGAAACGGTACAGCACGACAAAGAGCGCGCAGGTGATGGCGAAATTACCCAGCCCGATATTACCGGAGGCGTAGAAACCCAGGGTGGCCGCGATGAACAGGGCGTATCCCAAGACGGTGCGGCGGCGTTTTTTGACCGGATCGACCACCGTGCCTTCGCGTTTGGCGTCGCCCATAAACCACACGGCGAACACCGGGTTGATGATGTAGGCCACCAGCAGCGAAGCGGTCAGGGTGATGATGATGGTGACCGGCAGGAAGTGCATGAACTTGCCGAAAATACCGCCCCAGAAAACCAGCGGCACGAAGGGCGCCAGCGTGGTGGCCGTACCCGACAGCACCGGCAGGAACACCTCGCCGGCGGCTTTTTTGGCGGCCTGTACGATGTTCAGGTTGGGCTCGTCGTGGTACACCCGGTGGGTGTTCTCGATGACCACGATGGCGTCGTCCACCACGATGCCCAGGCCGAGCAGGAAGGCGAACAGCACGATCATGTTGAGCGTGAAGTCGAGGCTCGGCAGCACCATGAAGGCGATGCACATGGACAGCGGCACGGCCATGGCCACGAAGATGGCGTTGGTGGCGCCCATGAAGAACATCAGGATAAGTGCCACGAGGACGAAGCCGATGACGATGGTGTTGATCAGATCGTGAAGGGTCACCCGGGTGGCGCGGCTTTGGTCGCCGGTGATGTTCACTTCCAGGTTGGGCGGGAAATCGTTGGCCTTCATCTCGTCCACGATCTCCTTGATCTTGTCGGAGGCGTTGATGAGGTTTTCGCCGGAGCGTTTGATGACGTTGAGCGATATGACGTTTTTGCCGTTCAGGCGGCTGTAACTCTCCTGTTCCTCGTGGCCCATTTTTACTTCGGCCACGTCTTTCAGGTACACCATGGCGCCCGATTGGGAGGCCACGATGATGTTCTTGATCTGCTCCACGTCCTTAAAGTCGCCGCGGATGGAGACCGAACGGGTCATGCCGCCGATGTCGACGTTGCCGGCCGAGATGGTCAGGTTTTCGAAGGCCAGCGCGTTCTCGATGTCCCGAAAGGTAAGGCTGGCGGCGTTCAGTTTGTATTTGTCCACGTTCACCTGGATCTCTTTGTCCAGGGCGCCCACCAGGTCGACGCGGGTGATTTCGCGCATTTCCTCGATGCGGTCCTTGAGTTTGTCCGCATAGTCTTTCAACTTGTCCAAGCTGAAATCGCCGGCAATGTTCACGTTCATGATCGGAACTTCCGAGATGTCGAACTCGGACACCGTGGGGTCGTCGAGCAGGTCGGTGGGCAGGTCGCGTTTGGCTTTGTCCACGCCGTCCTTCACCTTTTGCTTGCACTCCACCACGTCGAGACTGGTATTGAACTCGACGATGATGTTGGAGAAGTCCTGAATGGAATACGAGGTCACCTTTTTCACCCCGTTGATGCCTTTCAACTGCTTCTCGATGGGCTTGGTCACCAATTGCTCCATATCGGCCGGGGAAGCGCCCGGATAGATCGTGGAGACGAAAATGGTCGGCACCACCACGTCGGGAAACTGCTCCTTGGGCAGGGAGTTGTACGACATCAGACCGGCAAAGGTGATGAGGATGGTGATGATGAATATGCTCGTCCGGTTGTCGATTGACCAACTGGTTGGTTTGAACTCTTTCATTTGTTGAAAGTTATGAGTTTGCTGTTATCGATGTTGATAATCAGTTTTTTGTAAAAAGATTACCCTTGCCGGGAAATGAATTTTTTCAAAATATCCCTGAAAAGCCAGGCGCCGGATGCCGTAATGAGCAATAAAAAAATGGCGGGATCGGCCTTCGATTCATTGGCAATGTCGCCCGGCCGCAGGTAAACCCCGTTTTTGCCGGCAATGCCATACACCGGAATGTGGTCGTGGTGGCTGTGCAACAAGGAGGTCAGGATACCATCCCGTTCTTTCCGGACGATCTTTTGCCGATACATTTCGGGTTCGATCAGGAATTGCACGGAGTCCAGCCGGTGCAGGTCGCTGAGCAGTTCGCCCCTCGCTGTCGCATCATAACTGTTCCCCCTCACGATAAAAACAAGATCACTGTTTTCGGATAGCCTGAACGTGATCGCTCCCAGCCTGGTCCCGCTTTTCAGGGTTGTAAAGGAAAGCTCCGGCTCCGTGAGCAACCTGCCGTTCACAACCTGGAGATCGCCGGTTTTTAAGGGGGCTTTTATGACCCGGTAAGCGGAAAAAAAGAAAGCCGACACATACAGGAGCCCGACGAGGATGGTGGCCCAGGGATGTACGCCCGCTTCTTTAAAAATCGTAGCCAGCGTCTTACCCATGATCCGGCAGGCTTTTTCCGGTCAAATGTTTTTTCATCATTGCTCCGGTTTCCCGCACCACGGAGTCGGTGTTTTCCGACAAATGCGCCGCGATCTTTTCCCGTTCCGGCATCTTTTTGTTCTGGCTCAGTTTTTCCTTGCCTTCCAGGCGCGTCACCTCCATGCGGAAAGCCGCAATGCCTTTCAACATCCCGTTTTTATATTCTTCCGGCAAATTCGACCATTGTGTAAAATATTCTTTTTCAAAGGTTTGAATTTGCTTTTCCAGCAATCCCCGCGCTTCGGCTTCTTCCGGGATCAGCACTGGCCGGCCGTAGGCGTGTACGGCGACGTAGTTCCAGGTCGGCACGTTCAGTTCCTTTTCGTAAAGCGAAGGTGACACATAAGCGTGCGGTTCGCTGAAGATGACCAGGGCCGTCTGCGATTCCAGGTCTTTCCACTGCGGGTTGGCTCTGGCAAAATGGGCCAGCAGCCGAACCGACCCGTCCTCCCGTTCTTCCACCACGAAGGGCAGATGCGTGGCAAAGGGTTGCCCGTCCACCTGCGACACGATGACCGCGAAGTTGAAGCGGCGCATGAAGGCCACCACTTCGGTGCGGTCGGTGAAAGAGAAATGAGCCGGAACGTACATGGGAATTATGAGTTATGAATTATGAGTTATGAAGTATAAACAGACAACCCCGGCTGGAGCGGCATCATTTATAATTCATAATTCATAATTTAGAAAGCGATATTTTCTCCGCTGTTCACATCCTGAAAACCGGTGGAGATCACGAAGTCGCCTTTTTTGAGGCCGGACAGGATCTCCACATTCCCGTTGTAGTTGTTGCCCGCTTTTACGGACACTTTCCGGGCGACGGCCTTGTTTTCGGCGGTCTTTTCGGCCACCATCACGAACTCGCCGTCTTCGGCGTTCTGGATCAGGTTGACCGGAACCACGATCGCGTTCGGGCTCTGGTAGTCGATGATCTTCATTACGGCGACCATATTGGCGCGGTACAGCGGGCCGGCCGGCAGGTCGCACTCCACGGTGAAAGTGCGGGTGTTCGGATTGATGGTTTTGCTGACGTATTTGACGCGGGTAGTGACCTCCTTGTTCAGATCGGGGAAGAACACCGTAACCTGGTCGCCCTGGCGCACTTTGGCGGCATAGGCTTCGGTCACGTCGCCAACCACCTTTAAGTCGCTGAGGTTGATGATGTTGCAAAGCGGCATACCCGGCGAAATGGCCTGGCCGGCCTTCAGGATCACCAGGTCGACCGTGCCGCTGATGGGTGCGTAGATGCGGGTCTGGCCCCAGTTTTCCTTCAGGGTGGCGATGCTGTTTTCCAGGCTTTCCTTTTGCGAGCGGGCCTGAATGAACTGCAACTCGGTGCCGATCTTCTGGTCCCACAGGCTTTTCTGCCGGTTGTAGATGTCGGTCGCGGTTTTCAACTGGTTTTCCATTTCGGCCAGTTGTTTGAGCATGACGCCGTCGTCCACCTGGGCGAGCAGCTGGCCTTTCTTGACCGGGTCGCCGTTTTTAACCAGCACGCGGGTCAGGGTACCGGGCATTTTAGCAGTGGCCGGCACGTTTTCTTCGGCGTCCACTTTGCCCTGCAGGTCGATGTAGTGGCGGAAAACCTCGGTTTTCACTTCGGCGATACCGACGGTTTTGACGCGTTTTTCGGCCGGGGCGGCGGCGCCGATCTCTTTTTCCAGAGCGGCGATTTCAGCCTCGATCTTGGCTTTCTGGTCTTTCAGGGCGGCCAGTTTCCCGGCGTTGTCCAGCGATTTGCTGCCGCAGGCGGAAAGCAGCGCAGCCACCAGACCAAGGCTGAGGTATTGAAGAAGGCTTTTGTTTTTCATGATAAAACTCATTTTACTGTTGAAGGTCAAGTTATTGGTTGGCGCCTAATGCTTTCCGGACGGCCGTTCTGGCCGTCAGCACATCGTACTGGGCCTGCATCAGGTTTTGTTGTGCGGTATAGAGGGACTGTTCGGCCTGGGTGATTTCGAAACTGGAGCCTACGCCGGCCTTGTATTTCGTCTGGGTGGTTTCGTAGATGCGCTGGGCCAGGGCCAGGTTTTTCTGCTGGCTCTGTACGCGCTCGGTGGCGTTGGCGTATTGCTTGCGGGCGTTCTCCACTTCGAGGGTGATGGCGTTTTCCAGCAACTGCCGCTGCACGTCGACGGTCTGGACGCTGATGGAGGACCGGTTGAGGCGGGCTTTGGATACGCCGCCGTCCCAGATGGGGATATTGACGGACAGGCCGACTACGGCGGAGGGGATAAAGAACCACTTGGTATCGTTGCCGAAGCCGCCCTGCCAGCCCGGCTGGTAGGTCAGGAAGCCGGACACGGAGGGCATCCAGGGTTTGCGGTTCAGGTCGACTTCCAGGGCGCTCAGTTCCCGGCCTTTGAGCAGTTGCACGTACTCGGGGCGGTTCATGAAGTTGGGCTGGGAACTCAGGTCGGCATCGGCGTATTCGGCCAGCAGTTTGTTCACATCGTCGGAGAGGGTCAGGGTGTTCTGGACCGGCATACCCATGACCAATTTGAGGGCATTGATCACGATCTCCTGTTGCCGTACCAGGTTGCCGCGTTCGCTGCGCAGGGTGGAGAGCGACAGTTCGATGCGGTCTACGTCGAGTTGTTCGGCGAAGCCGGCCTGGTTGATGGCCCGGGTGTCGCTCAGCAGTTTGTCGAGGTTGGCGATGTTCTTATCCAGAATGGCCAGGTTCTCGCTGATAAGCAAGGCCGGCAGGTAAGCATCGATGACCTTGTTGCGGGTGGACTGCCGGGCTACGGCCAACTGGATGTTCACGTATTCGCGGTAGTAGCGCGCGGCTTTAACGGCCAGGCGGTAACTGTTGCTGAAAAACAGCTGGTTGACGGTAATGCTGGGCGAAAGGCTGTGATTGGCGTTGAAGGCCACCTTTTCATCGGTGCCGCCGGGGAACAAAGCGCTTTGCGGAATGCCGGGGCGTTGGATGAAGTACTGGTAACTCACGCCGGCGGAGATCTGCGGCAGGCCGGTGGCGGTATTTTCCTTGATGCGCCACTCGGCGTCCGCTACCTGCAACTGCGCGACTTTGACGTTGGGGTCGTTCTCCAGCGCGTAGGTGATACAGTCGGACAGGCTCATGGGTCCGGTGGCTTGTGCGGAGATGCGGCCGACGGTCAGGATTAAAATACCGGCAAACAATAATTTGAAACGATGGGAAAGGAGCATGTTACTTGAGTTTTGCTTTCAGAATTTGTAAGCCCTTCTCGGAAATGATACCGTAGAGGTAGTGTTGCATGTATTCTTTGAACAGTTTCTCGAAGGAATAAGGCGGTTTGGGAAAGACGCGTTCGTCGAAGATCTGGAGCATGGCCCCGATGTGCAGGCGGGCGACGATGTCCACGTCGAAATCCGGGCGGTAAAGACCGTCGCGGATGCCCCATTCGAGGTTGTCGAGCACGATCCGGTACATGTACTCCCAGGTGAATTTTTCCATTTTTTCCCAGGCGGCCGGATAGTAGCGCTGCATCTCGAAGACGATGTTCGACTTCATCCGACCCAGGTCTACCGCGTTGTAGTGGATGACTTTTAAAATTTCGTCCAGCGCGTCGCTCGATTGGGCGCGGAGGGCTTCGGCCTGCGCGCAATCTTCCTGGATGTGGCGGTCCATCACCTTCAGAACGAGATCGTCCTTGTTGTCAACGAACTGGTACAGGGTTTTTTTGGAGATGCCCAATTCCCGCGCTACGTCGTCCATGGTCAGGCTTTTCATACCGTAGCGCAGGAACAACTCTTCCACCCGTTTTAACCATTTTTCCTGCTGTTCAGTAATCATGGGGCAAAAATAAACACCGGAAACGATTTGCGCGCAAATCGTTTCCGGTGTTTATTTTGTTTTTCGACGAATGGCATATAAAATTCCACGAACGAAATTTGAAGGTGGTCTTTTCCAAATAAAAAAAGCCACCGCGGCAGAAACACCCCGCGGTGGCTTTAAGTTTCACTTCACCCCCTGAATTTATCGGACGGCGACAAATTTCATTTGGGAACAAAAGCCTCAGCCCCCGGTCTGACGACTCCAGGTCGTCTGACCGGTAAATCCCCCACATACCGGTCAGACGACCTGGAGTCGTCAGACCGGGAGGTCTCCAACAACCGGTCAGACGACTTGGAGTCGTCAGACCGGGAGGTCTCCAACAACCGGTCAGACGACCTGGAGTCGTCAGACCGGGAGGTCTCCAACAACCGGTCAGACGACCTGGAGTCGTCAGACCGGTAAATCCCCCACATACCGGTCAGACGACCTGGAGTTGTCAGACCGGGAAGTCTCCAATAACCGGTCAGACGACCTGGAGTTGTCAGACCGGGAAGTCTCTAACAACCGGTCAGACGACCTGGAGTCGTCAGACCGGGGGCGGTCAACTGTTCAGCTGTGCCATCTTATCCTGCAATTGCCGGAGCGTAAGCGCTTCGTAAGTTGCTTTGGGAATGTTGCCGGACTCCCCCACCTTCGTATCCAGCAAAAACAATTGCGGACTGCCTTCTTTCAGTTTAAGCGCCACCACCGTGACGGGTGTGCCCCGGGGTAAGGGCGGCGAGAAAAAACGCCCGTCCCGGTAGGACAACGCCAGTGCGCCGCGAAACTCTTTAAAAACCAAAAATACCCGGGTATCCTCCGAGGATTCGGCTACGATCACCGGTGCGCGTTCCGCCTCCGGGTATTTGTAAAATTTATCCACGTTGATCCAGCCCAACTGGTTGACCTCAAAGGAATAGGACGCAAGATTTTGGACATTGTCCGTGGCTTTTTGCCGGCTCTCTTCCAACAGTTGGTCGTATTGCTCTTTAATGCCTGCGTAAACCCGGTTGTAGCCGGAAGATTCGCACAGGGTGTTGAGCAGGTTTTTCCCTTTTTCCAGCCAGCCCTTTTTTTCCGGGTCATTGCAGTCGTCCTGGTACCTGCAATTCCTCGGGATGACCGGCTGACGTAACTGCCGGCGCAATTTGTTGCGCAGGTACAAATAGTCGGAACAGAGCATGGACCGGTACGCGGATTCATGCAGATCATCCAGGTTGCCGGAATGGGAAGCACTGCTGTAATAGACGGAAAAACCTTGCACCCGGTCGTTAAAGACCTGTTTCAACAAATAGGTATGCAAGGCATTTTCGTACTGGTCCAACCTTTTCCGGCAGTCTTCCCGGTATAGGCAGGCTTTGGCATAAGTAGTTGAATCCGTGCGGTATTTTAACCAGCGCGACCGGTAGTCGGCCAGCCTTTCCCGGTAGCGCTTCATCTTCCGGCGATATAGTTTCAAGGCCTCCCGGTCTTTTTGTTCCAGCGTTTTTACCGACTCCGGGTTGTCCGCCAACGGGGCCCGGGCGACGGGTTGTTCCGGCTCCAGGGGGGCACGCATCAAGGGCGCCCTGGGCGGACGGCGAAAAGAGCCGCGCAAACGCTTATCCGAAAATACGGGCACACTGGGTTTGCTGCACGCCAGGTGTTTGACCCGGGTAAAGTTCTTTTTCAAGCTGTCCAGCAGGCGGTAGCGCCTCCAGGATAAGTTGTCCGTGCCAAAGTTGAAACGCTGCACCTCCTCTTGTCGGGCGGCAGCGGGTTCCCAGGCAACCGCCCCGCTTTTGCTGTCGCGTACGCCGTAAAAAATCTCCATCTCCGGGTCATACGTCGCCGCGGGAATGGAAACGGACAACGAGGCCCCTTCCCGCAGGCGCAATTTTTGGCCGCCGGCGACCGCCTCGATGTGGTACATCCCGGCCGTTTGCAGTATTTCTCCGGCGCTGGTATGGGTGCTGAGGTTGTTAAATATCCAGTCGACGGGCTGAAGGGCATCGGTGAACTGAACGGTGACCGGAGTACCTGGCGCTTTTCCGTTGGCCAATACGAAAGAGTTAACCGGAACGGTCACCGTAACGCCGCCCGCACTCGTGAACACCGTCTGCCGATCCGGCAAAAGGGTGAATTCGTTGCGATGCGGAACAGAGGTTTTCTCGCTTAACTCTTTAAAATCTTCGATGGGATCGGGTACGATGGTCACATCCACGCGGCGGTTGAGGCGCCGGCTTTCGGCCGTGCTTTTACCGCGCTGCTGATTCGAAATGCCGACCGGAGTGATCGTTATTGTACGCGGCTTGCAGCCATTTTCACTTAAAAAATTATTGACGGAGGCCGCCCGCCGTTCAGCCAGCGACTTGTTGTACTCCGCCGATCCCTTGTCGTCGGTATAAGCCTCGATGGTTATATCGAAGTCGGGCATTTGGGCCAGTTGATTCAAGACGCCCTCCAGCGTCTGCCGGGCCTCCGGCTTGAGGTCGGCCTGATCGGTGTCGAAATAAACCGATTTGACGACCGGTTTTTGCGCCTGTACAAGGGAAGTAAAAAGAAAACCGGCGGCGGTCAGCAGCAGAGCAGGCCAAGCGGCGGGAAGTAGAGAACGGAGTTGCATATTGGTGAGTTTGGTGGAAGATGCTGCGGCGGGCCGGCCTGGCGGGCCGGACTCCCTGAAAATAGACATAAGAAAAAACCAGTATGCCTGGCTGTCGTATTAACAGTATAAATTCCCAAAAAATTGCCGGTAAAAAGCACAAAGATGATTCATGCGAATCAGGGGTGGAAAAAGGCAGGTTATTCCGGAAACTACTATTTCCGGTCGACCGAGGCCGACTGGAGTTGTGTAGTTCCCTCCGCTGCGCTGCGGAGAAATCTGCACCAGCCCGGTTTGCTTTTGGGCAGCGGGGAGCATCCCAAATTTTGTCCCGGCAGGACCTCGGAGAGATCCCATGTTTGTAGAAACTAATTGCTTACACGATCCGCTTAGCGGCCGTTAAAAAATCTCATTTTATACTCTACGTTGATCTTGCCCAGCCGGATGTCCTCCAGTTTGCGCTGGATCAGGCGCTTTTTGAGCGGCTTTAGTTTTTCGGTGAACAGCACGCCGTCGATGTGGTCGTATTCGTGCTGCACCACCCGGGCATTGATCCCGGTAAAAGTTTCTTCGTATTCCACGAAATTCTCGTCCTGGTACCGCAGGCGGATGGTTTCCGGCCGCTCCACGTCGCCGCGGATGCGCGGAATGCTCAGGCAGCCTTCTTCGTACGACCAGGGTTTGCCGGTCTCTTCCACTTTCCGGGCGTTGATGAACACCTTTTTGAATCCCTGGAAGGGAGGTTCGTCTTTTTCATCCTGTTCGATCTGCAGGGTATCGATCACGAACAGCCGGATGGACTGGCCGATCTGCGGGGCGGCCAGCCCGACGCCGTCGGCTTGGTACATGGTTTCCCACATATTGGCAATGAGTTCCGGCAGACCGGGGAAATCGGGTTCGATGGGCGTCGCCACTTTTTTCAGAACCGGGTGCCCGTAGGCATAAATAGGTAAAAACATCTTTGTTGTCGGTTGCCGGTTATCGGTTGCCGGTTCGTGTTACTGGCCTCGGCAACCTGCTGGTAACCAACGACCTTCAACTGTAAACCTTCAACCTTTAACCACTTTACTCCCAGTAGTTTTCCTGCATGTACTGCTCCAGGATCAGGGCAGCGGCAATTTTGTCTACCAGGTTTTTATCGCGGCGTTTTTGTTTTTTAATACCGCTTTGCAAAATGATCCGTTTGGCCTCGTTGGACGTGTAGCGTTCATCCTGCCGCACAACGGGCTTTTCCGGAAAAAGTTTTTTCAGCCGTTCCGCAAAAGCATCGGCCTGAGCGGCGATCTGGGCCGGGTTGCCGTCGGGGTACAGTGGCAAACCGACTACGAAGCATTCCACCTCTTCTTCCGCGCAGTATTTTTTTAAAAAATCCGGCACTTCGGCAGTTGGCACCGTCGTCAGCGCGGAGGCAATGATCTTCAGCGGGTCGGTTACGGCAATGCCCGTACGTTTCGAGCCGTAATCGATGGCGAGAATGCGTCCCATAAGCGGCGCAAAGGTAGGGAATTTACGATTTACGACCTACGACTTACGACCTGCGGCCGGATACGGTCTTTACAACAAGTTGAAAATGCTGACGGCAAAAATACCGGCCGTTTCGGTACGCAGGCGGGCCTGGCCCAGGCTTACTCCGGTGAAGCCGTGTTCCAGGGCGACCTGTACTTCAGCGGGTGAAAAGTCGCCTTCCGGGCCGATGGCGACGAGTACGCTCTTTTCCGGGGCCAGCGTCGTTTTCAGGTGCGGCAAAGGCGCGTCGGAACACCAGGCCAGCCGTTTTTGCTCCTCTTTGGCCGCAGCGGCGAATTTCTGAAAGCGCGTCAGTTCGTTCAGCCGGGGCAGCCGGGCCCGCAACGATTGTTTCATGGCCGAAACCAGGATCTTTTCCAGCCGGTCATGGCGTATGGTATCCCGTTCGGAGCGCTGGCACAGCAGCGGCGTGACCTCGTCCACTCCGATCTCGGCGGCTTTTTCCAGAAACCACTCGAAACGCTCGATGTTTTTGGTCGGGGCAATGGCGAGGTGCAGCCGGGCGGGCCGCTCCGGTGGCGCCTCCGTTCGGGAGAGGATGCGGGCCAGTACACTGCGCTTGCCGGCTTCGGCCACTTCGGCTTCGTAAAAAAAGCCCCGCCCGTCGGTCAGTTGCAGGCGATCGCCCACCTTGCGCCGCAGGACGGTGAGCAGGTGGCGGCTTTCCTCTTCGTCCAGGCGGGCGAAGCCGTTTTCTATGTCGGGAGTGTAAAAAAGCATGGGTTGTGTGCTGGCCCGTACCGCCGAACCCTGTTCGGCGGAAATTACGCCAAACGGGGTTTGGCGTGACCTTCGCCGAACGGGGTTCGGCGGTACGCGGCGTTTATTCAAAAAATCCTACGCTGGCGCCCACCCAATCCTTGCCTTTGTTGTAGCGCACGCCCACCATTTCGCCTTTGCTCATCCGGATCAGGTTATT